>ULMJ01030389.1_pt1 | contig 25404 bp, 21 predicted proteins | sample 1951641 | NCBI WGS metagenome assembly ULMJ01 (sample SAMEA4835550, study PRJEB28245) | human gut metagenome | biome: gut microbiome; material: fecal sample | place: Denmark | collected 2008 | reverse complement strand
AGCCGATACGCAAGCTACCTATGAGGTGTTAATGTCTCAGCTTGACCGTTATCCGGAGTTGCAGAATGACATCGCTTTTTTGTCTGACTATTCCAGTTTCAATAAGAATGTGGATTTTGCCGGACGTATGGTTTATGATGATAATGGGGTAGAGGTATTCAACTTTGGAAAGTACAAAGGAATGTCGGTAGCTGATGTTCTGAAACGTGATCCGGGCTACTATAGCTGGATTCTTAACAGCGATTTCACCTTGAATACCAAGGCGATGCTGACCAAGATACGTCTACGTGAACTGACCAATAAATAGGCTTATGGCAAATACACTGAAAGGGAAAAAAATCGTATTAGGTATTACCGGAAGCATTGCTGCCTATAAAGCTTGTTATATCATCCGGGGACTGATTAAACAGGGTGCGGAAGTGCAGGTTGTCATTACGCCTGCGGGAAAAGAATTCATTACCCCCATTACGCTTTCGGCACTGACGAGCAAACCGGTTATCAGTGAGTTCTTTGCCCAACGTGACGGTACTTGGAACAGCCATGTAGACCTCGGTTTATGGGCGGATGCCATGCTCATTGCTCCGGCAACAGCTTCTACTATTGGCAAAATGGCAAATGGTGTGGCGGACAATATGCTGATAACAACTTACTTATCGGCTAAAGCTCCTGTCTTTGTGGCACCTGCCATGGACCTGGATATGTACGCCCATCCCTCTACACAAAAGAATCTGGACACGCTTCGTTCCTACGGAAATCATATTATAGAACCGGGTATAGGAGAACTTGCCAGCCATCTGGTAGGCAAAGGACGTATGGAAGAACCGGAAACCATCATACAATATCTGGCGGATTATTTTGCCGGAACAGAAGGTGACTTGCGTGGCAAAACCGTTATGATAACTACCGGACCGACTTATGAAAAGATTGATCCTGTGCGTTTTATTGGTAATTATTCTACTGGGAAAATGGGTTTTGCCATAGCGGACGAATGTGCTGCCCGGGGAGCAAAGGTAATTATGATAACAGGGCCCGTACAACAGAAAATGCATTATCCTGCTTTTCAGTATTATGCTGTGGAATCGGCTCAACAGATGTATGATGCTGCGTATAGCTCGTTTGCACAGGCGGATGTTGCCATCCTTTCGGCTGCCGTTGCCGACTTTACACCGGAACAAGTGGCCGATGCCAAAATTAAACGGGAAAAGGAAGGAAAAATGACTTTGCATCTGAAACCTACGGAAGACATTGCAGCCTGCCTGGGACGGATGAAGAAGGATAATCAGGTTCTGGTGGGCTTTGCCCTGGAAACGAATGATGAACAGCATAATGCCGAGGATAAGTTACAACGGAAGAATCTGGATTTCATCGTATTGAACTCCCTGAATGATAAAGGAGCCGGCTTCCGGTATGATACGAATAAAATCAGTATTATAGACCGTGAAGAAAAAACGGATTTTCCGTTGAAATCCAAGGCAGAAGTGGCTGTGGATATAGTGGATCGTTTAGTGAAAGTTTTGAAGAACAAGTAAAGATAGGTAGTGAGGAATAAGACACTCTATATTATGCTGTTTTTGTCTGCAGTAGCGTTAAAGACTGTAGCTCAGGAATTGAATTGTAAGTTGACAGTGAATTATTCTCAGATACAAGGTACGAGTACGCAGGTTTTCACCACACTTGAAAATGTGCTGATGGAATTCATCAATACGCGTCGGTGGACACAGGCGCAATATGAAGTGAATGAACGAATCCGTTGTTCCATGAACCTTACGGTGAAGGAATATAGCGAAGCGGACGGGCGTTGGAAGTGTGAACTTATCGTACAATCTACCCGTCCGGTATGGCAGTCCGGTTATCAGACAGTAGTCTTTAGTTTCAAGGATACGGATGTGTCTTTCAACTATCGTGAGTTTGAACCGTTGGAACTGAGGGACAATGTGATAGATAGTAATCTGACAGCCGTTATTGCCTATTATGCTTATATGATTATCGGTTTGGATATGGATACGATGGCCCTGCAAGGTGGTACAGATTTGTTTCGGGCAGCCGAAGATATTGTGACTGCTGCACAAAACCTTGGTGAAACCGGTTGGAAGGCATTCGACAGTAGTCGTAACCGCTATGCATTGGTTTCCGATTATTTGGAAGACGGTATGTCGCCCTTGCGCAAACTGATGTATGACTATCATCGTACGGGAATGGATGAACTTTCAGTCAATGCCGTCCGTGCCCGTGCTGCAATTACAACAGCATTGGGTGCATTGAGGCAGGCACAGCAGAATAAACCGATGTCGGCATTGCCCGGTTTGTTCACGGAAATAAAGAAGAATGAATTAGTTAATCTCTATTCCCACGCTGCAATGAAGGAAAAAGAAGAAATCTGTGAGTTGCTTTCTTCTGTTAATCCTTCGCTGACTGCCGAATGGGAAAAGATGAAATAATGATATATGTGAGTAAAATTTTAATTTGTAAATAAGCTATGTTACGTTCGCTTTACATACAGAATTATGCTCTTATAGAGAAGCTTGACATAGGCTTCGGTGCAGGTTTCTCCGTTATTACAGGTGAAACAGGTGCCGGAAAGTCTATCATATTGGGTGCTATCGGTTTAATGCTTGGGCAACGTGCCGATGTGAAGGCCATTCGGCAGGGTGCTTCAAAATGTGTGATTGAAGCACGCTTTGATATTTCAGCTTATGGCATGCGCCCTTTTTTTGAGGAGAATGAACTGGAATATGAAGAAGAATGCATTTTGCGCCGTGAAGTTTATGCTTCCGGTAAGAGCCGTGCATTCATAAATGATACTCCGGCTTCGCTTGTGCAGATGAAAGAACTGGGTGAGCAGCTTATCGATGTCCACTCTCAACATCAGAATCTTCTGTTAAATAAAGAAGGTTTTCAGCTTAATGTACTCGATATATTATCTCATAATGATGAACAGCTTTTTGCTTATCAATCTTTATATAAAGAGTGGAAGCAGGCACAGCAGGATCTGGAAGAGTTAATAGCCCGTGCCGAGCAAAATAAAGCTGACGAGGATTATATCCGTTTCCAGTTGGAACAACTGACAGAAGCCAATCTGGTTGCAGGTGAACAGGAAGAACTGGAACAGGAAGCAGATACATTGAGCCATGCCGAAGAAATTAAAGCCGGTTTGTTTCGTGCCGGACAGTTGTTGTCGTCTGATGAAGGTGGTTTGTTGGCTTCACTAAAGGAGAGCCTGAACACGATGTTGGGGTTGCAAAAAGTATATTCTCCTGCTGCCGAACTTGCCGAACGTTTGGAAAGTACGTATATTGAACTGAAAGATGTCTCTCAGGAGCTTTCTTCACAGGAAGAGGATGTAGAGTTTAATCCTGACCGTCTGGAAGAAGTGAATGACCGTTTGAACCTGGTTTATACTTTGCAGCAAAAACACAGGGTAACCACTGTGGGAGAATTATTGGCGCTTGCCGAAGAATATTCAGCAAAACTGGCAGCTATAACTTCTTATGATGAACGTATTGCCGAACTGACGATGCTTTGCGATACCTTATATAATAAGGTGAAAAGACAGGCGGCGGTTCTTACCAAAGCCCGCTCAAAAGCAGCACGTGAGGTAGAAAAGCAGATGGCATCCCGCTTGGTGCCGCTTGGCATGCCTAATGTCCGTTTCCAGGTGGAAATGGGAATACGAAAGGAACCCGGAGTGCATGGAGAGGATACTGTTAACTTCCTTTTCTCAGCCAATAAGAATGGTGCATTGCAGAATATTTCATCTGTAGCATCCGGTGGTGAGATTGCCCGCGTCATGCTGTCGATCAAAGCGATGATAGCTGGTGCGGTGAAATTGCCTACTATCGTATTTGATGAAATAGATACCGGTGTGTCCGGTGAGATTGCCGACCGCATGGCGGATATCATGCAGGAAATGGGAGAGCAGGACCGGCAGGTTATCAGCATCACCCATCTGCCGCAGATTGCCGCTCGTGGATGTGCACACTACAAAGTATATAAGCAAGATAATGAAACCGAAACCAACAGCCACATCCGTCGTTTGGCAGATGAGGAAAGGGTAGAGGAAATAGCTCACATGTTGAGTGGCGCTACTTTGACCGAAGCGGCCTTGAATAACGCAAAGGTACTCCTCGGCACTGGCCGATAATTTTTAATTTTTAATTTTTAATTTGAAAGATGGTTGATAAAAGTGAAATGATTTTCGGCGTTCGCGCTGTGATAGAAGCAATACAGGCAGGAAAAGAAATCGATAAAATTCTGGTGAAGAAAGATATCCAGAGTGATTTATCCAAGGAACTTTTTGCTGCATTGAAGGGTACTCTGATTCCCGTTCAACGTGTTCCGGTGGAACGCATTAATCGCATAACCCGCAAGAATCATCAAGGGGTGATTGCATTTATCTCATCTGTTACTTACCAAAAAACAGAAGATCTGGTGCCTTTCCTTTTTGAAGAAGGTAAAAATCCACTGTTCGTCATGCTTGATGGAGTGACGGATGTGCGCAATTTTGGTGCTATTGCCCGTACCTGCGAATGTGCAGCGGTAGATGCTGTTATTATTCCGGCTAAAGGAAGTGTGACAGTGAATGCCGATGCTGTGAAAACTTCTGCAGGAGCATTGCATGTATTGCCGGTTTGTCGTGAGCAAAATCTGAAGACTACTCTACAATATCTCAAGGATAGTGGTTTTCGTATTGTGGCTGCCACGGAAAAAGGTGATTATGACTATACAAAAGCCGATTATACGGGGCCGATGTGTATCATCATGGGAGCTGAGGACAAAGGTGTTTCTTATGAAAACCTGGCTCTTTGCGACGAATGGGTGAAAATCCCGATGTTGGGTACTATTGAGTCGCTCAATGTCTCTGTAGCCGCAGGTATTTTGATTTATGAAGCTGTGAAACAAAGAACCAACTAAGATATGAAAAAGAACTTATTGTTGACGCTCGTCCTCTGTTTACTGGCTCAGTGGAGTGTAGCTCAAGCGCCTAAATGGGTGGAAAAAGCCAAACGTGCTGTTTTCTCGGTGGTTACGTACGACGAGAATGATAAAATACTAAATACGGGAAACGGATTTTTCGTGACCGAGGATGGTGTTGCTCTATCTGATTATAGTTTGTTTAAAGGTGCACAACGTGCTGTAGCTATCAATTCCGAGGGAGTACAAATGCCTGTAGATGTTATTTTGGGAGCAAATGACATGTATGATGTTGTTAAATTCCGCGTAGCAATCTCCGGAAAGAAAGTTCCTGCATTGGTGGTATCTACTACAGCTCCGGCTGTTGGGGCAAGCGTTTATCTGTTGCCTTATTCTACTCAAAAAGATCGTTCTTATACTACCGGACAGGTAAAAGAGGAGTCTAAGGTGGAAGAAAAGTACCATTATTATACTCTTGATATGCACCTGAAAGACAAGATGGTGAGTTGTCCTGTTATGACTGTTGACGGACAGGTGTTTGGTTTAGCTCAGAAATCATCCGGGAAAGATACGGCTACTATTTGTTATGCTGTAGGTGCTGATTATGCGATGGAACAGAAAGTAAGCCCTCTTTCATTCAATGACCATACTTTGTCGAGTATTGGTATTAAGAAGGCATTGCCTGATACAGAGGAACAAGCGCTGGTATTTCTCTATATGGCTTCTGCACAGCTTACCCCGGAGAAGTATGCTGAGTTATTGAATGACTTTATAGCCCAATACCCTAATAGTGCTGATGGATACCTTCGCCGTGCTAACAGCCAGATGTATCTGTCGAAGGAAACAGATTCAATGGATAAAGTGGCTGCTGACATGGATAAAGCACTTGAAGTAGCACAAAAGAAAGATGATGCGTACTTCAATCGTGCCAAACTGATTTATAACTATCAGTTGGGTAAACCTGAAACTACTTATAAAGATTGGACATATGATAAGGCAATCGAAGAAGTTCGTAAGGCGATAGCAATCGAAGAGCTTCCGGTATATGTCCAGTTGGAAGGTGATATCCAGTTTGCCAAGAAGGATTATGCGGCAGCTTTTGACAACTATCAGAAGGTGAATGCTACCCATCTTGTTTCTCCTGCTACATTCTTTAGTGCAGCCAAGACAAAAGAATTAATGGAAGCTGCGCCGGAAGAAATATTGGTGTTGTTGGATAGTTGTATAGCACATTGCCCGCAGCCTTTTACAGAAGAAAATGCTCCTTATTTGCTGGAACGTGCCCAGATGCGTATGAATGCAGGTCAGGCACGTGGTGCAATGCTCGATTATGATGAATACTACAAAGCGGTACGTGGCAATGTGAATGATGTGTTCTACTATTATCGTGAACAAGCGTCTTTCCAGGCCAAACAGTTCCAACGCGCATTGGACGATATGGCAAAAGCTATTGAGCTGAATCCGAAAGAGTTGACTTATCGTTCGGAACTTGCAGTAGTGAATATCCGTGTCGGCAGAAATGAAGAAGCCATCAAAGTTTTGAAGGAGGCTATAGAAATAGATCCTAAATACGCTGAAGCTTACCGCTTGATAGGAGTTGCCCAATTGCAGTTGAAGCAGAACAAAGAGGCGTGTGCCAGTTTTGCAAAAGCAAAAGAAATGGGTGATCCGAATGTAGATGCTTTGATTGAGAAACATTGCAAATAAAAACACATCATCCGTTTGACCTGAACAGATGATGCATTATAATGAAAAAAAGGCTCTGCTTTCACAAGCCGAGCCTTCGTCGGGAAACTCCCGTGTCAAAAAAGAATTAGCTAAGTCTAGGTTTTAAAACAGGTATAAGTGAATTTCTTTTGTGTATAATCCTATAAGGTAAATGCATGAACTTTCGGAATACTGCATATAATACCTGTTTTTTTCAGAATTAATTATAAATTGTTGAATATTAAATTTATATCGGAATGAAAAAAGTAATTTGCAGCCAGAAGGCACCGGGGGCTATTGGTCCTTACAGTCAGGCTATTGAAGCGAATGGAATGATATTTGTGTCCGGTCAGCTACCTATTGATGCAGCCACCGGAAAGATGGCAGAAGGTGCTGAAGCGCAGGCACGCCAGTCATTGGAGAACATCAAACACATCCTTGGAGAAGCTGGATTAACGATGGCGAATATCGTTAAGACCACAGTTTTCCTGGAGGATATGTCGTTGTTTGCAGATATGAATAAGGTATACGCTACCTATTTTGATGGTGATTTTCCCGCTCGTTCGGCTGTTGCAGTGAAGGCTTTGCCGAAAGATGCTTTAGTGGAGATTGAGTGCATCGCGGTTCGCTAACAGATCAGCCACAATAAAGCTACTGCCTCCCACGAAGATAAAGTCTTCCGGGAGGCTTTTTTCTTGTGCGGCATGCACAGCAGAGGGAACATCCGGATAGCAATCTCCTTGTAACCCTGCTTCGGAAGCAAGTTGGGCAAGTTCTTTTTCGGGCAATGCACGCTTTACGCTGGCTTTTGTGAAATAATATTCGGCATCTTTGGGTAATAGTGCCAATACTCCACGTATGTCTTTGTCATTCACCATACCTATAATCATGTGCAGCTTTCTGTAAGACTGTTCCTTTAGCTGCTCTGTGATATAAGTAATCCCGCCTACATTATGTCCTGTGTCGCATATCAGGGTAGGGGTGTCCTGTAGTTTCTGCCAGCGCCCCATCAATCCGGTCAGCTTGCAGACGTGTGCGAAACCACTACGGACGGATTGCTCATTCAGCTTGTATCCGATTTTTTGTAGTTGCGGAATAGCTGTAAGCAAAGTGCGGGTATTTTTAACTTGATATAATCCTTTCAATTCACATTCCAGGCCAGAATAATCATTCGTTTCATTTTCTTCTGCAAAGAAAATAGGAGCTCCGGTTTCAAGGGCTTTCTTCGTGAATACAGGTTTCGTTTCTGGGGTTGTTTCTCCAATTACTACAGGAGTCTTGCTTTTAATGATGCCGGCTTTTTCTCCTGCTATCTTTTCCAATGTATCTCCCAGGAATTGGGTATGGTCAAAACTGATATTGGTGATGATACATAAATCCGGTTGTATGATGTTGGTGCAGTCCAGCCTTCCGCCAAGGCCTACCTCGATAACAGCCACATCCACGTGCTCGTCAGAAAAATAGCGGAATGCCATGGCTGTAGTCAATTCAAAAAAAGAAGGATGTAATGGTTCGAAGAAATCCCGTTCTTCTTCTACAAACCTCACCACGTAGTCTTCGGGAATCGGTTGGCCGTTTACCCGGATGCGTTCGCGAAAATCCACAAGATGCGGAGATGTGTATAACCCCACCCTGTATCCTGCTTCTTGCAAGATTGCGGCAAGGGTGTGTGAGCATGAACCCTTTCCGTTTGTTCCTCCTACATGGATGCTGTGGAAGTTTCGGTGTGGATGTCCGAAATGTTTGTCTAAAGTCAGTGTGTTCTCCAATCCCTCCTTGTATGCCGAGCTTCCCACCTGTTGGAACATGGGGACACTGTTATATAAGTATAATAAAGTGTTCTGATAATCCATCTTTTTAAATATTTAACGAGAAAGGAAACCATCCTTTCTTTTTAATTCCTATCTTAGAAGCTGCAAAGATAATGCAAACCGAGAGCAGAATAAAATGAACTTGTTCATTTTTTATGTTTAGGTGCAGCTTGTCTTCGTTTTGGAGACAAATATATCAACAATTTAAATCTAATTGAGTATGGGAGCAAAGAAAAATTTTGTGATTGATACCAACGTAATCCTTCACGATTACAACTGCCTTAAAAATTTTCAAGAGAACGACATTTACCTTCCCATCGTGGTTCTTGAAGAATTGGATAAATTCAAGAAAGGGAATGAACAGATAAACTTCAATGCCCGTGAATTTCTCCGCGAACTCGATTTAATTACCGATGACAACCTTTTTACCAAAGGTGCTTCTTTAGGTGAAGGACTGGGACGTTTGTTTGTGATAGCCGGAACCGTGAATGCTCCGGATGTGCATGATTCTTTCCCCGAACGCATTCCGGATCATCTGATTCTGTGTGTGGTTGACTGGCTGACGCGGGAAAAGAAAAACATGAAAACCATTTTGGTGACGAAAGATGTGAACCTGCGCATGAAAGCACGCTCCATAGGTTTGCTTTGCGAAGACTACATCAACGACAAAGTGATTAATGCCGATATATTTGAGAAATCAAATGAGATATTCGAAGGAATTGATCCTTCTTTGATAGACAGGATTTATTCTTCCAGAGAGGGTTTGGATATCAATGAATTTGACTTCAAAGATATTATCCATCCGAATGAATGCTTTATCCTGAAGAGTGACCGGAATAGTGTTTTGGCACGTAACAACCCTTTTACGCATACTATTTGCCGGGTGAATAAAACGAAGAATTATGGAATTGAACCAAGAAATGCCGAGCAAAGTTTTGCTTTTGAGGTTCTGAATGATCCAAATATAAAGTTGGTTGCCTTGACAGGTAAGGCCGGTACGGGAAAGACGTTGCTGGCTTTGGCAGCCGCACTTAGTCAGATGAATGATTATAAGCAGATTTTGCTGGCACGTCCTATTGTTGCTTTGTCTAATAAGGATATCGGTTTTCTTCCGGGTGATGCGAAAGAAAAAGTGGCTCCTTATATGCAACCTTTGTTCGATAATCTGAATGTCATCAAGCATCAGTTTGCTTCCAATTCCACAGAGGTGAAGCGACTGGACGATATGCAGAAAAGTGACCAACTTGTAATTGAAGCATTGGCTTTCATCCGCGGACGTAGTTTGAGTGAGACTTATTGCATCATTGATGAGGCACAAAATTTGACTCCGCATGAGATAAAAACCATAATTACCCGTGCCGGTGAAGGAACTAAAATGGTGTTTACCGGTGATATTCAACAAATTGACCAACCCTATCTGGATACTCAATCCAACGGCTTGGTTTACATGATTGATCGTATGAAAGATCAGAATCTTTTTGCTCATGTAAATTTGTTAAAAGGAGAACGGAGCCAACTAAGTGAATTGGCTAGTAATTTGATGTAACAGAGCTCTGTAGACAATAAATAGGGTGGCAAGGTTGTACACGCAACTTTGCCACCATTTAATTTTATCACACAATTTCATTCTTTTCTTGTCCAGATTGATAAAAAATAATGTATCTTTGCCTCGCCTAAAACAAAACTGTCAAACGAAATGAAACATAAATTTTTTCATCGTTACCTTTCAGCAAAGGTATTGCCGATTTGGACTATTCTGTTGATTGATGTACTGATAGTCGTCGTATCCAGCCTGTTGGCTTATGCACTTCGATATGATTTCAGGAGTATTTTCCTGGAATCTTCTACCATTGACAAAACGATTGTATGGACGGTCATTGTCAACTTAGTCTTTTTCCGCATTTTCCGCACATACTCCAATGTGTTGCGCTTTTCTTCGTTTATAGACATCATGCGTATCTTTGTTTCATTAACGGTGTCTTATGCACTGCTGATGATTTCAAGTGTACTTCTGGCAGGTTATATGGATGTTCGTTTAGCGCCTGTAAGTGTGCTGTTCATGGCATATATTATCAGTTTTGCCATGATGTCTTGTTCGCGAATTGTAGTGAAGATGTTTTATGAACTTCTGAATTTTGATGGAAGCCATAGCGCCAATGTCTTTATTTATGGTGCTAAAGAAGCCGGAGTAAATATTGCCAAGGCATTGCGTGTGAACTTGCGTAATCATTACCGCTTGCGTGGATTTATTGCTGATGAGCCGGAACTGATTAATAAGGTGATGATGGGAGTGAGAGTATTCCCCAATGATGAGTCGTTGATTGATGTATTGAGTGACCGCGATGTGCATACTATCATCATTTCTCCTGCCAAGATGGAGGAACTGAAGAAATCTGATATGGCTGACCGCCTTTTGGCACATAACATCAAAATGATGACAGCGCCTCCTCTTAGTGAATGGAGCGGACAGACCTTGAACCGTACTCAACTGAAAGAAATTCAGATTGAAGATTTACTGCAACGTAATCCGATTGAAATAGATATTCATAAGGTAGCTTCCCACCTGGAAGGAAAACGAGTGATGATTACCGGTGCAGCAGGTTCTATCGGTAGTGAGATTATGCGTCAGGTAGCTTCCTTCAATCCATACAAGTTGATTCTGATTGACCAGGCAGAAACTCCATTGCATGATATTCGTCTGGAACTGCAAGATCGTTGGCGCGATATTGATGCGGAAACGATTATTGCGGATATCTCCAATGCTACACGCATGGAGGATATTTTCAGAGAGTACAAACCTCAGTATATTTTCCATGCAGCCGCTTATAAGCATGTGCCGATGATGGAGGATAATGTTTCCGAATCCATTCAGATAAATGTGTTCGGAACCCGTACGCTGGCCGATTTAGCAGTGAAATATAGTGCTGAGAAATTTGTTATGATTTCTACGGATAAAGCTGTAAACCCGACGAATGTGATGGGATGCTCCAAGCGTATCTGTGAAATCTATGTACAGTCTTTAGCTAAGAAACTGCAACAAAAAGGTGGACATGTGACGCAGTTCATCACTACGCGTTTTGGTAATGTATTAGGTTCTAATGGTTCGGTAATACCCCGTTTCCGCGATCAGATACAACGTGGCGGTCCGGTGACCGTAACGCATCCTGAAATAATCCGTTATTTCATGACTATTCCCGAAGCTTGCCGTCTGGTACTTGAAGCCGGGAGCATGGGTAATGGAGGTGAGATTTATATCTTCGACATGGGTAAGCCTGTGAAGATTGTAGACCTTGCCAAACGTATGATTAGCCTTTCCGGACGTACGGATGTGAAGATTGAGTTTACCGGTTTGCGTCATGGTGAGAAGCTGTATGAAGAATTGCTCAATGTGAAAGAATTGACGAAGCCTACTTATCATGAGAAGATTATGATTGCTACGGTTCGTGAGTACGATTATGATGAGGTGAAGGAGCGTATCCAGAAGCTGATAGACGTAAGTTACACTTACGATCAAATGAAGATTGTGTCGGCAATGAAGGATATTGTTCCTGAATTTATCAGCAAGAATTCATGCTTCGAGGCACTGGACAAGAAAGAGGATTAAAGTAAGAGAAGTTTCTGTAAAGGAAATCCCTATAATTGTAATGCCCCGTAACAATATATGTTAGATTTGCTAACAATATATGTTACGGGGCATTACTATAATGATATGTTGTGTAGTTCCTGCTTATTTCCTGCTGGAGAAATATTTCATGAACTGTGTGCGTTCGAAGGTATTTACACCGTTCAAATCGCTTACATTCAGCATTCCCTTGAATTGAGAGATTGTTTTCATGCCTTTACGGTCCATCCACAAATTCATGAAGCGGATGTATTCGCCTACAAGGGCATAACTGTTCTGATAGAATGCACTACAGATTTCTACAGCCGAGGCTCCTGCCAGGATTGTCTTTATGACGCTTTCGGGAGAATGTACACCACCCGATGCTGCATAATCCAACTTGTTCACAGCCGCAGAAGCAATGCCTATCCAGCGCAACGTTTTTACCAAATCAGCTTCTGAACTGAATACGTTTCCTGATATTTGCTTCATCTTTTCGATGTCGATGTCCGGCTGATAGAAACGATTGAACAATACAACTGCGGCAGCCCCGTTGGCATATAACTGATCTATCAATGCTATCGGATTAGTCAGGTTGTCTCCCAACTTCATGATGATAGGGATGTTTACTGTCTTTTTGATATGGCTGAGAATATCGATGTGACGTTGTTCAAAAGAACCGTAATTGTACTGTACATCGGTCTGAAGAGCCAGGATATTGATTTCTATTGCATCAGCTCCTGCGGCTTCCATTTGTTTGGCAAAGTCCACCCACTCGGCATCCTGATAGCAATTGATGCTGGCAATAACAGGAATGGGGCATACTTTTTTAGTCTCTTTTATTAGCTCCAGATATTCTGACAGTTTATGTTGGCGGATATATTCTACCAGGTAGTCACTGCCTTCGGGGTACATATTCGGATCTCCCAACCAGTCGGCCTCCAACATGATTTGTTCTTCAAAAAGAGATTTGAGAACAATGGCACCGACACCGGCTTCATAGAATTTCTGATTTTTTTCAGCACTGTCAGTTAAGCCAGAACTGCTGACGATAATCGGGTTTCTTAATTCCAACCCGGCAAAAGTAGTTTTTAATGTTGCCATGGTAATAATGTTTATTGAATGATCATTAATAAATTCTGTCTCCAAAAATCTTGCTTCCTACGCGTATCAGAGTACTCCCGGCAGCAATGGCCTGATGATAGTCGTGGGACATTCCCATTGACAATTCCCGGAAAGCCGGCGTATCGGCAAACCATGAGTCCTTCACTTCTTTGAAGAAGCTACTTAATGAACAAAATTCTTTCTCTATTTGTTCATTGTCATCCGTATTTGTTGCCATACCCATCAAACCACATAATTGTATGTTACTGAGACTTTTCCACTCTCCGGCTGTCAACATCTCCCGGCATTCGTCAAAGCTGAAGCCGAATTTGGTTTCTTCCTCTGCAATGTGAAGTTGCAACAAGCAGTTTACTACCTTTCCGGCTTTGGCTGCTTGTTTGTTAACCTCAGCCAAAAGCTTGTATGAGTCAATTCCGTGAATAAGAGATACATAGGGGACAATAAATTTTATTTTATTGGTTTGCAGATGTCCGATAAAGTGCCATTCGATGTCTTTAGGAAGACTTTCGTATTTGGCAGTCATTTCCTGCACCTTGCTTTCTCCGAACACTCGTTGTCCGGCGCGATAGGCTTCTTCTATCGCTTCATTGGGGTGGAATTTGGAAACTGCTACCAATCGTACCCCCACAGGCAACTCATTAAGCACCTGTTGAAGATTCTCTGCAATGTTCATAATTGGATAAATTGAGAATTGAGAATTGAAAATTAAAAAAAATCAAGTAGATAAGTGTACAGAGTATCTGTTCTTTCTCTATTTTTCAATTTTTAATTTTCAATTCTCAATTTATTAAACTTCAGGTTTGTCATTGGGTTCGGCGCTATACGGATATACATCCATAATCGCTGTTTCGCTGACTGATGCGATCTGATAATCGGCCATTGTGCCTTTCATGCCTTCGTCCAGTTTCTTAACGGCATCGCGCAGGTCGGCAGCCTGTACCAGTACCTGAGTGGATGTTTTCTTTTCAGCTCCGCTCTTCTCATCCAGAGTGATGAAAACCAGCTTGCACTTGAACCAACGGTCGGCAGCCTCTTCTTCACTGGGGAATAATTCGCTATAGTTGGCACGTTTGATATCCGATACTGTAAATTCTCCTGAGATAAACGGAGTCATTTCTTCTATGATACGCGCTTCCGCTTCTGTAAAACTGAGTGCATCTACCAGATAAGGTTCGGTTACTTTCTTGTTCATTCCGTTCTCCATCACTTTCTCGTAACGGATTTTGCACTCAAACCATGTATGCATTGCCATAATTTCTTTGTTTTTTTAATTATGAATTTATATTCTTGTTATAAAACTGACCACAAAGATAATGCAAACCAAGGGTAGAATGAAATGAATCTATTCATTTTTTTATGGGAAGAGCGGATTTGAAACCTTATAGAGACGGCGGTCGTTTCCTCTCATGACAACTCTGTTTACGCCAAGTGGAACTCTGTTTACATGCCGTGGTAAAAGCCGTTACATACCGAGGTAAAGAGCGTTACAATACGGGGTAAATGTCGTTACATCCTGCGGTAAATGCTTTTACATAATGACGTAAACAGTTGGTAAATGCAATGCTTTCATAATTAGCCAACTAACGTTTTTGTGAATTCAATATTAGGACTTGCAGGCAGTTGAAAAGGAAAAATTGTCTGTCACAGAAAAGAAAGAAGATTTTTCTTGTTTCTTTTTATAACCAGCTTCTGATATGGAAATATGTATTCCTACATAATTTGCTTTGCCATCCTCGAAATAAGTGATGTAAAATAAAAGGGGTAAAGTGAGTGAACTTGCTGTATTTCATTGCTTAATGATGCTGTGATTTTTCGTTGTTATTGCTGTTCTTTGGCGCCGTTAAACCTATTAAAAAATCAAATTATGGTAGTAGCTTATTTAAGAGTAAGTACAGAAAAACAGTTTCTGGCAAATCAACGTGAGGAAATTCTGCGCTTTGCAGAGAAGAATGAGTTAATGATTGACAAGTGGTACACTGAGACGGTGAGCGGCAGTGTGAGTAGTAAAGAGAGAAAGTTGTCGGGGTTGTTGAACCGGATGCAAAAGGGGGATACGCTGATTGTGACGGAGATTTCAAGATTGAGCCGTACGATGCTGGAAATCATGACGATTTTGAATTCATGTATCAAGAAGAATGTTGTTTTGTACAGCACCAAAGAAGGGTATGTGTTTCAAAACGACATAAACAGCAAGGTCTTGGGGTTTGCCTTCGGATTAATGGCAGAAATAGAACGTAACCTGATTTCCATGCGAACCAAAGAAGCATTGGCAAGACGAAAAAAAGAAGGTGTCAAGTTGGGCCGTAAAAAGGGAACCTGCCCTGCTATGAGAGTGCTCCGTGAAAATAAAAGACAATTGAAAAGAGATTCCCAGCGAGGGGTTTCTTGTTCGGAGCTGGCTCGTCAGATGGGAGTATCTCGTACTACTATGTCCCGCTTCCTGAACACTCACTAATGAGAAAACGAGTTGACAGGTTCCTGTTTCCGGGTACTGTAGTCAACTCGTTTCTCCGGGTTGCAGAATGTTGATTATTCTACACTGATATTTCTTTTCCTTACTTATTCACTCTTTTCTTTCATTTCCTTTCTCCGTTTGTGCAAGTTCTTCAATTCGAATGACAACATGATGCGGAAGAATCCGATAATCAGGAACGCGAACGAAATCATGTACACAACATAGATGGCGCCTATGGCTGGTTGCCACAGGATAATGAGCGAACAAATCACAGCCAGTATGCCGAGGGCGATATACCATCCCCAGTCTCTTGTGCCATATCTTTTCAAATCCATGGCATAACCGATAGAAGAGAAACCACGGAACATCAGCCAGAACGCGATGATGAAAGGTATGACTTCCATACTTAGCAATGGGTAGGCTATCAGATAGAAACCGAATATCATATCGATGATACCTCCCGCCAGATACCAACCCCAACTGGATACATTCTTACGGTTGCTCACGGCAAAGGAAATCTCCAGCAAACCACTGAACAACATGGATATGCTGAACAGGACACTTAAAACTGCGTAACCGCTGAGTGGGGAGAACATCAGGCTTATGGCAACTATAACATAGAGTATACCGAGTAAGAGAGACATCCACCAGTTTTTTACTTCGCATTGAAGTTCGTCAAATAAAGTTTTCATGCAATTATAATTTTTATTGGTTTTTGTTTGGTAGACTAACAATTTGCAGCAGAAAAAGTTTTGGAGCGAACTTTTCTAACAGTTTGTTTGTTGTATAAACATATAAAACAAGAAAATTATGGCTACAACAAAATTTAAAGGACAGCCGGTCAAGATTATCGGCGAGTTTATAAAAGCAGGGACAGTTGCTCCCGATTTTGAGTTAGTAAAGACTGACCTTTCTTCTTTCTTTTTGAAAGACATGAAAGGAAAGAATGTGATATTGAATATCTTCCCGAGTCTGGATACCAGCGTGTGTGCAACGTCTGTGCGCAAGTTCAATAAATTGGCTGCGAGCCTGCCCGATACCGTGGTATTGGCGATTTCCAAAGACTTGCCTTTTGCCCATGCGCGTTTTTGTACAACGGAGGGTATTGAAAACGTGATTCCTTTGTCTGATTTCCGCTTCTCGGATTTCGATGAAAGTTATGGTGTGCGTATGGCAGACGGACCGTTGGGCGGTTTACTGGCACGTGCTGTGGTTGTTATCGGTAAAGATGGGAAAGTGATGTATACCGAGTTGGTGCCCGAAATCACTCAGGAGCCGGATTATGACAAAGCAATAGAAGCAGTGAAGAAATAGTAATCTCAGATTTTTTGATAATCAATAAAAAAAGATGGTGTACAAAGGTCGCGAGACTATTGTACACCATCTTTTTTCATTGATTTATGGTGAGTAACTGACTTTTTTTGTTTTACTTTGTGCCGTGAAAATCAAGTATTAATAGGTTAAACAGTCAAAGAAAAAGATGGAACGAGGTTTAAAAGACTACGCCCTACTCATGCTAAAAGGTGTGGGCATGGGAGCAGCCGATGTGGTTCCCGGAGTGTCGGGGGGGACAATTGCTTTTATTGTGGGAATTTATGATGAACTGATAGATTCAATAAAAAGCATTAACGGGAACAGTTTGAAGTTGTTTTTTACAGGAAAATGGGTAGCATTCTGGAAAGCTATTAACGGTAATTTCTTGATTTCCCTTCTGCTGGGAATCGGTATCAGTGTATTTTCGCTGGCTAAGGTTATCACATGGTTGCTCACGGATCATCCGATCATGGTTTGGGCATTTTTCTTCGGGTTGGTACTGGCTTCCACATGGTTTGTGGGAAAAGATATAAAGGAGTGGAATAAGAAAACGATTCCCGCCTTTATCATAGGAGCGGCGGTGGCCTATTACATTACGGTGGCAACTCCTGCTGAGACTCCTTCCAATTTATTCTTCATCTTTCTTTGTGGTGCAATTGCTATTTGCGCTATGATTCTGCCAGGTATATCGGGGAGTTTCATTCTGGTGCTATTGGGCAAATACTTCTTTATCATGGAAGCTGTCAAGACACTTAATATAACCGTTTTACTGGTGTTTTTTGTAGGTGCTTTTATCGGAATAACTTCCTTCTCGCGTGTTCTTTCGTATGCATTGAAGAATTTCCGTAATATTACGTTGGCGGTATTGACAGGTTTCATGCTGGGTTCGTTAAACAAAGTGTGGCCCTGGAAGGAAACGCTTGAGACTTTTACGGATAGTCATGGAGTGGTGAAGCCGTTGGTTGAAGCTAACATCCTGCCTAATCAGCATATCATTGAAGCTATAGTGTTGATGATAGTAGGTTTCTTCCTGGTATATTTTCTGGAAAAGCTTTCTACGCGTAGTGCAAAATAAGGATATTCTGAAAATATAGAAAAAGTAAAGGGTAAAGAAATCATTTCTTTACCCTTTACTTTTTTATTGCAATGCTTTTATGATACCTTGCATATAGATTGCCAATTCTTCCCGGTCTTCGCTCTCCATAAGCGCCTGCATCCTTTTCAACTCTTTCAAATCGAACGGATGGACGCATTTTTGATTGTATTTTATGAAGTTTTCTTTATCATGCAGAGTCATGTAGAGCAGAGTTAACTTTTCATTGATACCGTCAAAGTCAGGTTCCATCTCGCAGACATGTTCAAAGGCCACTTTGGCATAATCCAGATAACCAATTTCCATACTATGCATGCCTATCTCATTCCAAGTGTCAGCATAAGGCGCACAATTCAAAGCTTTCGCCCATTGCCTTATTCCTTTATCATAATTTCCTTCTTCAACGTAGATTCGTCCTTCAATCAAGTACGACTCCGGATCCTTAGGCTCCAGTTTTTGAGCTTTCTTGCAATACTGATGCGCTTTACGTTTCTTCCCCATTTTGGAAAGGCAAAGTCCTGCGTTGGCGTATAAGTTGGGCAGGGCAGGCGAAGGAGTTTCTTCCGCCTCATTCTCCAGAATTGCTTTTTCCAGGTTCTCATAGCCTTCTTTCCATTCACCTTTGGATACTTTGCATAAGCCGATGAAACTGTAGATAAATTCGGTGTTGAGCCCATGTAATTGTTGAGCTTTCTGGTAATGTTCCAGTGCTGCATCTTCATTGCCCAATTGATAGAAACAATGTCCTTTCATTATATAGGCATCCGTAAATTCATCATCACCTACCAATGCATAGTCGCAGGCATCAATGGCTTGGTCGAACTTTTGCTCTTCAAAATGGCATCTTGCTAAACCGAACCAGTAAGGAGCTGAATATGGATTTTGGTCTATCAGTTTGTTATACAAAGGAGCAGCTTCTTCCGTCATACCTTTACTATAATAACAGTCGGCTACTACGGCAATATAGGCTTCTTCATCAGCATACTCTTCCTTTATCGGTTCCAGCCATTCCAAAGCTTTGTCCGAATATCCCATATCGAGGAACATATAAGATACATCAATTGCGTTCGCCAGATCTTTTTTATCCTCAATCGTGTCGAGTAATTGCTCGGCATCGTCCAGCTTCCCTTCGCTCAACAGCAAGTGGGCACGCACCACCTTAGCTTCCGGTGAATAAGTATCAGGAAGATTCTCGATGATTTCGCGTGCTTTGGCTCTTTTACCGCTATCCAGATGCAGGTATGCATATTCAATCATCAATGCAGTGCTGTCGGGATGCAGCTTTAATCCATATTCTGCTATCTCAAGAGCCTTATCATAATTCTTTTTTGTACCGTACCAGTCGGCAAGATCGGCCAAGTCGTCTGCGTCCTGATAAAACGGTTTATTCTCAGACATTGCCATTTCGTATTGTTCGGCAAGTTCTTGCAATTCTTTATCTCTGCCGGACAGCAGGTTCTTATTACTCATTTAATAGTCTACTCCTTATAATCCTTACTTTATTTGTTAATCTTACCCCAGGTATCTTTCAGTCCCACAGTGCGGTTGAATACCATCTTCTCCGGTGTGGAATCCGGGTCTACATTAAAGTAACCGATGCGCTGGAACTGCAAGTAAGTAAGCGGTTTCATGCCGGCGGCATACTTCTCGATGTAGCAATGAGGCAATATATTCAGTGAGTCCGGGTTGATGATATCTTTCATCGCTTCCAGAGCATCGCAATTCTTTGCTTCACGAATGGCAGCGAGTTCGTCGCGTGGATTCTCCACTTTCCACAGGCGGTCGTAAAGGCGTACTTCAGCTTCGAGGCAATGGCCACAGCTTACCCAGTGAAGCGTACCTTTTACTTTGCGGTTTGCTTCGGGCATGCCACTCTTGGTATTTGCGTCATATTCGCAATATACTTCCACCACTTCTCCGGCTTCGTTCTTCTTGCATCCGGTGCACTTCACAATGTAAGCGTTCTTCAGGCGCACCTCTTGTCCCGGAGTCATACGGAAATATTTCTTCGGCGCATCTTCCATGAAGTCTTCACGCTCCATCCACAACTCGCGGCTGAATTCGATGAAATGGCTGCCTTCTTCCGGCTTCTCCGGATTATTTATGGCTTCCAGTTCTTCCACCTGTCCTTCGGGATAGTTGGTAATCACCAGTTTCACCGGATTTATTACGGCTGATATGCGGGTAGCACGTGTATTGAGGTCTTCGCGTAGGGCGCTTTCCAGCAAGGCGAACTCATTGAGTGCATCGTATGTCGTATATCCGATTTTATCAATAAACTTATGGATAGACTCAGGAGAGTATCCGCGACGGCGGAAACCGCAAATTGTCGGCATACGGGGATCATCCCATCCGTTCACCAGATTCTCTTTCACCAGAATCAGCAGGTTACGCTTGCTCATCAGCGTATAGCTGAGATTAAGCTTGTTGAACTCGTACTGATGCGGGCGGTTATCATCTAAATCCTGACCTTCCTTCACCCAGTCTACAAAAAGATCGTAGAGCGGACGGTGGGGAACGAACTCAAGCGTACAGAGAGAGTGGGTCACACCTTCAAAGTAGTCGCTCTGTCCGTGTGCGAAGTCATACATCGGGTAGGCTTTCCAGGTCGTACCTGTACGGTGATGCGGATGGTTCACTACACGATAGATGATAGGATCGCGGAAATGCATGTTCGGGTTCGCCATGTCAATTTTGGCACGGAGCACCATAGCGCCTTCTGCAATTTCGCCTGTATTCATTTTCTTGAACAGGTCGAGGTTTTCCGCTATCGGGCGGTTGCGATAGGGACTTTCCACACCCGGCTGGGTAGGAGTACCTTTCTGCTGTGCTATTTGTTCGGAAGTCTGTTCGTCAATATATGCTTTACCTTCTTCGATGAGGCGGATGGCGAAATCCCATAATTGCTGGAAGTAATCGGATGCGTAGTATTCATTACCCCACTGGTAACCCAGCCATTGGATATCTTCCTTGATAGCCTCTACGTATTCCACATCTTCTTTGGTCGGATTGGTATCGTCGAACCGCAGATTGCAGATGCCATTATGGTCGGCTGCAATGCCAAAATCAAGGCAAATGGCCTTGGCATGTCCGATGTGGAGGTATCCGTTGGGTTCCGGCGGGAAACGTGTTTGCACTTTGCCACCGTTCTTACCCTCTTTCAAATCTTTCTCAACAATTTGTTCTATGAAGTTGAGGCTCTTTTTTTCACCTACTTCTTCGCTTTTAATATCTGCCATAGTGGTATGTATATATTCTAAAAAATCAAGCTACAAAAGTAAGACATTTTTTTCGTTTATCCTTATTTCACCGGAATATATCCACTCTTTTTAATGATTTCCTGACCGGCGGGTGAAAGTATGAAATTGACGAGGGGAGCTACTTGTTCGGAGTTTTCCTTATTATAATAATAGTATAAAGGGCGCACAATAGGATAGCTCTTGTCTGTGGCACTCTCCATTGTGGGCGGTGCGTAGTGCTTTCCGTCGTAAGAAACGGAAATTGATTTAACGCGAGGGGACAGGTAGGCCAGACCTACGTAACCTATCGCTCCACGTGTCTGGCTGACAGATTGGATGATAGCACCCGTGGCAGGCATAGAGAGGCTGCTGCTCATGTAATTTTTATTCTTGAGTACGCTTTCTTTAAAAAACTCATAAGTGCCCGAAGACGTTTCGCGGGAATATACCACGATTTTGCGGTCGTCTCCGCCCACTTGCTTCCAGTTCGTAATTTTTCCCCGGAAGATGTCTTCCAGTTGCTGGCGTGTCAGTTGTTTTACGGGATTGGAGGGGTGCACCACAACGGCGAGGGCGTCGTGGCCTACGATTACTTCTTCCACTTCCTTGCCTGCGGACTTCACTTTCATCTTTTCGCTGAATTTGATGGGACGTGATGCCATGGCGATGTCCGTTGTACCGTCCAGCAAGGCTGAAATACCTACGCCGGTGCCTCCGCCCGTCACGGTGACACGGGCTTCGGGGGTGAGTGCCATGAATCTTTCGGCAGTCTGTTGCGCTATGGGCAATACGGTGTCACTGCCTTTGATGCGTTGCGCCTGTGCTCCGGTTGTGGCCAACGCCAGGAGTAGGATGATGCTTATTGTTTTCATTATAATCAAAAAAGGTTTTTATTATATTCAAAATAGATTTTTATTATAATCAAAAAAATGGCTGATACTATAACCAAACAGATACTCTTCTTGTTTATCATTTGCAAAGAAAGCGATTGTATATTACAATTTTATTGCAGGAGTGCTGTTTCCGGGTGTTGTAACACATTTGTAATATGTTTGAAACATTTCTTTCAAACGTTAGTCACACCCTCTTAACATGCTCCCCGTTTCTTTGCATACAGAATTTCAACAGGCATTTATGAAGAAGCTTTTTGAGAAAATAGTGGAAGGGGTGTTGGCTTGTAGCGGGTTTGTAACAAGCATCACCATTGTGCTCATTATCTTGTTTCTCTTTTCCGAGGCGTTGGGACTATTCAACAGCCGGGTGATTGAAGAAGGATATGTGCTGGCACTGAATAAAGATAATAAGGTGAGTGAGCTGACACCGGCTCAGATAAAGAATGTTTTCGACGAAGAGATAACGAACTGGAATGAGGTCGGAGGGCAGGATATGCCTATCCGGCTTTTCCGTTTGGAAGATATCACCGAGTATTATACGGAGGAAGAACTGGGGGCTGCCTACGAACACGCCGGAGCAAAGATAACGGAGTTGGTGGAACGTACGCCGGGCATCATTGCCTTTGTGCCGCAACAGTTCATTATCCGGCAAGACTCCGTGCACTTGCTGCGCGACAATACTATCTCGGTGAAAGATGTCTTTGCCGGGGCGGAATGGTTTCCTACAGCTACGCCTGCCGCGCAATTTGGTTTTCTTCCGTTGATAACGGGTACATTGTGGGTGAGTCTGTTTGCCATTCTGATAGCTCTTCCGTTCGGTCTTTCAGTGGCTATCTACATGTCCGAAGTGGCAAATCCGAAGATACGCAATCTGTTGAAACCGATCATTGAATTATTGAGCGGTATCCCGTCGGTGGTTTATGGCTTCTTCGGACTGATAGTGATTGTGCCACTCATACAGAAAGTGTTTAATTTGCCTGTGGGTGAAAGCGGGTTGGCAGGAAGCATCGTGCTGGCTATAATGGCATTGCCCACCATCATCACCGTAACAGAAGATGCCATGCGCAATTGTCCCCGTGCCATGCGTGAAGCCAGCCTGGCGTTGGGAGCATCGCAGTGGCAGACCATATATAAGGTGGTGATACCATATTCCGTATCGGGCATCACTTCCGGTGTAGTGCTGGGCATCGGGCGTGCCATCGGTGAAACGATGGCAGTGCTGATGGTGACAGGTAATGCGGCAGTCATACCGCATACTATTCTGGAACCTTTGCGCACTATTCCCGCCACGATTGCAGCAGAATTGGGAGAAGCACCTGCCGGAGGAGCGCATTATGAAGCCTTGTTCTTGCTGGGGGTAGTGTTGTTCTTTATTAGTTTGCTGATAAACTTCACGGTAGAAGCTGTATCAGCCCGGAAAAGGTAGTGTTTCGTAGAGAAAGGGAAAATAAGTATGATAGACAAGAAACATCTTTCGCAAAGCATTGCATTCGGAACGTTCCGTTTGCTGAGCCTGACGGTGGTGGGGATACTCTTCGCCATCCTCGGCTTCATTATATATAAAGGTATAGGAGCCATCAGTTGGGAGTTCCTTACTACCGCTCCGACGGACGGCATGACGGCGGGTGGCATTATGCCTGCCATAGTCGGTACGTTCTATCTGATGGTAGGCAGTGCCTTGTTTGCCTTCCCGGTGGGAGTGATGAGTGGTATTTATATGAACGAATATGCCCCGAAAGGTTGGATTGTACGCCTCATCCGTATGATGACGAACAACCTGAGCGGCATACCCTCCATTGTTTTCGGTCTTTTCGGTATGGCGTTGTTTGTCAATTATATGGGTTTTGGAGATAGCATCCTTGCCGGTTCGCTTACGTTAGGATTACTTTGCGTACCTTTGGTCATTCGCACCACGGAAGAGGCACTGAAAGCTATTCCCGATACTTTGCGTGAGGGGAGCCGGGCTTTGGGAGCCACCAAGTTGCAAACCATCTGGCACGTCGTCCTGCCGATGGCAATGCCTAATGTGATAACCGGACTGATTCTTGCTTTGGGGCGCGTTTCGGGTGAGACTGCGCCGATTCTGTTTACTTGTGCCGCATATTTCCTTCCGCAGTTGCCCACAAGTATACTCGACCAGTGTATGGCGTTGCCCTATCATTTATATGTGATTTCCACCAGTGGTACGGATATGGAATCCCAGCTTCCGTTGGCTTATGGCACCGCTTTGGTCTTAATAGTAATCATCCTCTTGGTGAATCTGGTGGCGAATGCCCTGCGGAAGTATTTCGAGAAAAAAGTAAAGATGAACTAACAGGAATAAAACAGTAAACGAAATGATAGGTAAAATAGAAGCAAACAATGTCAATTTCTGGTATGGAGACTTTCATGCTTTGAAGGGCATCAGCATGTCGATAGAAGAACGTTCGGTAGTGGCTTTTATCGGTCCTTCGGGATGTGGTAAGTCCACTTTCCTGAGATTATTCAACCGTATGAACGACCTTATCCCCCATACCCGCCTGACCGGTGAAATCCATATCGACGGAAAAGATATCTACGGAAAGGATATCCAAGTAGATGAACTCCGCAAGAAGGTGGGTATGGTGTTCCAGCGCCCTAATCCTTTTCCGAAAAGCATCTTCGAGAATGTGGCTTATGGGCTTCGGGTGAATGGCGTGACGGATAATAACTTTATCCGCCAGCGTGTAGAAGAATCCCTGAGGGGTGCCGCCTTGTGGGATGAAGTAAAGGACAAACTCAAAGTCTCTGCTTACGCCCTTTCCGGCGGACAACAGCAACGGCTTTGCATTGCCCGCGCTATGGCTGTGTCTCCTTCCGTGTTGCTGATGGATGAACCGGCTTCTGCACTCGATCCTATTTCTACTGCCAAAGTGGAAGAGCTTATCCACGAACTGAAGGAACAGTACACCATAGTCATCGTCACACACAATATGCAGCAGGCTGCCCGCGTTAGTGATAAGACGGCTTTTTTCTATCTGGGGCAAATGGTAGAGTTTGACGATACAAAGAAGATATTCACGAACCCCGATAAAGTGGAGACGCAAAACTATATCACGGGACGTTTCGGGTAATGAAGCATTTTTGAAATATAATACAAGTAACTTAAAATAAAAACATTATGGTAAAGTTTATCGAATCGGAACTCGTCTTGCTGAAAAAAGAGATAGACGAAATGTGGACCTTGGTATATAATCAGCTTGACAGGGCAGGGGAGTCCGTCCTTACTTTCGACCG
>ULMJ01021231.1_pt1 | contig 25484 bp, 19 predicted proteins | sample 1951641 | NCBI WGS metagenome assembly ULMJ01 (sample SAMEA4835550, study PRJEB28245) | human gut metagenome | biome: gut microbiome; material: fecal sample | place: Denmark | collected 2008 | reverse complement strand
GTATATCCGGCAGGACCGCCGCCGATGATAGCTATATCATATTTCATAAATCAGTAATATTAAGTTGTTTATGTACTAACAACAAACAAGAAGAGAGCAAAGTTCTATAAGTACCGACAAGGGAAGTTGCTGTTTTTCAGCTCCAATGACCTGTTTCATAAAAATAATCTGTATTTTTGCAGAAATTTAAGGAATTATATGGTAGCCCCCGAAATAGCAATTGTTGACTCCAACACACTGTCGTGCCTGGGATTGCAGAATCTTATGGAAGAAATCATCCCGATGGCCGTCATCCGCGTATTCAGTTCATTCGAGGAGCTGGTGGATGATACACCCGACATGTATGCGCACTATTTCGTCTCAGCACAGATATACTTTGAACACACAGCTTTCTTCCTGCCCCGCAAACCCAAAACAATTGTACTGGCAAATGGCGATAACCAACCGCAACTGGCAGGAATACCCACCCTGAATATTTATCAGGATGAAAAGACATTGATAAAAAGTATTTTGCAACTGCACCAGTTCGGACATAAAGAGGGACATCCGCATGGACATCCACATCCGGCAACAGGGCATCCGGGAAGTCATCCCTACAAAAATCCCCATGCCGACAGCGAGCACGACCTCTCTCCTCGCGAAATAGAAGTGCTGGTGCTGATTACCAAAGGATTTATCAATAAAGAAATAGCCGACAAACTGAATATCAGCCTGACGACCGTCATCTCCCACCGAAAGAATATCACGGAGAAACTGGGTATTAAATCGGTGGCAGGACTGACTATCTATGCCGTGATGCACGGATATGTTGAAGCAGACCGTATCTAAATCCTATACCGTGGCGGAATTAATCCACGACACTATACTAATGAAGTAAGCCATACACTTGATAAGTGTCAGCCATGCTCTTATCAGGACTGGCCCTATCATCAATGGCATTGATGGTAGGAATCATTGGCATTGATGGTAGGCATCATCCGTATTGATGGTGGTCATCATCCGTATTGATGGTAGGCCCTGTCCGTAACAGTCCCATGCTCACTCCCTAACATTGGCTATTATGAACTAATCCGGAGCCGTTCTTAAAAGAAGGGGAATGAGTTAAATCCTAATAAATGAGGATTGCGGGCACAGGAAAAATGCCCTTACTTTGCAAACGAAATAATATAAGCAAAAAATGGAGAAGAGTAAATTGTTCGCCTTTGCCCTGGCACTCCTGTCAATAGGAAACGTATGCGCAGAGGAAGTGGATACCCTGAAAATCGTGGATGTTGAAGAAGTACTTATCATTGCAGCTCCCAAAGAGAACCGCAAGTTGCGCGAGTTGCCAAATGCCGTCACCTTGCTTTCTCAACAGGACATGCAAGCCGCACAAGTGAACTCAATCAAAAACCTGAGCGCACTTGTACCCAATATCTTTATTCCCGATTACGGTTCGCGCCTGACCTCTGCCGTTTACATCCGAGGCATCGGCTCGCGCATCAACACCCCCTCCGTAGGACTCTATGTTGACAATATACCTTATATAGATAAATCCGCATTCGATTTCAATTACTCCGATGTAGAGCGTATCGACGTATTGCGCGGCCCTCAAGGAACACTGTACGGCCGCAATGCGATGGGCGGACTGATTAAGATACATACTAAATCCCCCTTCTCTTACCAGGGAACAGACTTCCGCATGGGAGCCGGCACACGCAACGCCTATAACACTTCCATGACCCACTACCACCGGATATCCGAACGTTTTGCCTTCTCTGCCGGAGGATTTTATGATTATCAAGGCGGATTCTTTCGTAATACAGCAAGAAACAATGAGAAAGTAGATGAAGGACAATCTGCCGGTGGGCGTTTCCGTGGCATTTACCTGCCTACAGAGAACTGGAAAGTGGATTTAAACGTCAGCTATGAATACAGCGACCAGGGAGGATATCCTTATTTCTATATGGGCAGCCTGGATCCGGCCGCACAGAAAGAGAACCTAAAACCTTACATCGGCAAAATCTCCAACGATGAAGCAGGCAGCTATTACCGTAACCTGATGAATGCCGGACTAAATCTGGAATATCAGGCACGGCACTTCACACTGAGTGCCGTCACCGGTTACCAGTTTCTGAAAGACCGCATGTTCATAGATCAGGATTTTACTCCCGAAAACATCTTCAACATTGAGCAAAAGCAGAAGATGAACACCCTCTCCGAAGAAATTATCTTCAAGTCGAAGCCCAACCGCCGGTGGGAATGGACTACAGGAGCCTTCGGATTTTACCAATGGCTGCATACCGACGGCCCGGTGGTGTTCCATAAAGAAGGCATCAATCAAGTGATCGAAGGAAACGCCAACAATGTATTCGAAGGGCTTGTCGCAAAAGGAGCCCCCGACATGCACATGAGCATCAACAATGAGAGCATGAAAGTAAGCGGCAGTTTCGATACTCCGACACTGAGTGGAGCCATTTTCCATCAATCCACCTTCAATGATTTATTCGTAAAAGGCTTGTCTGCTACCATCGGATTGCGTCTGGATTATGAAAAGATTAAGATGGACTATAATTCCGCCTCCACTCCTACCGACTTCGATTTCAAGGTAACTGTATCAAGGCCGGGTATGCCGTTCCCCATCGTCATTGAGAATGCAGCGCCACTACAAGGGAATGCCAGCTATTTGGGCAAAGAATCTACTGACTACGTTCAGCTATTACCGAAATTTGCCTTGCAATATGAATGGAAGAAAGGTAACAATGTATATGCCACCGCCACACGCGGCTATCGTTCGGGAGGCTATAACATACAGATGTTCTCCGATTTGATTACCGGTGTACTGAGTAACTCGATGATAAATGCCATTGTGAAGGACGAAAACCTCAAGATGATGGAGCAAATGATTGACGTTGAAAGCATCAAGCAGCATGTGCCGGACGTGCGTGACGCCACCCGGTACAAGCCCGAATATACTTGGAATTATGAAATAGGCAGTCATCTCACTCTACTGGAAGGACGCTTGCTTACCGATTTGTCCGTTTTCTACATGGACACCCGCGACCAGCAAATAGCCAAGTTTGCCGAAAGTGGTTTGGGACGCATCACCGTTAATGCCGGAAAGAGCCGCAGCTATGGAGCAGAAGCAAGCTTGCGGGCAGTCGTGACCGATGCGTTTACCTTGAACGCTTGCTATGGCTATACCTATGCCACCTTCAAAGACTATGCAACGAGCGATGAAAACAATTACAAGGGCAATTACGTCCCCTTCGTACCCAAGCATACACTAAGTCTGGGCGGACAATACATCTTCCACATCAACCCGGGGCATTGGCTGGACCGCATTCAGGTAAACGCCAACTACACCGGTGCCGGCCGCATCTACTGGACAGAGCAGAACAACGCAAGCCAGTCCTTCTACGGCACACTGAACGGACGCCTCAGCCTGCAAAAAGGCAACGGACAGATTGACTTCTGGGTTCGCAATGCACTGGACAAGGATTATGCTGCCTTCTACTTCGAGAGCATGGGGAATGGATTTATGCAGAAGGGACGCCCTATACAGGCGGGAATTGAATTGCGATGCAGATTCTAAACTTCTTATAAAGAGTCATGAGCGTTTCCTTTGATGGAAACGCTCGTTTCTTTTAAAACTTCTCCCAGCCCGCCAACCAGATAGAACGGGAGATTAACAAGCCGGAATGCTTTCCCCTCTACTGTAGTAACCTCATCTACTGAATAAGGTTGCGACCACACACGCACAGCCACCGTTTGCGAAGAACGGTTCATAAACGAATGTAACGAACGAAGATGTGCATTATGTCCCGCCTTTACCTCAATAGGATAGATTTTGGAATCTTGCACCCAGATGAAGTCAACCTCCGCCGCAGACTCACTCTTACCACGCACCCAGAAGTTACGTTTTTGGCTGACTTTATCGGTCAACGTCAACAGTTCTTGTGCCACAATATGCTCGGCTATCATTCCTCGCCAAGCATCCATAATGTCTTTTGCACCGAATACTTCTTTCTGCACTTGAGCTGCGTAATTTACCAAACCTGTATCCAACCATACCAGTTTAGGCATACGCTTAGTTTCCGATATGGCAGGAACTTCCGTTGCCGTTGTCGGATAAACCAACTCCATTATCATAGCTTTTTCCAATAAGCGGAAAGCTTCTCCAACTTCACGGGCATTATAATTCGATGATGCAAAACCTCCAAGTGTTACAATCTGTGCAGCTTTACCCCAACCTTCTTTCAAAATGAACCGTATTACTTCTATTAACAATCCACGCCTGGCATACTTCTCCACATCATCCCGATAACCCTGTAAAAGAGTCTCATACACATCGCTTAAGGCAAGAATATCCCTCCTTTCAGCATAAAGCTGGACAGCCTCCGGCATGCCTCCAATCAGCGTATATAAATTGAACAGCATCATCAACCGATCATGAAAAGCAATTGTTATTTCCGGTCGTTCCAACACCGGCAGTAAAGCCTCCTCACCGATAGCTCCCAGAAATTCACGGAACGAACAAGGACGTAAAGCCATATACTGCACCCTTCCCACGGGAAACGAAACTTTTACATCCACCAGATTTTCCAACAAAGAACCTGCTGCTATAACATAAATTTCCGGAAGTTCCTCATAAAAATAACGCAATAATCCTATTGCTTTTGGTGAATTTTGAATCTCATCAATAGATGCATATCCGTTTTCCATTGTTCCAAATGAAGAAGTATCGTTCTTTTAAACATGATTAAAAGATATTGGTTTTCAACGACAAAAAATACACTTTTGTTTCAAAACAGAGGCAAAATACCTATTATTTTGTTTCAAAACCGAGGCAAAAAAAAGAACGGAAGGTAGCAAAAAACGCCATCGCCTTGTGCCTGACGCACGAGCCGATGGCGTTTCTCTTTATTCAATAGGAGCATCGCAATTTGCAGAAGTGCTCACGTCGCTTCTGCAACCGAAGGCTATTCCACAGTAGGGCCATTGTAAACAGCACTGTTTACCGTAACCTGTCCCGTTGTGTTGCGGATATCCAGCCCACTTCCGGCATTGCCAAAATTAGTACCGGAGGTTTCGTCATAGGTAAATGTTACCGTCTGGCTGGTCTGGTTCGGATTGGCATCAATGTAAACGGAAGGATAGTCTGTAGAAGCAACATTGTCCTTCTGAACACTGAATGCGCAACCGTTTTTCAATTCAACTACCTTCGGGCAGTTATAGACGGTGTTGCTGCTGCGGTTTCCGATGGTGAGGGCTGCGGAAGGCGCCTGGTTGCCTGAGCCCCAAGAGGTAGCTCCCGCCGGCTTATTGCTGGCTCCGTAGCTGCTGCTTACGCTCAGGTTGAACGTACACCCGTCGAAAGTAAATTTACCTCCGCGCAGGAAAGCACCCTGCCAACCACCGATGAAGGTGCATTGGGTTGCCGTCACGGTGCCGGGAACATTGAACATCAAACCTGTTTCCAGAGCCGTGAAAGTGGAATTTTTAAGCGTAACTACGTGACCGGAACCGGTTTCCATAGAAGCATTGGTAGAGAAGCAGTAATATTTGCAGTTCATCGTGCTGTTTTCCACTGCAATCTTACCTGTACTTACATATTTATCTATCAGGATGCCGTTTGAAACGGAGCCGGTATATTCGATATTCTTCATGGTAAAGTTGCCTCCGGTACTCTCATTGATAGCAATACCCTGGCTGTTGTCAGTGATTTTGCCCTTGCCGGTAGCGTCACCAATCAAGGTCAGTGTTGCTTCTCCGCCAATGAAGTGGAAGCCAGTGTTTTCCAGCGTCAGCGTGTGTTTGCCTACATTGATTTCCATACTCTTGCCGGCTGCCACAACAATGCGGTTCTTGATGCTTGCGTCAGCTTGTAACGTAATCTTCTTCACTTCCGCACCGGCCGCAATGTTGATGCCGCCTTTCTCAATTACCAGTTCATCTATCACGGTACCGTCCTTGATTTCCAATGTGTTTGCTCCGGTACTGGAAGTCACTTTGGTCCAAGACCCGCCGTTCAGTTCCACATGTTCAATATTCGTCACGTTCAGCGTGCCTGAGGTACCTGTGGGAACATTGATGACGGCAGCCGGAGTTTCTGTACCATCCGAAGCCCCCTTCACGGTAAATTCATTACCACCGGTAGAAGCAATGTTGATGGTAACAGGGTCTGCTGCCGTGCTGGTAGAGGGAATGGCAATCTCTCCGTTGGCAGCTACACTTTCAATCGTGATATTCTTCACGCCTTCTTCCAAAGCCTTGTTAGCGGCTGCCGCATCGGCTACCGTTTGTGAAAAGGAGATGGTTGAGCCATCAATCTCCACAATGTGGATGGGACGCATCTCCTTGGCAATACCGGCCGTTACTTCAAAATTGTTGGTGGTGTGGAACACCTGAGCTTCTGCCGTGCCTATCTGTAAGGTGGCTGTGATGCCGCTGGAATACGTTCCTGCGGGCACGGGAATATCCAGTATCAGCGGCTCTGTACTCGTTGTGGTAAATGAGAGGGTAACTTCGTTGCCTGTGTTTGACAGTGCAGCCAGCGTAGCGGTTGCAGCGGGAGTCAGGACGGCTGTTCCGGTAATGCCGGATGCACTCAGTTTCAGCGTACCTTCCACGCCGTTTCCAATGCCGCTCACCTGGATACGCATCAATCCGCCCAACAACTGCGTGAACTCCACTTTGTTCTTGTCAGCATTCAGCTTGCCGAACATCGGCGCGTTGCTCACGGGATAAGTGTAAGTAGCGGGGAAAGTCAATGTGCACGTGGATGGGGTGTAGTTCTCCAACGGATATACTGCATATTCCAATTCCGACATTTCGCCGGTTACGGTGCCTTCAAAGGTACTGGTACTTTTGCCCTCCTCTCCGCTTTTCAATGTAAATGTTCCGGTAGAGCTGTAAACGTTGCCTTCTACCGTTGTACCAAAGGCATAGAAAGCGTCTCCTGCACTCCAGCTTACATTATAGTTTGCATCCACCGCAGTACGCGTGTCCGTACCGGTGGTGGCGGTCAGGGTCAGTTCATTTTGTTTCGTGGCGGCTCCGTTTTCCATAAGTTCTTCATTGGAACAGCCTGCCAGTGCGGCTGCGCAGAGCAGGGCATTAAGGTAAATCAATCTTTTCATGTTTGAGTAATTTTTTTGTTCTGAAAATTAATTGTAGTGGGAACATCCGCTTACGTGCGGAGGTGGGCATTATTGCCAATAGCCGTCTTCCTTGTCCCAGTCGGGAAGACCGGATTCGGTGTTGCTGGCTGCGAAGCCAGTTTCCACCGCCACCTGCAATATTTCTATTACGGGCGGCTCATACCTCTCTTTGGGTAGATTATCCATCATGTTTTTTTGAGTATTACGGCCTTCCTCAGTTCCATGGCAAGCCTGTAACTAAACACGAAGCGCAGAACTGATTGTTCCACTTCGCCAGTAACGAGGCCCTGAGACTGCCTTCAATCCACGAAATGATACAATACAGCCCCACGCTTATAGCGTGAAGCCGTCCAGGTATCATTCTTGTGGATTGAAATTTCTCAGGTTTCGTTACTGACAAGAATGAAGCAAGACGCTTCTAAATTTTAAATTCTAAAAAACTTTGTGGCAGACGCTTCCGCACACCCGGCAAATGTAGGATTTGCTGCCGACATAAACAAGAAAAATGAAAGATATTTAAAAAATGACTGTCATAAGTATCAGGGTTCTCTCTTCGTTTCAAAACTTTTCTTTTTGAACTTCTGCCCGCAATTACCACAACGATAGCAGTAAATTATAAAAAACAACTTGGTATAAATAGGTATTTCATTTTTCCGGTAGGAGAAATATTTTTTCCTAATAGGAGAAAAATGATTTAGTAATAGCTGATTATAAAATGGGAGAAAAATTATCATTGATGTACCAAGTTGTTTTTTAAGCGTTACTAAACTACAAGAACTTTTGCTACCTTTGTATCGTTAACGGATTAAATAATATAATAGCAGGAGGATAGCAAATGGACCCACTGAAATACATAGTACCCGACAGAAAAAGACTTCCCTACGGCATGATGAACTTTGCAGTCATCCGTCGCGAAGACTATTATTATGTAGACAAAACCCATTTTATACCCCTGATAGAACAGGCGGACCGTTTCTTCTTCTTCATCCGCCCCCGCCGCTTCGGTAAGAGCCTGACACTGAATCTACTGCAACACTATTACGATATACGCACCCGTGACAAGTTCGAAACTCTTTTCGGCGACCTATATATCGGACAACATCCCACACCGAGCCGTAACAGTTATCTGGTGCTCTATCTCAATTTCTCCGGCATCACCGGCGAACTGAACAATTATCGTAAAGGTCTGGACGAGCATTGCCAAATCTGTTTCGACTACTTCTGTGAAGTATATGCCGACCTCTTGCCCGAAGGTATCAAAGAAAAATTGGATGAAAAGGATGGAGCCGTCAACCAATTCGATTTCCTCTATCATGAGTGCGAACGTGCCGGACAGAAGATGTATCTCTTCATCGACGAATACGACCACTTCACCAACGCCATCCTCGCCGATCCCGAAAGCCTGCACCGCTACACCAACGAAACGCACGGCGAAGGCTACCTGCGTGCTTTCTTCAATAAAGTAAAAGCAGGAACCTATTCAAGCATCGAGCGTTGCTTCATCACCGGCGTCAGCCCCGTCACGATGGACGACCTCACCAGTGGCTTCAACATCGGGACCAACTACTCCCTTACGCCGAAATTCAATCAAATGATGGGATTTACGGAAGAAGAAGTGCGCGAAATGCTAACCTATTATTCGACGAACAGCCCCTTCAAGCACACCGTAGACGAACTGATAGAGATAATGAAACCGTGGTACGACAATTATTGCTTCGCGCAGGAATGTTACGGAGAAACTACGATGTACAACTCCAACATGGTGCTCTACTTCGTCAAGAACTACATTGACAATGGCAAGGCACCACAAAATATGGTGGAAGAGAACATCCGTATCGACTACGAGAAACTGCGCATGCTCATCCGCAAGGACAAGGAATTTGCCCACGACGCCTCCGTCATTCAAACCCTCGTGAGTCAAGGCTTCATCACCGGTGAGCTGAAGAGTGGCTTCCCCGCTGCCGACATCACCAATCCGGACAACTTCGTGAGCCTGCTCTACTATTTCGGGATGCTCACCATCAGTGGCACGCACGAAGGAAAAACCAAACTGACCATTCCCAACCTGGTGGTACAGGAGCAACTATATACTTATCTCTTGAATACTTACAATGATGCCGAACTGAGCTTCAGCAGTTACGAGAAGAGCGAACTGGCAAGCCGTCTCGCTTATCGGGGGGATTGGCAAGCTTATTTCGACTACATTGCCGACTGTCTGAAACGCTATGCCTCGCAGCGCGACAAGCAGAAGGGTGAGTTCTTCGTTCACGGCTTCACCCTCGCAATGACTGCACAGAACCGCTTCTACCGCCCCATCTCCGAACAGGACACCCAAGCGGGCTACGTCGACATCTTCCTCTGTCCCATGCTGGACATCTACTCCGATATGACGCACAGTTACATCGTGGAGCTGAAATATGCCAAATACAAAGATCCCGAAACCCGTGTGGAGGAGTTGCGTCAGGAGGCTATCGCACAAGCCAATCGTTATGCAGAGACCGATACGGTGAAGCGCGCCATCGGCAGCACCCAGCTACATAAGATTGTGGTGGTGTATAAAGGCATGGAAATGAGAGTGTGCGAAGAAATTCTCCCCCCTACTCATTAATCGCACCACACCCCGGACAACACCCTTTTTCTTTAAGCTTCTGTCCGCAATTACCGCAACGATAGCGGTAAACAACAAGTATGGTATGCATCTTTTTCAGGAAAATCCAGATGAAAGCGGCAAGGAAGACGTAACCGATATAAATCTGTGTAGTCAGTATAAAGAAGAAATAGCAGAAGATGCAGCAAGATGCCAACCCCAACAAATAGAACATAGCGGCAGCAGGCGAAAGCTGGCGGAACAGATCATCGAGCACTGCCAGCAGCACAATGATAAACAGCCAGATGCTCAGCAAGAAGACTGAAAGAACAAACGGCACTTTAAAAGGAGAAAGCGTAGGATTAAAGTAGAAGTGTTCCCATGTTTCGGGCACAAAGACCTGCATGGACTCGTACACCGTAGCACTGAAAGCCATCAGCAGGCAAAGCAACAACGGATACACACTATCTATATCATTGAAATAAACCATCTTCAACTGTTTACGTCGGAATAGGCGCAGCATCCAGGCCCCCACAAACAAAGCGAAAATAATAACAAAATACGATGCATGCGTATCACTGAATAGGTAAATGAATTGGGAAATACTATCCGTCGGCACAAAAGCCTGCATCATCTCCCGCTCACCAATCCAGCCCTGTATATCCTGAGTATGGGCCAGCTTCACCCAGACGCTATCCACGCTATCTGCCAGATGAATGGCTAACTCGGCCACTACCACACGATCCCCTCTGTAAAGGGTATTATAGCAATCTTTCACAGGAAGGCAGGCGAGTACAACAGAATCCTGCACCACTTCCAAATTGGTATTCAGCGTATAGTGGCGGTCATAAAGGTAAGTCAAGGAATCGCGGGTCCCGGCACTCATTCCTTCCTCATCCAGATTGGGACGAGAATAGCGGCAAGAAAGAAAACAGAAACACAAGAATAAGGAAATACAGATAAGTGCAGACCTGCGCAAAGAAAAGAAACGGCACACTTTGTGTAGTCCTATGCTGATTCGCATTCCTGACTCATATTTCACTTCCTTATTCCGCATAAACCTTCATCTGACAATTTTTACAATCAAACTCCAGACGGAAACGCTTACCGTCGGTTCCTGACAGGTAATAAGGTTCCCGGTAAGGTGAACGTCCTTTCTGATAAGTAGGACACCAACCCATACTATAACGCAGGCAATGTTTGCAAAACATCAGGACAGCACCCGGAACAGATTGCTTCTCATAGGCCAGAGCCACGGAGGCAATGCCGTGGTCAGCATAGAAAGAAGCGGCACGGGTGTTCATTACATTGCCAAGATACGTCAATGAAGTTCCGAAAGCGGCTGGTTTATGCAGAGTCTCCGAAAGCGGGAAAGGATGGGTGGTCGGTTTCCAGACAGCTAGTTCCTGACGGTAGTTGATGCGGCGGTCAGTAATGAGTTTTTCTATAACCTGGCGACGCCATTCGGCTACGACGGAAGCAGGGAGAAACCAGTTGTCGGAAAAGCATATTTCGATGGCGGAACGGGTTTCGGGCAAATGATACTTCGCCCCTACAGGAAGACAAGCATCAAAGGGAGTATTTCCTAATTTGCCGAGTTGCGTGCGCAGATTATCCGCCTGCGGAGTACGGGCAAGTTCTTTCTGATAAGGGAAAGAAAGGGTCACACTATTATCATCCTCATCCGTAGCAGTCAGGGTAAAGCCAAAAGCCGTATCTGCCAAAAGCAAGGATACGGCAATCTTCCGCTCGGAAGACTTGCGGGAAAGCAGCTTCTCAAATTCCTGGTCGAAGTTGCGGTAGAGCACAGTTCGCGGACGGATACGGGGCACCTCACCTGCCGGATAAAGTTTATTTCCGTCCACGCGGTTGATGCGAAAACCTTGCAAACGGTCCTGTTCATCAAGATAGCATACGCCATCACCGTTATTAAATGATTTCAGTCCGGCTACCGTAAGGTAATTTCCACGTTGCTCTTTCATAGTTCCCATCTCTTCACCGAGAGATTTCGGGGTATCGAAAGAGAAAATCTCTTCACTGCGTCCATGCAGGAAATAGTGAGTAAATCCACGACTGAAGCTCTTATCCAGTTGCGGCCGGAAAGTATAACGGCAGATACCGGAAGAAGCACGCACATATTCTTTGCGGCGGGCAAAGATGGTATCCAGCTTCTGGCGATAGGCTGCTGTGACATTCTTTACGTAAGAGACATCTTTCAGACGACCTTCTATTTTAAGTGAAGCAGCGCCCGCATCGAGCAGTTCTTCCAGCATATCACTCTGATTCAAATCTTTAAGGGATAGCAAATGCTTATCACGTACAATTATTTTTCCGTCGGTATCCACCAGGCTGAAAGGCAGACGGCAAAACTGTGCACACTCTCCCCGGTTGGCACTACGCCCAAAGCATGCCTGACTGACATAGCACTGTCCACTATAGCTAACGCATAGTGCCCCATGCACAAATACTTCCAACGGCACTTCCGGACAGGCTTTATGAATATGGCTGATTTCCTGCAAGGAGAGCTCACGTGCCAATACTACCTGCCGGAAACCGGCTTCTGCAAGGAAGCGTATTTTCTCCGGCGTACGGTTATCCATTTGCGTACTGGCGTGCAAGGGAATAGGTGGCAGGTTTAAGTGAGTGATTCCCATATCTTGCACAATAAGCGCATCCACTCCCGCACGATACAAATCCCAAATCATTTTCTCTGTCTCTTCCAGTTCTTCTTCCTTTAAGATCGTATTGACAGTCACATAAATCCGGGCATTATATAAATGGGCATGAGCCACCAAAGCAGCTATATCTTCCAACGAATTGCCGGCTGCTGCACGTGCGCCAAACTTAGGCGCACCGATGTAGACCGCATCCGCACCATGATTAATAGCCTCAATGCCGCATTCCATGTTTTTGGCAGGAGCCAGTAACTCTATCTTTCGTTGCTTTATCATATTTTTTAGTTACAAGTTACAGGCTACGAGCTACGAGTGCTATGCTATGACCGCAAAGTCTTGTCACTCGTAGCTCGTAGCTTGTAACTACTTTATATCGTTGATATTATACGGAGTTTCCTGATATACGAAGTAGTTCAGCCAATTGGAAAACAGTAAATTGGCATGGGCACGCCAACGTACCATCACACCTTTGTCCAAATCATTATCCACATAATAATTACGAGGCACTTCAATAGGCAGTCCTTTGCCTAAATCTCTGCGGTATTCTGTATCCAGTGTCAACGGAGAGTACTCCGAATGCCCGGTCACAAAGAACTCACGCCCACCACGTGCCACAACAAGATGCACGCCTGCCTCTTCCGATTCAGAGAGCAAAGTTAGTTCCGGCACTTTCAGGATATCTTCTTTCCGCACTTCCGTATGGCGGCTATGTGGAACATAGAACACATCATCGAAGCCGCGGAAAATGGCATGCAGCGGCTGCAACGGACGATGTTCGAAAATGCCGAACATCTTCTTATCCAAGGCATACTTAGGCACTCCATAATGATGATAGAGTCCGGCCTGTGCCGCCCAGCATATATAAAGGGTAGATGTGACGTGCGTACGCGCCCAATCAAAGATTTCCATAATCTCATCCCAGTAAGTCACTTCTTCAAAATCCAGTTGCTCTACCGGGGCACCGGTGATAATCATACCGTCGTACTTCTCGCCACGCATCTTCTCAAAGTCAGTATAGAACGTCTGCATATGTTCAACAGGCGTATTCTTCGATGTATGACTCTTGATTTTCATGAACGAGATTTCCACCTGAAGCGGTGTATTGGAGAGCAAACGCACAAGGTCTGTCTCCGTGGTAATCTTCAAAGGCATCAAGTTCAGGATAACGATGCGCAACGGACGGATGTCCTGTTGCGTGGCGCGCGAGTTGTCAATGACAAATATATTCTCTTCTTTCAGCAACTCTATCGCCGGCAGCTTATCAGGTAAATTTAATGGCATAAGTCCTCAGATTATCTTTAATTCGACTACAAAGGTACGTGATAATTTTGAAATCTCCCGCGAAAGAAAGAAAATGTAGGGTAAAACCTGTTTATTTATCACCTTCATACAAAGCATAATAAGTAAAATTATGAACATAAAAGAGATATTTCTTTCATTACATTAAAATAAAATTTTACCTTTGACGTCCACTAACGTTAATTAACGTTGACGAACATAAAGATAGAATAGAACCTGAATTCAAGCGTGACTTCAAATAATTAGCATCTTAAAGCCGACAGACTTTTCCATACCAGTTATGGTCCTACTCAATCCCCCCGAATATTCTGATGCATTGATTGCTTAGTAAAATTAAGTATTAATCCGGAATGCATATATGCATTTCAATAACCAAACAACAATGAATAGAAAAAACATCAAAAACAAGAGTTTGATGCTCCTATCGCTATGTACTATTCCGCTGTTAACAGCTTGTGTCAACGAAATTGAATCGGAGGATTCTTCCGGAACTATTCCGATCAAGTTTTCCACAAAAGTCAATAACAACAACACTCGTGTTACAGACACAGCATTCGAAAAAGGAGATAAAGTAGGACTATATGCTATGCTCCCTTCCACTTCAATCACAGAAAAACGCTATATAGACAATATATGGTTGGAATGTGGGGAAAACGAGGTATTTACTCCCGAAAAAACAGTGTTCTATCCCGCAGGAGACGCAACACTTGACTTTATCAGCTATTATCCTTATCAGAAAACGGGAATTCCCATAGGCAAATCTACCATTCCCGTATCCATCCAAACCGATCAGAGCAAGGACAGTAATCGTGTCCTGTCTGACTTTTTAATAGCATCAGAAGAAGATATAGCAAGTAGTGAAGACGCAGTAGAGCTACAGTACAAGCATAAATTTACCAAGATAAAAATCATAATCACGCCCGGTGCCGGAGAAGACGTTACAAAAATGTATAATGCCAAACCCAGAATTATAGCAACAGGCTTCAATACCAAAGCAGAATATGATACAAAGACAGATACTTTTATAAATCTCACCGAAGAAACAGATATCATCCCTCATGGTGAATGGAATATAATGAGTGGTAACTTAACAGGAAAGGAATTTATTATCATACCACAAAAGATATCCCCTGATATACAATCGTTCACAATGGAATGGAATGGAAAAGTGTACACCTGTCCGATGCCGGAGCTAACCATGCAAGGAAGTACGCAATGCCAAATAAATATTACAGCTATGCAGGCTACAAGTCACACCCTTACCGGAATAGCCAGTAAAGTTGACGACTGGGTGAATGGGGAAAATAAAGATACTGATAATCAAGGAAGCATCACCACCATTCGTCTCGCAGCATTATCTTTTTCCCAATCAAATGTATATAGGGTTTATCATGGGGGAAAGCCTATAGCAGAAGTTTGCAAAGAGTATCTGAAATCTGACAAAATCACTTCTAAAGCTATCATTGTATATCCGGTTAAAGAAGATGAACTAAGTGATCTGAGTCACGGCACCGTTCTGCAACTACAAGACGAAAAGGAAGCCATAAATGGTGGAATAATAAAGTGGGATATGGATAAAAATAGTTTCAGCTACACAGAAGGTAGTTCCCCATTCATTAATAAGTTCTATCTCAATGCAGAAGGTACTATTTTATTAGAAGAACCGGAAAACCCCATCAGCATAGATATTGTCAGTCATACCATCAGAGATATACGTAATGGAAATACCAGCGAGTATTCGATTGTAAAAGTTGGTACACAATACTGGATGGGAGAAGATTTACATGCAACGGCATATAGGGATGGTACTACTTTAAGCAAACAAACAAATTTGGGAAAAGGGGCGAGTTACTTCAAGCCCAAAGATTATGAAACTTATTTCTATAATGGTGAGGCTGTACTTAAAAACAATTTAGCACCAGCAGGATGGAAAATTCCCAATACGAATGATTGGAATTCCTTAAAAGCTTATATAGGGAATGATGCCTCTTTAATAAAAACCGGAGCTTGGGAAGCGTCAACAGAAGGTAAACCTGTTTGCCCGGCTTCCAATCTGACCGGGTTTGCCGTATATCCGGCAGGCATGTGGGGTGATGGACAGCATCTGCTTAAAAACAAATTAGTAGGTTACTGGACATTAGACTATGAAGATGGTAGTAGTAGTATACCAGAGCAAACAGCTTTCTTTACCGGAAGTAGTAACTTATGTGATTCAGGCAATACTCTCGTTTCGAAAGCTAGTTATTATAAAGCCCTTTCGATACGCTGTATAAAAGAATAGCCGGATAAAAAAAGCATATCTCATTTCTTTTTCGTATTTTTGTTCCCAATGTACAAATAGTTTTGTTCACCGAACAAAGACAACGAAAAAGAAATGAAAATTATCGACCTGATACACAGCAATGAGAAGACAGCTTTCTCTTTTGAAATACTGCCACCGCTGAAAGGCACAGGCATCGAAAAGCTGTACGAAACCATAGATACTTTACGGGAATTTGACCCTAAATACATCAATATTACCACGCATCGCAGCGAATATGTATACAAAGACCTGGGTAATGGCTTGTTTCAACGCAATCGCTTACGCCGCCGTCCGGGAACTGTTGCCGTAGCCGGTGCTATCCAAAATAAATACAACATCACCGTAGTCCCTCATCTTCTTTGCAGTGGTTTCACCCGTGAAGAAACGGAATATGTGCTGCTTGACTTACAATTTCTCGGCATCACGGACTTACTTGTTTTACGTGGAGACAAGGCAAAGCATGAATCGGTATTTACTCCCGAAGGCGACGGTTATCACCACGCCATCGAATTACAGGAACAAATCAACAATTTCAATAAAGGCATCTTCGTAGATGGTTCGGAAATGAAGGTGACGAATACACCGTTTTCCTATGGTGTGGCGTGCTATCCAGAGAAACATGAAGAAGCGCCCAATATAGATACTGACATTTATTGGTTAAAAAAGAAGATGGAAGCAGGCGCAGAGTATGCCGTCACACAGCTTTTCTATGATAACCGAAAATATTTCGACTTCGTGAAACGCGCACAGAAAGCAGGTGTTACCATCCCTATTATTCCCGGCATCAAACCATTCAAGAAAATATCTCAAATCAGCATGATACCCAAGACCTTTAAGGTAGACCTGCCCGAAGAGCTGGCACGTGAAGCTATGAAGTGCAAAACAGATGAAGAGGCCAAGCAAGTAGGTATCGAATGGTGTGTGCAACAATGCAAAGAATTAGTAGGGTATGGTGTGCCAAGCATTCACTTCTATTCCATTGGTGCCGTAGATAGTATAAAAGAAGTTGCAAAACTGGTCTACTAAAAAGAAGTTGAGAGTTGGAAGTTAAGAACAATGTAAATCGTAGATAATATCGTGTTTTTCAAAGATGTAATAGGACAGGAAGCCGCTAAAGAGCGATTAAGACAAGAAGTGCAAGAAGGACGCATCCCTCATGCACAACTATTTTGCGGTCCATCGGGGGTAGGAAAACTTCCGTTGGCAATGGCCTATGCCCGTTACATTTGTTGCCCGAATCGTACCAAAACAGATGCTTGCGGAACTTGTCCTTCTTGTGTAAAATGGAACAAACTGGTACATCCTGATGTGCACTTTGTCTTCCCCATCGTAAAGAAAGGGAAAAAGGAAGTTTGTGATGACTATATAGCCGACTGGCGGCACTTGATATTAAACAGCCCCTATTTCAGCCTCAACCACTGGCTCAATGAGATGGATGCCGAAAATGGGCAAGCCATCATCTACGCAAAGGAAAGTGATGAAATTGTACGAAAACTCAGTTTGAAGTCAAGCGAAGGCGGATACAAAGTCACTATCGTATGGTTACCGGAAAAGATGCACGTAGTCTGTGCCAACAAATTGCTGAAACTTCTGGAAGAGCCACCTGAAAAGACAGTATTTCTATTGGTATCCGAGACTCCGGACATGATTTTACCAACCATCCTAAGCCGTACGCAACGTTTCAATATCCGCAAGATAGAAGAAACAGACATTGCCAATGCTTTGCAACAGAAATACGGTGTACGTCCCAACGATAGCTTCACCTTGGCACATCTTGCCAATGGTGACTTCATTAAAGCGTTGGAAACCATCCATCTGAATGAGGAAAATGAATTGTTCTTTGAACTATTCGTCAGCCTCATGCGTCTCTCCTATCAACGAAAGATACGGGAAATGAAGCAGTGGAGCGAACAACTCGCAGGCATAGGACGCGAACGGCAGAAGAATTTCCTGGCATATGCCCAACGTATGATTCGTGAGAATTTCATCTACAATCTGCACAACAAGGAGATGAACTACATGACCTTGCCTGAGCAGAACTTTGCCACCCGCTTCGCTCCTTTCATCAACGAACGGAACGTGATGGGGATGATGGACGAACTGAGTGAAGCACAGATACACATCGAGCAGAACGTAAATGCCCGGATGGTATTCTTTGATTTTTCATTAAAAATGATTGTTCTACTTAAACAGTAGAAACCAGATATATAATTGTAAATAGCTAAATCATAAATAAAAAGATGGATTTTAAACTACATAACGGAAGTGGAGGTCTCTGTTGCAAAAGTTGTTGCAGACAGGACAAGCAACTGAACACCTACGACTGGTTGGCTGACATCCCCGGAAACGGAGAAGAGAGCGACATGGTGGAGGTACAGTTCAAGAATACCCGCAAAGGGTACTTCCGCAACAGCAACCGTATACCTCTTGAAAAGGGAGACATCGTAGCCGTAGAAGCAACACCGGGACATGATATCGGCGTAGTAACCTTGACCGGACGGCTCGTTCCGTTACAAATGAGGAAAGCAAATATCAAATCCGAAGCTGACATCAAACGTATCTACCGCAAGGCAAAACAGGTAGATATGGACAAGTATAACGAGGCGAAAGACCGCGAGCACAGCACGATGATACGTGCCCGCCAAATTGCCCTCAACCTAAACCTCAATATGAAAATCGGTGATGTGGAATATCAGGGAGACGGCAATAAAGCAATCTTCTATTACATTGCCGATGAACGTGTGGACTTCCGTCAGCTCATTAAAGTACTGGCTGACGCTTTCCATGTACGCATTGAGATGAAACAAATCGGTGCGCGCCAGGAAGCCGGACGCATCGGAGGCATCGGTCCCTGTGGACGTGAACTTTGTTGCGCAACCTGGATGACTTCCTTCGTGTCGGTATCTACAAGTGCGGCACGTTATCAGGATATTTCCCTCAATCCTCAAAAGTTGGCAGGACAATGCGCCAAACTGAAATGTTGTCTCAACTACGAAGTAGACTGCTATGTAGAAGCGCAGAAGCGCCTCCCTTCCAGAGAAATCGAACTGGAAACTAAAGACGGTACATTCTATTTCTTTAAAGCGGATATTCTGAGTAACCAGATAACATACTCTACCGACAAAAATATTCCTGCCAATCTGGTAACTATCAGCGGTAAACGTGCGTTCGAAATCATCGGCATGAACAAGAGGGGTACTAAACCTGACAGTCTCATAGAAGAAACACGCCGTGTAGAATCTAAAAAGCCGGTAGACTTGCTGGAACAAGAAAGTCTCACTCGGTTCGATCGTAGCCGCAAGGCAAAGAACGGCGGAGAGAATAACGGTGGCGGAAACGGCAATAATAACCGCAAGAAAAAGAAAAAAGGAAACCCTAACCAACCTGCGGAACAACAACCCAGACAACGTCCGCAAGGAGACTTTAGATCCCCAAATGGTGCCAGACCTCAGAACGAACAGCCTAGACAGCAAAGTGACCAAGCCAAGCCGCAAAGAGACCGGCAGCAAGGAGAACAGCCCAGACGTAACAAGCCGCCAAGGAATAATCGTGAACGGGGCGACGGGCAACGCGAGAACGGTCAGCGCAACGACAAAGGCGCCAGACCCAATAATTCACCCAGACAACAAGGAGAGAAACCAGCCGGAAATGAAAAGCCAGCTCAAGCATAAGACGTTTCTCCAAAAGAGTTTGATACTACTGTTTGCCGCAAGCCTCTGCATGGCTTGCGACGAACAGACGGTATATCATACCTTTCAATCTCTGCCAACGGAAGGGTGGCAGAGGAAAGATACACTATTCTTCAATGTGATGGTTCCGGACTCCGCTACGCTCTACAACGTATCCGTAGAAGTCAGAAACCGAAACAATTATCCTTATCAGAACCTGCCTCTTCTTATTTATTACGACAGCCCGGAAGCCCAGAACATCAAAAGGGATACATTAGAACTGAAACTTGCCGACAGTGCAGGCATCTGGCTGGGTGACGGTTGGGGCGGATTATATCAATCGACACTCTCCGCAGGACTTATTCGCATTGGAAAAGTCGGAGAATACCGCTTTAAAATCACACACCTGCTACCGGACGAAGTACTTCCCGGCATCAATGACATAGGAATTAAATTAAAACGCTGAAAGTCTTTTTTTACGTCCTGCATCAATTCGCAAGAAGATGAACAACAGGATAGTGAAGCCCCAGAGAGAGGAGCCGCCATAACTAAAGAATGGTAGAGGGATACCAATCACAGGCGTCAATCCCAGTACCATACCTATATTTATAAATAGGTGGAACAAGAATATACTGAGCACCGAATAGCCATACACCCTGCCGAAAACAGACGGTTGCCGTTCCGCCACAGCTATCAGGCGAAGTATCAATATAAGGAATAGAAGCAATACGGCAGTAGAACCGATAAATCCTTCCTCCTCGCCTACCGTGCAGAAAATAAAATCCGTATCCTGTTCGGGCACATATTTCAGTTTGGTCTGCGTACCATTCAGGAATCCCTTCCCGGTCAATCCTCCCGAACCGATAGCAATTTTAGACTGATTCACATTGTATCCTGCACCAGTCAAATCTTCCTCCATACCCAATACTACCTTGATACGAATCTGTTGATGCGGTTCCAGTACTTTATTAAAGAAATAATCACTTGAATACAGAAAACCGATAGAACCGATAGCAAACAAGCCTATCAGGAAATAGCTGAGATGTCGCTCACTCAAAGAAAGAAAAATAAGATACCCTACCACCAGAATGCATAATCCCCACTGTACCCAAACCAGATTGAACGGAACCACATGTTCTGAGATAATATAAGCTATCAGTAACACCCCCACCGTAACCAATAGTATATTGCGTACAGGTTCCCACTTTTTTTTATACACCCATACCATACCTGCAGCAGACAAAAGTACCATAGACAGCACTGCGAACTCCCCTATCGGTGTCGGTGTATCGGCAATAAATACCTGATCGAAACGGATGCCTACCACAAAATAGACAACCGCACACAAGCCGGAGAATAACACCACACCCGGCATCCCTTCCCGGTACAATACCAGAAAAAATGCAGTGTATACCAGTGCAGAACCCGTTTCTCGTTGCAGGATAATCAGCACCATCGGGAGTAGGATAAGAGAAACCATCATCAGTATGTTCTTCCAGTTCTTCATGGTGAACGAATAGGAATTCATATACTTGGCAAGTGCTAATGCCGTGGCAAACTTGGCAAACTCTGCCGGCTGCAAACTGACAGGTCCCATCACCAGCCACGACCGGGAGCCCTTGGTATCAGGAGCTATAAATATGGTAACTACAAGCAATATGGCAAGCGCTATATAAATCAGGTAGGCAAACATATCATAGATATCATCATCCAACATCAGCAATACAAACCCTAAACCGAAAGAACAGATAATCCACACCAACTGCTTACCCGCACGGGTTGAGAAATCCCAAAAGTCGCGGTCGCCATAGTCATAACTTGCCCCGCAGACACTGAACCATCCAAATACGATAAGAATCAGATAAACGCAAATCGTCACCCAATCCAATGATTTCCATATACTATCTCTCCTCGTTACCATACATTATAACACGGTTACTCATCTCTTCCGCCCGTGCCTCACTGGCAGGCGAAAGTTTTCCGTTCAAATACTGTTCCATCATCAGAGCACCATAAGGTACTCCATAAGTAGCCCCCCAACCGCCATTTTCCACATAAACGGCAATGGCAATCTTTGGCTTATCCATAGGTGCAAAACCAATAAATGCGGAGTGGTCATGTCCGCGGTTTTGTGCCGTACCGGTCTTTCCGCATATTTCCACACCGGGCAGAATAGTCCCCGCAATGCGACAAGTAGCACTTCCGGTAACACCTGTTACTGCTGCCCGCATACCTTCTACTATTTCTTCATAATACTGCCGGTCAATAGAAGTATACCGACGTTCCCGATAGATGCTGTCCAACTCTGCTTCCTGGATTTCCTTTACAATATGAGGGGTTACGAAATAGCCACGGTTGGCAATGGTAGCCGCCAGATTCGCCATTTGCAAAGGAGTGCTCAATACTTCACCCTGACCGATAGAAATACTGATTACCGTCAGTCCGTTCCACGAACCGCGATAGGCTTTATCATACACACCTGCATTCGGAATAAATCCACGCTTTTCTCCGGGAAGGTCCGTACCTAATCGATAGCCGAATCCCTGGGAAACCATATGATCTTTCCAGACTGTAATCGCATTTTGTGGCGAACCATACTTCCGGTCACCAAACATGCGATAAAGTCCCCAACAGAAGTAAGCGTTACAAGAGGTAGCGATTGCCGGAATCAGTGGCAATGGCGACCCATGTCCATGACAGCCTACCCGCAAACCACCATAAACAAACCCATGAGAACAAGGGAAAGATGTGGAAGGCTGAATAATTCCTTCTTGCAGGAAAGTCAAAGCCTGTGCTGTCTTAAAAGTAGAACCCGGCGGATAAGATCCCATAATGGCACGATTCAATAAAGGCTTTTGCTTATCCATCTGCAACATCTGATGATTTTTTCCACGTTGACGACCAATCATCAAATGCGGATCAAAGTTCGGAGCTGATACAAGACAAAGAATTTCCCCCGTCTCCGGTTCAATGGCTACAATCGCACCAATTTTGTTCTTCATCAGGCGTTCGCCCAATCTCTGCAACTCAATATCCAACCCTAACGTGAGATTCTTACCCGGCACAGACGAACGATCCAACTTTCCATCCATATAATGTCCCTGAATACGTCCATGTGCATCACGAAGAAGAATTTCAACTCCTTTCTCTCCACGCAGGTATTTCTCATAAGACTTTTCTATTCCCTGCTTGCCTATATAGTCACCACGAATATAGTAGTCATCCGCTTCGATATCTTTCATTGACACTTCACCAATATCCCCCAAAGCATGTCCGGCGGCATCATATGTATATTGCCGGATAGTACGCCTCTGAATATAGAAACCGGGGAATTTGAAAAGTTTCTCCTGAAACACACCGCACTCTTCCGCCGAGAGCTGCGTCATAAAAACCTGATGCGTATATCTTGAGTAGCCAGGGTTCATCCAGCGGTTCCTCACATCCGCCATTCGCTTAAGAAGCTGTTCTTTGGTAATATTCAGTGTACGGCAAAAATCCAGTGTATCAAGTTGCGTCACCTCTCGTGGCACAAACGTAATATCATATGCCGGCTGATTGAACACCAACAACTTTCCATTACGATCATAAATCGCACCACGCGAAGGATACTGGATTTTATTAAGAAAAGCATTGCTATCTGCATTCTTTTTGTAACTATCAGTCATGACTTGCAACACAAAAAGACGCATAATATAGATGATGACAATCACAATCGCCACCCCACCTATCACCAATTTCCGCTTTTCGAGTACGTAGTTTTTAGCCATTTTACTTTTTCCTCACTCCTTCTATAGCCATTATGCAGGTTATAGTCAGCAACGCACTTGCCACAATTCTCAGTAGCAACGTTCCGATGTGGGCGAACGAAAAGAATTCTATGGTAAGTAATATTGCATGATGAACAAAAACACTGACAACCAAATATTTCAGAAAGGGAGCAATTCCCATCGACTTTATCGAAGGAACGATGTTCTCTAATGTATCTCGCGGCACAAACAATCGCAGGAAAGTAGGCCGCAAGAATGCCAGCGCTACCGTAGCCGCCGCATTCATGCCCGGCGTATCCGAGAAAATGTCCACTGTCAGTCCCAGGAAGAACGCCCATAGCATTAAGGCATTTCTCGGCGTTTCCGACTCGAACTTCAGTATGAGATAGATATATAGAAAAGGAGTGGCATATCCGGCAATATGCACATTGTTCAGTATCAGCACCTGCAATAGCACCAAACCAATAAACCAACCTAATTTATGCAGATAATTGATGACCACACTTATTAAATTAAAAATTGAAAATTAAAAATTAAAAAATGAAGGGGAGTTTATTCTCTTATCATTTTTCATTCTATCACTTTTCGCCCTATCACTTTATCATCTCATCACTCTATCACTTTTCCTCTTCCTTCTCCAACGCTTTCTGCTCTTCCTGTCCTGTACGGGCAATTACACGCACATTGCTCACTTTTCCGAAATCCGTAGCCAGTTTTATCTTTAATAGATAAGAAAGGCCGTCGTGCGAGTCGGACATATCATCCACCGTGCCCACTAAGACTCCTGCGGGAAATACCGTAGAGTAACCGCTTGTCACAACCGTATCGCCCAGGTTGAACTCGGCATGACGGGGCAAATCCTTCAAATAAGCGAAACGGGAATCTCCATATTCCCACTTCAAATAGCCGAAATAGTCACTGCCCACAATCTTACAACTAATACTCGATTTACTGTTCAGCAACGGAATGACGGTAGAATAATGCTGAGAAGTCTTATAAACAATACCTACCACTCCATTGGCATCTACCACACCCATTTCCGGACGGATACCTGCACTGGTTCCCTCGTCAAGAGTGATATAGTTATCCAGCCGGTTCAAGCTATTCTTAATCACATTCGCCTTGAATATCTGATATTCTTCCGGTTCGAGCCGTTCCAGGCTATACAGCCTGACAGAGTCCATTCCGTTGTTTTTCAGTGTCTTTTCAAGGAATGCCACCCGTTGTTCCAGCCACATGTTGCGGTCCAGCAGGTCTTCATTGGTTGTTTTCAGGTGGAAATAAGAAGTGATAGCTCCCGAAATATCATAAACTTTCCCCGCCACGCTATTGGCAGAAGTAAAAAACACGCTCTGCTGATAGTAATTGAAGCGGAATAATAAAACAAAACTGGCTGCCTCTAACAATAGAAAGAGGAACCAGTAGTTGTATTTAACAAGAAAGTTCAGTAAATTTCGCATATCCTTTTATTACCGCATAAGGAATGAGAAACGATCCACATTCTTCAATGCAACACCTGTACCTTTAGCAACGGCATGCAAGGGGTCTTCGGCAATATGGAACGGAATGTTTATCTTATCTGTCAAACGCTTATCGAGTCCGCGGAGCAATGCACCACCACCTGCCAGATAAATACCGTTGTGCACGATATCGGCATACAATTCGGGAGGTGTATTTTCCAGCGCATTCAAGATAGCAGTTTCAATCTTGGAGATTGATTTCTCCAGACAGTGTGCCACTTCCTGATAGCATACGGGCACTTCCATAGGCAGGGCCGTGATACGGTTCGGTCCGTGAACAATATAATCTTCCGGAGCATCCTCTCCAAGTTCGGTCAGGGCAGCACCTACATTGATCTTAATACGTTCAGCCATACGCTCGCTGACTTTCACATTGTGCTGGCGGCTCATGTACTCCTGAATGTCAGCAGTCAAGTCATCACCGGCAATGCGGATAGAGTTATTGGCTACGATACCACCCAAAGAGATAACGGCGATTTCAGTAGAACCACCACCTATGTCTACAATCATGTTTCCTTCCGGAG
>ULMJ01037119.1_pt1 | contig 25486 bp, 36 predicted proteins | sample 1951641 | NCBI WGS metagenome assembly ULMJ01 (sample SAMEA4835550, study PRJEB28245) | human gut metagenome | biome: gut microbiome; material: fecal sample | place: Denmark | collected 2008 | reverse complement strand
ACCGCAGGCTCTTACGGCGCAGCCACCGCAGGCGCTTACGGCGCAGCCACCGCAGGCGATAGAGGCGCAGCCACCGCAGGCTCTTACGGCGCAGCCACCGCAAAAGGATTTGTTTCTGTTGGCAAAAACGGATGCGGCCTTGTTCGCGGTAACGATGTGAAAATTAAAGGCGGTTTTGGTGCTGTGCTGGTGATCTGTGAGGAAAACGCGGACAATTGGGACATCAAAGAATTGCTGGCATTTGTCGTAGACGGCGAGGACATCAAGGCAGACACCTGGTACAAATTGGTAGATGGCAAACCGGTGGAGGCCGAATGATGGGTAAGCAGCATCTATCCCGTGATGAGCGGCTGATTATGCAAGGCCGCTTGAAGGGAACGCAGGAAAACATGGACATGGTGGCAATGGTGCTGATGGACAAATGCGGCTGGCACATTCAGGAGCAGACCGAGGACAGCCGGGACACCCACAGCATCGCGTATCTGTACGAGTGCCTGGAAAAGCTGGCAGAGGAGATAAACGAAGGCCGCATCAAGCGGAAGCACATCAAGGACGTGCTGAAGGATGAGTGCGGCGTTGTGTTTGGAGATTAGGAGGTGATTTAGGTGAAACATTTAGGCGATATTACGAAAATAAATGGGGCAGAGATTGAACCCGTTTGGTGTATTACAGGTGGTTCACCTTGTTAGACAGGATCTATCCATCGCCGGGAAACGCGCCGGTTTGGCGGGAGCGCGAAGCGGTCTGTTTATGGAGCAGGTGCGCATCGTAAAAGAAATGAGGGAGGCGGACAAAAGGAATGGACGGACAGGTGACATGGTCAGACCTCGGTATCTCGTGTGGGAAAACGTGGTCGGAGCCTTTAGCAGCAACAAAGGAAAAGACTTCGCAGCCGTGCTCGAAGAGATCATCAAAATCGTCGAGCCGGAAACCCCCGGTATTGAAGTGCCTGAAAAGGGCTGGCCTACCTGGGGAGGGTATCACGATGAAATGGGAGGACGATGGAGCGTGGTGTGGCGAACTCACGACGCGCAACACTGGGGAGTGCCCCAACGCCGTCGTCGTATCTCGGTTGTCGCAGATTTTGGAGGAGACACCGCATCCGAAATACAATTTGACCCCAAAAGCGTGTCAGGGGATATTGCGGAGAGCGGAGCGGCGGGGGAAGGACCTGCCGAAGCTGCTGAAAGCGGTTTTAATCCGGCAGTCGGGGACTGTATGACACCTTGGGACGCACAGAGCCAGCGCGTGTACGATGGTAACGGCGTTTCGCCTACGCTCAGTTCCCGTGAAAACAGTGGTCTGAACCGCGAAGCCGTGCTATGTGCCGGATTTAAGGCCGGACAGGGCGCACAGGCGGGCGGCATCGGGTACGGTGAGGAAGTGTCGCCCACGCTGGCGGCGGCACCCAGCGGGACGAACCAAACCCCGGCAGTGGTGGCGCTGGACATGACACACGCCTGTGACGTCATCCGCGAGTGCGGAGAGCAGGTCCCGGCGTTGCAGGCTCGAATGGGGACAGGCGGCAATCAAGTGCCGCTTACATACCAGATGAACGGGTTTGGAGATTACCGCGCCGCCGAGGTTGCAAGCAGTTGCAAGCAACGGGACTTTAAGGACGGAACAGACCTTGACATCACACACATGGTCGTGCGCCGATTGACGCCGATGGAATGCGAACGGCTGCAAGGCTTCCCGGACGGATGGACGGATATTGGAGATTGGGTTAAAACAGATAAACGCGGGCGCGAAATAAAAGTGAAAGGAAGTGCGGACAGCCCACGGTACAAGGCGCTGGGCAACTCCATCGCCCTGCCCTTCTGGGACTGGATGCTGCGGCGCATGGCGCGGTATCTGCCGGAGGACGCGACGCTGGGTAGCTTATTTGATGGCATCGGAGGGTTCCCGCTGATCTGGGAGCGGATACACGGCAAAGGCACGGCGCGGTGGGCAAGCGAGATCGAGCCGTTCCCCATCGCGGTGACAAAAAGATGGGTTGGGGAGGAATGACATGACAAGAGATGAGATCGTGACCGCGCTGCGGTGCTGTGCATTTAACGGTGAAGATTCTTGCGAACACTGTACAGAGTGCCCTGCGGCGGGCGATGATTGCGAAAGTGAATTGCAGTTTGCTGCCGCTGACCTGATCGAGAACCAGCAGCGGGAGATAGAGGCGCTGCGGCAGGCCAATGAGGGGCTGCGGTTTAATCTGGCGGCGTTAAGTACGCCGGAGGGAAAAAGATGAAAGAGATCATCACACTATTCATCACTGTATTTGGCGTATCGTTTGTCGTAATTTATAACATTTTTGGAGGTAAAAAGTCATGAAAAAAGGTATCGCTATTGCTGTTTCCGCCGTGCTGGCGGTGGTTGTTGCTGTTTTCTGCATCATCTGCCTGACAAGAATCAAGGTGGGCTATGTGGGCGTTGTGTATTCCGCAAAGGGCGTGGAGCAAAACACGCTGACACAGGGCTGGCATTGGCTATCACCATTGAAGCACGTCAAGCAGTTTCCCGTTAGTCAGCAGCAGATTGTTTTTTCCGACGATCCCTCTGACTACAACACAGACGAACATGCAGATTGGCATATTGATGCCCCTGCCAACGGCGGCATGGTGGGCATTAACCTGACGGTCAACTACAATTTCCTGCCTGACCGCGTGGTGAGCCTGTACGAGAAATTTAATGGCATGGACGGCGAGGCCATTGTAGAGGGCCGCGTGCAGAACAGCATTATCGCCTATGTGAAGGAAGTTACCCCCAGATTCTCCGTTATGGATATCTATTCCGACAAAAAGTCGGAGGTAAACAAGGCTATTACCGACTACCTGAATGAGAAGCTCAGTACAGAGTATGGTATCAACGTGTCCAGCGCCCTGATCATTGACGTGGAACTGGATTCCGCGTTGCAGGAAAAAGTACGGGCAAAAGAGCAGGCCAAGCAGGATGCAGAGATCGCAGAACTTGCCAAACAGACGGCGGAAGCGCAGGCAGAAACAAATCGCGTTATCGCTGAATCTGAGGCTGCTGTAAAGATCATTGAGGCAGAAGCTGAGGCAGAATCCAACAAGACCATTGCGGAATCCATTACGCCGGAGCTAATCCAGATGAAGGAAGCGGAGGCGCGTCTCAAGCATGGCTGGGTAACTGTACAGGGCGCTGATACGGTGGTGACCGCAAAATGATGCTAGACGATAACGCAATTTGTCAGGCGGCGCTGGAAACCTTCGGGAAGGAATTACAGGTGACAATGGCCATCGAGGAAATGAGCGAGCTGACAAAGGAGCTTTGCAAAAACAGCAGAGGGCAGGAGAACACCACCCACATTGCGGAGGAGATCGCCGACGTGCAGATCATGCTTCAGCAGATGGTGATGCTGTTCGACTGCGCGGGACAGGTGGAGACATTCTGCCGGTACAAATTGGAGCGGCTGGTGGGGCGGATTGAGGAGGTGAGGCGATGAGCAGTAAACAAACCATCATGCAATTAGCCAACGAGGTTATCAGGTACCTAAACGCCTGTGCCGATGAGGCCTTTGTTGAAAGCGTCTTGGAGTGTATCAATGACGGCGTGGAGTTCGGCGAGGACGAGATTAGGGAGGTGGAGTGATGGCGAAGTACATTGACCAGTCTGTAGCGATTGCGCGGCTGACCCATATAGAAGTGACAAAGCCCACGGCTACTATGACGGATGCCAAACGTGCGCTTGCGGATATGTTTCCGGCCGATGTGGAGTCAGTGGTGCGGTGCCGCGATTGCCGCAAGTTCAAAACATACGCTTGTCGGATGGTTGCCAGCGGGTATGACGATTTCTGCTCATACGGTGAGAGAAAGGAGGAATAGCGTCATAAAACAAATGAAACCAACGACAAATGACCGCATTATCGCCGCAGCGTGGGTGCTGCTGATACTGGCGGCGGCGATGGTGGTGCTGACCGGCTTTTCTGCAAAGGAGCCGGAGCGCGAGGAGCGCACGATTCTGGTGATCGAGGGCGGCCCACACGAAGAAGCATACGAAGCCCCGGACGAAGCGGAGAAAAGCGCGGAGGCGGTGATTGCCGCCATCGGCACAGACCGGGAGTTTGAGACATTCGGCTACGACGTGACGCGAGTTCTCCAGATCGTCACCGCAGAAGCGGGGAACGATGCCGACCAATGCCGTGGCATTGTACAAGCCCTGCTTAACGCTTGCAATCGCCACAGGAACCGCTACACGCCGGAGGACGTATGCAGGGAGTATCAGTATACCACCCCGGCAAGCTGGGTGTCTGACGCGGCGCGAAACGCCTTTTGCGAGGTGTTTGTGTACGGTGAGACATTTACCGACATCGGCAATGCGACGGTGTTTTATAATCCCCAGATCGCCGGACACAGCGAATACCACGAGGGGCAGATTTACGTTTGCAGTATCGGAGATGTAAAGTATTTTGAGGAAGTGTAAATGAAAAAAATTGAATATATCAAGAAGCAAGACGCAATTGACGCTATTGTTGCAAGCAACCGCAACGTAGATGTTGATGGGTTGACTGCGATAATGAAAGTCTCGCCTGCCGTAGTTTTGTGCAAGGACTGCATTTTTTGGGAAAAAGGAACGAGGGACGATGGTTTTTGCTTTAGCCGCTATGTGGTGTGCGGAAGCTTGACGCCGCGCAGAAACCCCACAGACTTTTGTAGCTACGGAGAGCGCAAAGAGCCAAATGTGTAATGGATAAATGGATTATACGCGACAAGTCCACAGAGGGAAAAGATTGGCCCAAATGGGCGATACGGATCGAGTGCCCCTACTGTGGCCTTGTGACGGGCAGCAAAAGCAATTACTGCCCACAATGCGGAAAGGAGTTGATACGGCGTGAACCAAGCTGACATCGACCGCCAAATCAAGGCGCTGGATGAGGCGAAACAAACCATATTGGCGCTTTGGGGGCGCTATCAGGCGAGGGATAAGCTTGTGGATGAACTGGAAAATGAAATCTATAAACTGAAATGCAGCAAAAGTGTTTAATTAGAATAACTACTTTAGAAAATCCGCGTTTTTGCACTATAAACATTGCAAAAAGTGTGGTACAATAGTTATGAGGACGTGCAGCCTTACAACACCTCCATTCGTTTGTTTTAACTGCATTCATTTTTCATTCTCCCTCCTTTTTGTGGCCCGTCGTTGCACGGCGGCGGGCACACACGGCATTGTAGCTCAATGGTAGAGCATTCGGATGTTAACCGAAGGGTTGTTGGTTCGAGTCCGGCCAATGCCGCCATAGCCCATTAGGGGCCTCTTTTCCTTTCAACCGCTTACCCGCCAGCGGTATATGACGGGTATACGCCGGACTGCGTGAGCTACCCCACGATAAGGGGCGGGAGGTCGCCACTCCCATCCGGCCACAGTGTGCCGACACATAGAAAACGGCTGGGCAATACGGAGCCTGTAGAGACGGAATCCGCGACGAAAAAAGCGGTGCGGCACTACCGTGGGCAAGTGGCATAGCGTCCCGCCCGAAAGTGTGCCAGAACATTGAAGCGGTAGGCGCTCCGCCATGCGTTTACCGTGGAGCTCCGAAGGGTTGTGCGTATTCCTCAAGGCGGATAGGCGGAAGCCGAAAGAAAGCGCACTATATGCGGCATAGGTGCCCCGTAAGGGGAGACCACAGCGAGTGACGGGGACTTTCCCCGAAGCGCTAAAGCAGGGCAGGACTGCAATGCTGCACCAGAGGCCGGGTAGCGCCCGGACAATGTCGGAGCGTATCGGCATGCCCGACGTGGGAATGACAATGCTCGCTGAAAACTGCGCGTGAGGATGCGACCTCCTTGCCGTGACCGAACGGTGGCGCTTGAGATGCTTGCGGGGCCTCAAGCGGGCATGAGCGTGTGACAATCTAAGCGGGAAGCCGAACAAAGAGGAGAATAGCATGGACGATATTACAAAGCAGCCATACGCCAAATGGCTTGAAGAATGCATAGCAACTATCGCAGGGCTTGACCCTAGCTGTATTTGCTTTGCAGCGACAAAAGCTGACGGCACGGTGTTCACAGGTTATTACAACGCCGACGCAACAGACAAGGCCGTTTTTGCGCACAATATCCAGTCCGACATCGTGATGGATATCATCAAGGCGAATGCTGACACAATCAGCGGTATTCTGGGAGAATGATATGCACTGCAACATAATCATGCAAAAAGGCGAAACGCCAGACGGTGCGCTTGATGTCTACATCCACGAACTGGATCGGCACATTAAGGCATTGCTGGTCAAAAATAGCTTACACGACAGATACCGCGACATCAAAGGGAAAGAACATTCGCAGACGTTTGTATGCTATCGGATCACCTGCGTTCCGTCCGATGTAGCGGCGGAGATCATATCCAAGGAATACGGTATGTGCACCTGCACGGTAAACGGCAAAACGGCGCGTTTCTATGTAGGCGACAGCAGCCACGACTTGATACAGGTGGATAGCGAGTTGGTAGAGGAGGATGGCAAATGATTCTTTGCGGCAAAGACTGCACGCCATGCTGCGACTTCTGCACCCACGCCAAGCACGGTACGGCCGTAATTGACGGTAAGCGCGTTACCGCTGGCCCCGAGGGCTGCAAACTGCATAAGGACAAAGAGCATCAGGACATTGCCGCCACCTGTGGGTATTGTGACGACTTTCATTGCTTCCAGAGCCTGGTGTCCGTAGATCGAGAGATGCAAGAGGGAGACGGAGAATGAACGATAAAGTTATAGACATGGAGGTAACGCCCAAGCGCGGACGTGGAAGGCCAAAAGGATCAGGAGGCAATAAACGCCCCGACTGCGCCGTGCAGACAAATCCCGGCGATAACACAAAGTATCTGAACCACGCGCTTACCATGTTCAAGTGGGACGATCCCGATATGGAGAGCGTAGAACAGGTATCTACCAGAATTGCAGACTACTTCAATTTGTGTGCAGAGAACGACATGAAGCCCAGTGTAGCAGGCTTAGCGCTTGCTTTTGGTGTTTCACGGGAGACTTTGACGCGGTGGACAAACGGGACGGGAGAGAATAGAAGCCGAATCTTGCCCGCCGGAGTGCGCCACACGCTGAAAAAGGCGTACCAAATTTTGAACGCACAGATGGAAGATTATATGCAAAACGGCAAGATAAATCCAGTTGCGGGTATTTTTTTGATGAAAAACAACATGGGCTATCAGGACAAGCAGGAAGTGGTCTTGACCCCCAACCAGCCTTTGGGTGAGCAACTATCGCCGGAGGACTTGCAACAGAAATATCTTACCGATATCGCTGCGGAGGTCGACGAAAACTGAGCGGAATCCCGTACACTTCGAAAAACGGGTGAGAAAAAACACGGGGTTTATACACGGAATCTCGTACAAGCGGCTATTTTGGAGTATTGTGAACGACTTTTGCGACTATGGTCTGCGACTTTCGCGACTATCTCAGCGACTATCACGCGACTATGACAGGCTCTCCCCGGCGCAGAATCCGTCGGGAGCCTGATGTGTTTTTCGCGGGAAATCCGGCGGAAATCCTTCCGAAAACGGCGTGAAAGAACGGATGTTCGATTTCTGGCGGCGCAGCGATAGCAAAACAGGGGGCAAAAAGAACGCCCAACAGAACGGAAAATAAATGCCATCGTAAGGCGTTTGCATGCGTGGCAATATAGGAATAGCGGGACAGATGAAAACGCCGTCAGAGCGGCTTAAAACGTCCAGTATTAGAGCAAAAGAAAAACGCCCTTTTGGGCGTGGCCTGGCGGCGGTTTGGTGGAGGTAAACCAGGGCAAAAGGAAAGCCGCCCAGCGTGGGCGGCTCCTGTTTATAGAATGTCGAAATCTGCAAACGCTGTAACGCGGTTCCACTCGTCGGAATTTTCTTCCACGCCGTCAAGGTCGATTCCCTCGGCCTGGAAGATGTAGACGGGGCGCAGCGTCACTTCCTGCGGGTTCTCCGCGTCCACCTCGTAGCGGTTCAAAACGCGGAAAGCGCGGGTATAGGCTTCTCCATTCCACCCGGCGGCGCAGTAGAGGACGCCGCCCAAGTCGTAAATGGGCATTGGGTCGATAGGCTGAGCGGTCCACCAGGAATCTACCGGAATCAATTCTTTCATTTTTACCTTCCTTCTGGGCCTGCGCCCTGTCCGTTAGTTTGATTGTAGCATGTTGGCGGCCGCCTGTCAATTAGACCGCTTGACGATCTCGACAAGCACCATCAGAGGGAAAGCGAGGATCAAAAGCAGGGTCATGAGCTCGCCTCCTCTGTGGGGCGGTGGCGCTCCGGGAAATCGCCGATCAAGAAAACGATCCGGCGGGCCTTGAGGTCGTAGACGATAACGCCCCAGTCGGTGCCGTATCTGCTGGCGGAGAAGTAACACCGGGCTTTTGCATCGCGTATTGCGTCAGCTTTGCGGGAGTACTCGCGGCGCTCGTCCGCGCCGGTGTCCTCGTTGTATGTGATGATCTGGTATCGTGCCATTGTAGCGCCTCCTTATGCAAACGTAAACCGGCGGGCGGTTGTAGTCTTGGTGTACTGGGCTGCGATCTCTGGCAGGTCTCGCTTTAATGCGGACGTGTCAACGCGGGAGCTGGTGACGGCCTTATATGTGGCCTTGTGTTCGTCGCCTGTCAGCGTGTCCACGCCTGCGGCCTGCATCTGGGCTTTCAGCTGATCTTTCAGGCTCTCCACCATTGCGGCGGCTTCTTCCTGCATCCGGATATACTGGGCTAGCTCGCTCATGATTTGGTTAATGTTCATCGCTTAGCCCTCCATCACGTCGCGCATGACGCGCCGCACTCTTGCTTCTGCCTGGGACAGTGCGCGGGCCTGAGTGTCGAGCCATTCTTCCCGGCTGTTGGGCCTGCGCTCTCCGTTGCGGGTGCGCTTGAGTTCGGACGGGCAACACAGGCGCTCGGCAATGTCTCCATCATAGATCAAGGAGCAGCCGCCCCAGCTGTAGGCGCTCCAATCGTCTGCGCCGTTCAACAGGGCCTTGCGGAGCATGCGCGGGGCTGTCAGGCCTTCCGCGTCGATGTAACCGCCCTCGGCAGCTTCTGCCAGCTGTTCCACCAGTTCGAGGGCGTAAACGGTAACGCCCTTGCTCCATGCGCTGCGATCCTTGCGGGCTTCAAGCTCCTTTGCCATGCGTTCATAGATTGTCATTGTAATATCCTCCTTGCATTCTCTCCCCGCAAGTGGTATAATGTATATGCCTCCTTGCGGGGTGCGCTCCGGGTGTCTTGGTTGATGCCGGGGCGCTTTTCTTTTTGGTTTACACTTACAATTATATAGATATTTTTGTAAATGTCAAGCGTTATATTACAAAAATTCAAGAAAAATTGTAAATAGGGTATGAGAGCCGCCCAGCGGCCAGTGACGGGGGCGGGGGATATGCGGCGGCGGCAGGCGCGGGGGTTAGTCCCGTAAATTCCCAAAAAATAAAAAGGCGTATTTTACAATTACAGTTGACAAATAATTGTAAGCCTGGTACAATACAGAAAACGGAGAACATGGAGCGTGAGTGCAATGTATGAGATGAAGAGGGCATGCGTATATACAAGAGTGTCAACGGACGCGCAGGGCGAGGATGGAAAAGTCTCTCTGCCTGAGCAGGAGCGTATGGCAAAAGCCTGCATCGAGAGCAAGGGCTGGCTTTACGTTAAGACTTATGAGGACAACGGCTTTACAGGGCGGAACACGAACCGACCCGGCCTGCAAGAAATGCTGACGGACGTAAGAAGCGGTGGGATCGACGTGATTGTGATCTTTAAGCTTGACCGGCTGTCCAGAAAGCAACGGGACACGCTGGCGATCATCGAGGATGATCTTTTGCGCAACAACGTGGACTTGGTAAGCCTGAATGAGACGCTAGACACTACAACGCCGTGGGGCCGCGCCATGATCGGGATCTTGTCCTCCTTCAACCAGTTGGAAAGCGAGAATATCGCACTGAGAACAACAGTTGGCCGCTACGCGACGGCGCGAAACGGCGGATACGCGGGCGGAAAACCGCCGCTGGGCTATCGGCCTGTAAATGGCACGTTGGAGATTGTACCGGAGGAAGCAGAGATCGTTCGGAAGGTTTTCGCCCTGCGGAAAGAGGGAAAGACACTGCAAGGCATTGCCGACGAATTGAACAAGGCCGGTTATCGCAGCAAGAGAGGAAAAGAGTTCAAGCACTCTGCGGTACAGGCGATTTTGAGCAACGAAAGCACTTATCGCGGGAACTACAGGTACGGGAAAGAAGCAAGCAAGAATTCACACGAAGCGATTTTGAAGGGGGAATGATTGATGATCTCATCCATCTGCGCCAAACTGGTGATGCTGTGCATGGCAGGGCTGCTGGGCGGCTTTGTGTGGCTGCTGGTGTGCATTTTTACGAAGCGAAAGAAAAAGCCGAGCTTCGTGGTGTGCACCGCGTGCGTCGGAGGGTTCGTGGTGTTTGCACTGATTGGTTCGCTGTCAAGCCCGACCACTACGCACAAGCCAAGTTCCGAGGTTGGTAAAACGCAGAGTGAAACGCACCAAGATAGCGAGAAGGAAATGAACACGGGAGACGCCAACACAGAAAACATTTCTGATAATTCTGACCTTGTTGTGGAGGGAGAGATGATCAAGTCTTTTTATCGCATTCTGGAAGAGATCGGCATTGACGCCAAAGACGCGAAGAAAATCGAAAAGGTGGAGGATTGGGCATCCGGCCCACGGTACAGTTTTCCCACAAACGGGACTACGGCGCGGGTTTATTGCAGCGCAGACGGAACGGTGCAGTCGATAAAGGTCGGAATGGATATCGACCTATACAAGAACGGCTACGAGCCGTGGAAGATCGAAAACTTCATTGTAGATGATGGAATCAAGGATACGCTGATCTTCAAAACAAAGGACGCTGTTTCGATATACCTGAATTATCCAAGCTCTGCCGATTTTCCGCTTATGGACTGGTCTTTTGGGCGGCAGTTTGACCGATACACGGTAAGAAGCCATGTAGACGCGCCAAATGCGTTTGGTGTATACAGCGAGGTTTCCTTTACCGCCGGTTACCACGTTGAAGACAACACGGCGGAGTTAATTTATCTGGAAGTGGGCGGAAACGTCGTGCAGAACAACGCAGATAAATACCCGCTTCCTGAAAGAAAAGAAGTTGAGACGGAAGCCGGTGACACTACATTTGTCGGCACAGAAATCCGGATCGTTGACGGCGTTGTTGGCGAGTACGGGAAAAAGATGCAGCTGGATAGCTACGAATATATCTGGTACATGGTTCCAGCTGGGAAATACAAGGCAACAGGAAACGCGAAGAACAGCATTATTTACATCGACAAAAACAGCGTCAACAAAAACGCGGAAGGGTACGCAGAGGTACGGAATGTTTCCACCTACATACTGTCCTACGGGGAAAGCGCTGTGATAGAAGTTGGAACGGACGAACACATCTTCAACACATACGGCGCAGATTTTACGCTGGTGCCGATGGAATAACATAACAAAATAAGGCTCCCGCGAGGGCGGGAGCAACAGCCAAAGGGGCTATCTGCATGGAAAACATGCGGGTAGCTCCTTTTTTTGGCGTTTGGAGGTGGAAAATGGACTACGAAAGACTGGCAAAGTCGATTCGGACGAAAATGGAAGCAGTTCCGGGAGATATCGGGGCGTATAACGACTTATTTTCCCTGTGCCGAAGCTGGGAGGACGAGGATCACGCCGCCGCACACGGCGAAAACAAGAAAATCTTGCAGGAGTGCCGGGAGAAGATCAGAACTTGTCCACAGGCGGCGGACAAGTTTTATGAGCAGTGGCGAAAGTGCCTTTTGTTCGAGGCTCCCTACGATTTTGACAGCTATCTGACGTATGTGGAGCTGAACCGTGAAGCGAAAAAGAGGTTTTATCCTCCCCGGAAGAAGATGCTGGGGCGCGTGGTAAAGGATTTGCAGGCGCTGGCGGATGATAAGCTTGACCTTCTGGCTATCAGTTTGCCCCCCGGCGTGGGAAAGACCACATTAGCTATCTTTTATCTCACATGGCTGGGCGGAAAATATCCCAACGACCCCATGCTGACGGGAAGCCACTCCAATTCTTTCGTGCGGGGTGTATACGATGAATGTTTACGCATTTTCGACGCAAACGGGGAATATCTGTGGCGCGATGTGTTTCCGGGCATCAACGTGAGCAACACCAATGCAAAGGACTGCCGCATTGATCTGGACAAGTGCCAGCGATTTGAAACGCTGGAATTTACGTCTATCGGAACGGGCAACGCCGGTCTGTACCGTGCGGCGACGCTGCTCTACTGCGACGACCTGGTATCCGGTATCGAAGTGGCTTTGTCAAAAGAACGATTGGACAAGCTGTGGGAGACGTACACCACCGACCTGCGGCAGAGAAAGATCGGCGACCACTGCAAGGAGCTGCACATCGCCACCAGATGGTCGGTACATGACGTGATCGGACGGTTGGAGCGGGAATACGAGAAGAACGACCGGGCGAAATTCATCGCCATCCCTGCAATGGACGAAAACGACGAATCCAACTTCGATTACGCCTACGGGGTGGGGTTTTCCACCAAGTTCTACAAGGAACAGCGGGATATTATGGATTCCGTCAGTTGGAGGGCGCTCTATATGAATCAGCCCATCGAAAGAGAGGGCCTACTTTACCATCCGGATGAGCTGAGACGGTATTTCACGCTGCCGGACAAGGCACCGGACGCGATTATCGGCATCTGCGACACGAAGGACAAAGGCACGGACTACGCCTTTCTCCCTGTGGCCCATGTATACGGGCAGGATTACTACATCGACGATTGCGTGTGCGACAACGGACTGCCCGATGTGGTGGATGTGCTGCTTGCCGACATTTTGGTGCGGGACAAGGTGAACGCCTGCCGGTTTGAATCCAACTCCGCAGGCGGCAGAGTGGCGGAGAAGGTACAAGGAATGGTGAAAGACCGGAACGGGATCACCCACATTACAACGAAATTCACCACGGCGAACAAGGAGACGAAGATCATCGTCAATTCGGCGTATGTGAAGGAGCATTTTCTATTCAAGGACGAGACACTGTATAAGCGAAATTCCGATTACGGCAGAATGATGGACATGCTCTGCTCTTACACGGTGGCGGGAAAGAACAAGCACGACGACGTTCCAGACGGCATGGCGATGCTGGCGGAGTTCTCGCAGGCACTGAACGGCGCAAAAGTGGAGATTTTCAAGCGTCCATGCTGAAAAAGTTACAAATATTCTAATTAAACGCACATATACCTCTTTTATCCGCTTAAAAAGTGTGGTACAATAGAGGGGAAGTAATAGGTGGAAAGGAGCAAGGCATGAGAGCATTATTTGGGCGCAGAGTGATCTATACGGATGTGACAGAGGTCACGACGGGCAATGTGATCGACGTGCTGCAAAAGGCCCTGTTCGTCCACCTACAGAATCAGGCGGACATTGACTATCTCTATCGCTACTATCGGGGCGATCAGCCGATTTTGAACCGGGAGAAGGACGTTCGGCCGGAGATCAACAACAAGATTGTGGAGAACCGGGCCAATGAGATCGTGTCCTTCAAGGTGGGCTACCTGATGGGCGAACCGGTACAGTATGTGAGCCGGGGCGATGACGAGGGCATTGCAAAGAACGTGATGCGGCTGAACGATTACGTTCTGAGCGAGGATAAGCCCGCCAAAGACAAGGAATTGGCGGACTGGTTCCACATCTGCGGTACATCGTACCGGATGATTCTGCCGGACGATATGGCGGACGTAGATGAGGATGAAGCGCCGTTTGAGATTTTCACCCTTGACCCCAGGTACTGCTTTGTGGTGTACTCCACCGCTTTGGGCAATCCGCCGCTGATGGGCGTGAAATACATCCTGAAAGAGGACGGGACGCTGGTTTTCAGCTGCTATACGCAGGATCACTACTACGAGGTCAACAACACATGGGTCATCCTGCACAGTGAGCCGCAGTATCTGGGTATCCCCATTATCGAATATCCCGCCAACAAGGCGAGATTGGGCGCGTTTGAGATCGTGATCCCGCTGCTGGACGCCATCAACACGGTGGAGAGCAACCGTCTGGACGGCGTGGAACAGTTTGTTCAGGCGCTGATGCTGTTCCACAACGTGGACATCTCCTCGGAGGACTTCGGGAACCTGAAAGAGATGGGCGCGATCAAGTTTAAGGACATTGACGCGCAGACGAAAGCAGAGATTCAATATCTGACCTCGGAGATGAATCAGGCTCAGACACAGACGCTGGTGGACAGCATGTACAACACAGTGCTGACCATCTGCGGTATGCCAAACCGAAACGGCGGTTCTTCCACCTCGGACACCGGCTCTGCCGTGATCATGCGGGACGGCTGGTCGGCGGCGGAAGCGAGAGCTAAGGATTCGGAGCTGATGTTCAAGCGGTCGGAAAAAGAGTTTTTGAAGCTGCTTCTGCGCATTTGCCGCGATCTGGGCGATCTGTCGCTGAAGCTTTCGGGGCTGGAAATCCGGTTTACCCGGCGGAATTACGAAAACATCACGGAAAAGGCCAACGTGCTGACCATGATGCTTTCCAACCCCAAGATCGCGCCGGTGCTGGCCTTTACCCACAGCGGCCTGTTTTCCGATCCGCAGCTTGCTTACAAAATGAGTATGGAATATATGGAAGAACAGGAACGGAAACAGGAGGCGGTCAATGCAGGAGATCAAACTGTCGGAGGCGGCGGTGCAGGCGATCGAGCAGATACTCAACCGCAGACACAGGGTTGAGATCGGCGTGAGGAATGGAAAGCTCTGCATCTGGGAAGTGAAGTCAAAAACAGAATACGAACAGCCAAGCGCATAGGGCGTTTGGGACAGCCAAAAGGGGCTATCGGTACGGAAAACGTATCGGTAGCCCTTTTTCTTTTGTTTTTTCACCAGAACGGGTGTTTGGCGGCAGAGAAGCCGCCTTACCAAAAACGCAAAACGGGAGAGAACCGACATAACGCAGCATGGTGCGGAGATGCACCCTAAAAAGCGCAGAAAGGACAGACATTATGCCTAAGATCGACACCAGCAAAATTGAGGGCTTTGCCGACATGACGGCAGAGCAGAAGCTTGCCGCACTGGAAAGCTACGACATTCCGGAACCGGACTACAGCGGCTATGTGAAGAAGGACGTTTACGACAAGGCAGCCTCGGAAGCGGCTTCGTGGAAGAAGAAACACAACGACCTTCTCTCTGACGAGGACAAGAAAAAGCAGGAGCAGGACGAGCGGGTCTCCAGCATGGAGAAGGAGCTTGCGGAGCTGCGAGAGGCCAAGACGGTTTCGGAATACACGGCGAAGTTCGTTGCACAGGGCTATGACGAGGCTCTGGCAAAGGACACGGCAAAGGCGCTGGCGGACGGCGACATGGCGAAGATGTTTGCCAACCAGCAGCAGTTTCTGGAAAACCACGCCAAGCAGGTCAAGGCGGAGGCGTTGAAAAAGACGCCCCGTCCCGGCGCTGGCGTTGGCAGCGAGGGCGTGGATTACGCCAAAAAGGCCGCAGAGGCCCAGAGTCTGGGCAATTACGCAGAGGCGGCCTATTATACCCGCCTGCAAGCGCAGGCCGAATCAAAATAAAAGGAGGCCAAGTAAATGGCTGATACTTTCGCAACCAGCTTCGGAGCGCTGAATTACTCCGGCATGCTCTTCAACAAGGGCAACACCCGCACCCCCTTGAGCTCCATCATCGGCGGCAGAGCCAAGACCACCAACCATGTGGAGTTTGTGACCGGTCAGGAATATACCACCGGCGGCGGCACTCAGCCCGCCATCAGCGAGACCGCGTCTCTGACCGCGCCTGACGCTTCCGTTATCACCCGTGAGCAGAAGACCAACGTGACCCAGATCTTTATGGAGGCCGTTGGTATCTCTTACGCCAAGCAGAGCAACATGGGCACCCTGAGCGGCATCAACATTGCCAACCAGCAGGCCAACCCCATGAACGAGCTGGATTTTCAGGTGGCCGCCAAGATGCAGAAGGTGGCCCGCGACATCGAGTACACCTTCGTCAACGGCGTGTACAGCAAGGCCACCACCGACGCCACTATCAACAAGACCCGCGGTCTGGTGACCGCCATTACCACCAACGTCAAGGCGATGGGTTCCAAGCCTCTGGGCCTGTGGGACATTGCCGACATGGTGAAGAAGATCTACGGCAATAACGCCCCACACGAGGGTCTGACCCTGTGGTGCGACGCCACCACCATGTTCCAGATCAACGCCGACGCCGTGCAGAACGGCCTGACCGTGGTTCCCGCCGCGCGGGAGATCAACGGCATCCGCCTGTCCAGCGTAGTGACCCCCATCGGCGTGGTATATCTGTTCCTGGGCGAGTTCCTGCCTGCCGGTACGGCCCTGCTGCTGAATCTGGACGTGATCTCCCCCGTGTATCAGCCCGTTCCCGGCAAGGGCAACTTCTTCCTGGAGCAGCTGGCAAAGACCGGCGCAGGCGAGAAGTACCAGTTGTTCGGCCAGATCGGCCTTGACCACGGCCCTGAGTGGTATCACGGCAAGTTCACGGGCATTGCCCAGAGTTTCACCGCGCCCACCTACAGCCGCAGCGTGTTTATCGCCAACAGCGAGGATAACCCCGTGAACACCAAGGCTGTCACCGCCTCTGTCGGCGGCTAATTGAGAAGAAAGGATAGGCGGAAAGCATGAGTATCGACGAAATGACCGCGATGGTCAGCACCATGACAGGCGAGAACGATCCGGACGTGCTTTCCGCCTATCTGGCTATCGCGGGGAACAAGGTGTGCCGCAAAGCGTATCCCTATGACCCGTCTGTGGCGGAAGTACCGGAACAGTACCAGCACATTCAGGTGGAGATCGCCGTGTATCTGCTGAACAAGCGGGGAGCCGAAGGACAGACCGCCCACAGCGAAAACGGCGTGAACGCCACCTATGAAGACGGCGACGTGCCCCCGTCTCTTTTGCGGGACATCGTACCGTTCGCCGGTGTGATCGGAGGATGAGATGAAGATCATGGAGCGCAACAAGGTGCCGCTTTACTACCTTTTGTACGACCGCAAGGAGGCCGTAAAGGACGAATACGGCAACCTGTCCGGAGATTACAATATCCTCTACAAGCCCGCCGCAAAACTGCGGGCCAGCGTGTCCACCGGCGCGGGAAGTGCACAGGTAGAGCAGTTCGGTAATTTCGTGTCCTACGACAAGGTAATTATCACGGACGATCTGAAATGTCCCATCGACGAAAACACCGTTCTCTTTCTGGACAAGAAGCCGGAATACCGGGAAGACGGCACGCCGCTGTATGACTACATCGTAAAGCGAGTGGCGAAGTCGCGGAATTTCATTTCCTACGCGGTGCAGAAGGTGAGTGTGTCGTGAAAACGATTCAAGTGCCCTTGAGCGTGTCCGGCATCAGGAAACTCCTGAAAGAGTTGTCCTCTTACGAAGTCTGGTTGAAGGAACGGACAGGCATTTTCATTGACCGGCTGGCGGAGGAGGGGCTTTCCATTGCGTCAGCCAAGTTCTCGCAGGCGGTTTATGACGGCACAAACGATGTTTCCGTTTCCGTGGAGCAGCGGGAGGGCAACGCAAAGGCCATTGTAGCCATCGGGGCTTCTGTTCTGTTTATCGAGTTCGGCACCGGCGTGACCTATCCGGACAACCATCCGGAAGCTCATGAGCTGGGCATGACGCGGGGCACCTACGGCAAGGGACACGGCAAGCAGAGTTCGTGGGGCTACTACGGTGAGCCGGGCACAAACGGCCTTGTGAAGGAGAAGCCCAACGGCACAACGGTGGTTATCACCCACGGCAACCCGGCCAACATGTTCATGTATGAGACGGTGAAGGAACTGGAGACCAGAGTGTACACACTGGCAAAGGAGGTGTTTGTGTGATCGACATCGAAAATGAAATCTACGGGTCTATTGCGCAGGCATTGACGAAAGCCTATCCAAAAGTGACTTCCACAAGCGAGTATGTGGCGGCTCCCTCCAGTTTTCCCCACGTCAGCATTGTAGAGCAGGACAATTACATGCCCACGGAGCGGATGGATTCCTCTGACGCGGAGCGGTTTGCAGCGCTGATGTACGAGGTGAACGTCTATTCCAACAAATCCCCCGGTAAGAAAGCTGAGTGCCGGGAGATCATGAGCTTTATCGACAAAATGATGTATGCCCGGAATTTCCGGCGCATCTCCCTGTCACCTATTCCCAATCTTGAAAACGCAACCATCTACCGTCTTGTGGCCCGGTATCGGGCAGAAACAGACGGAACGAAACTATACAGGAGGTAATTTATGGCAATCAGCACTTATAAAGTGTTCCTTATGCACAAGGGTGCTTCCGAATCCGCTTATACCAAACTGATCGACATCAAGGAGTTCCCCGACCTGGGCGGCGACCCCGAGATGCTGGAAACCACCACCCTTTCCGATAAGATGCAGACCTACATCGCCGGTATCCAGTCTCTGGATGGCCTGAGCTTCACGGCCAACTACGATCTGACCAATTTCAAGGCGCTGAAAGCGCTGGAAGGTAAGAACGAGAAGTACGCCGTGTGGTTCGGCGGCACGGAAAATGCCGGTACGCTGACACCCACCGGCAGTGACGGCAAGTTCTCCTTTGACGGACAGTTGACCGCGTATCCCACCGGCGGCGGCGTCAACGAAGTGGTGGACATCGGTATCACCATTGCACCGTCCACGCCCATTCAGCTTGAGGAGGAATAAGAGATGGCAAAGACACTGACCATTTCCGGCGCGAAGAACGGCAAAAATTATCTGCTGGAATACACCAGAAAGACGGCGGCTCAGATGGAATCCAGCGGCTTTGACATCAACAAGCTGCCCGATCAGCCCAACATCATGATCCCGCTGCTGTTCTCCGGCGCGTTTCTGGCAAACCACCGGGACACCAAGCAGTCCACGAAGGATGAGATTTTCGCCAAGCTGTCCCACAAGGACGAACTGGTGATGGTGCTGGCGGAGATGTACAACGACACCGCCATGACGCTGCTCTCTGACCCCGATGAGGGTGAAGAGGGAAACCCGACGTGGAAAGTGGGTATGTAAGCGACCTGTTTTCCGAGAATGGAGGGGGTGGGGACGACCCCGCCCCCTCGCTTGCTTACACGGATGTTTTTAAGAAAGTGTTTCCGTTCTATCTGTCCATCGGCATGAGCTATGAGCAGTTCTGGGAAATGGATGTGGAGTTTGTCACCTATTACCGTAAGGCGTGGAAGCTGAAACGGGATATGCGCAATCAGGACCTGTGGCTGCAAGGCGCGTACATCTACGAAGCGTTACTGGACGTGGTGCCGGTGATGCATGCCTTTGCCAAGAAGGGCGCGAAGCCTGTTCCATACCGGGATAAGCCCTATGAGCTATATGAAAGGCCGAAGGACAAAAAGAACGCGGAGCAAAATGAAGGGGACAAAAAGGCCAAAGCGTATATGCAGATGTTTGCTTTGGCAATAAACAAGAAATTTGAGAAGGGCGGTGGCGCAAATGGCTGAAAATGTGGAGCTGCAAGGCCTCGAATTTAAAATCTCCAACGACAGCGCCAGCGCCGAAAGCGGTCTTAACCGGCTGAAAAACGCGCTGAAAAACCTGAAATCCGCCACGCAGGGCGGCACAACAGGCTTAAAAAACACGGCGAAGGGCATTGCGGCCATTTCCGAGGCGGTGAAGGGGCTGGACGTGTCCCAGAAGCTTTCCAATCTGGCAAATTCCCTGTCGAAGCTGAACGGAATCAAAGACCTGAAAATTTCCTCTTCCATCGGCAATCAGCTGTCCGCCATCAGCACGGCGGTAAGCAGCATCAAGTTTACGGACGGCGATAAACTGGAATCCCTTGCCAACGGTCTACGCCCTCTCTCCGAGTTGGGTAAGGCCAACATGACCACCTTTATCAATCAGCTTTCCAAGCTACCGAAGGTGATCGAGGATTTGGAAACGGCGGATATTGACAAGTTCACACAGCAGATGAAAGACCTTGCCGCCGCCATGAAGCCTTTTGCCGATGAAATGCAGAAGGTTTCCGCTGGCTTTTCGTCTTTCCCGTCCCGTATCCAGAGAGTTATCACATCATCTGCCCAGTACAACAACGCCATGCAAAATGCCAGAATGCAGACCAACGGGCTTGGGCTGGCGATTAAGGGGCTGAAATTCAGCGCGATTGTCTATGTGTTCCGAAAGGTGGCAAGCTTTTTAGGTTATGCCATCACAAAGGCGGGCGAATATCAGGAGGACTTGAACCTGTTCACCGTGTCGATGGGCGAATACGCAGAAGAAGCCTATCGGTATGCGCAGCAGGTCTCCGAAGTGATGGGCATTGACCCGGCGGAGTGGATGCGAAATCAGGGCGTGTTCAACACCATTATTTCCGGCTTTGGTGTGGCGGCGGACAAGGCGGCGTTCATGTCCAAAAATTTGACGCAGTTAGGCTATGACATCGCGTCGTTCTACAACATCAACTTCTCGGATGCCATGCAAAAGGTGCAGTCCGGTATCGCGGGTGAGCTGGAGCCTCTGCGGCGGTTGGGTTACGACCTGTCCGTAGCGAGATTGCAGCAGGAAGCCTTGAATCTGGGTATTACGAAAAGCGTTTCTGCCATGACACAGGCAGAGAAAGCGCAGCTGCGCTACTACGCCATGATGACGCAGGTGACGCAGGTGCAGGGCGATATGGCCCGAACACTGGAAAACCCCACCAATATGCTGCGCGTACTCAAGGCGCAATTGGAACAGGTGGCGAGAGCCATCGGCAACCTGTTTATTCCAATTTTGACAAAGGTGCTCCCCGTGCTGATTGCATTTGCCAAAGCACTGCGAGAGATCATCGCGGCTATCGCGGCACTGTTCGGTGTGACGCTGGAGGAGCCGGAATGGAAAAACGGTTTTTCCAATGCTGCAATGGGTTCCGGGGACATTGCAGACAACCTGAGCGATGCCACGGATTCTGCCAAAGAATTAAAGCGATATCTGGCTGGCTTTGACGAGCTGAATGTCTTACCGGATCAAACGAAAAGCGCATCGGGCGGCGGCATTGGTGGCATTGGCGGCGGAGACTTAGGCATTGACCTACCAGGATATGACTTTCTCGCAAACGCCGTCAGCAAAAATATCGACATGTGGCAAAAAAAGTTTGAGCCGTTTGTGAACTTCGTAAAAGAAAACCTCAAGGATATTCTGGCAACCGTGACCTCTATCGGAGCCGGGATTCTGGCGTGGAAAGTGTCGAAAGATTTCCTAACAGCACTGAAAATGCTGAAAGACCTCCGCCCGAAGAACTTGAAGTTCTCTATTGACTTCCCCGTATTGGGGCTGTCCATGTTCCTTGCCGACATGAGGGAATTTGAACGGTATCTCCGCGACTTCATGGACAACGGTGCGACCTTCCAGAATGTCGCAGGCATGATAAGCGAGTTCTCCGGTATGGTCGGTGACGCTTTCATTGTTCTCGGTCATGTGAAATTGGGTGGTGCGCTGAAAGTCGTACAGGGCATCGGTGAGATTGTGGCGGCCATTAAGGATATTTCCGATAACGGCGTGAACTGGGACAACGCTCTGACTGCGGTGAGAGGGCTGACTAATCTCGCAATCGGTATCGAAGTGTTGACCGGCAACATCAAAGCCGCAGGTTGGACAGTTGCCATTCAGGGTTTGACTACCGTTGTTCGTGAGCTGGCTACAAATTGGGAAGCAATCAAGCAAGGCGATTGGAGCGGCGTAGACAAGGTGACGCTGATTATCGGCGGACTGGAAGTTCTTGGCGGTTTGGCTGTCGCCCTTGATTGGTTTTTCAAACTGAAAGGCATCAGTAATGCGGGAGAGTCTGTCACGGCTGTTCAGCAAGTCACAGAAGCTACAAGCGGGTTGGAAACGGCGACCGGGAACCTCTCTCCGAAACTTAGCGGCCTTGCCAAGAACCTTGGACTTGGAGTGGTCGTTATGGCGGAAGTCGCAGCGGGAGCAGTCATCTTTGTTGGTGCTATTGCTATTCTCGGCTGGGAACTGGGAAAGGTGAAAGACGCATGGCAGCCTGTGATCGACAACGCCGGGACTGTTGCAATCGCTGTTGGCGTTGGAGCCGGATTGTTGGCGGTCATTGGTGTGGCCTGTTACGCGCTCGGTTCTCTGGGAGGTGCTGTAGCACTCAACATTGGAATCGGTACTTTGATTTTACTGGAATTGGGTGTTGCGGCAGCACTGTTTCTCGCAGAAATCTGGGGTATCGGTAAAGCTCTCGACGAAATTGGGCAGGCATGGCAGCCTGTTTTGGACAATGGTGAGACGATTGCGACCGGGATTGGACTGGGAACAGCTCTGCTGGTGGGAATTGGCGTTGTAACTGCCGCTCTCGGTGTGGCTACGGTGGCAACCGCTGGCTTGCTCCCTGTGGCAATCGGGCTTGGTACTGCAATCCTTGTAGAGCTGGCGGTAGCGTTTATTGCGTTTACTGAAAGCTTGGTTGCGGTTGCCGATGAACTTAACGATAACCTTTCTCCTGCGCTTGAAAGGCTTAACAAAAAACTTCCGTCTCTTTCTGACAACATGGGAAACTTTGTAGACTTCATGACAAAGTTTGCCGGTCATGTTGTCCGATATACGGAGGTTTCCGCAATAGCCGGACTAAGTGCAACAATCGACACGATTGTCGGCTGGTTTACCCAAGACCCCATCGACAAATTGGCGAAAGATGTTAACAACATCTACGAGCAGACCTCTACGCTTAACGAGAAACTGAAAATAGCCGTCCCCGAACTGAGAACCGCAGTACGAATGCTGTCCAGCTATGAGGAGCTTATCACACAGATGCAAAATCTTACGGCGCAGGGCGGTGATGCTAGCAACTTGGCAACGGACACGTACACGAATTTACGCAATGTTGGTGAAAATCTTGTTACAGGTTTTGTGGTAGGCATTGATGGGAAAAGCACACTGTTTACAGATAAGCTGACATCTATGCAGACATCAATCACAAACAGCTTTTCCACTGCGGAAACGAATGCTTGTAACTCGATTCAACGCATCATCAACAAACTGAATCAACTCCCCAGCACCGTCAGTATTACGATGGATATGCGGCAGATTGGCAACATTGCCGGTGTACGCACCTTCGCAAATGGCGGTTTTGTGGACGAAGGGCAGCTGTTTATCGCGCGGGAAGCCGGTGCGGAGATGGTAGGCGGTATCGGTCGGAGAACCGCCGTTGCCAACAATGACCAGATCGTAGAGGGCATTACCTACGGTGTACGGGAAGCTAACGACGATGTTGTTACTGCAATCTACGCTGTTGCCCAGCAGATCATTACCGCCATGCGGGAGCAAGGAGGAAACAACGGTAATTTTAATCTGGGTCGGTATATTGCACAACAGCAACGAAACAACGCCAGAGTAAACGGATAGGGGGTGACGGCATGAAAATGAAACTTATTGTAAACGGCGTGAACTTCATGCCGTACATCGCCAAGCAAGGTGTGAAGTGGCAGAGAAGCGACATCGACGCCCCGAACTCGGGGCGGACGATGGACGCCTATATGCAACGCGGGCGGGTGGCGACAAAAATCCGGCTGGATATTACTTGCCGCCCCCTGACAGACACAGAAGCTATGACGGTACTGAATGCCATTTTGCCGGAATACGTAACGGTGGATTACTACGACCCAATGTATGGTATGCGCTCCGGCGTTACCATGTATTCCAATAACAATCCTGCCAGCTTTTTGATCGAGAAGCCGGATGCGGATTGGTGGAGCGGGATCACATTCCCGCTGATCGAGAGGTAAGCCATGCAAACAACAGATGCAACCTATCAGGCTTTGCTGGTGGAATCCCACACCACGGAAACGCGGCTCATGATCGGTGACACATCTTACGGTGAAAGTAAGATCATGGAAAATTCGCTTGTGGTTAAACATGCCTTGTTTTCCGGGGAAACCCCTTCCGTTGGAGGAGCAGTTGCAGGAGAGATAGAAGTTGGTTTGCGAGGGGTAACATCAAGCGATGTGTCACGCAGAGCAGAGCTGCGGCCAGAAGTTCGGTTGGTAAGTCTTGACGGGCAGACTGTTTCGGAGTGGATCGCTCAGGGGGTCTACAACGTGGACAAGCGGAGCTACAACAAGCAGACCGGCGTGCTGACGCTGCACGGCTATGACAAGATGCTGGCCACGGAGCAGTGGTATACCGGCAGCGTGGGCACCGGCGGCGTGACGGATATCACCATCGTCAACCGGGTCTGTACCCAAGTCGGGATCATGCTGGACAGCGAGACGGACAGCTTCTTTTCCGCCAGCGGCAAGAACTACAAGGTGACGAAGCCCAGAAACTACACCTGCCGGGAGCTGCTACAGGCCATCGCCGGGTGGTACGGCGGCAACTGGTGCATGACGCCGGTGGGCAAACTGCGGCTGGTGCTGCTGAACAGTCTGCCGAAGGAGACCAATTATCTGGTGGACAACGGCGGCAATGCCATCACGTTTGGAGGTGACAGGATACTTGTCGGGTAAGATTTTCGTGGGCAACGGCGCGTCCGGCCTGACGGAGGCGGACAAGCTGCAGCCCTACAGCAAGGTAACGGTGACGGACGGCACCAACAGCTACACGTCCGGCGACAATACGGGACGGGAGCTGACAGTCAATGTGCCGCTGCTGCCCAGCATCAAGGGCGACACGCTGGCGGCGAACATTCTGGCGGCGGTCAAAAACTACCGCTATCAGCCCTACGAGGCCGCTGACGCGTTGTTAGACCCGGCGGCGGAGCTGGGCGACGGCGTGACCGTGGGCGGCATCTACGGCGGTATACACGCCAAGACGACCACGTTTTCCCGCCTGTTTCGGGCGACGGTGAGCGCTCCGGCGGAGGAGGAGATCGACAACGAGTATCCGTACCTGTCCGCGCAGGAGCGGGACGCCGTGCGGCAGAAGAAGCAGACGGCGCAGAACACGGCGGACATTGCTACCAATACCAGCGATATCGAGACAAATGCGGGCGACATCGCCACCAACGCCCGCGCGATCTCATCGATATCCGCAGACATCGCTAATTTCGGTGAGGTCTACGCGACGAAGGCGAGCGTGGCTTCATTGTCGGCGAAGGTGGCCAACATCAGCAAGCTATTTTCAGGCGAGACCTACACGGGGTTAATCTCTACTCCAAGCCTCTACGTCAACGGCGCACAGTATGTAGGCACGGTCATCCGCTACAAAAACGAGGACGGCGTCACCACGTCAAAGCGTGTACTGGCGGCCACATAAGGAGGGCTACATGAAAACAACCGAAAGAGACACCATCCAGTCCGTCCGGCTGGCGCTGGATCGGATCGAGGTACACGGCAGCGGCAACCTCGACCTGCTGCTGGGATGCATTCAAGCACTGGACAGGCTGCTGGCTACAGCAACGGAGGAAACGGAGGTGACGGAAGATGGCTGACAGATCTATCGGCCAGCTGCCGGAGGCCACCACCATCGGCGCTACCGACCTTCTCGTCATGGAGCAGGCTGGAACGGCCAAGAAGG
>ULMJ01005390.1_pt1 | contig 25722 bp, 20 predicted proteins | sample 1951641 | NCBI WGS metagenome assembly ULMJ01 (sample SAMEA4835550, study PRJEB28245) | human gut metagenome | biome: gut microbiome; material: fecal sample | place: Denmark | collected 2008 | reverse complement strand
CGCCGTATGGCAGGCGCACGTGCGTTGTGGATGGCAAACGGCATGAAGAAAGAACAATTAGGAAAGCCTATTATCGCGATAGTCAACTCATTTACGCAGTTCGTCCCCGGACATGTGCATTTGCACAAAATAGGGCAACAGGTGAAAGCTGAGATTGAGAAGCTGGGATGCTTTGCTGCCGAATTTAATACGATTGCCATTGATGACGGTATTGCGATGGGACACGACGGTATGCTCTATTCGCTTCCTTCACGAGATATCATTGCCGACAGCGTAGAATATATGGTGAATGCGCACAAGGCGGATGCAATGGTTTGCATCAGTAACTGCGACAAGATTACTCCGGGTATGCTGATGGCTGCTATGCGCCTCAATATCCCTACGGTATTCGTTTCCGGCGGACCGATGGAAGCCGGAGAATGGAATGGTCAGCATCTTGACCTGATTGACGCTATGATTAAATCGGCGGATGAAAGCGTAAGCGATGCTGACGTAGCCCAAATTGAGCAACATGCCTGTCCCTCTTGCGGCTGCTGTTCAGGTATGTTTACCGCTAATTCTATGAATTGTCTGAACGAAGCTATCGGTTTGGCATTACCGGGCAATGGAACCATTGTGGCAACTCATGCCAACCGTACACAACTCTTCAAGGATGCCGCCAAACTGATTGTGGAAAACGCTTATAAATATTATAATGAAGGGGATGAAAGTGTACTTCCCCGCAGCATCGCTACCCGTCAGGCTTTCCTGAATGCCATGACGCTGGATATTGCGATGGGTGGTTCAACCAACACCGTGCTACACCTGCTGGCTGTGGCACACGAGGCGGAAGCTGATTTCAAAATGGACGACATCGATATGTTGTCCCGCAAGACTCCTTGTTTGTGTAAGGTTGCTCCAAATACTCAGAAGTATCATATTCAAGACGTAAATCGTGCCGGAGGCATCATCGCTATTATGAGCGAGCTTGCCAAAGGCGGCTTAGTCAATACGGACGTAAAACGTGTAGATGGTATGACGCTGGCAGAAGCTATTGATAAATACAGTGTTACCAGTCCGAATGTTTGCGAGGAAGCCATTAAGAAGTATAAGAGTGCTGCTGCCGGAAAATTCAATCTGGTGCTGGGTTCACAAGAGGTTTATTATAAGGAACTGGACACGGACCGTGCCGAAGGTTGTATCCGCGACTTGGAACATGCTTATAGCACGGACGGCGGACTGGCTGTTCTGAAAGGTAACATTGCTCAGGATGGTTGTGTGGTGAAGACGGCAGGTGTAGATGAAAGCATCTGGAAGTTTACCGGTCCTGCCAAGGTGTTCGACTCGCAGGAAGCTGCTTGTGACGGTATTCTCGGTGGAAAAGTCGTCAGTGGCGATGTTGTTGTCATCACCCACGAAGGTCCGAAGGGAGGTCCGGGTATGCAGGAAATGCTTTATCCGACTTCATACATCAAATCGCGCCATCTGGGCAAGGAGTGTGCGCTGATTACGGACGGTCGTTTCAGTGGCGGTACGTCAGGTCTGAGCATCGGACACGTTTCTCCCGAAGCGGCTGCCGGAGGTAATATCGGTAAAATACAGGATGGTGATGTCATTGAAATCAATATCCCCGAACGTTCCATCAACGTCAAACTGACGGATGAAGAACTGGCTGCCCGTCCGATGACACCCGTCACCCGTCAACGCGAAGTCTCAAAGAGCTTGAAGGCATACGCAAGTATGGTGAGTTCGGCAGATAAAGGAGCTGTGAGACTTATTTAGTGGAGAATTGAGAGTTTAACTTGAAAATAGAAGAAATGAAAGATATAATAACAGGCGCCGAAGCATTGATGCTCTCTCTGGAACATCAGGGAGTAAAGACCATTTTCGGGTATCCGGGTGGTTCTATCATGCCGGTATTTGACGCCTTATACGACCATCGAAAGACATTGAACCACATCTTGGTTAGGCACGAACAAGGTGCTGCTCATGCTGCACAAGGCTTTGCCCGTGTATCGGGTGAAGTAGGGGTTTGTCTTGTGACCAGTGGCCCCGGTGCTACAAACACAATTACTGGTATCGCGGATGCTATGATAGACAGTACTCCTTTGGTAGTTATTGCGGGACAGGTAGGTACAGGCTTTTTGGGTACAGATGCTTTTCAGGAAGTAGACTTGGTGGGCATTACGCAGCCTATCGCCAAATGGAGCTATCAAATACGTAGTGCCGAAGATGTGCCCTGGGCTGTAGCACGTGCTTTCTATATTGCCAAAAGTGGCCGTCCCGGGCCGGTGGTACTGGACTTTGCTAAAAATGCACAGGTGGAAAAGACCGAATATATTCCTACTAAACTGGATTATATCCGCAGTTATCAGCCTGTTCCCGAAATGGACGACTTGGCTATCCGTCAGGCTGCAGAGCTGATTAATAACGCCGAACGTCCGCTTGTATTGGTGGGGCAGGGCGTTGAGTTGGGCGGTGCGCAGCAAGAACTTCGTGCTTTCATTGAGAAAGCCGGAATGCCTGCCGGTTGCACCATGCTGGGACTTTCTGCATTGCCCACCGCACATCCGTTGAATAAAGGTATGTTGGGTATGCATGGTAATCTCGGCCCGAATATCAACACTAATAAGTGCGATGTACTAATCGCTGTAGGAATGCGTTTCGATGACCGCGTGACTGGAAAGTTGGACACGTATGCCAAACAAGCGAAAATCATCCATTTTGATATTGACCCTGCAGAGATAGATAAGAATGTGAAGACAGACATTGCCGTATTGGGCGATTGCAAGGAAACTCTTGCTGCCGTTACGGAGCTTCTGACTCCTGCCGTTCATCAAGAATGGCTGGATAGTTTCCTGCCTTACGAAAAGGTGGAAGATGAAAAAGTAATCCGTCCCGAACTTCATCCGGCAGGCAAATCATTGAGCATGGGCGAGGTGGTGCGTGCCGTAAGTGAAGCGACGAATAATGAATCCATACTGGTTACCGACGTTGGTCAGAATCAGATGATGTCTGCCCGTTACTTCAAATTCAGCAAGGAACGCAGCATTGTTACTTCCGGTGGACTGGGTACGATGGGCTTTGGACTTCCTGCTGCCATCGGTGCAACCTTCGGACGCCCCGACCGTACAGTATGCGTATTTATGGGGGATGGCGGGTTGCAGATGAACATTCAGGAGTTGGGAACCATTATGGAACAAAAAGCCCCTGTGAAGATTATCCTGCTGAATAATAACTTCTTGGGTAATGTACGCCAGTGGCAAGCTATGTTCTTCAACCGTCGCTACTCATTCACTCCGATGTTGAATCCGGATTATATGAAGATAGCTTCTGCTTATGAGATTCCTTCACGCCGTGTGATGAAGCGTGAAGAATTGAAAGGAGCGATAGAAGAAATGCTCGCTACGGATGGTCCGTTCCTGTTGGAAGCTTGTGTGATGGAAGAAGGCAACGTATTGCCGATGACCCCTCCAGGTGGTTCGGTAAACCAGATGTTGTTGGAATGCTAATTCTTCATTCTTCATTTTTAATTCTTCATTTAATATGGACAAGACATTATATACGATAATCGTTCATTCAGAGAACTTCGCTGGTTTGCTGAATCAGGTGACTGCTGTGTTTACCCGTCGCCAGATCAATATCGAGAGCCTGAATGTATCGGCTTCGTCCATCAAAGGCGTACACAAGTACACCATTACCGCATGGACGGACAAAGACACCATTGAGAAAGTAACAAAGCAAATCACCAAGAAAATAGATGTGCTGCAAGCGCACTACTTCACGGATGATGAGATTTACCAACACGAGATTGCGCTCTACAAGATAACTACTCCTATACTGGAAGAAAAGCCGGAAGTATCGAAGGTGATCCGTAAATACAATGCGCGTATCGTAGAAGTGAACGCGGTCTTCGCTATTGTGGAGAAAAACGGCATGGGCGAAGAAATCACCAGTCTTTATGACGAATTGCGTGCCCTCGACTGTGTACTCCAATTCGTGCGTTCGGGACGCGTGGCCATTACCACCAGTTGCTTTGAACGCGTGAACGAATACCTTGCCGACCGTGAAGCCAAATACCGTTTGAAAAAAGAAAAGGAGCAGAATAATGAGTGAGAATGATAAGATAGGAAAATACAAGTTCGTAGCGGAACCCTTTCACGTGGACTTCACCGGACGCCTCACCATGGGGGTGCTGGGCAATCACTTGCTGAACTGTGCCGGCTTCCATGCCAGCGACCGAGGTTTTGGCATTGCTACGCTGAATGAAGATAACTATACATGGGTGCTTTCGCGTCTCGCCATCGAACTGGATGAAATGCCTTACCAATATGAGGACTTCACCATCTGGACGTGGGTAGAGAATGTGTATCGCCTCTTCACCGACCGTAACTTTGCTTTGCTCAATAAGGATGGCAATAAAATAGGGTATGCACGTTCCATATGGGCCATGATTAACCTCAATACCCGCAAACCTGCCGATTTGCTGGCACTACATGGAGGCAGTATCGTAGATTATGTGTGCGATGAACCTTGCCCCATTGAGAAGCCCTCACGCATCAAAGTTACCTCTGCCGAACCGGTAGCCACTGTGAAAGCGAAATATAGTGATATCGACATCAACGGTCATGTCAACAGCATCCGTTATATCGAACACATTATGGACTTGTTCCCGATAGAAATGTATAAGGAAAAGCGTATCCGTCGTTTTGAAATGGCCTATGTGGCCGAAAGCTACTATGGTGATGAACTTACCTTCTATAAAGACGAACTGGACAATGGTGTTTTCGACATTGAAGTGAAAAAGAATGGTAGCGAAGTCGTTTGTCGTTCGAAAGTGATATTTACAGAGAAATAATTTTATTAATCATTAGCTGGCGCAAGCCACAAATAAAAAACTAAAAAAGAAAATGGCACAATTGAATTTTGGCGGTGTTACTGAGAATGTAATGACCCGCGAAGAATTTCCTTTGGAAAAAGCACGTGAAGTTTTGAAAGATGAAACAATTGCAGTGATCGGTTATGGTGTACAGGGACCGGGACAGGCATGCAACCTGCGTGATAACGGTTTCAACGTAATCGTTGGACAACGTCCGGGTAAGACTTATGAGAAAGCAATAGCTGACGGATGGGTACCAGGTGAAACACTGTTTGGCATTGAGGAGGCTTGTGAGAAAGGTACTATCATTATGTGCTTGTTATCTGATGCAGCCGTAATGTCTGTATGGCCTACTATCAAGCCTTATCTGACTCCGGGAAAAGCTCTCTACTTCTCTCATGGTTTTGCTATCACTTGGAGCGACCGTACAGGCGTAGTTCCTCAGAAAGATATCGATGTAATCATGGTAGCTCCTAAAGGTTCGGGTACTTCATTGCGTACTATGTTCCTCGAAGGTCGTGGCTTGAACTCTTCATACGCTATCTATCAGGATGCTACAGGCAAGGCTATGGATCGTACTATCGCATTGGGTATCGGTGTAGGTTCGGGATATTTGTTCGAGACTACTTTCCAACGTGAGGCTACTTCTGACTTGACAGGTGAGCGTGGTTCATTGATGGGAGCTATCCAGGGATTGCTGTTAGCTCAATACGAAGTATTGCGTGAAAACGGTCATACTCCGTCAGAAGCATTCAATGAAACGGTAGAAGAATTGACTCAGTCATTGATGCCCTTATTCGCTAAGAATGGTATGGACTGGATGTATGCTAACTGTTCTACTACTGCACAACGTGGTGCTCTGGACTGGATGACTCCGTTCCACGATGCTATCAAGCCGGTAGTTGAAAAACTGTATGCAAGCGTTAAGTCTGGCAACGAAGCTCAGATTTCTATCGACAGCAACTCCAAACCCGATTATCGTGACAAACTGAACGAAGAACTTCGTCAGTTGCGCGAAAGTGAAATGTGGCAGACTGCTGTTACAGTTCGTAAATTGCGTCCGGAGAATAACTAATCTTTTCGGGGATAGTGATAAAAATGTCCGAATACTTGACTTCGGCGTTTTAATGTAGTATATTTGTAACCGTAATCCTGATTTAGGTTCGGGACATATATAGTGTAGAGGAGGGGCAAAAGCTTCTCCTCTTTTTTGTGACTGTTTATTAACTACACGATTCTGTTGCTGTCAGATGAAGGAATCTGACGGTCTATTCTCACAAAATACATGGTCTGTTGAGGCCAAATGCATCATCTATTTCTCTTTAATAGATGGTCTGTTCACTTTAGAGACACCATCTGTCTTTAGAAAAAGTAAATGATAAATCCAGATTACTCCGATTTTGTTAATCTTCCATAAACTTGCTCTTGACAAATCTTATGCTTATTTTTATAATGTAGTGCCGTAATTAGAAAAAGGAATTTCCTCTTTGACTCTTTTAGGCCAAATATTGTATATTATGATGATTTATTTTTTAAATTTTGCAATAATAGAATATAATTTGCTACTTTTGTGTCGGATTACAACATGAAACATATTGTTATGACGAAAAAAGCAAACTTCTATGCAATACGTAACGCATTCTATTTTTTACTATGCAATGTATTGGCTGTTTTGATGGCATCGGGATGTACCCGTGATGTCTATGACCCTAATAGTGGCGGTGATGAAGATAAACCTAATTCTTTTGATTTTGCTACTACTTCTACTATTCAACTGAATGTGAAGTATGATGTTCCCAAAGGATACAAAGTGCTTTTCAATGTCTATTTTGAATATCCGTTTATGACAGATGAAGATGGACAGACAGTTTTGCGTGCTGATATAAATCCTGCGATTACCCGTATGACTGATGAGAATGGCGAGTATTCCGCCAAGGAAATTGTAGCGGCAGATCATGGTTCGGATGTTTACATTTATACTTCGTATGTCGGAGTTCCGGGATTGGTGCAGACCACTATTACGGACAATGTGATTAATGCTGATATAGAATGGCAATTGACGGATAACGCTCCGGAGACGCGTGCTGCCTCGTTCACGTGGAATGCCCCTAAAGGATTTGGTGTTTTGGGAACGTGGCAGGCTAATGGCCGTCCGAATTATCTGGATATTGAAGGAGAATTGGAACTGTCCAAGACAATGCTGAATACTATTAATAGTGTTATTCCAGAGGGGAAGAAGTGTCCTAAGATATATCGTCAGTCGGCTGATTTTGAGGTGAATGATCCGAAAAATAGGGATGTTGAAGTTTCTGTTCGCTTCATTGGAGGAACCAGCTCTGCTGCAAGTGCTTTTGGCTATTACTGTTATCAGGGTGAGCCTACTCAGCCGAAAATAGCGGCTGCAAAAAAGTATATTGTATTTCCTAATACACATACGCGGGATGCTGCAAAAAAGCCTGTAGGCTTGAAGGGTGGAGAGTGTGTTAAACTGCATTACATTGATGAGGATGGGGTTGACCGAGGGACTATATTCCCCAATGGAGTGAAGATAGGTTGGTTCCTCTTTAATGATTCCTATAAGAAGAACGGTGGTAAAGGAAATGCAACCCTTTATTCAACTCCTAAAGCGAACTCTAACGGACGGACGTACACGGCCGCTTTCCGTATCAATGATTTTGTAGTGCTTTCATTTGAAGATTATACTATTGATGAGGATTATAATGATGTGCAGTTTAATGTCTGGTCTAATCCAATAGAAGCGATAGCTCCTGAGGTGCCGGATGTGAAGCCCGATCCGGGAACGGAAGATGACCGTTCTGTTGCTTATCGCATGACTTACAAGGGTATTCTGGCTTTCGAGGATAACTGGCCCAACAAAGGTGATTATGATTTGAATGATGTGATTGTGAAGTATAATTCGGTTTTAGCGTTTAATACGAAAAACCAGGTGCTTTTTACGGAAGATATGTTTACGGCACTTTGGTCCGGAGCTTCTTATAAGAATGGTTTCGCTTATCAGATGAATACCGATCGCTCGAATGTGACCACTGTGTTTGAGGAGCCTTCTGATGCCAGCTTGGGGTTGGACAGCGAACTTTCCAAGGCTACGGTTAATGTGTTTACGAATGCTCTTTCGGCTACGGGAAACAATCAGAAGACCACCGTTTATAAGATTAAGAATACCTTGACAACTCCTGTTGACCATGAAACTTTCGGAGTAGCTCCTTATAATCCGTTTATCATGGTTCATGAGAATCTGGGCAGCAATCGTAGCGAAGTTCATCTGGTGAACTATAAGCCGACGGAGAAAGCTAATATGGATTTGTTCCATACAGGCAAAGACTTATCCTCACCAAGCAGTGGTGTCTACTATGTAGCGGCGGAGAATTATCCGTTTGCTATTCAGCTGGTTGATGCCGAAGAATTCAGTACGACCGAAAAAGAAAGTGTCGACGTCACTTATCCGGAGTTTATCAAATGGGTGAAATCTAATGGTAGTGAATGTAAGGATTGGTATAAGAAGTAAAAGCGAGAAGCTTTTCTGAAGAAATAAGAAGGCGGAAATTGCGCAACTTCATGCAGGAAATGACTTGTATGAGGTTGCGCAATTCTTTTTTATACCTTTGAAATTTCTTTGATATACTCAATAAGTTTATAATAGAATTTATGCTGTTTTAGTGTGTCGGCATTTCCCAGTATCACCAGTTTCATGCGGGCACGGGTGATGGCTACATTCATTCGTCGTAAGTCATTCAGGAAACCTATCTGTCCATCTTCATTAGCACGTACAAGGCTGATGAAAACGACGTCGCGTTCCTGTCCTTGAAAACCATCTACTGTGTTAACAGTGAGTTGGCTGCGGTAAGGACGCAGGGCGGCACTTGTTTTTATTTTGTTCCGAAGATACTGCACCTGTGCTTTATAAGGTGAAATGATTCCGAAGTCTATCCGTTCGTCAAGGATGCGATGTCCGCCGATACGCTGGATGTATACTTCCAGTTCTTTCAATAACAGATGAGCTTCTTCCCGGTTGATGCGTCCGAAAGTTTCGCCGACAAATTCTTCCTTAAATTCCATTTCCGAAGTATCTATCCATGTGATAGGGGTATCCCAGTCGAGGATACCGCGGTGGCGTATTTCGGGAGCAGCTTCCAGTTGTCCGTCGTAAAACCATTGCGAAGGGAAGTGCATGATAGCTTCATTCATGCGATATTGGATTTTCAACAAAGAGACGACGGAAGGCTTCGTTGTGACAATGCGTTCCATAAGTGTATGTTCCAGCCCGGCTCGCGCAGCTTCATAACATTTTATGGTAGCAGGTAGTTGGCAATGGTCGCCTGCCAATACTACACGGTCGGCCTTGCGGATAGCTATCCAGCAGGCAGCTTCCAGTGCCTGGGCTGCTTCGTCGATGAATAAAGTGCCGAAGCGGCGTCCGTTCAGTATACGGTGATTGCTGCTGACAAGGGTAGATGCTATGACGTGTGCCGAATCAAATAAGTCAGCATTAATTTGTATTTCCAATTGCGTGGCACGGTCGCGTAGACGGCTCAGTCGGTTACGGGCACTTTCACGCTCCTCGTAGCTGCCACGGCGGCGTCCGTTCATTTCGCGTATGGCTTTGCGGATGCCCCACAACTCGGTATAGGAGGGATGGCTTTCGAAACGGCGCTCGTAGGTAAATGAAAGCATCTTGTCATTCACCCTTGTTGGGTTACCGATTCGCAGGACGTTGACGCCACGGTCTACGAGTTTCTCACTAATCCAGTCGACGGCAGTGTTGCTTTGGGCACAGACCAGAACCTGAGGTTCACGATGTAACGTTTCATAGATGGCTTCTACCAGAGTAGTTGTCTTTCCCGTCCCAGGAGGGCCATGTACAATAGAAACATCCCGGGAGCATAGCACTTTGTTCACGGCAGTTTCCTGTGTAGAGTTCAGCCAGGGGAAGCGGACGGGATAAAGTTCACGGAAAGCCGGTTTCAAGGTTCCCAGCATGGTGTCGCGCAATTCTGCCAATCGGTTGCCTTTGGCACGTATTACATCAGAGAGAGCTTCGAACATGGTACGATAGGATGTTTCATCAAAATAAAGCTGTACACCGAGGTTGTCTGTCGATTGTACCTCCAAAATGGCGTCTGCACTGGGCATTGCTACCACCATTCGCGCTTCATCGGCATAACTGACGGTGCCGGTGAAGTTCATATAAGTTATCTTCCCATCCACTGATTGCCGAAAAAAACATATGGGACGCCCGAATTCAAAATTATGTTCTATATCAGTATCTTCGGTATGTGTAATTTCTATTACTAATTGATTCAGTGAATTGTAGTAACTTCGTCCGGGAGTGGCAGGATACCAACAAAGTCCCCGTTTCACCTTGCGGGCGATGCCCATGGTTTCTGTCTGTCGCTTGAATTCTTCTTTTTCATATTCGTATTCCATGCGCAGGAGAAGTTCTTGCTGTTGGAGGTGGTCGGTTGGGGAAAGAAGTTTTTCGTTCATATAAAATAATGATAGATGGTGCTAAATTAAGTTACGAGCTACGAGCTACAAGTTACGAGTTGCTGCGCTGTACTCGTGGGCGAATAATTATTCGCCCGGCTATCATGCCGAAAGGTACTTGTCACTCGTAGCTTATCGCGCTTCGCGTGATAAATTATCATTTATCACATAGATTTCCTGCAAAGGTAATCATTCTTCTCTTTCGCAAGAAGAAATGCTTTAATTTGTTAAACTTTTATTGGTTTTAATTTGTTTATTATATTAATTTGTAATCTTTACAATATTGAAATATTAAAAATTAAGTGGTATGGTGTATGATGTAACAATGTTAAAGGCTTTCTATGGTGCCTATAAGGGGAAAATAGAACACGTGCGGGCTGTGCTGCAACGCCCGCTGACGTTAGCGGAAAAGATTTTGTATACTCATCTGTATGATGAGAAAGGTGTGAAAAACTACAAGCGGGGAGAAGACTATGTAAACTTCCGCCCCGACCGCGTGGCAATGCAGGATGCAACGGCACAAATGGCATTGTTACAATTCATGAATGCAGGTCGTGAACAGGTTGCCGTGCCTTCCACAGTGCACTGCGACCATCTGATACAAGCCTATAAAGGTGCAAGGGAGGACATTGCTACGGCTACCAAAACGAATGAAGAAGTTTATAATTTCCTTCGCGATGTTTCTTCCCGTTACGGCATCGGCTTTTGGCAGCCGGGAGCAGGAATCATTCACCAGGTAGTGTTGGAAAATTATGCTTTTCCCGGTGGGATGATGGTAGGGACAGATTCTCATACACCCAATGCCGGCGGTTTGGGAATGGTTGCTATTGGTGTTGGCGGTGCTGATGCGGTAGATGTGATGACTGGTATGGAATGGGAATTGAAGATGCCCCGCCTGATTGGTGTACATCTGAAAGGTGAATTGAACGGTTGGGCAGCTCCGAAAGATGTCATTCTGAAACTGGCAGGGATTCTGACCGTAAAAGGTGGTACGAATGCCATTATCGAATATTTCGGACCAGGTACGGCTTCTTTATCCGCTACCGGAAAAGCAACGATTTGCAACATGGGTGCCGAAGTTGGTGCAACTACTTCACTCTTCCCTTATGACGCCCGTATGGCTACCTATCTGAAAGCTACCGGAAGGGCTGAAGTTGCCGATATGGCTGGTTCTGTGGCTGAGGACCTTCGTGCAGATACTGATGTCATGCTTGCTCCGGAGAACTATTACGACCGGTTAATTGAGATTGATCTTTCCCGATTGGAGCCATATATCAATGGCCCTTTTACTCCCGATGCCGCTACGCCTATTTCTGAATTTGCCGAAAAAGTATTGGCTAATGGTTATCCTCGCAAGATGGAAGTAGGTTTGATAGGTTCGTGCACTAATTCATCTTATCAGGACTTGAGCCGTGCTGTTTCTCTGGCCCATCAAGTTGAGAAGAAACATCTGAAGGTTGCCGCTCCTTTAATTGTAAATCCCGGATCCGAAAGAATACGGGCTACGGCAGAACGCGACGGGATGATAGAAGCCTTTGAGAAGGTCGGCGCTACCATTATGGCTAATGCCTGCGGTCCTTGCATCGGGCAGTGGAAGCGTGAGACGGATGACCCTACCCGTAAGAATTCCATCGTAACTTCTTTCAACCGTAACTTTGCCAAGCGTGCGGATGGGAACCCGAATACGTATGCTTTTGTCGCTTCCCCTGAACTGACCATGGCACTGACAATTGCCGGAGATCTCTGTTTCAATCCTCTGACAGATGTACTGGTGAACAGCAAGGGTGAAAAAGTGAAGCTTTCCGAACCTGTTGGAGAAGAATTGCCGCCAAAAGGCTTTGCCGAAGGCAGTGAGGGATATATGGCTCCTAATTGCAAAAAGACGGAAATCAAGGTGAATCATCACTCGCAACGGCTTCAACTCCTGAAACCTTTCCCGGCATGGGAAGGTATTGACTTGTTGAATATGCCTCTGTTAATTAAAGCACAGGGTAAATGTACCACCGACCATATATCAATGGCAGGCCCGTGGCTCCGTTTTCGTGGACATCTGGAGAATATTTCGGATAATATGCTGATGGGTGCCGTGAATGCTTTCAATGGAGAGACTAACAGTGTTTGGAACCGCTCTACCAATACTTACGGTCCGGTTTCCGGTACGGCAAAAATGTATAAGTCCGAGGGAGTTTCCTCTATTGTGGTTGCCGAGGAGAACTATGGAGAAGGTTCCAGCCGTGAACATGCTGCTATGGAACCCCGCTTCCTGAATGTTCGTGTGATTCTGGCAAAGAGCTTTGCCCGTATTCATGAAACGAATCTGAAGAAACAAGGTATGCTGGCATTGACTTTCGTGAATAAAGCGGACTATGATAAAATTCAGGAACATGATTTGATTTCAGTAATCGGACTGACGGAGTTTGCTCCCAGTCGTAACCTTAAAGTTGTCCTTCACCACGAAGATGGTACGAAAGAGAATTTTGAAGCTCAACATACGTATAATGAATTGCAGATAAGTTGGTTCCGTGCCGGCTCTGCCCTTAATGCAAGATAAGAAATGGATAAAATTACAGTACCTTTTATTATGGGTGATGGAGTGGGAGTTGAAGTAACCCCCTCTATGCAAACTATTGTGAATGCTGCCGTGCAGAAAGCTTACAGCGGACAACGGCAGATTGAATGGATGGAAGTATGGGCAGGCGAACGGGCTTTTAAGAAGTGTGGCCTGTGGCTGCCCGATGAAACGATGGAAGCCTTCCGCGACTACAAAGTAGGTATCAAAGGTCCGTTGACAACTCCTGTTGGCGGAGGGATTCGTTCTCTGAATGTGGCGTTGCGCCAAACGCTGGATTTGTATGTGTGTCTGCGTCCGGTTCGCTGGTATCAAGGTATTCATTCTCCGGTTCGTCATCCGGAAAAGGTGGATATGTGTGTGTTTCGTGAGAATACGGAAGATATCTATGCAGGTATAGAGTGGGAGGCTGGTACACCGAAAGCTGAAAAGTTCTACCGTTTTCTGCATGATGAAATGGGTGTGACGAAAGTTCGTTTCCCGAATACATCATCGTTTGGCGTGAAACCTGTTTCTAAGGAAGGAACAGAACGTCTGGTGCGTGCTGCCTGCCGTTATGCACTCGAAAACAAGTTACCTTCTGTTACGCTGGTGCATAAAGGAAACATTATGAAGTTCACGGAAGGCGGTTTCAAGAAGTGGGGCTATGAACTGGCAGAACGCGAATTTGGCGAGGCATTAGCCGACGGACGCTTGGTTGTAAAGGATTGCATAGCAGATGCCTTTCTGCAAAACACCTTGTTGATTCCTGAAGAATATTCCGTAATTGCTACTCTCAATCTTAATGGAGATTATGTTTCCGACCAGTTGGCAGCAATGGTAGGCGGTATCGGTATCGCTCCCGGTGCGAATATTAATTACCAGACGGGACACGCTATCTTTGAAGCCACACACGGCACAGCACCGAATATTGCAGGCAAAGATATAGTGAATCCTTGCTCCATCATCCTTTCTGCTGTGATGATGCTCGAATATTTAGGCTGGAAAGAATCGGCCTCTCTGATAGAACATGCTCTGGAACAAAGTTTCCTCGATGCCCGTGCCACTGCCGACCTGGCGCGCTTCATGCCCGGTGGCGTCTCTTTGTCTACTTCTGCCTTTACCCGGGAGATTGTAGAAAGAATAGAAAAATAATACTAACGATTAAAACGATACGAAAATGAAGAAGGAATACATAGTTTATAAGCTCTCCGAGAATATGAAGGAAGCGGTTCGGATTGATACTGAATTGTTCTCCAAGTTTGATGTGAAACGCGGTTTGCGCAATGAAGATGGCACGGGTGTGTTGGTTGGGCTTACCAGAATTGGTAATGTAGTGGGGTACGAACGTATTCCGGGTGGTGGCTTGAAGCCTATTCCGGGTAAATTGTTCTACCGGGGATATGATGTGGAAGATATTGTCCACGCTTTTGTGAAAGAGAAACGTTTTGGATTCGAGGAAGTGGCTTATCTGCTGCTGTCCGGTAATCTGCCCGATAAGGAAGAGTTGGCTTCTTTCCGTGAACTTATTAACGATAATATGCCGTTGGAACAGAAAACCAAGATGAATATCATCGAACTGGAAGGAAATAACATAATGAATATTCTGGCACGTAGCGTACTTGAAATGTATCGTTTCGACCCGGAAGCCGATGACACTTCCCGTGACAATCTCATGCGTCAGAGTATAGACCTCATCTCCAAATTCCCCACTATCATTGCCTACGCATACAATATGCTTCGTCATGCCACTTTCGGCCGTTCCTTGCATATCCGCCATCCGCAAGAGAATCTTTCGATTGCCGAGAATTTCCTTCATATGCTGAAACGTGATTATACGCAACTGGATGCTCGTACCCTTGACCTCTTACTGGTGCTCCAGGCTGAACATGGTGGTGGTAATAATTCTACTTTCACTGTTCGTGTCACTTCCTCTACCGGAACGGATACATATTCGGCTATTGCTGCCGGTATCGGTTCGTTGAAAGGTCCGCTTCACGGTGGTGCAAATATACAGGTAGCCGATATGTTCCATCATTTGCAGGAGAATATCCAGGACTGGACGAATGTGGATGAGATTGATACGTACTTCACCCGTATGCTGAATAAGGAGGTTTATAACAAGACTGGGTTGATTTATGGTATTGGTCATGCGGTCTATACGATTTCCGACCCGCGTGCCATCTTATTGAAGGAATTGGCCCGCGACCTTGCCAAAGAGAAAGGAAAAGAACGTGAATTTGCTTTTCTGGAACTGCTGGAAGAGCGTGCCATCGAAGTATTTGGTCGCGTGAAGAATAACGGAAAGACGGTATCGAGCAATGTTGATTTCTATTCTGGCTTTGTTTATGAGATGATTGGATTGCCGCAGGAAATCTTTACGCCGTTGTTTGCTATGGCCCGTATCGTAGGTTGGTGTGCCCACCGTAACGAAGAATTGAACTTCGAAGGTAAGCGCATCATCCGTCCGGCCTACAAGAATGTACTCGAAGAAACACCTTATGTGCCTATAAAGAAACGATAAGTTCTTGTAAACTATTTAGGGGGAGAAAGTTTTCTTTTTCCCCCTTTTTCTATATCTTTGCCGTACTTAAATCGAAAACAGTATGGAGCAAGATACTTTCCGGATATTTCTTGGTGCGATGAGCATCATTGCACTATTTGTTTTTATCGCACTTTACTTCATCAAAGCGGGGTATGGAATGTTCCGCACTGCATCATGGGGCTTTTCTATTAACAACAAACTGGCTTGGATACTAATGGAAGCACCGGTATTCATTGTAATGGTGATACTTTGGTGGAACTCTGAGTGTTATTATTCGCTTGTCCCGTTGATTTTCTTCCTTTTATTCCAATTACACTATTTTCAGCGTGCATTCATTTTCCCTTTACTGTTAAAAGGAAAGAGCGGGATGCCGATTGCCATTATGCTGATGGGAATGATATTTAACCTGTTGAATGGTTTTATGCAGGGCGAATGGCTCTTTTACCTGGCACCCGCTACTCTCTATACACCTGCTTGGCTGATGACTCCCCAGTTTATTGTCGGGGTATTATTGTTTTTCACCGGTATGGCTATTAACTGGTATTCTGATTACATCATTCGCCATTTGCGCAAACCAGGAGATACACGGCATTATCTGCCTTCAAAAGGTATGTACCGCTATGTCACCTCTGCCAATTACTTCGGTGAGATTGTGGAATGGGCCGGGTGGGCAATACTGACGTGGTCGCTTTCCGGACTTGTCTTTTTATGGTGGACAGTGGCTAATCTGGTGCCACGTGCCAATGCTATCTGGCATCGTTACAAAGAAGAATTTGGTGATGAAGTAGGAAACCGGAAACGTGTATTTCCCTTTCTCTATTGATTCTCTATATATAAATCATAAATTATAACTCATGAGCAAGTTGTTTACTCCTGTAACTTTTGGTCCGCTGACTTTACGGAACCGTACTATCCGTTCAGCAGCATTTGAAAGTATGTGTCCGGGTAATGCTCCTTCGCAAATGTTGCTTGACTATCACCGCTTAGTTGCGGCTGGGGGTATTGGTATGACTACTGTGGCCTATGCAGCTGTCACTCAAAGTGGATTATCCTTTGACCGGCAATTATGGATGCGGCCTGAAATTATCCCCGGATTAAAGGAACTGACTGATGCTGTACATGCCGAAGGTGCTGCAGCAGCTATCCAATTGGGACATTGTGGCAATATGTCGCATAAAAGTATCTGTGGTGTTACTCCTGTCGGAGCTTCCACTGGTTTCAATCTTTATTCACCTACTTTCGTTCGTGGCTTGAAGAAAGAGGAATTGCCGGAGATGGCACGTGCGTATGCCTGTGCTGTGAATCTGGCTCGTGAAGCTGGTTTTGATGCAGTTGAAATACATGCCGGACACGGATATCTGATTTCTCAGTTTCTTTCTCCTTATACCAATCACCGTAAGGATTGCTTTGGTGGTTCGCTGGAAAACCGGATGCGTTTTATGGACATGGTGATGGAAGAAGTGATGAAAGCCGCCGGAACTGATATGGCTGTATTGGTGAAGATGAACATGCGCGACGGTTTTCGTGGCGGTATGGAGATAGATGAAACGATGCAGGTGGCAAAGCGTCTGGAACAATCGGGAGCTCATGCATTGGTGCTGAGCGGAGGTTTTGTTAGTAAGGCTCCTATGTATGTGATGCGGGGGCAGATGCCTATCCGCTCCATGACTCATTATATGAATTGTTGGTGGTTGAAGTATGGTGTGCGGATGGTGGGAAAATGGATGATACCGACTGTTCCTTTCAAAGAGGCCTACTTTCTGGAAGATGCGTTGAAATTCCGGAAAGAAATTAAAATACCATTGGTATATGTAGGTGGTTTGGTATCTCGTGAAAAGATAGATGAAGTGCTGGATGATGGTTTTGAAGCCGTGCAGATGGCGCGTGCATTGCTCAATGAACCAGGCTTTGTCAACCGTATGCGCGAAGAGGAGAAGGCACGTTGTAATTGTAAGCATAGTAATTACTGCATAGCCCGGATGTATTCCATTGAGATGGCATGTCATCAACACTTAGGTGAAGAACTTCCGACCTGTCTGAAACAGGAAATAGCGAAAATAGAATCTGAATGAAACAAGGACTTGCAATCATAACCGGGGCGGATGGTGGCATGGGAATGGAGATAACACGTGCCGTTGCCTTTGCCGGATATAAAATAATCATGGCATGTCGTGATCCGCAAATTGCGGAAATTAAGCGCCAATTATTAATACAGGAAACCGGAAATACGGCACTCGAGATACTATCAATTGATTTGTCTTCCTTATCTTCTGTGGCTTCCTTTGCGAATGAACTACTTCGGCGTGGAGAAACAATCACCTTGTTGATGAATAATGCCGGAACCATGGAAACCTCCCGACGTATCACCGGAGATGGGCTGGAACGCACTGTTAGTGTCAATTATGTAGGTCCTTATCTTTTGACCCGTAAGTTGCTGCCATTGATGGGAGAGGGAAGCCGCATTGTGAATATGGTATCTTGTACGTATGCCATCGGCAAACTGGACTTTCCGGATTTTTTCCTGCGTGGAAAAAAAGGTGTTTTCTGGCGTATTCCGATTTATAGCAATACAAAATTAGCACTGACTCTTTTTACAATAGCTTTGGCAGAGAAGGTAAAAGAGAAAGGAATCGCTGTCAATGCTGCCGATCCGGGTATTGTTTCTACGAAGATTATTACGATGCATATGTGGTTTGATCCGCTGACAGATATATTTTTTCGTCCATTCATCCGCACTCCCCGGCAGGGTGCGGCAACGGCAATTAATTTATTGCTGGATGCGGAAGCGGGACAACGTTCCGGAACACTGAATGTAAGTTGTCATCCTAAGACACTTTCTGAAAAGTATACTCATCATATACAGATGGAAGAACTGTGGAATAAAACGGAAGAAATTGTTGCCAAATGGTTATAAACAAAGAAAGGCGCAGATGTTATTTTAACTGCGCCTTCTTTATCATTTGAAATATCCCTGAATTAAATAGATAATTCTCTCAGGACATTCACCAGTTCTTTCTTAATCGGCTTATCATTCTTGATAGCTTTTGTGAAGGGGACATATACCACCTCATCATGCTCGATACCAATCATTACATTTCGCTGTCCTTCCATGATTGCATCGATAGCTGCTGCACCAAGTCGGCTGGCAAGGATACGGTCGTGAGCCGTAGGACTTCCACCGCGTTGCAAGTGTCCAAGGATAGTGACACGTACATCATATTGAGGATATTCGTTCTTCACGCGTTCCGCAAAATGCATGGCTCCGCCTGTCAGTTCACTTTCGGCTACGAGCACGATGCTACTATTTTTGGATTTGCGAAAACCATTCTTGATAAATTCTTCCAGTTGGTCGACTTCTGTACTAAATTCCGGGATAATGGCTGCCTCTGCACCTGATGCAATGGCACCGTTCAAAGCAAGGAAACCGGCATCACGCCCCATCACTTCCACGAAAAACAAACGCTCGTGAGAAGTTGCAGTATCGCGGATTTTATCTACTGCATCCAGAATCGTATTCAAAGCTGTATCATAACCGATAGTCGTATCTGTTCCGTACAAGTCGTTGTCAATAGTACCTGGCAATCCGATACAAGGTACGTCGAACTCCTGTGCGAAGACACGGGCACCTGTCAATGAGCCGTCACCACCGATGATAACCAAAGCGTCAATGCCTTCTTTTTTCATGTTATCATATGCTATCTGGCGTCCTTCGGGTGTTGTAAATTCTTGGCAGCGGGCTGTTTTCAGGATTGTACCACCTAATTGTATAATATTACTTACGTTCTGGCTCTTGAATTCTTTGATTTCGCCGGTTACCAGACCTCTGTAACCTCTATATATACCTTTTACTTGTAATCCGTTGTAAATAGCAGAGCGTGTTACCGCACGAATAGCGGCGTTCATTCCCGGTGCATCACCACCGGATGTCAAAATACCTATGCACTTAACTGTTCCCATAACAATCTTTTAGTTTGATGTTAATAATCGCCGCAAAGATAGCAAAAAGCTAAGGGCGCTATTCATATTTAATGTTAATTTGTTGTTTCAAAACAGTGACTTATTGTTCCGTAAGGCGTGATTGAATAGCCTTTGAAATCTCTTCCATCAGCCATTTCGGGGTAGAAGTTGCTCCGCATACTCCGATAGAAGAAGCTCCGGTGAGCAGAGAACTGTCTATTTCTTCAGCACTATCTATCAGATGGGAATTAGGATTGACTTTCTGACATTCGCTGAACAACATTTTCCCGTTGGAACTTTTCTTTCCGCTTACGAAGAATACCAAGTCGTGTGATGCTGCGAATTTCCGTATATTCGGTATGCGGTTGGCCACTTGGCGGCAGATGGTATCGTAATATTCAAACGTGACTTCAGGTGAAATGTGTTCCTTAATGTACTCCACTATCTTTTGGAATTCGTCCAGCGACTTCGTGGTTTGCGAATATAAACGGATACTTTTGCTTAAATCCAGCTTTTGGGCTTCTTCCAGCTTTTCAATAACAATTGCTTTCCCAGTGGTTTGTCCCACCAGTCCGAGGACTTCTGCATGACCGGTTTTCCCATAGATAACGATTTGCTTATCTGAATCGTCTTTCTGAACATGCTCTTGCTTTATTTTCTTTTGTAACCGGAGCACTACCGGGCAAGTAGCATCAATGATTTCGATATTGTTGCGGCGGGCGATTTCATACGTTTCGGGTGGTTCACCGTGGGCACGCAGCAACACTTTGGCGTTGTGCAGATGATTGAAATCGTCGTGATTGATAGTGATGAGTCCCATCTCTTTCAGACGCTCCACTTCGCGGCTGTTGTGTACAATGTCTCCCAAGCAATACAGTGTACCGCCTTTCGTTAACTCTTCTTCAGCTTTATTTATCGCGGTGACTACGCCGAAGCAGAAGCCGGAACCTTCGTCTATTTCTACTTTTACCATAATCTAATAACATGAAATACAGATAGTAAGCTATCTTCCCAAAGGGCTACACCCTTTACTACTCAAGGCTACACCCTTTGCCCCGGATGGCTACACCCTTTATAGTTTAGGGCTACACCCTTTTTATTTTATCCCTTAACGATTCTATTGAATTGCTCTTGCAACCATTCCTTTTGTTGAGGAATTGTCATGTCAGTATTGTCTAACAGTAAGGCGTCATCCGCTTTGCGGAGCGGACTTACTTCCCGGTTCTGGTCAATGTAATCCCGTTGCTTCACGTTTTCCAGAATTTCATCGAAACTGGCTTCTTGTCCTTTGGCTTTCAGTTCATCGTAACGGCGTTGTGCTCGGATTTCAGGTGTGGCAGTCACGAAGATTTTCAGTTCGGCATCAGGAAATACGGTGGTTCCGATATCACGTCCGTCCATGACGATACCTTTGGAGTTGCCCATATCCTGTTGTTGGGTTACCATCGCTTTGCGCACGAATCCTAAAGCTGCAATAGGACTAACGCGCGAAGAAACAACTATACCGCGAATTTTATCTTCTACATTTACTCCATTTAAATAAGTGTCCGGGCGTCCGGTTTCCGGGTTCAGTTGGAATGAGATGTGTATATCGTCGATTTCTTTCCGAAGCCTTTCCGTATCAATCTCGTTCCCCTGAAAAATGCCGTTTTCTATACTATATAGAGTGACTGCGCGATACATGGCACCACTGTCGATGTAGATGTAGCCTATTTCACGGGCAAGGTCTTTTGCCATAGTGCTCTTCCCACAAGAAGAAAAGCCGTCGATTGCGATAGTTATCTTTTTCATTTTGAGTTATACTATTATATATTATAAGGTATATGACAGATTAAAGATGAGTGAGGATGAACTCACATGATATTTGGCGTATGCTATTCCGAGCTTCAGCCGTTTCAATTGTATTCCTGCACCGCAGGTGAAACCAGCCCAATGGTTGGAGCCGTTTATCTTCATTTCTTCTCCACGGCGGAAATTGTATCCGGCTGCTAGATAAAAGTTATCGGTCGGAAGAAAATCGATTCCGAGGGCTATGTGATTTAACAATTTCTTTCCGAAATTGTTTGCTGCCGTGGTTGAGGCACTCCAATGCGTCAAATCATGCAAGGTCAGCGAAAGCCGGAATGGGGCATGTGCCAGTCGTTTGCTGAAACCGAGCAGTACATCAATAGGCAACTTTTCATGCCGTTCTTCAAAAGTCTTGAGTTGTCCTCCCAGATTGCGCGCAACGAGTGAGGCAGAAAAATCAGATTCCTGATGATAATAATTCAGTCCCAGATCAACACCGATGGCAAACGAAGAATATTTGTCATAATGGGAATAGATGAAGTTGGTTCGTACACCACCGCTCCAATAATCACTTAAATCATAGGTGTAAATACCCGATATGGAGATATCTTTGGCAGAGAAAGTGCCGATTTCAATATTTTCTTCGGTGGTTTCTTTTAATTCTCCATAATCTGCATATTGGGCGGTTACTGCCCATGTGGAACGTTCGCCTGCAGTTCGTGCAAATGCGGCTCCGGCAACGTTTACCCCGTCCATATAAAGCATATAATTAAGATTGAGAGTCTTATCCGCTACACACGAAAGGAGGGCCGGATTTTGTACAGCCATGGTCAAATCGTCTTCTATAATAGAAATGTTTTCTCCACCCAGTGCCGATGCATGGGCAGAAAAGGGAAGCTTCAGAAATTGGAAGGCGCTGGTTCCGTCTTGTGCATGTAAAACGGAGAAAATCAGGAGTAGTAACGCCGTTATAAAAGACTTTTTCAACATTTCATTTAAAATTATTGCCAAAGATACGGTATTTTTAAAATATCTCGTTACATTTGTGGCACAAAAGCACAGGTGTGCTTTGTGAAGGATAAAAAAAACAAAAATGGGTGCATATTGTCTTAAAAAAGATAGTACGAATGAACGTTTTGCAGAAAAAGTACTATATTTGCCCAAAATGAGAAACACGTTAAAATAATATTATAATTATGGAAATTAAGAAAACACCTAAAGCAGATTTGGAGAACAAAAAATCGACTTGGATGCTTATTGGTTATGTTATTGTGCTTGCCTTTATGTTTATAGCATTTGAATGGACAAAGCGTGATATCAAAATTGATACGAGCCAGGCCCTTACTGATCTCTATTTTGAAGAAGAAATGGTTCCTATTACTGAACAGGAAGAAAAGGTCGCTCCTCCTCCTCCAGAAGTAGCTCCGATTAACGAAACATTAGAAATCGTAGCTGATGATGCTGATGTGGAAGAAACTGTTATCGCTTCTTCTGAAGAAACAGGTCAGGCAGTAGAGGTAAAATACGTGCCTGTAACTGTTGTTGAAGAAGAACCGGAAGAACAAACCATTTTTGAGGTTGTAGAACAAATGCCTGAATTTCCGAATGGTGGTATGGCTGGTTTGATGCAATTTTTGAGCAAGAACATCAAATATCCGACTATTGCACAGGAAAATGGTACTCAAGGTCGTGTAACAGTACAGTTCGTTGTTAACAAGGACGGTAGTATTGTAGATGCTAAAGTCATAAGAGGTGTTGACCCGTATTTGGATAAAGAAGCACTTCGTGTGATTGGTACCATGCCGAAATGGAAACCTGGTATGCAGCGCGGTAAACCGGTACGCGTTAAATATACGGTGCCTGTAATGTTTAGATTGCAGTAATACGTTATCGATATAGAAAAGAGGCTGCCGGAAAAGCAGCCTCTTTTTATTACCTCTATTTCCCTTAATTTACTATCACTATGTTTACAGCTTCCGAGCTACTCGAAAATTTTAATTCTCATATTGCTGGTTTACAGTTTACGCGTACTCCAAAAGGATTGTATGCTCCGATAGAATATGTTTTGTCTATGGGCGGAAAGCGGATTCGCCCGGTATTAATGTTGATGGCATATAATCTATATCAGGAAGACGTGACCCATGTTTATGCTCCAGCCACCGGTATTGAAGTCTATCACAATTACACTCTTCTGCATGATGACTTGATGGATCGGGCTGATCGTCGCAGAGGAAAAGAAACTGTTCACAAAGTTTGGAATGATAATACTGCTATTCTTTCGGGAGATGCAATGTTGGTTCTTGCTTATCAATTTATGGCAGAATGTCCTTCAGCTTTTCTGAAAGAAGTTATGGAACTTTTCAGTCTGACAGCCCTTGAAATATGCGAAGGACAGCAGATGGATATGGAGTTTGAACAAAGGAACGATGTTGCGGCAGAAGAATACCTGGAAATGATTCGCCTTAAAACTGCGGTTTTATTGGCCGCAAGTCTGAAGATAGGTGCTCGCTTGGGCGGTGCTTCAGTGGAAGATGCCGAGCATTTGTATGATTTTGGCATGAACATAGGGGTCGCTTTCCAGTTGAAAGATGATTTTTTGGATGTTTATGGTAACCCCAAGGTGTTTGGGAAAAATATTGGCGGGGACATTCTTTGCAATAAAAAAACGTATATGCTGATTAAGGCATTGGAACATGCCAATGCGGAGCAGCGCAATCAATTGAATCATTGGATAAATGCAGAGACTTTCTTGTCGGTTGAGAAGATTGCGGCTGTTACAGAACTCTATGACCGGATTGGCGTGAAAGAGATTTGCGAGAATAAAATGTCGGAGTATAGTAATCGTGCAATGGAAAGTCTTGCAACTGTCAGCATTGCAGAGGAAAAGAAAGAAGAACTTAGAAAGATTATAGAAAATCTCATGCACAGAGAAGTGTAATTGTACTTTTTGAAAGTATGCCTTATAGAAGATTACCAAATACAGACCAAGCGAGAATACGGGCACTGAAAGCAGTGGTTGCAAAAGCTGATACCTATAATCTTTACGATTTGGCAGTTTCTTTGAAGACATTGACTGAGGCCCGGAATTTTTTGACAAAATTTGAAGCTGCCCAGTCTTATTATTCGCAGTGCTTTGAGCGTCAGTCTCAAGCAGGGCGCAAGCATCAGGCTAATGTGAAGATGGCGCGTCTGTATGTTTCTCATTTTATTCAGGTTTTGAATCTGGCAGTGATTCGTTTGGAGCTGCGTGCAGCGCATAAAGCATATTATGGCTTGCCGGCCGATAGTACGAATGTGCCGGATTTATCGACAGAGACTGCATTGGTGGAGTGGGGGAGAAAAATTATAGATGGAGAGGCTAAGCGAACTTCACAGGGCGGTATTCCTATTTATAATCCTACAATTGCGAAAGTCAGGGTACATTATGATATCTTTACAGATAGCTATGACAGGCAGAAGAATCTGCAAACTTTAACCGCACGTAGCTTAGATGCTCTCTCTGCTATGCGAACTACCGCAGATGAACTGATATTAGATATTTGGAATCAGGTAGAAAAGAAATTTGAAGAGGTTTCTCCTAATGAGAAACGTTTGAATTTGTGTCGTGATTACGGATTGATTTACTATTACCGTACCGGCGAAAAACGAAAAGAAGAAGCGAACGAATGAGATTAATTGATACACATTCCCATCTTTTTTTAGAGGAATTTTCAGAAGATTTACCACAGGTTATTGAACGTGCACGTGCTGTAGGAGTTACTCACATCTTTATGCCTAATATAGACAGTACGACTGCCGGTACAATGCTTTCGGTTTGTAACACTTATAAAGGTTACTGTTTCCCTATGATTGGCTTACACCCAACTTCGGTGAATGCCGATTATGAAAAAGAACTGGAATTTGTAGCGTATGAATTGGAATCTTCCAAAGAGTATGTTGCGATTGGAGAGATTGGTATGGACCTTTACTGGGATAAAACCTTCCTGAAAGAGCAACAAGCTGTATTAGATAGGCAGATTAACTGGGCATTAGAATATGAACTTCCTGTGGTAATCCATTGCCGAGATGCTTTTGATTATATATATAAGGTGCTGGAACCTTACAAGAAAAGTCCTTTAAAAGGAATATTCCATAGTTTTACAGGTGGTGTCGAAGAGGCTTCGAAGATCCTTGAGTTTTCTGATTTCTTCATTGGAATAAATGGTGTGGTCACTTTTAAAAAATCCCATCTTCCGGAAGTTTTGTTAGAAATACCTTTAGAGAGGATTGTCCTCGAAACCGATTCTCCTTACCTGACTCCGGTGCCGAATCGTGGTAAAAGAAATGAGAGTGCTAATGTGAAAGATACTTTGATGAAGGTTTCCGAGATTTACCGGCTGTCTCCTGATGCCGTTGGAAACGTAACTTCTGAAAACGCTTTAAAAGTGTTTGGAATGCTCAAATAACATCGCGAAGATTTTAAAGTTTATTAATTTTGAGATTTTATTAAAGATAAAACAGGGAGAATGGAGGGCAAGAACG
>ULMJ01030916.1_pt1 | contig 25848 bp, 14 predicted proteins | sample 1951641 | NCBI WGS metagenome assembly ULMJ01 (sample SAMEA4835550, study PRJEB28245) | human gut metagenome | biome: gut microbiome; material: fecal sample | place: Denmark | collected 2008 | reverse complement strand
CTCTGTGAATTGTTGACGGTGACCGTTCAACTTGCGATGACCTTTTCTTCTTTTCTTGTGGAAAACGAGAACTTTGTCACCTTTTACCATGCTTGATACAATCTGGCAAACTACTTTTGCACCTTCTACAGTGGGAGCACCTACGGTGATAGCGCCTTCTTTGTCTACCAAAAGAACCTTGTCAAATTCTACTGTTGTACCGTTTTCTGCATTCTGAATGTGGTGTACAAACAGTTTTTTGCCAGCTTCTGCTTTAAATTGCTGACCGTTGATTTCTACAATTGCGTACATTTCTTATATATAATGTATAAGTTAGCTCCGTCGGGTGGTCTCTAATCACTTAGAAAACGCTTTGTCGAACCCGGTGCGGAATAATCGGGCACAAAAGTACCTCTTTTCTTCGGAACAGGCAAATGTTTTTTCTTCTTTTTTCGTGGATTCTGAAATTCCCCTTCTTGAAAATGAGAGAGATGCCTGGGAGCGGATTGATGGGGTGGCATCTAACTAATCTTAAACATACGATGAACTAATCCTAAACATGCAACCAACTAATATTTTTCTTGCATCTTATTATTCATACAATAGCTGTGAAAGTTTCCTACAATAAATATAGAAGTTTCTTACAACAGCTATTGTAAGAAACTTCTATATTTATTGTAGGAATAATAAGATGCAAGAAAAATATTAGTTCCTTGCGGTGCCGGGATTAGTTTCTTGCAAGCATAGGATTAGTTTGTAGGCGGCATTGTAAACCCTCTCTAATACAAAAAGTTCTCTCGTATCAATTAGAGATAGAGAGAACTTTTTGTATCTTACAAATGTCTTGAAAGACAGGGGAGGGAATTTTTTCTCAATGCTATAAGAGCAGATTCAATATATGGACCATTGCAACCACCAATCCTACAACGATGATGGCAAAGAGTATGAGCAATATCAGGCTATAGAAGAACATAAGTATTGTGGTCCAGAAACTTCTCCACCATGTGTAGCCATACAATTGCTTGTAATCCAAGCAGAAGAGGGCGAAGATGAAAAATATGGGTAATTCATATAAATCATCCACCGCTGCATTGCCATTGAAGGGTAGCACGATGATACTGAGCAAGAGTATCTGGCAAGCGATATAAGCCTGTACAAATACATGCTCTGTAAGATTATAACGTATTTTATTTTTTTTACGCCGGAAAGCCATAAGTGTTGCCAAGGCAAAGAGGGGTAAGGTGGCTATGATGCGGAATGCTTTGTTGCCATGTCCCCAACTGTGCAGCAGGTTCCACACTTTTTGAAGAAAGGGTGTGTTTTGAATAAACTTTTCGAGCTTATTACTCACTGACAGGCTGCTTTCCACTATCTCGTCTATGAGATCCTCGTCGCCTTCATCCCTTACTTTGATGGTGTAATTGAATGTCTCTAAGGCGTCTTCCGCTTCCAGCTTTTTCAGACTTTGCTCGATGCTTTCTATGGTCTGTACCAGAACTTCTTTCTGTGCCGGATCTTTTGCTTTTTTCTTTTGCTTTTGCAGTTGTTCAAGGGTAGCTATGTATTTCTTTTTCTGAATTTCTGTAGTTTCCTCCGGTTCCAGATCTTCTAACTTGCGATTCAGTTTTTCTATAGTTAGGGTAAGGACTTCCTTGGTCTTAGGGTCCTCAGTTTGTTCTATCCGCTTTTGCAGTTGTTCACGCGTATCAATTATTTCTTGTCTTTGGACTTCCGGAGAGTCCTTGTCTTTCTGGCTTAAAGCGTCCGGATCTACCAGTTGCACAGTCATGATGTAGAGGGCGGCCAGCACGAATAATGTCTGGAAGGGGCGGAAGTAGAGTATCCGTTTTCCGGCAATGAAGTCTTTTATCATATATCCCGGACGGTAGAGCAAGTCCAGCAGAGTACGGCCAAAACCGTTATCAATATTGGTGAATCCTCCCAGGATATTTCTGAAAGCATTGCTGAGACGGTATCGGGGGGTATTGCGACTTTGCCCGCAACGGTTACAATAGCTGCCGGTATAGGTGGTGCCGCAGTTCAGGCAAGTGCTGCTTTCTTCACTGGCAACCGGTACTTGCTTTCCGTGTATCATCTTGATGTGGAGGGCGCGAAGACGTATTTTGCAGGGAGTCCACCAAGGGGAAATAAAATCTAATACACGGTTGGGGAGAATCCGGCGTATGGTAAGTATATACCAGAGCACCAATATGAAAGCCCACATAAAGACATTGCTGTCTTCCCCCTCTTCAAAAGATAGCCATAGCAGTATTGCCAGGGTTAATATCTGCCAGATATTAATTATCTTTTTTCTGCGTGGAGCGGAGGGAGTAGAAACGGTAGACGAACCGGTAGCCGGATGTGGAGATACCGCTTTATCGACAGCCGGATGTTGGTTATCGGTCGGCTGTTTGTCGTTGGCGGGACGTTCATCGTCTTCCAATAACTCTTCCAGTGAACTCATTATCTTCCAGTGCGGATATTTGCTTAATTCCTCGGCAGTGGTCACCCCATGGGTTACGCCGGCAAAGTCTACTCCGGCAGCTTTGGCTGTGGCGGCATCTACTGTACTGTCACCTATATAAAGAGTTTCCGCTTTGGTGGCATGCAATTGTTTGATGGCAAATAGCAGACCTTCGGGCGAGGGCTTGGCGGCTTTTACGTCTTCTCCACCGACGATGATGTTGAAGAAGTTGCTGGGGAAATGCTGGTCGAGCAATTCCTTTATCCGGAAACGGTATTTGGTGGAGATGATGCCGATGAATGCGCCTGCATCTTTCAGGGCGAGTAACACGGATTTGGTTTCAAGGAAAAGCACCGTGTTTATGGTCATGTGCGTATCCGCTTCTTTCCTGTACTCGTTTCTGAAACCTTCCAGTTGGTCGGCATCCGTCACGCCTGTCAGGATGGAAAAAGATTCTTCCAGGGTTTTTCCAATGGTGCGTTTGATGGCTTCATCGGTCACGTCGGTATAACCATGTTGAGCGAGCACATTGCGGAAGCAAGTGACGATGCCGCGCGAGGAATCGGCGAGCGTGTAATCAAAGTCAAAGAGATAAGTTGTATAACTCATTGTCGCTTTTTACGGCAAAGATAATGTAAACCGGGAACAGAATAAAATGAACCTGCTCATTTTTTAGGTTGAGGTGCAGATTATCTGTCATCCACTAAAAATACTCACCACTTTTGCTTCTTGAAACAACTCTGTATCTCTTGTGTCCGGAATAATAAAAAAGTAAACAGGCTCTATGTGTTTATCGGATTTTTGTATTATTTTTGTTTGCCAAAGTTTTTTTGCCGGCGAACTAAGTGTTTTGTTGCATTGGGTTGTTTTATGAGCACGTTAACTAATTATATTATGAAATTACTGAAATCCTGTTGTTTAGTTGCAGCTCTTTTCTCTTTTTCAGCGTGTGTGTCCCGACAGCTTAATGCCGGAAGTGATTCTTATGTCGAGTATGTAAACCCTCTTATTGGTACTGATTTTACCGGAAATACCTATCCCGGTGCCCAGGCTCCGTTTGGCATGGTGCAACTTAGTCCTGACAACGGTCTTCCGGGCTGGGACCGTATATCCGGTTATTTCTATCCGGACAGTACGATTGCAGGTTTCAGCCATACGCACCTTTCGGGTACGGGAGCCGGTGATTTATATGATATTTCTTTCATGCCTGTGACGTTGCCTTATAAAGAAGCAGAAGCTCCGTTGGGCATCCATTCCCTGTTTTCCCATTCCGAAGAATCGGCTGGTGCCGGATATTATCAGGTCAGGTTGAAAGACTATGATATTAATGTGGAACTCACGGCAACCGAACGTTGTGGTATTCAGCGCTACACCTTCCCCGAAGCGGATGCTGCTATATTCCTCAATTTAAGGAAAGCTATGAACTGGGACTTTACGAACGATACACGTATCGAAGTCGTCGATTCCGTCACTATTCAGGGATACCGTTTCTCTGATGGCTGGGCGCGCGACCAGCATATTTATTTCCGTACCCGCTTCTCCAGGCCGTTTGCTGCTGTGCAACTTGACACTGCCTCTGTCATCAAAGATGGCGAACGGATTGGAACATCCGCCATTGCCCGGTTTGATTTTCATACCGTTGCGGGTGAACAAATTATTGTCACTACCGCCATTTCCGGTGTAAGCATGGAGGGAGCGGCACGTAATCTGGCTGCCGAGGCGCCGGATGATGATTTTGATAAGTATCTGGCGGCTACCCGCAAGAACTGGAACGAGCAGCTTTCAAGAGTGGAAATCAAATGTGATAATAGAGATGAGAAGGTTAAATTCTATACCGCCCTCTATCATTCTATGCTGGCTCCCACTATTTACAGCGATGTAGATGGTGCTTATTATGGTCCTGATAAGAAGGTGCATCAGGCAGACGGGTGGGTAAACTACAGCACATTCTCGTTATGGGATACCTATCGCGCGGCTCATCCTCTCTATACCTATATAGAACCTAACCGTGTCAATGATATGGTGAAATCTTTCATAGCCTTCTATGAACAGAACGGACGCCTTCCGGTGTGGAACTTCTACGGCAGTGAAACGGATATGATGATAGGTTATCATGCTGTGCCTGTCATTGTAGATGCTTATTTAAAAGGAATAGGGGATTTTGACCCAGAGAAAGCCCTGGAGGCTTGTGTGGCTACCGCCAATATAGATGAATATCGTGGAATAGGATTGTATAAGAAGTATGGCTATGTACCCTATGACGTGACAGACCACTATAATTCAGAAAACTGGTCATTATCTAAGACGCTGGAATATGCCTATGATGATTATTGCATCGCCCGTATGGCAGAAAAGTTAGGGGAGAAAGAGACTGCGGATGAATTCTACAAACGTTCCCGGAACTATAAGAATGTGTATAATCCTCAAACTTCTTTTATGCAACCGCGTAATAATAAAGGGGATTTCATAGAAGGGTTCAGTCCGGACGACTATACTCCTCATATTTGCGAAAGCAACGGCTGGCAGTATTTTTGGTCTGTGCAGCAAGATATTGACGGTCTGATTGAGTTGACGGGAGGCAAGGAGAGGTTTGCGCAGAAACTGGATAGTATGTTTACCTATAATCCGTCTGCCGATGAGGATTTGCCTATTTTCAGTACGGGGATGATTGGGCAATATGCGCATGGAAATGAACCGAGCCATCATGTCATTTATCTCTTCAATGCTGTGGGACAACCTTGGAAAACCCAGAAATATGCAGCCGAGGTGATGCATGAGCTTTATAAAAATACGCCTGCCGGTTTATGCGGGAATGAGGATTGTGGCCAGATGTCTGCCTGGTATGTGTTCAGCGCAATGGGCTTCTATCCGGTGAACCCGGTTGGTGGCAAGTATGAGATAGGCACTCCCATGTATCCTGAGATGAAGATGCATTTGGCTAACGGTAAGACGTTTACGGTACTGGCACCGGCAGTCAGCGAGGAGAATTTCTATATCCAGTCGGTAAAACTCGACGGGAAACCTTACGATAAAAGCTATATCACACATGAGCAAATAATGAACGGAAGTATCCTTGAATTTGAAATGGGGAACAGGCCGGGAAAGGTGTGGTATGAGTAGTTGACGGGGATTTAAAACAGATGTGAGATTATGGGTGATAACTTTGACCTGACTTATAAACTGCTTTTTCGTCAGTACTATGCTAATCTGCTCTTTTACGCCACGCGCATTGTGGGCGAAGAAGAAGCGGAAGACGTAGTACAGGACGTATTTGTGGAGTTGTGGCGGCGACAAGACACAGTGACGGTGGGCGAACAGATACAGGCATTCCTGTATCGGGCGGTCTACACCCGTGCTTTAAATGTACTGAAGCACCGGGAAGTCAAGAATAGTTACGAAGCGGTTGTGACGGAGATTAACAAGAAGAGAGTTGAGTTCTATCAGCCGGATAGCAATGAAGTTGTGAAGAGGATAGAAGACCGGGAACTCAGAAGGGAACTCTCCGAGGCGATTAATGAGTTGCCGGACAAGTGTAAGATGGTCTTCAAGCTCAGTTATCTGCATGATATGAAGAACAAGGATATTGCAGAAACAATGGGCATATCGTTGCGGACAGTAGAAGCCCATATGTATAAAGCTTTGAAGTTTCTGCGCGAAAGATTGGGCTACCTGAACTTCATGTTGGTCCTCTTTTTATTAGGTAAGGTATAAGTGTTTTTATCGAAACGATTGTTTTATTAGTATGATGAAGGAAGGAATAAATAAGTTGGATGAAGAATTGATAGCTAGATTTCTTATGGGTGAATGTTCTGAAGAAGAACTCCATAAGGTGAACGCTTGGCTGGACGAGTCAGACGGGAACGTGCGTGAATTGTTCAGGATAGAGCAAATATATCATCTTGGAAAAAACGAAAATTTTGCAGATGAAAAGAAAATAGAGAGAGTGGAGAAACAATTATTCAAACGGTTGAAACAGGAAGAGACGAAGCGGCATAAGGTGCGGAGAATGAATACCTGGATGCGGTATGCTGCCATGCTGATAGGCGTCTTTCTTATATCCGGTTTGAGCTATCATATTTATCAGTCGCAGAGCGAGACGGGTGCATTGGTGGCTGTCACCGCCCGGGACGAAGTGAAAGAACTGATGTTGCCTGACGGTACCAAAGTTTGGTTGAACAAACATACTACCTTGAAGTATCCGAGCGAATTCTCAGAAAAGGGAAGAAATGTATATATAGAAGGTGAAGCCTATTTTGAAGTAAAGAGAAATGTGGAAAAACCTTTTATTGTACGGAGTGAAGCCATGCAGGTCAGAGTTTTGGGAACTGTCTTTAATCTGAAGAGTGACAAGGCCAACCGCTCGGCGGTAGCCACGTTGATAAAGGGAGAGATTGAAGTAAAAGGGAATCATGAAGAAGGGATGATTGTTCTGTCTCCGGGACAGAAAGCGGAACTGAATGGTATGACCCGCCGTCTGGTAGTGAAGCAAGTGGATACAGGAATTGAAAACTGGCATAATAACCAGTTTGTATTTGAGAAGGCGGATATTTTCACCATTGCACGAACATTGGAAAATTCTTATGGAGTGAAAATTATTCTGGCACCCGATATGGACGTGACAAAGACATATACCGGTGCATTAAAAAAGAAGAATAGTGTGGAGGAAGTGTTGAACTCAGTTAAGAATGTGATACCTATTGAATATAAAATAGTGGGAAATAGTGTATTTTTGTCTTCGAAGAAATAAATAGTTTCAAATGGTGTTACGCATAACGCCTGATAACCCAATAATTATTGTAATAGTATGAAGAACCTTTTTTTATCGATTTGCTTTTTGTGCTGCGCTCTTTGGGGGCAGGCTAAAGATTTTACACAATACGTCAATCCATTGATGGGGACGTTGTCCACCTTCGAACTTTCTACCGGTAATACTTATCCGGCTATTGCGCGTCCCTGGGGTATGAACTTCTGGACACCGCAGACGGGGAAGATGGGAGATGGCTGGCAATATGTGTACACTGCCAATAAAATCCGCGGCTTTAAACAAACCCATCAACCTAGTCCTTGGATTAATGATTATGGTCAGTTTTCTATCATGCCGGTGGTAGGTAAACCGGAGTTCAATGAAGATAAACGTGCCAGTTGGTTCTCACATAAAGGAGAAATAGCATTGCCACATTATTATAAGGTATATCTTGCTGAGCATGATGTAGTAACAGAATTTACTCCTACGGAGCGTGCCGTCCTGTTCCGTTTCACCTTCCCCGAGAACGACCATTCTTATGTGGTGGTAGACGCCTTTGATAAAGGTTCTTACATCAAGATTATTCCTGAACAAAACAAGATTATCGGATATACTACTCGTAATAGCGGTGGGGTTCCTGATAACTTTAAGAACTATTTCGTTATAGAATTCGACAAGCTTTTCACTTACAGGGCTTCCGTTGCCGATGGCAAGCTGGCTGAAAACCAGAATGAGCAGTCTGCCGGACATGCAGGTGCCATCATCGGTTTTAAAACCCGTAAAGGTGAAATCGTTCATGCACGTGTTGCTTCTTCTTTCATCAGCTTTGAACAAGCAGATAGAAACCTGAAAGAATTGGGTAATGACAGCTTTGAGGCTTTGGTTCAGAAGGGACAGGATGCCTGGAATCAGGTATTGGGAAAAATAGAAGTGGATGGTGGTAATCTTGACCAATATCGCACTTTCTACTCTTGTTTGTACCGCTCGGTACTTTTCCCCCGTTCTTTCTATGAGTTCGATGAAGCCGGAGCTCCTGTGCACTACAGTCCTTACAACGGACAGGTGCTCCCCGGTTATATGTATACCGATACCGGTTTCTGGGATACTTTCCGTTGCCTGTTTCCTTTCCTCAACCTGGTGTATCCGTCAGTAAACAAGCAAATTCAGGAAGGTCTCGTCAATACATATAAAGAAAGCGGTTTCTTCCCCGAATGGGCCAGTCCGGGACATCGCGGTTGTATGATTGGCAATAACTCGGCTTCCGTGCTTGCCGACGCTTATTTGAAAGGTGTTAAAGTGGATGATGTAACTACTTTGTATGAAGGACTTATCCATGGAACCAAGAATGTGCATCCCGAAGTTTCTTCCACCGGTCGCCTGGGTTACGAATATTATAATGAACTGGGTTATGTTCCTTACGATGTGAAAATCAATGAGAATGCTGCCCGCACGTTGGAATATGCTTATGATGACTGGTGCATCTACCAGATGGCCAAGGCTCTGAATCGTCCGAAGAAAGAACTGAAACTTTTTGCAGAGCGTGCCATGAACTATAAGAATGTATTCGACAAAGAGAGTTTGTTGATGCGTGGCCGTAATAAGGATGGCCAGTTCCAGTCTCCCTTCTCACCGTTGAAGTGGGGTGATGCCTTTACGGAAGGAAACAGTTGGCATTATTCCTGGTCTGTGTTCCATGACCCGCAAGGATTAATAGATTTGATGGGTGGCGAAAAGGTATTCGTTGGAATGCTGGATTCTGTATTTACTGTTCCTCCTGTTTTCGATGATAGTTATTATGGTCAGGTGATTCATGAAATACGTGAAATGACGGTGATGAACATGGGAAACTATGCTCATGGCAATCAGCCGATACAACATATGATTTATATGTATAATTATGCCGGACAACCCTGGAAAGCACAATATTGGTTGCGTGAGGTGATGAACCGCATGTATACTCCCGGTCCCGATGGTTATTGCGGAGATGAAGACAACGGTCAGACTTCTGCCTGGTATGTATTCTCTGCGTTGGGCTTCTATCCTGTTTGTCCGGGAACCGACGAATATGTCCTTGGTGCTCCTTTATTCAAGAAAGCTACTCTGCATTTCGAGAACGGTAATTCCTTGGTGATTGATGCTGCGAATAACAACTCTGAAAATATATATATCGAGTCACTCCGTTTGGATGGAAATACGTATACCAAGAATTATCTGAAGCATGGAGATATGATAAAAGGTGGTGTCCTGAAATTTGATATGGGCAGTAAACCCAATCTACAGAGAGGAACACAGCCGGAAGACTATCCTTACTCTTTCTCCAATGAACTAAAAAAGAAGTAAGAAAAAGCGTTAATGATGTGTTGAAGAAGGGGATAGTCAAAAGGAAACTATCCCCTTCTTCATTTTAAAGAAAAAAAATATCATTTTGTACTAAGTGTATTTTAAGTGCCTGTTGTTTTATAATACGAAGGCCGGGAGAAAGACTCCCTTGGCTGATTAAATTAACCAATGTGTAACCTTTAAACTTTGTTTATGAACAACAATCATGCTTTTCAAAGTTCGAAATTTCTGCGGACTTTATTAGTTTTGTTCTTCATGGCTGTATCAGTTCAGTGGACTTTTGCCCAACTGAATTTGAACGTGTCCCGCACAACGTTAGGAACAGTCATCGAACAGATTAAATCTCAATCCAAGTATCAATTTTTTTATGACGACAAACTCGCCACAGTGACAGTTGAGAGCGTCAAGGTGAAGAATGCATCGATTGAAGATGCCTTGAATGCTATTCTTAAAGGAAAGGACATTTCTTTTAAAGTAGAAGATAACATTGTTTATCTTTCTGAAAAGTCGGCTACGCCGCAAGAGGGGAATCAACAAGGTAAGGAACGCACTATCACCGGAGTGGTATCGGATGATATGGGGCCCCTTATCGGTGTGAATGTATTGGTGAAAGGTACCAGTGTTGGCTGTATTACCGATTTGGACGGTAACTTTACGCTGACTACTACCGAAGCTAATCCTGTTATCCAGTTCTCCTATATTGGTTATAAGCCACAGGAGATTGCTGTTAAAGGCTCAGGACCTATTAACTTGCTGATGGAAACAGACTCACAATTGATAGAAGAGGTAGTAGTGACGGCTTTGGGTATCAAGCGTGCTACGAAGGCGCTGAGTTACAATGTACAGGAAGTTAAGAGTGATGAGATTACCCGTGTAAAGGATGCCAATTTCGTAAACTCTTTGAACGGTAAAGTTGCCGGTGTAAATATCAACGCTTCTTCATCCGGTGTCGGTGGTGTATCAAAGGTAGTGATGCGCGGTACAAAGTCTATCATGCAGTCTTCCAATGCACTCTATGTCATTGATGGTGTTCCTATGTATGCCGGAACCGGTAAGGGTGGTACTGAGTTTGACTCAAAGGGTGCTACCGAACCTATTGCTGATATTAATCCTGAAGATATTGAATCAATGTCGGTATTGACCGGTGCGGCAGCAGCAGCCCTTTACGGGTCGGATGCTGCAAACGGTGCCATCGTCATTACAACGAAAAAAGGTAAAGAGGGACGTGTAAACATTACTGTGAACAGTAATACCGAAATCTTTAATGCCTTTGTGACACCTGATTTCCAAAATCGTTATGGAACCAGTAGCAGTCAAATTACACATAGCTGGGGGAATCGGTTGAATTCTTCTAATTCTTATGGATACAATCCGACGAGTGATTACTTTCAGACAGGTGTTACCGGAACAGAGAGCATTTCCTTGTCTACCGGTACGGATAAGAACCAAACGTATGTTTCGGCTGCCGCTGTTAATTCTAAGGGACTTATACCGAATAATAAGTATGCACGCTATAACTTTACTTTCCGCAATACTACTTCCTTCCTGGATGATAAGATGACTCTGGATGTGGGTGCAACTTATGTGCTTCAGAAAGACCAGAATATGGTGAACCAAGGTACTTACAACAATCCGTTGGTGGGCGCTTACTTGTTTCCGCGCGGCAATGACTGGGCAGACTTCAAAATGTACGAACGTTATGATGCTTCTCGCAAACTGAATACCCAGTATTGGCCGATAGGTGATGCCGGTATTGTGATGCAGAACCCATACTGGATTAATTATCGTCAGCTTCGTAATAACAATAAAGACCGTTATATGCTGAATGCCAGTTTGAACTACAAGATACTGGATTGGTTGAGTGTAAGTGGGCGTGTCCGTTTGGATAATTCTTTCAATGATTATACTGAAAAGTATCATGCCGGAACAAACACGCAGATGACTGAGGCATCTACACGCGGTCTCTATACTATTTCTAAAACGACAGATAAACAACTGTATGCTGACTTCCTTATCAATATTAATAAGAGTTTCGGAGAGAACTGGAACCTTTCGGCAAATATCGGTACTTCATTTATGGATATGCGTTCGGATGGACTGGAAGTGAGAGGACCTATTGCCGACGAAAACTTTGAAGGTGAAACTCCGGGGCTTGCCAACGTATTTAATGTGCAGAACCTGAGTGCTAAGAAAACGAAGCGTATGCAGAGCGGCTGGCGTGAGCAAACCCAATCTGTGTTTGCTTCTGCTGAACTGGGCTACAAGAGTACTTATTATCTGACATTGACCGGACGTAATGACTGGCCTTCACAGTTGGCAGGACCTAACTCTACCAGTAAGTCGTTCTTCTATCCTTCAGTCGGCCTTTCAGTTGTGTTGTCTGAGTTGATGCCTAATCTGAATCGTGATTATCTTTCTTTTATGAAGTTGCGTGGTTCTTTCGCTTCCGTAGGTACGGCATTTGAGAGATACATAGCCAATCCTCGTTACGAATGGAATGAAAGTACAGGACAGTGGAGTAACACCACTCAATATCCGGTATACAACCTGAAGCCGGAGCGTACCGAATCATGGGAAGTCGGTTTGACTTTGCGTTTTTTGAAGAACTTCAATTTTGATATGACCTACTATAATACGACTACCAAGAACCAGACATTCAATCCTCAATTGGGAGTATCCGGTTATTCAGCGTTGTATATCCAGACGGGTGCTGTGCGTAATCAGGGTATAGAACTGGCATTGGGATATGAAAATACCTGGAAAGACTTTACCTGGAGCAGCAATTATACATTCTCTACCAATCAGAACAAGATTACGACTTTGGCAGACAATGCCATTAATCCTGTGACCAATGAGGTGATTTCTATATCTACATTGAATATGGGTGGTTTAGGATCTGCGCGTTTCCTATTGAAGGAAGGCGGCTCTATGGGAGATATCTATTCTAATATAGATATGAAACGTGATGCCAATGGCAATGTGTACGTGGATCAGAACGGCAACGTGGCTACCGAAAAGATAGACAACTCGGATGAATGGATTAAACTGGGAAGTGTATTGCCGAAAGCCAATATGGCATGGCGCAATAACTTTTCCTGGAAGAACTTTAATGCGGGATTTATGATTTCAGCCCGTTTGGGAGGCGTAGTATTTTCGCGTACACAAGCAGTTCTGGATGAATTTGGCGTATCAGAGGCTACGGCTGCGGCAAGAGACTTAGGATATGTGTCGGTGAATGGAGGAGACCGGGTAAATCCGGAGTCATGGTATGATGCTATAGGTGGTGGTGACGCAGTGGCGCAGTATTACACTTATTCGGCAACAAACGTACGTTTACAGGAAGCCTCTATCGGGTATACATTCCCTCGCAAGATGTTCAATAATGTATGTGACCTGACGATTTCACTTGTAGGACGTAATTTGTGGATGATTTACAGCAAAGCTCCGTTCGATCCTGAAAGTGTAGCATCCACTGACAATTTCTATCAGGGTGTCGATTATTTCATGATGCCTTCTACCCGTAATTTCGGTTGTAGTGTAACTCTTAAATTTTAATGTTATGAGAAGAAGTATTATTAATAAAATAATAGTAGGAACGCTGGTTTTTACCGGAGTATCTTGTACAGGTGATTATATGGATATCAACTCGAATCCTTATCAGCCTGGAACCGATGATATGCAGGCCGACGATTATATGTTGGGCTCGGCAATGAACAACCTTTCCAGTTGCGTGGTGTCTTCGGACGTAAACACGGCACAGTTCACCGATTGTTTGTTGGGTGGACCGATGGGGGGGTATTTCTCGGATACCAATACCGGATGGGGAAATACGATTGGAAACTTTAATGCTACGGATAATTGGACCAATGTATTTTTGAAGTCCGACAAGCTCATTCCGCAGTTGTTTACTAATTTGACTTCGGTTAAAAATATATCCGAACAAACCGGAAACCCTGTCCCGTTTGCCATTGCAAAGATTATTAAGGTAGCTGCCATGAGTCGCGTGACGGATACTTACGGTCCTATTCCTTATTCAAAAATAGGTCTGGATGGTGCTGTTACCACTCCTTATGATTCGCAGGAAGCTGTGTACAAGCAGTTCTTTACCGAATTGGATGAAGCTATTGCTACTCTGAACGATAATCCCGGAGCTGCTCTGGCTGCTACTGCCGACTATGTATATAGCGGAAACATCAGCAAATGGACCCTGTTTGCCAATTCTTTGAGATTACGCCTTGCTATGCGTATTGTGTATGCTAACCAGGCATTGGCTGAACAAGAAGCTCAGAAAGCTATACAGGGGGGAGTAATTGAGTCAAATAATGATAATGCCAAGTGGAGTTATTTCGGTTCGATTGTCAATCCGCTTTATACCGCAACCCGCTATAATTCAGCTACGGACCATGCTTGTCTCACTGGTGGTGATACACATGCGGCTGCCGACATTATCTGCTATATGAATGGATATAATGATCCTCGTCGTTCTAAATACTTCGTTCCGTCCGAATGGGCTGGTTATGACTATGTGGGAGTTCGTCGGAGTATTGATCGTACTACATTGGGCGCCGACGCACACAAGTATTCCGGTGTCAATGTCGGTCAAAGCGATCCGGTTATGTGGATGAACGCCGCTGAAGTTGCCTTCCTGCGTGCTGAAGCTGTGGCTGTATTTAATTTCTCCGGTATGGGCGGTACTGCAAAGGAGTTCTACGAAAGAGGTATCGAACTGTCATTTGAACAATGGGGTGCCGGAAGTGCAGTTGATTATATAAACAATGCTACCAGCAAGCCGGGTATCTATGATGATCCTTCCGGAGCTAACAGCTATGGTTCACAGTTGTCCACCATTACCATTAAATGGAATGACGGAGATACACAGAACGTTAAACAAGAACGTATCATTACCCAGAAATGGATTGCCAACTGGATGCTTGGAAACGAAGCATGGGCGGACTTCCGTCGTACGGGCTATCCTCGCTTGATTCCTGCGGATCCTGCTGGAAACAAAAGCGGTGGTGTAGTCGACAATGAACTGGGAGCACGCCGTATGCCTTTCCCCACTGACGAATATGTCAGCAATAAGGAGAATGTGGAAGCTGCTGTGTCAAGCCACCTGAAAGGTGCAGACAATTATGCTACCCGTGTATGGTGGGATTGTAATTCCAATATCAGATAACCCTATTTTATTCGATAAGTTATGAAAAATATAATAAAACCTATTACCGGTCTGTTCGTTTTGGTAAGCATAGCTTTGGCTTCCTGTACGGATGTGGAGAGTCTCTCCATCAATGAGTCTACCATAAAAGATCAAAATCCTGAAGGGTATGCAAAGTACCTGAACAACCTGACCGCCTATAAGGCCTCTGAGCATAAAGTAGTATATGCTTATTTCGATAACAGTAATAAGGAGCCTTATAGTCCGGCGCAGCATATTACTAATATGTCGGACAGCATCGATGTTATTTCAATGATGTATCCCGAATTAGCGGACTTCGAGAAAGCTGATATAGAAACAGTTCATCAGAAAGGAACGAAAGTTGTTTATACCGTCAGTTATGATGCTATAAAGGCGGCTTATGATGAATTGGCATCAGCTGGCGACAATACTTCTCTGGAAGCCTTTGATAGTTACCTGCAAAAAGAACTTACCACACAGCTTGCCTACTTGGACAGCTATGACGGACTGATTGCAGAGTTTTCCGGAAAAAATCCGGCATTCATGTCGGCAACTGACTTGGCAACTTATCAGGCAACACAGAACATTTTTCTGAATGCGGTTAATACATGGAAGGCAGCTAACGTAGATAAGTTTTTTGCATTCAAAGGAAAACCGCAGAATCTGATTGACAAAACTATCTTGAATAGTTGTAAGCACATCATTCTGGACAGTGGAAGTGCAACTACTGCTGCCGGGTTAAACCTGTTGGTGAACAATGCCTTGGAGGATGGGGTTCCGAGTGACCGCTTCGTTATGGCTGTGTCTACGATTTCTTATGATACAACTGATAAGAAGACAGGGTATTGGAATGGTACTCGTGCATTGGGTGAGGTAGCCTATTGGGCCACTGTGGAGGCTGCCGGATATGAGATAGCCGGTATTGCCATCTATAATGTTCAGAATGATTATTACTCTACCAGTGGTGCCTGCACCTATGTGAAAGAAGCGATTGATATAATGAATCCAGCTCCCGTTAAATGATTACTATTATGAAAATTAAGAATATCTATTTTATCTCTCTGACACTGATTTCCGGTATGTTATCCGGTTGTGCCGATGATACGGAGAATTTTGACAACCAGTTGTTCATGACCTCGAAGGCTCCGACCACGTTTTTTGTAAAGGCAATTACTCAAAATGCTACAGGAGAATTTTCTATGTCTATTCCGAAACCCTCAGAGCAGGATATCACCTTCACTATAAAAGCAGATGCAAGTTTGGTTTCCGCGTATGAGGACACTTATTATGTCAGTGATATGGAGATGCTTCCGAAAGGTCACTACAGTTTCAGCACAACAGAAGGAAAAATTGCAGCCGGTGCTTTGAAATCGACCCCAATCACGATTTCCTTTACCGAACTCGGTAGTTTAGACCTCAATAAAACCTATGTATTGCCGGTTACGGTTGCTGATGCAAGTATCAATGTGCTGGGCTCGTCAAATACATCTTATTATGTATTCAAAGGTGCTGCGCTGATTAATAAAGTGGCGAATATCAATAAAAATAACGTATATGTAGACTGGGTAAACCCGAATGTTGTTCAAAATATGAAGACGATGACGGCTGAGGCATTAATCCGACCATATAGCTTTGATAACCAGTTGAATACATTGATGGGCATTGAAGGACAATTCTTGTTCCGTTTCGGTGATTCGGGCGTCCCCTCTAATCAATTGCAGATAGCAACAGGCAAGGGTAACTTTACGAATAGTTCAATGGTGGCTCCACTGAACACATGGACACATGTTGCCGTAGCTTATGATTCGGAAGCGCAAACCATTAAGGTCTATTTCAATGGCAAACTTGTAGGTGACTTTACAGATGCTACGTATGGTCCGGTAAACTGGGGTATACCCCATTCTGACGAATCGGATGGTAAACCGCGTTGCTTCTGGATTGGTTATTCCTATAATAATGAACGTTTTCTGGATGCCGACATCTCGGAAGTACGCATCTGGAACCGAGTGCTGACTCAAGATGAAATAAATGCCGAAAACCATTTCTATGCCGTAAGTGAAGATGCTCAAAATCTGGTGGCTTACTGGAAATTTGATGACGGAGCAGATATTATCAAAGATTACAGTAACAGTGGAAATGATGCAACAGCATCTGATAAACTGACTTGGGTAGATGTAGAACTCCCTGCAAAAAAATGATAACCCTTAATCTAATTAAAAGTGCTTATTATGAAACATTGTTATAAAATAAGAATCGCTGCATGGTCGTTGCTATTGTTCGGAGCTGTATTTACAGCTTGCGAAGACGACCTCACTATATCAACAGGCAACGATAAAATCTTTGAGACTGTTGATGGAACCTATGGTAGTGTGCGTTCGGCTGCCGGAGCAAAGCAACTGACTACTATTGCCATCAGGGACAATAAAACCGGTGCAGGTCACTTGTTCTTTGAATTGAGCAAGAAAGCAGAAACGGATGTGCAGGTAACTTTCAAAATTGATGCAGATGCGTTGGCTGCTTATAATGCCGCCAATGGCACAAATTATCAGATGTACCCCACGGATAAGTTGTCTTTGGAAAATGGTGGTAAGGTGACGATTGCTACCGGAAGTAAGAGATCTGAATCACTGGAACTGGATATCAATCCCGGTGGAACAGTGGGCACTACTTATGCTGTTGCCATTTCGGCAACAGCCGGTAATGGTGTGGAGGTGTCTTCCAATACTCAGTCTTACATTTATTTGGTTGAGAATCTGGGTGTAACTCCTGATCCTGCTACGAAGGGTGATATTAAGAATCTGGTCTATGTAGAGGTGAACAATGAAAGTCCGTTGAATGCTGGCGAATATATGGTAGATGGTGTTCCTTTCTTTGATATCGTCAGTATTTTTGCAGCCAATATCAATCTGGATAGTGATGGCAGACCCTATATTTTCTGTAATGATCAGGTGTCTTTTGTGTTGGCGAATGCCGATAAGATTATCCGTCCGTTGCAGCAAAAAGGTATCAAGGTTCATTTATCTATCTTGGGTAATCACGATGATGCCGGTATGCGTAGTTTGAATGAAAAAGGTGCTAAAGCTTTTGCAAAAGAGTTGAAAGCATATATCGACATTTATGGTCTGGACGGGTTTGATTTTGATGATGAATATTCTTCTTATGCTGAAGGTAACTATAAAGGTACTTCCGGCAGCGTAGTATCCAGCGAAAGTGAATGTACGCCGGAGAATTACAAGAAACTATTGGAGGAATGCCGTAAGATAATGCCGAAAGAAGATGGCGTGACATTCGGAATTTATTGGTATACTGCTGACGACCATCCGATGGGCAGCGGTTTGGAAAATTTGATTGATTACTCTGTATATGGTACTTATGGGGCATTCCGTGACTATTACGGTCAAGATATACCGAAAGAAATCCAGGCACCGTATGCCATTACATTAGTGAGTGAAGATGGTGGAAATCTGAATAAGATTAGTGTTAACGATACGCATTTGGATAATGTGGTGAATGGTGGTTACAGATACTTTGCATTCTACAATCTGGGCTCAAGCCGTATGTACGAGTCTTATTTCGACAAGGTGGCTGCAAAGCTCTGGAATAAGGATGTGTCGTGGACCGGTAATTATTACACCCGTACTGACTTGTCTGCAAAGAAAGGTTCCGTACCCGGTTATGAATTCTATTTAGGAGAATGGACGGTAACTCCGGGTGCAGCATTGTATGTTTATCATGAAAATGATGTTCCTAAGTGGTGGGATTGGACAAATGCCGATGCTTTCGACATCACTATTGCCGAGGATGTTCAGGGAAAAAGCTACAAGGTTTACGGTTGGGACGGTAAGGATATTACCGGTACGTATCCGTTCATTATGAACTATGATGAAAGAGGAATAGCTCTTTGTCCTTCTCCTCAGGTTATCGGTACTGCTGACGGCACGACTTATGCCATGTCTCGTGCCACATATAGCGGTGCTGCTTGGGCTGCTATGGCGGCATCGGACGATGCTTTCGTTCTTGAAACATCTATGAGTGGCGGAGCTGTCTATATGTATGACTCGGGAAAACGCTATGGTTTCAGCCTGTTTACAAAGGATGGTGATACTTATAATGCAGTGGAAGGACTTAAGAATCCACATTCAAGCGGTATGTATACGCTGGTAAAGAAATAAAAGTAAAAACAGTAGTAATTTAATATATGTCAGAACGAGCCTCATGCTGACATCAGGATGAGGCTCGCAATGATATAAGTAGTATCATTGCTTGTGAGGCTACTCTCCCCTATACAATCAAACATATGAAACAACGTCTTATATATATAATTGTATCCTTTTTGTCTCTGGCAAGTTGCATTTCTCCGAAACGGACAGAAGTAACCTCGCCTGATGGTCATATCCGGCTTGTCCTCACTCTGGATGATAATGGTAGAATAGCTTATCAGGTAAATATTGGAGATACCTTGTTTATCAAGCCCTCCATGTTGGGTTTAGAGGCTAATGGCGGAGTCAATCTATCCGGGAATTTCCACGTGGTGGATACCGATTTCACTACTCAGGACGAAACCTGGACCCAGCCTTGGGGCGAAAATAAAACCATCCGCAACCATTACAATGAAATGGCTGTTCACTTGTCCGATACGGCAAAGACGAAATTAACTTTGCGCTTTCGCATTTTCGATGATGGATTGGGATTCCGCTACGAGTATGAAGTACCCGGAGCAGACAGTATTCTTGTGACGGACGAACTGACTGCGTTCAATATAGCACAGGATGGCACTTCGTGGTCCATACCTGCTAATTATGAAACCTATGAATTGCTATATCGTACACAGCCTGTCAGCCGGATAGAGAATGCCAATACTCCTATGACCTTCAAGACAGGAGGCGTGTATGCCAGCATTCACGAGGCTGCGTTGACAGACTTCCCGGAGATGACACTGAAAAATACCGGAGGCTGTAACTTCAAATCCGAACTGGCTCCCTGGCCGGACGGCATAAAAGCCCGCGTAAACGGTGGAAGTTTTAAAACTCCCTGGCGTACTATACAGATTACTCCGAAAGCTGTCGGACTGATAAATTCAGGACTTATATTGAATCTGAACGAACCTTGTGTACTGGAAACTACAGACTGGATACGTCCGATGAAATATGTAGGTATCTGGTGGGGAATGCACCTGGGCGTGGAAAGTTGGGTAATCAACGACCGTCACGGCGCTACCACCGAGAATGCCAAACGATATATTGACTTTGCTGCCGCCAACAACATAGAAGCAGTGATGTACGAAGGCTGGAATGAAGGCTGGGAAAACTGGGGTGGGACACAGGCTTTCGACTATACCAAACCCTATGCGGATTTCGATATGGATGAGATAGCCCGTTATGCCAAAGAAAAAGGTATTGAGATTATCGGGCATCATGAAACCGGAGGGAATATCGTGAACTACGAGAAGCAACTGGATAAAGCTTATAAATGGTATGCTGACCTGGGGATTCATTCGGTGAAGACCGGTTATGCCGGCGGACTTCCCAATGGATATAATCATCATGGACAATATAATGTGCGTCATTACCGCAAAGTGGTGGAGACTGCTGCAAAATATCATACCACTCTCGATGTACACGAACCCATCAAAGATACGGGTATTCGCCGTACCTATCCCAACATGATGACCCGCGAAGGCGCCCGTGGTATGGAATGGAATGCCTGGAGCGAAGGTAATCCGCCCGAACATCATGTGATGTTGCCTTTCACCCGTTTGCTGGCAGGTCCGATGGATTATACTCCGGGTATATTCGATATCATGTACGAGCGTGCAAAGAAATCTCCTTACCGCAAAAAATGGAATATGATGGATAGCAAGGACTGCCGCATCAACACTACGCTGGCAAAGCAGATTGCTAATTGGGTGATACTTTATTCGCCTTTGCAGATGGCAGCCGATATGATTGAGAACTATGAAGGACATCCTGCATTCCGGTTCTTCCGTGATTTTGATGCCGATTGTGACTGGTCCGAAGCACTTGCGGGCGAACCGGGAGAGTTTGTGGTAATCGTCCGTAAGGCGAAAGCCAAGTATTTCCTGGGTGCTGCAACGAATGAAGAAGCGCGCGAAGTAAATGTCAAGTTGGATTTTCTGGAAAGGGATAGAGTGTATCGTGCTGTAATCTATGCCGATGGAGCCGACGCAGATTGGGAGCTTAATCCTACGGCTTATGAAATTATTGAAAAACTGGTGACTGCTAACGACACCCTGACTATTAGCATGGCAAAAGGTGGCGGACAGGCCATTAGCTTTGAACCCGCTTAATATTTAAAACGTAATATAATCAAAATATGAGGAAAAACATGAAAATCAATTCTATGCTGGTGAGTGGTCTTTTGTTGCTGGGCATGTACAGTTGTACACCGGTAGCACAGGATTATTCATCCTACGTCAATCCGTTCATCGGTACAGGGGGGCATGGGCATACTTATCCCGGAGCAGTAGTGCCTAACGGCATGATTCAGCCCAGCCCCGACACACGCATTTATCAATGGGATGCTTGTTCCGGCTATTATTATGCAGATTCTACCATCAATGGATTTTCGCATACTCACCTCAACGGTACGGGGTGCGGTGATTATGGTGACGTGTTGCTGATGCCTACCGTGGGCAAACAAGATTACCACCCGATGGGGGAGGAGAGCCAGCAAATGGCTTATGCTTCGGCATTTTCACATGATAATGAAACGGCTCAGCCCGGTTATTATTCGGTCTTCCTGGACCGCTACAAGGTGAAAGCCGAACTGACTGCTACCCAACGGGCAGCCATTCATCGCTATACTTTCCCGAAGGCGGAAGATGCCGGATTTATCCTTGATCTGGATTATAGCCTGCAACGCCAAAAGAATGAAGAGATGGAGCTGGAAATCATCAGTGACACAGAGATACGCGGTCGTAAGAAAACCGTATACTGGGCTTTCGACCAGTATATCAACTTCTATGCTAAGTTTTCAAAACCGTTTACTTATACATTGGTGACCGATTCCATGGCACTCGATGAAGGTGGTCCGCTTCTGCCGACAGCCAAAGCATTGCTGCAATTCCAGACTGCGGACAACGAACAAGTCCTTGTGAAAGTAGGCGTTTCTGCTGTAGACATGGACGGGGCGCGTAAAAATGTGGAAGCCGAAATCCCTGCGTGGGACTTTGACGGTGTGCGTAGTGCCGCCCGCGAATCATGGAATAGTTATCTTTCAAAAATAGATATTGAAACTACTGATGCTGACCAGCGGACGATGTTCTACACGGCGCTCTACCATACAGGTGTACAACCCAACCTGTTTACGGATGCCGACGGTCGTTATCTGGGAATGGATTTGAAACCTCATCAGGGTAGTGTGGACAATCCTGTTTATACGGTATTCTCCTTATGGGATACTTTCCGTGCCTATCATCCGTTGATGACGATTATTGACCCGGATCTAAATCAGGCTTTCATCCGTTCACTCATCCTGAAACAGCGTGAAGGAGGCATATTCCCAATGTGGGAACTTGCGGGAAATTATACCGGAACCATGATTGGCTATCATGCTGCATCTGTCATTGCCGATGCTTACACAAAGGGATATCGCAATTTTGATGTGGAAGATGGCTATAGAGCCTGTATCCGTGCCGCTGAATATGACACAACCGGTATCCTGTGTCCTCCGTTGGTGTTGCCTCATCTGATGCCGCAAGCTAAATACTGGAAGAACAAAATAGGTTATGTGCCTTGCGACAAGGATAATGAATCAGTGGCCAAAGCCTTGGAATATGCTTATGATGACTGGTGTATTTCTGTTATGGCAGAGGCGCTGGGTGATGAAGCCAATCAGGAAAAATATGCAGCGTTTGCTAAGGGATATCAGGTTTATTTTGACGCTTCCACCCGCTTCATGCGTGGTCTGGATAGTGAAGGCAACTGGCGCACACCTTTCAATCCCCGTTCTTCCAATCACCGTAACGATGATTATTGCGAAGGAACTGCCTGGCAATGGACCTGGTTCGTGCCTCATGATGTAGACGGACTGGTGAAACTGATGGGAGGCCGTGATGCTTTTATTGGTAAGCTGGACTCTTTGTTCATCGCTCCCTCAGCCATGGAAGGTGAATCGGTGTCGGTTGATATTTCCGGTCTGATAGGACAGTATGCACATGGCAATGAGCCGAGTCATCATATTGCACACCTGTATAATTATGTAAATCAACCTTGGAGAACACAGGAACTGGTAGATGAAGTGCTCCATACGCTTTACTTCAATGATCCGGACGGATTGTCGGGTAACGAGGATTGCGGGCAGATGTCAGCATGGTTCATACTCAATTCAATGGGTTTTTATCAGGTATGTCCCGGTAAACCGGTGTATTCCATCGGTCGTCCTTTGTTCAATAAGGCAACGATAAACCTGAAAGACGGAAAGACTTTCACTATTGTTGCACACAATAATAGTCGTGAGAATAAGTATGTACAGAGTATGTTGCTGAACGGAAAAGAGCTGGCAACACCTTTCTTTACACATCAGGATATTGTAGACGGTGGTACGCTGGAATTGACGATGGGGGCGAACCGTCCTGCCCGGGATGGTCATCTGAATTAATTAAACGGAAATAGGTATGAGTCGAAATAATCATAGCCCCATTTCCTGGGTACCCACCGTCTACTTTGCCATGGGATTGCCCTTTGTGGTATTGAATATGGTATCTGTGCTGATGTTCAAAGGACTTGGCATCAGCGATGCGCAGATTGCTTTGTGGACGTCGCTGATAATGCTTCCCTGGACATTGAAGTTTCTTTGGAGCCCGTTTCTGGAGATGTTCAAAACGAAGAAATTCTTTGTAGTACTGACGCAAATGGCTACCGGGGCAGGTTTTGCCTTGGTAGCATTGGCACTGCATCTTCCGGCTTTCTTTGCCGTGTGTATAGCTTTGCTGGCAGTTATAGCTTTCAGTGGAGCCACACACGACATTGCTACGGACGGTGTTTATATGTCGGAACTGAACAAGCAGGATCAGGCAAAATATATCGGTTGGCAGGGTGCTTTCTACAACATTGCAAAGATTGTGGCATCCGGCGGGCTGGTATGGGTGGCGGGTTGGTTGCTGAAACACTTCGGTGGAGTGGATGGAGCTACGGAAGCGGTACGACACGAAGCAACCGTACAAGCCTGGATGGTGGTAATGCTGATGATGGCGGCTATTATGGTATTTCTGGGATTTTATCACATGCGCATGTTGCCATCGGGCGGGGCTGCGGTAACTACCGCAGTATCAGGTAGAGAGACTTGGAATCGCCTGGTGGAAGTGATACGGGACTTTTTCCGGAAGAAACACATTTTTTATTATGTTGCTTTTATAATTATTTATCGTCTTGCCGAAGGTTTTGTGATGAAAATTGTACCTTTGTTCCTGAAGGCGGAACGTTCGGCGGGTGGCTTAGGACTGAATGAACAGGAAATTGGGCTATATTATGGTACTTATGGAGCGGCGGCGTTTGTTTTAGGTTCACTTCTGGCAGGATATTATATCTCTCACAGAGGGCTGAGCAAGACTTTATTCTCTTTATGCTGTATCTTCAACCTGCCGTTCATTGCTTATACTTTGCTTGCTGTTTACCAGCCGGAAAATGGTATGTTGATAGGTGGTGCCATTGTATTGGAATATTTTGGATATGGATTTGGATTTGTGGGACTTACCTTGTTCATGATGCAGCAAGTAGCTCCGGGGAAGCATCAAATGGCTCATTATGCTTTTGCTTCGGGAATCATGAATCTGGGTGTGATGTTGCCGGGAAGTATCAGTGGCTTTGTCAGCGATGCGATGGGATATAAATCTTTCTTTATTTTCACGTTGTTTGCCACAATTCCGGCTTTTCTTATCACCTACTTTGTGCCATTCACGTATCCTGATGAGAAAAAGAGTAAATGAAATATATAACTAACTAATAAATAGAACAATAATGAAACTGACAACAAATATGCCTTGGGAAGAACGTCCGGAAGGCTGCACAGATGTAATGTGGCGCTATTCTCAGAATCCGGTTATCGGTCGCTATCACATCCCGACTTCCAATAGTATTTTCAACAGTGCGGTAGTTCCGTTTGAGGACGGATTTGCCGGTGTGTTCCGTTGTGACAATAAGGCTGTGCAGATGAATATTTTTGCAGGTTTCAGCAAAGACGGAATCAACTGGGAGATTGCCCATGAACCTATCCGCTTTAAAGCCGGAAATACGGAGATGATAGAGTCTGAATATAAGTATGATCCGCGTGTGACCTGGATTGAAGACCGCTACTGGATTACCTGGTGCAACGGTTATCATGGCCCTACAATCGGTATCGGCTATACTTTTGATTTTAAAGAATTCTTCCAGTGCGAGAATGCTTTCTTGCCCTTCAACCGCAACGGGGTGCTGTTTCCACAAAAGATAGATGGAAAATATGCCATGCTGAGTCGTCCGAGCGATAACGGCCATACGCCCTTTGGCGATATTTACATCAGTTATAGTCCGGATATGAAGTATTGGGGCGAACATCGCTGTGTGATGAAAGTTACCCCGTTTCCTGAGAGTGCATGGCAGTGTACGAAGATAGGGGCAGGCTCCGTACCGTTCCTGACTGATGAGGGCTGGCTGATATTCTATCATGGGGTTATTACTACCTGCAACGGTTTCCGCTATTCCATGGGTGCTGCTATTCTTGATAAGGAGAATCCGGCCAAAGTATTGTACCGTACGCGTCCGTACCTGCTTGCTCCTGCTGCTCCTTATGAATTACAGGGAGATGTGCCTAATGTAGTATTCCCTTGTGCATCCTTGCAGGATGGTGATAAAGTTGCGGTATATTATGGCGCGGCAGACACAGTGGTGGGGATGGCTTTCGGTTATATTTCGGAAATTATGGAGTTCACGAAGAAAAACAGTATTGTATAGTTGAAGAGCTCACTAAAGAAACAGTAAACTATGAAACGTATATTATTGACTTACACACTTTCAGTCCTCTTTTTGCTTCCGGCATTTGCCGGAGGTGAAGAGGGGACTTCGCTTTTAAAATACGTCAATCCTTTTGTCGGGACTACCAACTTCGGGACTACCAACCCGGGAGCTATCTGTCCTAACGGAATGATGT
>ULMJ01005690.1_pt1 | contig 26051 bp, 20 predicted proteins | sample 1951641 | NCBI WGS metagenome assembly ULMJ01 (sample SAMEA4835550, study PRJEB28245) | human gut metagenome | biome: gut microbiome; material: fecal sample | place: Denmark | collected 2008 | reverse complement strand
CGTGTGGCCGGTAGTCCGGAATATGTGTTCAATGAATATTTGTCGCTGGCATTGACGGAAGGAGTTGTCGTCTGTGTAATAGTGCTGGTTGTTATTGGAACGTGTCTCTGGATGGGGGCGAAGCGTGGGCGCTACGGCATCTGCGGTGCAATCCTGTCTTTGCTTATCTTCTCCTTTTCTTCCTATCCTATGTATTTCCCGGCTTTTGTGGTAGCGGGGATATTCCTGTTTCTTGCTTGCGGGGTGGGAGATTTTATCTGTAAACCACTAATTTTGTGTGTTTGCCTCATTCTGTGGATAGGTGGCTATATGGCGAAGTGGAAGCAAGAAGAGGATGCCTGTCGGAAGTGGATGTATGCAAAAATGTTCTATAATTCGGGAGCTTATAAAGCTGCCAATAAATCTTATGGAGAACTTTATCCGGTATTGAAGGAGAAAGGGGCGTTTCTGTTTGAGTACGGGCATAGCCTGCATAAATCGGGCTTTTATAATGAGTCCAATAAATATCTGAAAGAAGCCTGCCTATACTCTACCGATCCAATGGTTCTGAATATTATAGGTAAGAACTATCAGGAATTGCATCGTTATGAACAGGCGGAAGCTTTTTTCTTACGGTCGGTTCATCGCCTGCCGGGAAGGATTTATCCCTATTATTTATTAGCCAATCTCTATGCTGAACCGGAGTTCTATCGGCCCGATAAATTGAAAGAGGTTGCTAATGTTGTGCTTACTAAAGAGCCTAAGGTGCATTCGACGGCAATCGAAGAGATGCGTAAGGAGATAAAGAAAATAGTAAATGAACTGGAGTGATTTATATGAGGTGGATTTATATATTTGTATGTGTGTGTGCTCTGACTTTTTTATCTGCTTGCATTGAACAACAAGATAGCCGTTTAGAAAGTGCATTGAATATGGCAGGCGCTAACAAAGGGGAACTATTGAAGGTGTTAAATCGTTATCGGGAAAGTGATGATCAAAAATACCATGCAGCATGTTTTCTTATAAAGAATATGCCTTATTATGGCTTCTATGAAGGGGAAGAATTACAGAAATATCTTCGCTATTTTGAGGCTCATTCTACTAATATAAAGGGGGCTCAATTCATTGTAGATTCACTCAAGAAAGCGGATGGAGAATTTTCAAGAGACATGCTTGCCCGTAAAAAGGATATTGAAGTGGTAGATTCTGCCTTCTTGGTTGATCATATAGAATGGGCATTCAAGGTTTGGAAAGAACAGCCATGGGGAGAAAATGTGGATTTTGAGGATTTCTGTGAGTATATATTGCCTTATAGGATTGGTGATGAGCCTCTTTCGTTATGGCGTAAGGATTTGTATGATAAATATAATCCTCTACTTGATAAATTCCGCAAATCAATTGATGGCAATGATGTAACAAAAGCGGCCCAAATAGTAATGGATACTTTAAGACAGGGGAAGTATCGCTATACAAGTCTTTTCCCCAAAGGACCTCATATAGGTCCGGTAGCATTGAAGTGGAAAACTGGAAGTTGCCGTGAATTTGCTGATGCAATGATATATGTGATGCGTGCTCTTGGCATTCCGTGTGGTATGGATAGGGTAATACAGCGTGGCGATACTAATGCCTCGCATTTTTGGAATTTTATATTGGATAAGGGGCATAATACATATATGGCGGAATTTCCTTATCAAGAAAAGTGGAAGAAGGCATCGGAATATGATATAACTAAAGGAAAAGTATATCGCGTGACTTATAGCCTGAATGAGGAGCTGACAAAAGGCTTGAAAGATGTGCCGTCTGTTTATCCTGTTTTCAGATATCCGTTTTTCCATGATGTAACAGCTACTTATATGGAGCAGCAGAATAGGCAGATAATTATTCCTCGAAAAGAACTGTATGATTGCCCTCGTACTGGTGAATTGGTATACTTGTGTTTTGCAAACAAACAAGAATGGGTTCCTGTTGCTTATACTTTTTTTGATGGGAAGGATGTTTGTTTTGATAATGTGGAAGGAGGAATAGTGGCTATTTTGGCAACATACAGTGAGAATGGTCTTCAAGCATTGTCCAATCCTTTTACGCTAAATCATGATACAGGGGAGATTCATAATCTTAATCCATTGCAAGAATCCCATATAATTAGTGTTTATAAGAAGTTCTATTTTGCAGTTAAGAATTATTTTAATACCCGTATGGTTGGTGGAGTAATAGAGGGTAGTAATCAGAAGGACTTTCAGAATGTGGATACGCTATTTTTAATCAAAGAGGCTCCCTATCGGTTGTATACTGTCGCTTATCTGAATTCGGATAGGGCATATAGGTATATTCGCTATCGTGGTGGAAGAGATAGTTATTGTAATATAGCAGAACTTTCTTTCTATGAAAACAGCTTGGATACATTACCTTTGAAGGGGAAAGTCATAGGTACTCCGGGATGTTACGGAGACGACGGTAGGCGTGAATATACAAATGTCTTTGATGGTAATCCGGATACATCTTTTGATTATAAATTTCCGGATACCGGCTGGGCGGGTTTAGATTTAGGTAAACCTTATCGGGTAAGTAAGGCAATATATACTCCCCGAAATGATGTGAGTTTTATTTATAAGGATAATATTTACGAACTATTTTACTGGGATAAAGGATGTTGGAATTCGCTTGGCAAACAAACGGCTGTTGCTGATTCATTAGTATATACTGTACCTCGGAATGCCTTGTTGTATCTGAAGAATCATACCACAGGTAATGACGAAAGAATTTTTGAGTATGAGGATCGAAGACAAATATTCTGGTGATATTAATGGCGATAAAAGTTCCTCCAGAGAGATTATGGATGCTTATGAGGATAATTGGAGTGCTTGTTTATTATATCGTAATAAACAATTAACAAGGCAACTGGGAGACTATCAGAAAGTTACAGCATTAGTTGGATGTTCTTCTTCTCTTATGGTTGCGATGGGACAGTTATTATGTCTGCATCAAAAACCGGCTTATGGAATTGTCAGGGATGAGGCAGAGTGGCATAGTTTGTTTATTGTCATTGATTTGCTTTATGGGGGGTGTTTGTTGGAAACTTTAGCATCATTCCGCTTAAGTGCTCAGGAATTGAGATTGTGCTATTTGATACGTGCCCGGTTGACTAATAAGGCTATTGCCCTGCTTTTTAATATTACACCCAGGTCTGTGTTGAAGTCAAAGCAGCGTATCAAGTCTAAACTATCCTTATCGGGTGCAGATAGTTTTGATAGGTATATACAACAATGCTAACTTACTTGAAATGGATGTTTTATATAGAGAATGAAGAACAGCGGTTTGTAGGATATGAATAAAAAAGACCTATTCTTTTTTGTAATTAGAAAAAAGTCTCTATCTTGGCACCGCAATAAAAAGCAAATATGAACTATGGAAAGACAAAAGATTCATCGGGAATACCTCTTGAATGCAACTTCTAAAAGCATTCTTTGGTCCGCGATAAGTACCCCCACCGGTTTGGAGGGCTGGTTTGCAGACAGGGTACAGTCGGACGATAAGATTGTCACCTTCTTCTGGGGAAAGACGGAACATCGTGATGCAGAGATAATTGCCGTGCGAGCATTCTCTTTTATTCGATTCCGTTGGCTGGATGATGAATATGAACGGGAATATTTTGAATTAAAGATGACAAACAATGAGCTGACAAACGACTTCGTGCTGGAAGTAACTGACTTTGCAGCAGTAGACGAGGTGAACGATTTGCGTGAATTGTGGGACTCTCAGGTAGATACTTTGCGGAGAACGTGCGGTTTTTAGTTAACTTTGATATAAAAATTTTCCACACTCCCTTTTTTATGCTAATTTTGTGTCTTCATTGCATGAAACGAGTAAAATGCTGCGCATAAAAAAGTTAGATATATTTATATTAAAGAGCTTCTGTACGCTCTTTATGGGCACTTTTTTCATTTGCCTTTTCATCTTCATGATGCAGTTCCTATGGAAGTATGTAGATGAGATGGTGGGAAAAGGACTGGAAATGAGTGTCCTTGCACAATTTTTCTTTTATTCCGCACTCACTTTGGTGCCGGCTTCATTGCCGTTGGCTATTCTGTTGGCGGCACTTATCACCTTCGGTAATTTTGGTGAACGTTTTGAGCTACTGGCCATGAAAGCGGCAGGTATCTCACTACTTAAGATTATGCGCCCGTTGATTGTGTTTATCATTTTCATCTGTGGCGTTTCTTTTTATTTCCAAAATGTGATTGGTCCGGAGGCACAAACCAAACTATGGACGTTGCTCATCTCCATGAAGCAGAAGTCGCCGGAATTGGATATACCGGAGGGAGTCTTTTATGACGAAATAGAGGGGTACAACCTGTATGTGAAGCATAAGAATCGTAAGACAGGTATGCTTTATGACGTGCTGATTTATAATTTTGAGAAGGGCTTTGAGAATGCCCAAATCATTAAGTCGGATTCTGGACGGCTGGAGATGACTGCGGATAAGCAACATTTATACCTGCATCTCTACAATGGCGAACAGTTTGAAAACCTGAAATCGCAGAACATGAACCAAAAGAATGTCCCCTATCGCCGGGAAGCATTCCGGGAAAAGCATGCCATTATTGAGTTCAACTCCGACTTCAATATGGTGGACGCCGGTATCATGAGCAATCAGTCCAATAGCAAGAACATGAAGATGCTGCAAGCAGGCATCGATTCTATGAAGGTGCAGAACGATAGTGTGGGGCGTGGCTACTTTAAAGAAGCCATGAACGGTACATACAAGATTACAGCAGACTTAAAGAAAGCCGACACGCTGAAAATAGAACAGGCGCATTTGGGTGAATATAATGTAGACAGTCTTTTCAATGTAGCTACCCTGTCGCAGAAACAGAAGATTATTTCAACTGCCGTGAACCGTGCTGAGAGTGCGGGAAGCGATTGGAGTTTTAAGAGCTACAATATTTCGCAGACGGATACCAGTCTGCGTCGCCACATGACGTCCTGGCATGAGAAGCTGACGCTTTCAGTGGCATGTCTCATTTTCTTTTTTATCGGTGCGCCGTTGGGTGGAATTATCCGTAAAGGTGGTTTGGGTATGCCGGTAGTAGTATCAGTGCTTATTTTCATTATCTATTATATCATCAATAATACGGGCTATAAGATGGCACGTGACGGACAGTGGATTGTCTGGATGGGTATGTGGACAAGTACGGCTATCCTGGCTCCGCTGGGGGCATTCCTTACTTATAAGTCGAACAACGACTCGGTGGTGCTGAATGCCGATGCTTATATCAACTGGTTCAAGAGGATTCTGGGCATTCGCAGCATGCGTCATTTATTCCGTAAGGAAGTAATCATACATGATCCTGACTACACGCATCTGCCTGCCGACCTACAGGCATTGTCGGCGGATTGCCGTGCGTATGCCGAGAAGAAAGCGTTGAAGCGTGCCCCCAATTACTTTAAATTGTGGATGACAGGTTCGAACGATGAAGAGATAGAAGGAATTAACGAACGTCTTGAAAGTTTGGTAGACGAAATGTCTAACACCAAATCCATTCATCTGCTGAATGCATTGAATAACTATCCTATTATTCCTGTTTCCGCCCATTTGCGCCCTTTCCGCAACTACTGGCTGAATCTGGCCTGTGGATTGTTAGTGCCCATAGGGTTGTTTTTCTACTTCCGCATCTGGGCTTTCCGCATTCGGCTGAATAAGGACATGGAGCGGATTATTAAAACCAATGAAGACGTTCAAAAGATAATAGAAACTAATCTGAAATAACCTAAATAATAAGGAGAATCCAGAATGGAAAAAGTGAAATTAAATACAATAGAAGAGGCGATTGAAGACTTCAAGGCCGGTAACTTTGTGATTGTGGTGGATGATGAAGACCGTGAAAACGAAGGCGACCTGATTATCGCTGCGGAGTTGATAACTCCAGAGAAAGTCAACTTCATGTTGAAGCATGCACGTGGCGTGCTTTGTGCGCCGGTAACCGTATCCCGTTGCAAGGAACTGGACTTGCCTCATCAAGTGAGTGACAACACTTCTGTGCTGGGCACACCTTTCACGGTGACCATTGATAAGCTGGAAGGCTGTTCAACCGGTGTTTCTGCTGCCGACCGTGCCGCTACTATTCAGGCACTTGCCGATCCGGCTTCTACTCCGGCAACCTTTGGACGTCCGGGACACATCAACCCGTTGTATGCCCAGGAAAAAGGCGTTTTGCGTCGTGCCGGACATACGGAAGCTACTATCGACATGGCTCGTATGGCAGGTTTATATCCCGCAGGTGCGCTTATGGAAATCATGAACGAAGACGGCACCATGGCACGTCTGCCCGAGTTGAGAAAGATGGCTGATGAGTTTAATCTGAAACTGATTTCTATCCGCGACATGATTGCTTATCGTTTGAAACAAGAATCTATCGTAGAGAAAGGTGTAGAAGTAGATATGCCTACCGAACACGGGCACTTCCGTTTGATTCCATTCCGTCAGAAGTCTAACGGGCTGGAACATGTGGCTTTGTTCAGAGGAACGTGGGAACAGGATGAACCGATTCTGGTGCGTGTACATTCTTCTTGCGCAACAGGAGATATTTTCGGTTCCAGACGTTGTGATTGTGGCGATCAACTGCATAAGGCAATGGAAATGATTGATAAAGCCGGAAAGGGAGTCGTGGTTTATCTGAATCAGGAAGGTCGCGGAATCGGTTTGATGGAGAAGATGAAAGCATATAAGTTGCAGGAAGACGGACTGGATACAGTAGATGCCAATATCTGCCTGGGACACTTGGCAGACGAACGCGACTATGGTGTGGGCGCTCAGATTCTGCGCGAACTGGGTGTGCACAAGATGAGACTGATGACGAACAATCCCGTGAAGCGTGTCGGTCTGGAAGCCTATGGATTGGAAATTACAGAGATTGTTCCTATTGAAACGACTCCTAATCCATACAATGAACGTTACCTGCGTACAAAGAAAGAACGCATGGGACATACGTTACATTTTAATAAGTAATTTGCTGTTTTGTTTTCTAATATCAAAGAAAATAGCTTAATTTGCAGCCAAATTTATGCAACAACCATAAAATAGATAGAAAAATGAATCAATTATCAGATCGTTTGAACAGTTTGTCGCCGTCAGCGACGCTGGCTATGTCGCAAAAGAGCGCTGAGCTGAAAGCTCAAGGCGTTGACGTAATTAACCTGAGTGTGGGAGAACCCGACTTCAATACTCCCGACCACATCAAAGAGGCTGCGAAAAAAGCGATAGACGATAACTTCTCTCGCTATTCTCCGGTTCCGGGATACCCGGCTTTGCGCAATGCAATCGTGGAGAAATTGAAAAAGGAAAACGGTCTGGAATATACAGCCGCACAAATCTCATGTGCTAACGGTGCCAAGCAATCGGTTTGTAATGCCGTATTGGTATTGGTGAATCCGGGTGATGAAGTTATTGTGCCCGCTCCTTACTGGGTAAGCTATCCGGAAATGGTGAAACTGGCCGAAGGTACTCCGGTAATCGTTACCGCAGGTATTGAACAGGATTTTAAGATTACTCCTGCACAACTGGAAGCTGCCATCACACCGAAGACCAAAGCGCTGATTCTTTGCTCACCTTCCAACCCGACAGGTTCTGTTTATTCGCAGGAAGAGCTGAAAGGTTTGGCTGACGTGTTGGCAAAACATCCGCAGGTAATCGTTATTGCTGATGAGATTTACGAGCATATCAACTATATCGGCAAGCACCAGAGCATTGCTCAGTTCCCCGAAATGAAAGACCGTACGGTAATCGTGAATGGTGTTTCCAAGGCGTATGCTATGACAGGCTGGCGTATTGGTTTCATTGCCGGACCGGAATGGCTTGTGAAAGCTTGCAACAAACTGCAAGGCCAGTATACTTCAGGTCCTTGTTCTGTATCTCAGAAAGCTGCTGAAGCTGCATATACAGGAACACAGGCACCGGTAGAAGAAATGCGTAAGGCTTTTGAACGCCGTCGTGACTTGATTGTGAAGTTAGCGAAAGAAGTTCCGGGCTTTGAAGTGAATGTTCCGCAAGGTGCTTTCTATCTTTTCCCGAAGTGTGATTCTTTCTTTGGCAAGGCTGCCGGTGATCGTAAGATTGAAAACTCTGACGACTTGGCAATGTACTTGTTGGAAGTGGCTCACGTGGCTTGTGTGGGTGGTGCTTCATTCGGTGCGCCTGAGTGCATCCGCATGAGTTATGCAACCAGTGATGAGAATATCGTTGAGTCTATTCGCCGCATCAAGGAAGCATTGGCTGAGCTGAAATAAGAAGCAATATATAAAAAATGAAAAAGCCCGGTTTCAATTACGAAGCCGGGCTTTTCTTTTTCTGAGTGTTGTTATTATTCTGCCGGGTGAATTGCTTCAGACGGACAAACATCAGCACAAGTACCACAATCTGTGCAAGTTTCGGGATCGATAGAATAGATATCGCCTTCAGAGATAGCTCCTACCGGACATTCGTCAATACAAGTGCCACAAGCAACACAACTGTCATTAATTACGTAAGCCATTTTCTTTAAGATTTAAATTATTAGTACTAATTCGTTCGGCAAAAATAGTAGTTTTCTTGATTAGTTGTTATCAATCCTGTTTAAATTCCCTTAATTTGTATCTTGTCTAAATAATAGAAGGGAGAAAACAAGGCATAAATGCAATAAAATGTCACTTTTGCCGTTTTAGAGTTGTGAAGCGCATTACTCTGATAATCCTTACTTTACTCCTTGCTTTCGGCGCCTCGGCACAGAAACGTAAGGTGCAAAACCGCCCGTATATCGACCAGCGGAAATGGCATTATGGTTTTTTGGCAGGCATCCATGTGCAGGACTATAAATTGGTGAATACCGGATATGTGACGGAAGACGGTCAGAGTTGGTTTGCCGATGTGCCTGAATATTCTCCCGGATTTACGGTAGGTGTGTTGGGGGAGCTCTATCTGAACCACTTCTTTTCCTTACGCCTTGTGCCGACACTGCATTTTGGAGATAAGAGGGTGATATTCCGTGAACAAGAGAGTGGTGAAGAACACTCGCAGTCTATGAAGTCGGCTTATCTCTCTGTGCCGATAGATGTGAAGTTTGCTGCCGAGCGTTTCAATAACTACCGTCCCTATATAATGGCAGGTATTGCCCCTACGTATGATTTCAGTGTGAAGAAACAGGGCGCTTTGTTGGTGAAGCCTTTTGACTGTTATGTGGAAGTAGGGTTGGGGTGTGATTTCTATTTGCCTTATTTCAAGTTGATACCCGAGTTGAAATTCTGTTTCGGACTGGTAAACCTGATAAAGAAAGAACGTAACGATCTCACGGACCAGTCTTTATTGAAATTCACACAATCAGTCGACAAGATTACCTCCCGCATGATTGTACTTACCTTTTATTTTGAATAGACTTACCTTTCTTTATAAGAAATTGTGAAGGTGATAGGATAGCCATTTTCAGCACTTTCGCTTATCATGAAACTACCGCCAAAGTGCTCGAACAGCAGTTGGTTGATTTTAAGGCGTATGGAAACCTTTTGAGAAGCGAATGTTGGGTCAGCCAGCGGACTGTTGATGATATGAAATATCAATAGTTCATTTCTTTCATCCCTATTCAGTTTCATCTTTACTTCACGGTCGGTGCTATTGGGTACCGGATAAACCAGCATACTCAGTACGGCTTGATTGAAACGGTTGGCATCCATTCTAATCATCTGATGCTCGATGTCGCTTTCCAGTTCGGCATGAATGTACCCCTCACTATCTCTCCGCGCCATATATATCAGGTCATTGCATATTTCGCGCATCTCGCAATCCAGTATCTGGAATTTCATCATTTTAGCTTCCAGGCGTGAGAGATCGAGTACATCGTTCACCAGTTGGATAAGTTCAGTGGAGTTAGACTGGATGATTTCGGAATATTCCAACTTCTCTTTATCATCCAATTCGGTATCGGTAGAGAGCAGTTGTGAAAAACCTACTACGTTATTCAGAGGGATACGGATATTATAACTCATGTTCGCGAGGAAACGGCTTTTCACTTCATTGGCTTCTTCGGCAATCTTGCTCAGCCGGGCTACTTCCTTTTCATCTTTCTGCAACTTTTTCCGGCTGATATACATACGACCTACAAAGAAAATGAGTGCCATCAGAGCTATTCCGATTACAGCCAGCACAAAATAATGTATCTTTTCCTGTTGTTGCTCTCTTTTCAGCACCAGCTTGTCCATGTTATACAGGCTTTGTATCTGCTCCATCTGTGAGTTTGACAGACCTCTGTATAATGAGTCTTTGTCATGCATCACTTTTTTATAAATGCCGATAGCCATATCCGACCGCCCCATATCTACCAATATATCCGCCTTCATGGCCATATATAATATAGCATCGGGAAAAGACATCTGAAGCGTTAAGGTAATGGCTTCATTCAGGCACTCCAAAGCTTGATCATACTCCTTCTTTGCGCGATAATATTCTGCATAAGCTTGCAGGCGTGACACCTGATAGGGAAGGAACGTGTTAGGAGTATAATGTTCATCTACTTTTAGCAAATGTTCCCAGGCTTTCTGAAGATTCCCCGTGCGAACATAATAAAGGGCATACTGGGTTTCCATTCCCATGTACAAAGCCGAGTATGCATTTTTGAGTGCCGGGGCAGCAGCAATTAATTCCTGTATGGCTGCTTTCATTTGTTCCAGCGAAGCATACATCTTCTCGTTTTTATGCAAGAATGAATAAGCCAGAACAGCTTTCGACAACAAATTGATTTTATCCATCGGGCTATCTTGCGGGCTCATTAACTGGAATGCTTCCTCCAATGCTTGTGCTCCGTCTTCGTAGCGCAGTGTTGCAATGTAGCTGGTCATCAGGCATAGACGTGCCTCCCGCATACCGTTGCGGTTATTTAGTTTCTTTGCTTTCTCGTACATGATGTGCGCTTCGTGGATGGCAAGCTCTATCTGCTGATTGATGGTGTACAATTCAATCTGTAACTTTTTAGCTTTGAAATAATCATTATAGTAATTGTTCTTTTCAGCCAAAGTTTCCATCCTGCCCATCCAATACGTTGCACGTTTCAGATCCAGCTTATTGAAAAAGTAAATGATATGCTCGTAAGTGGCAAGGCTCTGATAGCGTATGTTGTTCTGTGCCGTAGCCTCTTCCAACAATTTGTTTTCATAATAGAGAAACACCGGCGTTTGCTGATCCAGTCGGGCAATGTCATGCAATACATCCAACCGGGATGAATCATGTGGTGCACTAGCATAGATACGTAATAAACTGTCTTTCACAGCACTACTTTGGGCACTGGCTGAGAGGTGACTGAAACTGATAATCAGACATATAGTAAATAAATGTTTCGTCATGACCGTCCCTCCTTCTTTTGCTTGCCTCGTATCTGATTGATGGGATGGGTAAACATAAAACGGGACCCTCCTGTGTAATCCGGGTCAATCCATATTCTGCCACCGATATGCTCTATGATTAGTTGGCAGATAGACAAGCCGAGACCACTTCCTTGTGCATTCTCATCCAGCTTCTCAAAGCGCTGGAAAATACTCGCCTGTTTTTCCTTCGGAATGCCGCAACCGGTATCGGTGACGGAGAACAAAGCCGTTCCGTCCGACTCTTTCTCAAGTTTCAGTGTTATGCTGCCGTCCGGTGTGAACTTGGTTGCATTAATCAGCAGATTTATCAGTACTTGCTGTAGTCGTGAAGCATCAGTCTCCATGTATAGCTCTTCCAGTGACGAATCGAACAATAGTTCCGCTTGCGTTTGTTTCACTTTTCCTACAGTGTCAGTCACATTCTTGCAGATTGCTACGGCATCATGTTCGCCTATGCTGAATTGCATTTTTCCGAACTCCAAACTTGACAAGTCAATTACATCATTAATCAGTTTGAGCAAAAGCTCTGAGTTCTGCTGTATAATCTCAGTACATTGTTTACGGGTTGCGTCATCAAGTCCTTCCTCTGTCAACAAGGATGAAAAGCCGGACAAGGCATTGAGCGGCGTCCGTATTTCGTGGCTCATGTTCGATAGGAAAACGCTCTTGGCTCGTGTAGCACTTTCTGCATTCCATCTCGACTGTTCCAGCGTCTCTGTGGATATGGTTACTATTCGCTTCTGCCTCCTCTGCCAGATAGCAAGTATGGAGATGAAAGCCAACAGGCCAAGACCGATGAAGATGAAATAGACTATCATCTTGTTCTGTTGTGCTCTGTTTTGCAGTTCCAGTTCGTCTATCTGGTATGTGGCTTTCAGCGCATTTATTTGCCGGATATAGCTTTTCGAAGCAAGGGTATCGGTGACGGCGTATAAGTCCTGATAGATTTTGCATGCTTCATCAAAACGTCCCAGCAACTTATACAGGTAAATTTTCTCTGCACAAATCCAGCGATATTCCAGAGAACGTTTGTTGGATACCACTTCCAGCAGTTTGTTGTAAAGCGCGAGGGCTTCGTCTGCTTTCTCCTTATCATTATGATCGGCAGCCAATGCCCTGTAGCAGGCTGCAGTGTAATAGTTGATAGAAAATTCATGGGCAGGCTCATGAGTGTGATTCTTATAGATTGAATCTGCCCGTTGCAGATATTTGAGCGCTGTGTCCTGATCGCCTGATGAAATGTAATAGGTGGCATTCTCTATAAGTATAGGAACGGCAAGAGGGTGTACAGGTTGCTGTTCCAGGAGCGGGTTCAGTTTAGATACATATACCATCGCTTCATTCAGACGGTTCATTTGCTGTAAAAGCGTAGAAATCTTCACCAGCAACCGGTAAGTTTGCGGATTATCTTCGGGTAGATAGCGCAAAGCATCCTGATAAGAACTCAATGCCTTTTCCTGTATGTAAGAAGCACTATAGGCCTGCCCGACAGCTTGATTGGCGAGAGCGATTCCGAAAGTTGAATTTAATTCTTTGGCATGCTCGTACATTAACCGTGCACGATCTATAGCCAGACTGAGGTCACCTCGCATGATGTATGCGCTCACCTGCCATAATAGCATCGTAAAGTATGTTTCTTCTGTTTTATGGGATTTCAGTGCAGGGGCTAATTCGTTACTCCATGAGATGACGCTGTCTACCGTTATATTAGTATCGTAGGCTACCTCCCGGGCTATGAGCGATTGCATGGCAGCCAGATGTCTCTGGTCTGTGTTGTTGGCACATATTCCCATCGCGAAGGAGAAGAGTAAAAGGCCAGTCACTGCCGATATAATAGCAAACTTTCTCAAAAGTAGAAGATATTTTATTAGTTTCTTCGCAAATGTAATGATAAAACTAAAAAAATAAAATTATTTGTTGGATAAATGTTCTATTTTGTTGTCAATAGAGCTCAAGACCGAACTCGTCCTTCAGTTGTAACAGTGCATTATTCTTCTGCGCCATCAACTGGAATTTCTCTACACGGCTGTAGGCACGCACTTTTTCGGTGGGAGCGCTGACGCGGACAGTCATAGTAGCCTTGCTGTTTTTAAGCCGTTTACGCAGGTATTCTTGCAAGGTCGGAATCAGGTCGGTGAACTCCTTGGCTGCAATGTCGTTGTCTACTACAGCTTCGAATGTTGTGGCATCCAGCATTGCCAGGCGGATTACCTGCATACGTTTGGCAAGGGCGGTCTGTTCCTGCGGTAGACGTCCGGCATATTCCTGCCAATAGTAGTTCACGTCTTTTTCGTTGAAGATGAAGTCTTCTTCAGGTTGTGCATTTTGCTGGGAAGTAGTAGTTCCGGCTGTTTGTTTCTTATCTTCTTCAACCTGCGGATGCTTGATGGAGATACCCAGACCGGACATCTTCATGACAGGTATCTTCTTTTCCTCTTTTCCTTGTGCCATTAATACGGCGGTGGGAGTGGGGCGCATGGCAGTCTGCGAACCAAAAGGCTGTTGAGATTGTGGTGATGCAGGGGCAGCCTGGGCTGCAGGAGCTTGCTGTGCCGGCTGCGGTTGAACCGGAGCGGCATGGGTAGTTGCTTGCGGTTGGGGCATAGCAGATGTGCCCTGTGGCTGCTGAGCGGCGGCAGGTTGCGAGAATATGGGTTTTATAGCTTGTTTAGGGCGGCGCCCACCACTCACGTCGTCCCCCTCGGCGGTAAGCTGAGCAACCTGTATCAAGGTCAGTTCCACCAGCAATCGCTTGTTCTTGCTGGCACGGTAATTCAGGTCACAATCATTGCAGAGTTTCATAGCCCGGTAGAGGAAAGGCAGCGGACACTTTTGTGCCTGCGCCTGGTAGCGTTCACGAATGCTGGCACCCACTTCGAGTAATGCCAGTGTGGCAGGGTCTTTGCTTACCAGTAGGTCGCGGAAGTGCGAGGACAAACCTGTCACGAAATGGCTGGCATCGAATCCCTTATTCAGCACATCATTCAGCAACAATAAGGCGTCACTGACCAGGTTTGCCAGAAAATGGTCTGTCAGGCGGAAATAATATTCATAATCCAGTACGTTCAGGTTCTCGATTACACTCTTATAGCTGATGTGTCCGCCGGTGAAGCTGACTACCTGGTCGAAGATGGACAAGGCATCGCGCATACCGCCGTCGGCCTTCAGGGCAATGACGTTCAGAGCTTCCGGTTCCGCGGTAATTCCTTCTTTGGAGGCAACGTATGCCAGATGGGCAACCGTATCGTCCACATTGATACGATTGAAGTCGTATATCTGGCAACGTGACAGGATGGTTGGCAAAATTTTGTGCTTCTCCGTGGTAGCCAGAATAAAGATGGCATGGCGGGGCGGTTCTTCCAGAGTTTTCAGGAAAGCATTGAAAGCCGATGCTGACAACATGTGCACCTCGTCAATGATGTACACTTTATATTTCCCTATCTGGGGTGGAATACGCACTTGCTCCACCAGTTGGCGGATGTCATCCACGGAGTTGTTGGATGCGGCATCCAGTTCATGGATATTGTATGACCGCTGCTCGTTGAAGGCCGTGCATGACTCGCATTGATTACAGGCTTCTCCGTCTGCCGTGGGACTCATACAGTTGATGGTCTTGGCGAAGATGCGGGCACAAGTTGTTTTTCCCACGCCGCGTGGTCCGCAGAATAGGTAGGCATGTGCCAGTTTACCGGTAGCGATGGCATTCTTCAACGTAGTGGTCAGAGCACGCTGTCCCACTACCGACTCAAAGGTGGTAGGGCGGTATTTTCGTGCCGATACGATATAGTTTTCCATGATTCGGGATATTCTTGTCCGTTACAATTTGTGCAAATGTACACAAAAAAAAGGAATTTCTCAGTTATTCCTCTTATCTTTGTAGGCGAAGAAACCTTATTAAATTGTTTATCAATGGATAAATTAGCGACGCTTTGGATATTTGTCCGCAAGCATAAATACTTGATTACGTTTGTGGCGTTTGTGGTGATTGTCGGCTTTCTGGACGAGAACAGCATTGTGCGCCGTATGGGTTATGCGAATGAAATCAGTCGCCTGAACTCAGAAATAGAGAAGTACCGGGCGGAGTATGAAGATAACACGGAACGGCTGAATGAACTGGCTGTTGATTCCGGTGCTATCGAGCGCATTGCGCGCGAGAAGTACCTGATGAAGAAACCGAATGAAGATATTTACGTATTTGAAGAAGACATCGAAGAATGAAATCCCTGATACCCGCTTTGTTTACTGTAGGTGCTGTGATGGCGCTGTTTGGTGCTGCCGTTTATATCACTGGCTGGGAATTTGCACCTTATATATATACCATTGGTGCTACTATGGTGGCGCTAGCCCAGATTAATTCCCCTTCCAAGAGTAATAAACCTAATGTGAAACGTCTCCGCCGTCAGCAGATTTTCGGTGCATTGCTACTGGTACTTACAGGCGCATTCATGTTCTTCACTCATGGCAATGAGTGGATTGTTTGCCTGACGGTAGCTGCCGTGCTGGAATTGTATACGTCGATACGCATTCCGCAGGAAGAAGTGAAGGAAGAATCTTAGAAGGTAAATCCAACCCCGATATAATATCCCAGTTTCTTTGACTGGTTGGAATAATTCAGTTCCGCCTCAATCGGTCCGATGATACTATTGTAGCAGTATCCTATGCTGCCGCCTGCCAGTGCGTGTGTATCGGTTCCACCGAATAGGTTTTCTATTTTATCCGCTGTACGCCCGTAACTGCCGCGGACTACGATGTATTGATTCTTGTAAGTCCTTGCCCTTACTCCCAGCATTCCTGTCAACAAAGCATCCGGGCTCATTTCTATATGGTTGATGCCGGTGAAAGGAATCTGTTGCTCCATATACCGTCCCGGCACATTTCCGCCTACAAAGTTTGATATTGCCAGAGATTGCGTATTCTTTCCGACTACCCTGCCATACACTGACGGCATAATGGTGAAAATCTTGTTTGGAGAGAAATATCCGCTCCAATGTGTCTGGAATACTGATACGGGACTATGCGAATCATAAGTTACCATATTATCCGTATAAAGCCTGTACGTTGCTTTCCATTCCATGCCTCTTGTAGAGAACCGCTGATTGTTCAGGCTGTTGTACGTGATGCTGGCCTGATAACTGAGCAACGCCTTGTCGCTCGACTTTGTCAGAACAACGTCTGGTCCCGATGGCCAGTCATGATAGTTATACTTCTCGAAGTGGATACCTGCATTTATCAGTAGCCGATACCAGCTCTTTGTAAATCCCACCCAGAGAGAATGATGCACATAAGTCAGGTTCATCAGCCGTTTTCCTTTTCCGTAGAGGTTGAAGTCATTATATCCTATCTGATACCCCGTGTTTATATTCCAGTTCTCACGTGGTGAGTACATGTATTCCAACCGTCCGAATGTCCGTTTCCCCAGCCGGGTAGTGGCGCTCAACTGCGATTTCTTCTGCTTTCCGAAATATGCCCTCGCATTCAGTAACAGTACTGCCAATTCTTCATTATCAAATCTGCCTCCTATATTTATAGTATTCACCGGTTTCTCATGTGGAGCAATCTGTGTGACTGACGGTATCGTGTCCAGCATCGCAGGCGCCGGTATCTTGAACGGGCCGGGATATTCCGCCCGATAGTTCTTACTTATGCCTATTTCCTTTTTCAAGGCAATCAGTTTATCCCAATCCTTCATCGCCGCTTCTTTTCCCCGACGCATCAGGGTGTCTATTGCCGCATGGTTGAAACTTGCCGCCGAGTATCCGTCTACATCTACTTGTATATGTATATTGCTGTCCTTTACATTCTTCCGGTAGCTTTCTTCTCCCACCAGATTAATAATCTGTCCCAGCACGCTCGACAGACTTGTCAGTTCATCTGCCTTCATCAGTGGATTTTGTACATCGACCCCGATAATGATTTCCGCTCCCATCTCCCGGGCGATGTCTACAGGATAGTTGTCCGTCAATCCGCCATCCACCAGCACCATGCCATTGAGATAGACAGGGGCGAATACTCCCGGAATGGACATGCTGGCACGCATGGCAGTTGCCAGAATTCCTTTATGGAAAACGACTTTACTGCCATTCACTATGTTATCTGATACGCAAGCGAACGGAATAGGCAGGCGGTTGAAGGAGATGGAGTCATGATACCCCACTGTTAATTCTGAAAGTAATCGCGATATGTTTCTTCCTTTTATAATCCCTGCATCCGATACATGTGCTGATTTTCCTGCAACAGGCACAGACAGCAGATAATGTTCTTCTCTCAGTTTTTCGCTCAGTAATGTGGTTTCCGGGTCGGAAGCATCGGACAACAGATATTTCCAGTCCTGCACATTGACCATGCTATCCAGTTGTTGAGGGGTGTATCCGATGGCATACAACCCGCCCACAATGGCGCCCATACTTGTTCCCACTATATAATCAATCGGAATTCCAGCTTCTTCTATCACTTTCAAAGCTCCGATGTGTGCTACTCCTTTGGCGCCGCCACCACTTAATACGACTCCTACTTTCTTGCGGTTTTGCGCTCCGAGCGTGCAAGTGGAAAGCAGCGCTATTATTAATAAGAATAAAGATTTGAATTTCATAATCGGGGTTTTGTTACTATTCGTTTAGATTAGTAACAAATAAAGAGGCTGATGGATTTGGTGGAATGCAATATTCTTCTTCCCATCACTCCTCTTTGGCATTCCTATAATTTATCGGTGATGTCCCCAGATGCGTCTTTACATATTTCCCGAAGAAAGATTGATTGGGAAAATTGAACTCTTCTGCAATTTCCTTGATGGACTTGTCCGAACGCTTCAACCGGTACTTGATATGTTCTATAGTCGTTTCATTAATTAAATCCAACGGATTCCTGCCGCACGCCTGTTTGATGACTTTCGAGAAATGCTTAGGCGTATAGCACAGCGCATCGGCAAAGTAAGTCACCGAACGGTGCATACCGTTGTCTTTCGATAACAATTCCATGAATTTCCGCAGGATGTAATCAGACTGTTTGATGCCTTCTTTGAGGCGGATTGGTGTGTCGGAGGCGGCGATTTCCTTGTTGAGCTGCCCCAGCATCTCGCAAAAGAGGGCGGCAAAGATATGCTGTATCACTTCCCTGTGATAACAATGCGGCTCATCATTTATTTTTGCTACGATTAAATCACGGTAGAATGTGAAAATGGGCGAATCCTTATCTTCGCCGATAGACTTCACCGGATTGTTGTGGATGTGGATGGCGGTATCCCATATATCCTTTTCCATTTTAATGATGCGTTGCAGGAAGCGGGTGGAGAATCCCGCAAGCCTGATTTTATGTTTGGGGCTCAGCAGCATATGGTTAATAATGGTATTGGGAAGACCGAGCAGTAAATCCCCTGCCTGCAACTTGTACGTCCGGCAGTTGATGTCCAGTTGAATGCACCCTTCTATGCAAACGGCAATGAGGAAGCATCCCAATCTTACCGTATCCTCACTATAAGGAATCCCATCCAAGCTGTTGACTATTGCAAAGTCATCATCTACATAGTCAAGGACATGTTGACTGTCCTTAAAATCTTCTATATCCACCGTTCTAATGTTCTGTTTTTCCATATTCTTTTCTTTTTTACTTTTTGCAAAGTTGGTGAATTATGGGGAAAACAGGATGTTCTATTCTCCTTCATAATTGTTTGATATATCGTTTATTGACAATTAGTTAGCTTTAAAAAATGCAAATGGGGAGAATAGGACACTTATGGAGGGAAATTGGTTACTGTCGCTTTGTTCCTTTCTCCTACTTTTGTCCAGGATTTAACAAAAGATAAAAAGAGTAAGTATGATTACAGTGAACAAAAAATGGATACGGCTGATAGGGATTGTCGGTTGTACAGTGTGGATGGCATCTTGCAAGCAGGCACCGGATGCAGAAGTGAAATCTTCCTCTTATGCAGTAATGCAGGTAGAGGCGGCGGATAAGGAACTTTCTTCTTCCTATTCGGCGAGCATACGCGGGCGGCAGGATATCGATATCTATCCACAGGTATCGGGCACAATCGAGAAACTCTGTGTGGCCGAAGGGCAGAAAGTGCGTCGGGGCCAATTGCTTTTCATCATCGACCAGGTGCCCTACAGGGCTGCACTCAAAACCGCCACCGCCAACGTGGAAGCGGCACGCGCTGCACTGGCAACTGCCGAGCTGACCTACAAGAGCAATCGGGAATTGTATGCACAAAAAGTCGTTTCGGAATTCAGCCTGAAGACAGCCGAGAATTCTTATCTCACTGCCAAGGCCCAACTGGCACAGGCTGAGGCTCAGGAAATAAGCGCCCGTAACAACTTCTCCTATACAGAGGTGAAAAGCCCCAGTGACGGAGTAGTAGGCGCATTGCCCTATCGTGCAGGTGCACTGGTCAGTGCCAACATGCCCTATCCGCTCACTACGGTCAGCGACAACTCGGATATGTATGTCTATTTTTCCATGACTGAGAATCAGTTGCTTGCCCTGACCCGCCAGTACGGCGATATGGATGAGGCATTGAAGAACATGCCGGAAGTGGAATTGCGCCTGAACGATAATTCTGTTTATGATAAGAAAGGTGTCATCGAATCCATCAGTGGTGTCATCGACCGGCAGACGGGTACTGTAGTGGCACGTGTGGTGTTTCCCAACGAATCGCGTTTACTCCATAGCGGAGCATCGGGCACGGTGGTAGTGCCAAGTATCTATAAAGACTGCATTGCCATTCCGCAGACAGCCACCGTGCGGATGCAGGATAAGACTATTGTATATAAGGTAGTGGATGGTAAAGCTGTCTCCACCCTGATTACCGTAGCCGGAATCAACAACGGACGCGAATATGTAGTGCTGGATGGACTGAAGGCCGGTGATGAGATTGTATCGCAAGGCGCCGGGCTGGTGCGCGAGGGTACACAAGTTAAATAAGAAGGAGACTGATTATGAAAGGAAATATATTTATTAAACGGCCGGTGATGGCTATCTCCATCTCCGTACTGATTCTGGTTATAGGGCTTATTTCGCTCTTCACCCTGCCGGTGGAGCAATATCCCGACATTGCACCTCCCACGGTGTATGTGGCCGCTAGCTATACGGGTGCCGATGCTGAGGCAGTGATGAACAGTGTCATCATGCCACTGGAAGAGAGCATCAATGGTGTGGAAGATATGATGTACATCACTTCCAGCGCCTCCAATGCGGGCTTGGCTATTATACAAGTTTACTTCAAGCAGGGCACGGACCCCGACATGGCGGCCGTCAACGTACAGAACCGTGTGGCTAAAGCACAAGGACTGCTTCCGGCAGAAGTTACGAAAGTCGGTGTAAGCACGATGAAGCGTCAGACCAGCTTCTTGCAGATTGGTGCTCTGACCTGTACGGATGGTCGATATGACCAGACTTTCCTTGCCAATTATTTGGATATCAATGTTATTCCCCAGATAAAACGTATCGAGGGAGTGGGAGATGTAATGGAGTTGGGCGATACGTATAGTATGCGTATCTGGCTGAAACCGGAACGGATGGCACAATATGGATTGATACCTTCGGATATAACCGGCGTGTTGGGTGAGCAGAATATTGAAGCTCCCACCGGTTCGCTGGGCGAGAGTTCGAATAATGTCTTCCAGTTCACCATGAAATATCGCGGACGCTTGAAGAGTGTGGAAGAATTCCAGAACACCGTTGTCCGTTCTCACGAAGATGGTTCCATTCTTCGCCTGAAAGATGTGGCAGATGTGGAACTGGGCACTATGACTTATAGTTTCCGTAGTGAAATGGATAGTAAGCCTGCCGTTCTCTACATGATATTCCAAACGGCAGGTTCCAATGCTACTGCTGTCAATAAAGAAATTACCGCCCAGATAGAGCGGATGAAGAAGAACCTCCCGGAAGGAACTGAGTTCGTCACGATGATGAGTTCGAACGACTTCCTCTTTGCTTCCATACACAATGTGGTGGAGACGCTGATTATTGCCATCATTCTGGTAATCTTGGTGGTATACTTCTTCTTGCAGGACTTCAAGAGTACGTTTATCCCGTCCATCTCCATCATCGTGTCGTTGGTAGGTACGTTTGCCTGTTTGGTGGCCGCAGGATTCAGTCTGAACATCCTGACGCTGTTTGCACTGGTACTTGCCATTGGTACGGTGGTAGATGATGCCATTGTGGTGGTGGAAGCAGTGCAATCCAAGTTTGATGCCGGGTATAAATCACCTTATCTCGCCACGAAAGATGCAATGGGTGACGTGACGATGGCTATCGTCTCTTGTACCTGCGTATTTATGGCTGTGTTTATTCCTGTGACGTTCATGGGAGGTACTTCGGGTGTGTTCTATACGCAGTTCGGTATCACAATGGCAACTGCTGTGGGAATCTCCATGATTTCGGCTCTGACGCTATGTCCCGCTTTGTGTGCCATCATGATGCGACCGTCGGACGGAACCAAGAGTGCCAAGAGCATCAACGGACGGGTGCGTGCAGCCTACAACGCCTCGTTCAACGCCGTACTGGGCAAGTATAAGAAAGGTGTGATGTTCTTCATCCGCCACCGCTGGATGGTGTGGACATCACTCGTTGCTACCGTTGCATTGCTGATTTATCTGATGAGCACCACCAAGACGGGGCTTGTGCCGCAGGAAGACCAAGGTGTCATCATGGTGAATGTCAGCATTTCACCGGGAAGCACGCTTGATGAAACCACGAAAGTGATGGACCGGTTGGAAAACATCTTGCAAGATACACCCGAAATTGAACACTATGCCCGCGTAGCCGGATACGGACTTATATCCGGTCAGGGAACTTCTTATGGTACGATTATTATTCGTCTGAAAGATTGGGGTGAGCGAAAGGGTAAAGAACATAGTTCGGATGCTGTGGTTTCCCGCCTCAATGCACAGTTCCAGGACATAAAGGAAGCACAGATATTCAGTTTCCAGCCTGCCATGATTCCGGGTTACGGTATGGGTAACTCTCTTGAACTGAATCTTCAGGATATGACGGGTGGAGATTTAGCGACGTTCTATGATGCAGCCATACAGTTCCTCGGTGCCCTGAACCAGCGTCCGGAAGTGGCCATGGCTTACACTTCTTACGCTATCAACTTCCCGCAAGTGTCGGTAGAAGTAGATGCTGCCAAGTGTAAGCGTGCGGGGATTTCGCCAAGCGCAGTGCTTGATGTAGTAGGTAGTTATTGCGGTGGTGCATATATTTCCAACTACAACCAGTACGGTAAAGTATATCGTGTGATGATGCAGGCCTCGCCTGAATACCGTCTGGACGAACAGGCATTAGACAATATGTTTGTACGCAATGGTGCGGAAATGGCTCCGGTGAGCCAATTCGTGACGCTGACGCAAGTGCTGGGACCTGAAACGGCGAACCGTTTCAATCTTTATAGTACTATCACAGCCAATGTGAATCCGGCAGACGGTTACTCTTCCGGTGAAGTGCAGAAAGTGATTGAAGAAGTAGCGGCTCAATCCTTGCCGGCAGGCTATGGATACGAATATGGCGGTATGGCACGTGAAGAAGCAAGTAGTGGTGGAGCACAGACGGTTTTCATTTACGCCATTTGCATATTCCTTATTTACTTGATTCTGGCATGTCTCTACGAGAGTTTTCTCGTACCGTTTGCCGTTATCTTCTCTGTACCGTTCGGATTGATGGGGTCATTCCTTTTCGCTAAAATACTCGGACTGGAAAACAATATCTATCTGCAAACAGGTGTGATTATGCTGATTGGTTTGCTTGCCAAGACGGCTATTCTGATTACGGAGTATGCCATAGAGCGTCGCCGCAAAGGAATGGGTATTGTGGAATCCGCTTACTCTGCTGCACAAGTCCGCTTGCGTCCCATTCTGATGACGGTGTTGACCATGATTTTCGGTATGCTTCCGTTGATGTTTTCTTCCGGTGCAGGTGCCAATGGTAACAGTTCTCTGGGTACGGGTGTCGTAGGGGGCATGGCTGTAGGTACACTGGCACTGCTCTTTGTTGTTCCGGTCTTCTATATCATTTTTGAATTCTTGCAGGAGAAAATCCGTCCGCCGATGGAGGAAGAACCGGATGTGCAAGTACTGCTGGAGAAAGAAAAGAGCGAGGCTGAACGCGAACGTAAATAAATGAAAGGAGGAATGAATGATGTATCAAGGTGATATATTTTGGTTAGAACAGGTGATAGCTTATTGTATTGCCGGTCTTCTGGTGTACATTGTAGATAAAATCAATTCCAAGAAACATATTAAAGATATTGAAGAATGAAGAAAAATATAATCATGTTAGTTGCTGTTAGTCTGTCACTGAGCGGCTGTGGCATCTATACCAAATACGAACCTGCAGCTTCCGTCCCCGATGGCCTCTACGGTGGGGAAGTGGTGCCCGAAGATACTGCCAGCCTGGGCAATATGGACTGGCAGGAGCTCTTCACCGACCCGCATTTGCAATCTCTCATTGAGCAGGGATTGCAGAACAATACCGACTATCAATCTGCCCAGCTTCGTGTGGAACAGGCTCAGGCAACACTGATGTCTGCCAAACTAGCTTTTCTTCCCGCATTTGCCCTTTCTCCGCAAGGAACGGTGAGCAGTTTCGATACTCACAAGGCTACGCAGATGTATTCGTTGCCTGTCACTGCCAGTTGGGAATTGGACGTTTTCGGGCGTATGCGCAATGCTAAGAAACAGGCAAAGGCACTTTATGCTCAAAGCAAGGACTACCGCCAGGCTGTTCGCACCCAGTTGATAGCAGGTATAGCCAATACTTATTATACGTTGCTGATGCTGGATGAACAACTCGACATTTCCCGGCAGACGGAGGAGGCATGGAAAGAAACCGTGGCTTCCACCCGTGCTTTGATGAATGCCGGAATGGCAAACGAATCGGCTGTATCGCAGATGGAAGCCGCCTATTATCAGGTGCAAAGCTCTGTCCTCGATCTGCAACAACAGATAAACCAAGTGGAGAATAGCCTTGCCCTATTGCTGGCTGAGACGCCCCGCAACTATGAACGTGGCGTGCTGGCAGGGCAACAGTTCCCCGCAGACTTTTCTATAGGGATTCCTGTTCGGATGCTTTCCTGTCGTCCTGATGTCCGCTCAGCCGAGCGGGCACTGGAGACGGCGTTCTATGGCACTAACATGGCGCGCTCTGCTTTCTATCCCTCCATCACGCTGAGTGGGAGTGCCGGCTGGACGAATTCTGCTGGTTCCATGATTGTCAATCCGGGCAAGTTTCTGGCATCCGCGGTGGGTTCGCTGACGCAACCGCTCTTTAACCGGGGGCAGGTTGTTGCCCAGTATCGTATTGCCCGTGCACAGCAGGAAGAAGCAGCTCTTGGTTTTCAACAAACATTGCTCAATGCAGGCAGCGAGGTGAATGATGCTTTGATAGCCTATCAGACCAGTCAAGGGAAAAGCCTTTTGCTGGATAAACAGATAGTTTCTTTGCAAACGGCTATGCGAAGTACTTCTTTGCTGATGGAACATGGCAATACGACCTATCTGGAAGTGCTCACCGCCCGGCAGTCGTTGCTCAGTGCGCAACTGTCGCAGACGGCCAACCGTTTTACTGAGATACAAAGCCTAATTAACCTATACCGTGCTTTGGGGGGAGGTCAGGAATAAACAAAATCATACTCTCTCTGTTATTTTTATTTCAATGAAGAGGGGCTGCCGGGGAAGCGATTCCGTGGCAGCCCGCTTCTGTTTTGCATGTTCTCCGAACGGTACATTTACGGCTTTTCCTGAGTCGCTTTTTGTTTATTTATCGAAGTGTTGTGTTAAGGGGCGACAAATCATCTATTCATAGTAGTTGTGAACATGTTGTTTCTTGTTTTTAGAGTGAGATAAGTAGATGTAAATTAATGCATTATATTGCAGTGCGTTTTTTATTGCCTTGCAGTTAATCCGAATTTCTTTCTGTGTATACTCCATTCCATAGGCATTCACTGTTCGAAACACACATTCTTTCTTCATTTTCTAAAGCTATGTATACTGTAAGATCCTCCTTCTGCCACTCCTCTGGCAAAGGGAGCTCGCAATAGCCATCGCTGCGCTGTGCGTTGTGGAGCTGATAAACAGCTTGCCCTTTCATCCTGTTGTACACCAGTGTTATCACGTTATCTTCCGGCTGTGCGTCACCCCGGCCACTATTGTCCTTCCATGTGAAGATAGCTTTGCTTTTTTCCAATTCTACTTTGGCTTCCGTTGCAGTGGTCAGTGTGCCTTGTGCAATTTTCACCTTTTCGTAATCAATGCTTGCTCCTTTCTCGCCCTGACATATGGCATTGGCCATGACGTATGACATTGCGGCAGTGAAGCCCGAACGTTTTCCGTCACAATTCCGGTATCCGATACGTAACAATGGAGTGAAGTTTTTCAAGAGTTCATTGGCCAGCATGAATTTGCTTCGTTGCTGCACTTGTCCTTTGCTTTTTGCATCTCTGTATTTTTCGGGTCTTGTACGGAGGTAATACCCGTTTTTTCCTTTGCATCCTACCACGTTTCCCAATTTCCCTGAAAAGCCGCTGAAAATATCTTCTTTTATTTTTGCCATAGTTCTTTGTATTTTATTTCTGGCTGCAAAGCTATCATAAATAACTGGGAGAATACTTCTTTTTCTTTTTTTTCTTTTTCACTTTCTGTTTCTTTCTTATTCTCTACCGGCTCTTTTCTTTCATACCTTTTTCTCTATAATTTCTTATT
>ULMJ01013309.1_pt1 | contig 26557 bp, 13 predicted proteins | sample 1951641 | NCBI WGS metagenome assembly ULMJ01 (sample SAMEA4835550, study PRJEB28245) | human gut metagenome | biome: gut microbiome; material: fecal sample | place: Denmark | collected 2008 | reverse complement strand
CTACGGCTACCTATCCGAGACTGACAACCACCGACGGTGCCAACAATTACCGCACTTCGGACTTCTGGATGTACAAGAACGACCGCTTTAACCTTACTCAAGTTCAGCTGACTTACAAGATGCCTCAAAAAGTATTAAGAGGTACTTTCATCAAAGGTTTGAGCTTCTTTGCCAATGCAAACAACCTGCTCACCATTGCGAAAGAACGCAAAGCGCTGGAACTGAACGTAGGCGGTGCGCCTCAGACACGTTTCTACCAACTTGGTTTCAAGGGCACGTTCTAAGGAAAAGATTAATTGAATACTTTAAAAAAATAAGAAGTTATGAAACTGAAAAATATAATCTTATCAGCGGCATTATTGATGGCATTCTCTGCTTGCGACGACTTGTTTGAGCCGGCGATAGAGAACCACAAACAGACGTCCGATTTGGAGAATATGCCTTCGTGGGCTGTTGGTCTGTTGGGCCATGCTTATATCAGTAATCCGCTGGGTGAAAACGCTAATTCCTGGAAGTTTACTGATGTAGCTACTGATGACGCTGTGTCCAATGACATCGGAAATAATTATCTGAAGATGGCTACCGGTTCCTGGCGTTCGGACAACAATCCTGTGGATAATTGGCAATACCTGCGTGCCTCATGGCAATACCTCAACCAATTTCTGGAAATATCCGAGAATGTGGAGTGGGCCAAAGACAAAGTGGCTTCCGACCTTTTCAAAGTGCGTTTCCAAGGTGATGCATACGGTATGCGTGCACTTTATATGTATCATTTGTTGCTGAGCTGTGGCGGATATGGTGAAGACGGACAGTTGTTGGGCATACCCATCCTGCTGGAGTCGGAAACCACTACTTCGGACTTTAACAAGCCGCGCAACACCTTCAGTGAGTGTATTGAGCAACTGAACAGAGACGTGGAGAAAGCCATCGAAATGCTCCCCGATGAGTATGGTGATTTGGCGGAAGGTAGTGTGCCCCCCGCAAAATATGCTCAGATGGGCGCCGACCTTGCCCAGTACAACCGTGTGTTTGGTGACCATGCCAAGAATCGTATGAGCGCCCGTGTGGCTCGTGCCGTTCGTGCCCAGGCTGCTCTGCTTGCTGCCAGTCCTGCCTATAGTGCAGGATCTGGGGTAACTTGGGAGCAGGCTGCCAACAGTATGGCCGAAGTGCTGGCCAATCTTGGCAGTGACCCTATTGCTAATATCGACCCCACGGGTAACAAGTGGTACGAAGAAGCCAACGCTATCAAAGAAATGAAGGCAGGCTACAACCGTCCCGAATTCTTGTGGCGAAGTAACAAGAACGAGAGCGCCGATCTTGAAAAGGATCAGTATCCTCCTTCTCTCTTCGGTAAGGGACGTGTAAATCCTTCACAAAATCTGGTAGATGCATTCCCTGCTGCGAACGGTTATCCCATCAACGACCCGCTGAGCGAATACGATGATAAAAAACCGTATGCCAATCGCGACCCTCGCCTAACTATGTACATCATCTATAATGGTAGCAAAGCCGGTAATGCAAGTAGTGTCATCACTACTGCTGTAGACGGTACCAACAATGATGCCATGAACAAGTTTGACGGTGCTTCTACGCGTACTGGATATTACTTGCGCAAGTTTCTGGATATGAACGTGAATGCTAATCCCAGCAACACCACCAATGGCTATCATGTCAAACCTTGGATTCGCTACACCGAAATCTTCCTGGGTTATGCCGAAGCAGCCAACGAGGCTTGGGGACCGCAAGGCAAGGGCACACACAGCTACTCGGCCTACGACGTGGTTAAGGCTATCCGCAAGCGTGCCGGTGTTGGTGTAGATGGTGCAGACCCCTATCTGGAGTCGATAAAAGGAGACCAGGACAAAATGCGTGAACTCATCCGCAACGAGCGTCGTCTGGAGCTTTGCTTCGAAGGTTTCCGCTTTTGGGATTTGCGCCGCTGGAAGGTAGACCTCAGCAAGCTGAACGAAACCGTAAAGGGCATGAAGATTACGGGAACCAACTATGAGGTGGTAGATGTGGAAAGACGCGACTACAAGGATTACATGTACTACGGTCCTGTGCCTTATAGCGAAGTGTTGAAGTTTGATGCTCTCATCCAGAACAAAGGATGGTAAATAACAGACTGTATGTAACGAATTTATATAAACTGAATAAATGAAAAGTGTAATGAAAAAATCATTCCTTATAATAGCCGCTATGGCGGGTGTCTTATTCACAGCATGCGAAAACGGTGACTGGGACTTTCCCGACTACAAATATTCTGCGGTTTACTTTGCTTATCAAAGCCCCAACCGTACCATCACCCTAGGTGAAGATGAAACGGTGGATAACTCAATGGACAATGAACATAAATGCCAGATTATGGCCACCATAGGCGGTATATACGAGAACAAGAAGAATGTGGAAATCGGCATCCGGGTAGACAACTCGTTGTGCGATGGTTTTGTTTTCGAAAGCACTAAAAGTGATTTGGAGCCTCTGCCTTCTACGCACTATACGCTGAGCGATGACAAGATCGTTATCCAGAAGGGTAAAGTGCTGGGTGGTGTCACTGTGAATTTGACCGATGCCTTCTTCAACGACCCTAAGTCAACGAAGTTGAACTATGTTATTCCGGTAGTGATGACCGGTGTGCAGAATGCCGATACCATCTTGGAGGGAAAGCCTTCGGTTGCTACTCCGCATCGCTTAAATAAGGACGATTGGGAAGTGCAATCCAAAGACTATGTTCTCTATGCTGTGAAGTACATCAGTAAGTACGATTCGCATTATCTGCGTCGGGGTGTTGATACTTATAGTGGCAACAAAACCGGAACGGAGATTCGTCATGCTGCTTATGTAGAGAAGGATGAAACCATTAACGGATTCAGCACTGTAGGTCTGAACACAGTGCAGTGGGCACGTCCCACTAAAAATGCTGCCGGAGAGAATATTGAAAGCAATTTGTTGCTTAGCTTCGACGAAAGCGGGAATTGCACCATTACTTCAAACACCGAAGGCGTGGCAGCTACCGGTACGGGTAAATTTGTGGTTAAAGGTGACAAGAATAGCTGGGGCAACACAGATCGTGATGTGATCTATCTGGACTACACCATGGACTACGATGGCATCCATTGTGCAACGAAAGACACTTTGGTGGCTCACTACCGTGGCGTAAAGGCTGAATGGTTCACTCCCGTGAAGAAATAATGATAGGGTTTCTTATTAAAAAAAGTATTTATATGAAACATATAAAAAATATAATAGGTACAATGCTTTTAATGGCTGCGGCTATTGGTGTCTCTTCTTGTGTGGACGATAAGTTGTTGGCTTTCTCGGTAGAGAAACCAGCTTCCATTGCAGGCATGGAGTACCTCAATGACTATGATGTCTTGAAAAGTTATGTGAGCAACAGTGCCAATCCTGACTTTAAGTTGGGAATTGCATTGGCTGTAAACGACTATTTGAAATCAGGAATTGTGACACGTCTTGCCAATACCAATTTCCATGAAATGACGGCAGGCAATGCCATGAAATATGCATCATGTGTGGGTAATGATGGAACGATGAATTTTGATGCAGTGCAAAATTTTGTATCTGCGGCTAAAGCCGATGGTCTTACCATCTATGGACATACCTTGGCTTGGCATGCACAACAGAACAACAAGTATCTAAACGGATTGATTGCTCCGATACCTCTGCCTGTTGATCCTAATGCATCCAACAAGTTTTTGCATATTACAGTACCGGAAGCAGGGACTAATCCTTGGGATCGTGAAATTTATTATGATCTTGCTGAACCACTTGTAGTAGGTAAGGAATATGTGATTTCGATGAGGGCTAAGGCTACTTCAGCGGTATCCTATAATTTCTGGCCTGGTGTTATTGATGGTGATACGCAATATTTGCCTTCTTTTTCAGCTGATAATAAATGGGAGGAAACTTCCATAACGTTTACAGCGAATATTCCTATCAATCGTTTGCGTTTCTGTTTCGGTACGTTTCAAGGAGAACTTTGTTTTGATGATGTGACATTGTCTTCTGCTGATGATGAAAATCTTATTGAAGGCGGTACGTTTGATACTGAAGATTTATCCCGTTGGACAAGACCGGGCTGGATGACTTCATATTCCTATGAAATAGGCAAGGAAGGCAATGATAATGCTGGTTTTTGCTTGACAATGACTAATACGGAAAAGAAAAACAATAATTGGGATTCACAAGTGTGGTATCAATTTGCTTCACCGTTGACCGAAGGAAAAGCGTACACTTTTAGAGCCAAGGTCAAGGCAACTGATACATATAATTGTACTATATTTACGCAGTCTTCCAGTGGTGGTGCTCAAGGATATCCTGGTGGCTTAAATATTGGTGCCGAATGGGCAGATGTCAGTTTGACATTTACACCAGGGCATGGACAAGTGGATAAGTTTACCTTTAATTTTGGTGATTTTGTAGGAACCATTTATGTAGATGATGTTGTGTTCTCAGATGGGACGTCGGATATTTATACTTCCAGCTTTGAAAACCAGTCGATTGAGGGGTGGACCAGTTGGAGTGGCTATCAGGGATTGTCTGCTGAAGGTGAGGGGTATTCTTCTAATCAGACAAGTATTGAGCTAACTCCCGAAGAAAAGAAAGACACCCTTACTTGGGCTATGAACAACTGGGTAGAAGGTATGATGAAAGCTACCGATGGTTATGTAACTGCATGGGATGTAGTGAACGAAGCTATTTCCGGTGGTGGTAACGATGAAGGTTTCTATACCTTACAATCAGCCAGCAACGTTTCTCCCGAAGATGCCAAGAACAATTTCTATTGGCAAGACTATTTGGGTAATGTGGATTACGTACGCATTGTTGTAGCTGCCGCCCGCAAGTATTATGCAGAAAATGGTGGTACTGCTCCTTTGAAGCTCTTTGTCAATGACTACAATCTGGAATCTGATTGGGATGACAACAAGAAGGCTAAGAGCTTGGTGCATTGGATTGAGAAGTGGGAGGCTGATGATAAGACGAAGATTGACGGTATCGGCACACAGATGCATGTATCTTGCTATGCCAATGCTGTTACTCAGAAGAGTAAGGAAGAGCATGTGGTGCAGATGTTCGAAATTTTAGCTGCAAGTGGTAAACTCGTGAAGATTTCCGAACTTGATATGGGCTATGTAGATGAGAACGGTACCAGTGTGAAGACAGAGAATATGACCGAAGCTCAGCATAAAGCGATGGCAGAATACTATAAGTTCATCGTGAAGAAGTACTTCGAAATTATTCCTGCTGCCCAGCAGTATGGTATTACCCAGTGGTGTGCTACCGATGCTCCCAACGATTCTGGCTGGCGCGGTGGTGAACCCGTAGGTCTTTGGGATTCCAACTTCAGTCGTAAACATACCTATGCAGGTTTTGCTGATGGATTGGCTGGAAAATAATAGAGTTTTATAAGAAAAGGCAGCGGGGCATAGTGTGAAACCGCTGCCTTTTTGTTTTAATAAAAACCGAATAACAATGAAAAACATATTACTTATTTTGAGTTTGGTCATTTGGTGTGGTTGTAGTAGTGAAATTCCTTTTGATACTAATAAGACGGAAGATATGGCCGCTACAAGAACTACAAGTTCGGATAGTATATATTATTGGGGTTCTTTAGATTTGGACATAGTGGAGGACTTTATGATATATACGTTCTGTCGGTAATAGTCCAAGACAATACTTCTTTTCTGAGAAGTGGAAAAATCGTGTTGAAACAGCCGGGATCCAATAAAACATTAACAGATGGATATGAATCAGTTACGAGCTACAGGCTAATGAATTAAATGAAGTATCTTCCAAGCTTATAGTTGTTTCAGGTATATTTCCGCCGGAATGCCGATTGCCGATGAACAAGGAGTTTGGAAGAAAACTGAAAGATTGTAAAAAGAAAAAGAATATTGATGTATTGAAATACCTTGAAAACAAGCAATCTAATTTTAGGCAAGTGATGTTGCAAATGGAATATGTAAGAGATATGTGAAAAGCAAGTAATATATGTATACGAATATTCTTTTTGTATAAGAGGGGGGCGTTGATTATCAATGTGTAACAAAGTGTCAATTTCTTGTCGACAAGGAATTAAGAGTTTGTTGGCAAGAAGTTAACTTCCTGTCGACAAACTCCTAACTTCTTGTAAAAGAAGGAATAGCGGATTTTCGGTTTCTTTACATTGCGTGATTGGTAGGACGGATATATAGATGCTGTACATCCAGTAAGCAGTTATAGCTTCTCTATCTTTTCACAAGTCAGGCCGGTAATGTCTGCAATCAAGGTAGGATCCAATCCTTTCCCTTTCATTCGGCGAGCATTGGATAAACGTTCTTTCTCTATACCTTTTTCCATGCCTCTTCGTACAGCGCTGTTATAAAGCGTTTTCTCTACGCTTATAATATCCCAGCACTTTCATGAAAAAGTTATGCTGAGGTATCGCACATCTTCTGCAGAGATAATGCATCGAGTTGATAATCAGTAATATTTCCCGTGATTAATAAATAGTATAGGACTATGATGGAATGTTTCTGAAAGAAAATGTAACATGGGCATTAAAGATGTAACATCAGCGAACAACTATGTATCATGAAGATACAGTTCGTTTCATTTCTATCTGTTACATTTGAAACCGGAAAGATACCTGAAATTATGATTAAAGATAAAATCAAAAATAATATGAAAAACAAGAATCTTTTGTATGTATTACTAATAGGATGTGCTTTGAATTCCTGTGGAAGCAATCCTGCAACGGGTGATGAAACTTCCCTAAAAGAAGCGGTAGGTAATAAGTTCCATATAGGCGTCGCCATGAATACGGCTCAGTCATCAGGACGTGATACTACAGCTGTGCAACTGATAAAGAAACATTTTAATTCTGTTGTAGCCGAAAACTGCATGAAGAGTGCGGTTATTCATCCGGAGGAAAATCGTTATAATTTCTCTCAGGCAGACGAATTCGTGAAGTTTGGAGAGGAGAATGGCATGTTTGTTATTGGACACTGCCTGATGTGGCATTCTCAGTTGCCACGATGGTTCTGCACAGATTCCGAAGGGAAAAACGTGACGCCGGAAGTGCTGAAACAACGCATGAAAGATCATATCTATACGGTTGTTGGTAGGTATAAAGGACGTGTGAAAGGATGGGATGTTGTGAATGAAGCTATTATAGAAGACGGCTCTTATCGCAAGACGAAATTTTATGAAATCTTAGGTGAAGAATTTATCCCTCTGGCTTTTCAATATGCCCATGAAGCGGACCCGGATGCTGAACTCTATTACAATGATTATGGTATGAATGTAGAGGGCCGTCGCAATACAGTAGTTAAGATGGTGAAGGATATGAAGGAAAAAGGACTGCGGGTAGATGCCATCGGTATGCAGGGACACATGGGAATGGATTATCCGGATATGAAGGAATTTGAGGAAAGTATTCTCGCTTTTGCTTCGACAGGTGCCAAAGTGATGATTACCGAGTGGGATATGAGTGCGTTGCCAACTGCCAAACGGAGTGCAAATATCTCTGATACTGTTGCTTACCGGAAAATGCTTAATCCCTATACGGAAGCTTTGCCTGATAGTGTCTCTGAAAAATGGAATACGAGAATGGCTGATTTTTTTAATCTGTTCATGAAGCACTCGGATATTATTACCCGCGTAACGGCTTGGGGAGTAACCGACGGTGATTCTTGGAAAAATGGTTTTCCGATAAGAGGGCGCAAGGATTATCCGCTGCTTTTTGACCGTAATTACCAGCCGAAGCCTTTTGTTAAGGAACTAATCGAAAAGAAATAGTTTTGAAAGAATATATCGGTTCTCATCTTTCCGAGAATCTGATGTAATTTGTGCATTTTATAAAATTGTCCTGCATCCTCTGTGAAGAGTGTGCAGGAGCACAAATAAAGAAACGGTTTTACCATTAATTACTTAAAAAAATTAAAATGAAAAGGATTATAACAGTATTTCTCTTCTTGAATTTCATACTATTGTCATCTTGTTCCGATGATACAGTACAAGAAGTAGTGCTGCCGGAAGAGCCAACGCAACCTGTTGAGCCTGATCCTGAACCGGGAAATAATAATACATTACCTCTTTTAAGTGTAGTGGGGCGTTATCTGAAGAATACGAAAGGAGAGATTGTAAACTTGCATGGTTTTACCCAGACTTACAGCCCTTTCTTCAATAACAATGCCTGGGCTAATTATGACGTGCAGGCATGCCTCAGGTATAATAAGAGTATGGTAGATGGAATTGTGGCTGCCGGATGGAAGTTCAATTTCGTGCGGATGCACCTTGACCCGTATTGGAGTGATGACCCCTCCATGCAGTCCGTGAGATATGAAGGACATGAACGGTTCTCCGAAACCCGTTTTCGGAAGTATCTTGAAGAGTTGTTTGTGCCGATGGCAGAATACTTTATTTCCAAAGGAATGTATGTGGTGATGCGTCCGCCTGGAGTATGTCCGGCTGATGCTCCCTATCAAGGTATAGAAATAGGAGACACATATCAGCAGTTTTTGCTCAAAGTGTGGGATATTGTTTCGAAACATCCTAAGCTGAAAAATAATATGGATGTTATGTTCGAGCTTGCCAATGAACCTGTCAGGATAAAAGGTACTGACGGAACATACGGCAGTAGCGGTGACGGCCATTTCAAGAATCTCCAACTCTACTTTCAGGCTATAGTAGACAAAATACGTGCCAACTGCCGCAACATTGTTTGGGTGCCGGGATTGTCTTATCAGTCATCTTACGCCGGATATGCCATTCACCGTATCGAAGGGGAGAATATAGGCTTTGCCGTTCACTGTTATCCCGGTTGGTATGGTAGCGATGCTGAGGAAGACAGCGGTGAAGGTATCGGCTCTTCCACAGGAGGAGGTTATGAAGCTTTTCAGCGTGGTTGGGATGCGCAAGTAGGCCCTGTGGCGGCTTTCGCTCCTATCATGGTGACTGAAATAGACTGGGCTCCGAAGAAATATGATGCCACTTGGGGTAAAAGTATTACAGGAACGGCAGGTGGTGAAGGCTTTGGCGCTAACTTCAAATATATAGCCGATAATTCAGGTAATGTTTCCTGGTTGTTCTTTACAACGAGGTCACATGAACTGGCAGCGTTTAAAGATGTGCCGGGTGAACCGGGCAATTACACTTTCCTCAATGATCCCGAGGCCTGTCCGTGGGCGATGTACCATTGGTTCAAGGAATATGCTGAAGGGATAGTAGTGAATGGGGAACTGGAAAAACTGGAGTTGATGGGACAAGAGGGAGAACTTCGTCTGCAAATGGGTGGTACGAATTATCTCAAAGTGAAAGCTGTTTATTCTGATGGAACGGTACGGATGGTGACTGCGGAGGCGACTGTCAACAGCTCAGATACAAACGTGCTGAAAGTAGAACAGACAGCCAAATTAGTAGCTGTGGCACCCGGTGAAGCTACGGTAACCGTTACATATCAATCGGCTGCCGGAGTCAGTAAGCAACTGACATTGCAGGTTACGGTAATTTCTCCTTTCTCACTGACGGCAGATGTCTTCAATCCTTCTATATGGGAGAAAGGCACGTTCGACGAGAATGCCCGCACACTGGTGACGGGGCAGTATGGTTTCGGAGGGTGGCAATATGACAATGGACTTGATTTGTCGGGATATAAGACTGTGACCGTAGAGCTGGGTAACGATAATGAGAGTGGTGTTTCGTTCCGTCTGTTTGATAAAAACAATTATTGGAGTGAGCCTGCTGCGTATGATTTCGGATCTTCGCGTAAGATTGTAGTGGAGTTGAACAATATGAAAGATAAGAACGGAGGAAAGATTGAACCTTCGCATCTTTATATTGCAGGTTTTTGGTCAACAGGTGGAAAACCTATTGTGATAGCTGATGTCTCCCTTAGCAAATAAAAAAGAGATATCAAACTCTCATTTTTCCGAGAGTTCGGTATAATTTGTGCATTTTATAATATCTTTCCTGCATCCTCTGTGAAGAATGTGCAGGAATACAAATCTGTTATATTTATCTAATATTGATATTCAAATGTCTAAAATTGCAAATCAGTGATCGGATTCATGCCTTATTTTTGCAAATATATATGAATGGTCTGATAAACTTTAAATAAAAATATGATGAAGAAGATAATTGTATGGTTGGTTGTAGTAATGTGTGCATTCGCTGGCTATTCACAAAATGCCTCTTGGAACTTTCAGAGTAAAGTAGTTACAGACACTCTTTTTAGTGAAGTGCTGAATGCCAAACGTGCCTATACTGTTTTTCTGCCCAAAAGCTTTGAACAGAATAAAGAGAAAAAATATCCTGTTCTCTATCTTTTGCATGGAATGTGGGAGACAAATCCTGTCTGGACCGAACGTGGTCATGTAAAAGATGTTATGGATAGGCTTGTGGCCAGTGGAGAGGCGTGTGAGATGATTATTGTTACTCCGAATGCCGGTGGTAATATACATATGGAATGGAACGGATATTTCGATATGCCGGGTTGGAAATATGAGACTTTCTTTTATACGGAATTCTTGCCCTATATAGAAAAGAAATACCGGGTGATAGGTGATAAGCAGCATCGTGCCATTGCCGGTTTGTCGATGGGAGGTGGCGGAGCTACTAATTATGGTCAGCGCCATAGTGACATGTTTTGTGCGGTCTATGCGATGAGTGCCTTGATGTCTATTCCAGAGCAGGGAGCAGTGTCTGCTGATGATCCGAATTCTAAAATAGCGATACTTACCCGTAGTGTTATTGAAAATAGTTGTGTGAAATATGTGACGGAGGCTGACGAGAACCGTAAGGCTGATTTACGTAGTGTTGCTTGGTTTGTAGATTGTGGAGATGATGATTTCCTGCTTGATCGTAATATAGAGTTCTATCAAGCTATGCGTAACACTGGCATACCCTGCCAGTTCAGGGTGCGTGATGGAGGGCATGACTGGGAATATTGGCACTCGGCTCTTTATCAGTGTTTGCCTTTCGTAACCCGGATATTTGGTAAAGAATGAATATGTATATAGAAAAATAAATAATAGACAGATTATGAGAACATTTGTATTTACATGCCTGCTTCTTTTAGGCATGACGACATTTGCACAAGATGCGAATTTTCATATCTATCTGTGTTTGGGACAATCGAACATGGAAGGAAATGCAAAGGTAGAAGAACAGGACACCGTGGCAGTTGACAGCCGTTTTCAGGTATTAGCGGCTGTCGATTGTCCTAATTTGGGGAGGACCAAAGGGAATTGGTATAAGGCGGTTCCTCCTTTGGCACGTTGCTATACGGGCCTGACTCCGGGTGATTATTTTGGACGGGCTATGGTGGCTAACCTGCCATCCAATGTGCGGGTAGGAATTATCAATGTTGCCGTAGGTGGTTGCAAAATAGAACTGTTTGACAAGGATAACTATCAGTCGTACGTAGAAACTTCTCCGGACTGGCTGAAGAATATGGTAAAAGAATATGGGGGCAATCCTTATGCACGTTTGGTTGAGATGGCAAAGATTGCTCAAAAGGATGGAGTGATTAAGGGTATTCTGTTGCATCAGGGAGAGTCGAATACAAATGATAAAGATTGGCCTTCAAAAGTAAAGGGAGTGTATGATAATCTTTTGAAAGATTTGGGATTATCTGCTGCTGATGTGCCTTTGCTGGCGGGTGAGGTGGTACATGCAGATCAGAATGGAATCTGTGCCAGCATGAATACAATCATCGACAGTCTGCCACAGGTGATTCCTACTGCACACGTGATATCCTCTGCCGATTGTCCGGCTGCATTCGATAATCTTCATTTTACAGCCGAGGGATACCGGATGTTGGGAGCACGCTATGCTGCTAAGATGCTTTCCATTTTGGGATACGGAGATTGGACATCTGCCCAGAATATGAAATTGTGGTATGCCCGTCCGGCACAAGACTGGCTGGAAGCTCTGCCACTGGGCAATTCCCGTTTGGGCGCTATGGTATTTGGCGGAACTGCCCGTGAAGAACTGCAACTCAATGAAGAGACTTTCTGGGCCGGCGGACCTTACAATAATAATAATCCCAAAGGATTGCAGGTGTTACCTGAAATACGCCGTCTTATTTTTGAAGGCAAAACTCTGGATGCACAGAAACTCATTGATGAAAATTATATGACGCCTCAGCATGGCATGCGCTACTTGACGATGGGGAGTCTTTTCCTGAATTTCCCAGGGCATGAGAATCCTTCTGAATATTACAGGGACCTGAATCTGGAGAATGCTACTGCTACCACCCGTTATGAAGTGGACGGAGTGAAGTTTGTCCGTACAGCGTTTGCTTCTTTGAGTGATGATGTGATTATTGTCCGTATTCAGGCGGATAAGGCAAAGGCTTTGAATTTCGCCATATCATATAACAGTCCGCTGAAATCAAATGTACAAGTAAAGGGTGGCAAACTGATTATCTCCTGTCAGGGAGCTGAACATGAAGGAATCCCTGCCGCTATGCGTGCCGAATGCCAGGTGCAGGTGAAAACAGATGGTAAAGTGAGTAAGGAAGAAAGCGCACTTGCCGTGAATGGGGCTACTGAGGCTACTTTGTACATTTCAGCAGCTACCAATTTTGTGAATTACCATGATGTCAGTGCAAACGAATCAAAGCGTGCAGCTACTTATTTGCAGAAAGCCACCCGTGTTCCTTATGAACAGGCTTTGAAGAGTCATATCGCCTCTTACCGTAAACAATATGATCGTGTGGCTCTGACTTTGGAAAGCACTAAAATTTCTGCTTTGGAGACACCTGTCCGTGTGCAACGTTTTATAGAAGGAAATGATATGGCGATGGCGGCTTTGATGTTCCAATATGGTCGTTATTTGTTGATTTCTTCTTCACAACCCGGTGGTCAGCCTGCCAATCTTCAGGGTATCTGGAATCATAGTCCCTATGCTCCCTGGGATAGTAAATATACGATTAATATCAATGCGGAGATGAATTACTGGCCTGCTGAAGTAACCAATCTGAGTGAAACGCATGAACCTTTCTTTGACATGGTGACCGACCTGGCTGTTACGGGTAGTGAGACAGCTAAGGTTCTTTATGACGCCAAAGGTTGGGTGGCACATCATAATACAGATATATGGCGTGCTTGCGGACCGGTGGATGCTGCAAGCTTCGGCATGTGGCCTAATGGAGGTGCCTGGGTGGCACAACATCTGTGGCAACACTATCTGTTTACCGGTGATAAAGAGTTTTTAAAGAAGTATTATCCGATATTAAAAGGAACTGCTGATTTTTATTTAAGTCATTTGGTGGAACATCCGAAGTATAAGTGGATGGTTACGGTACCTTCCATGTCTCCGGAACATGGTTACCGGGGTTCACAAACAACGATCACGGCAGGTTGTACAATGGATAATCAGATTGCTTTTGATGCCCTTTACAGTACACTTCAGGCAAGCCGTATTCTGGGTGGTGATAAACAGTATGAAGATTCTTTGCAGACCATGTTGGGCAAGTTGCCACCCATGCAGATTGGCAAACATAATCAATTGCAAGAGTGGCTGATTGATGCTGATAATCCGTTGGATGACCATCGGCATATTTCGCACTTATATGGTTTATATCCCAGTAATCAGATTTCTCCGACTACAAATCCTGAGTTGTTCCAGGCTGCCCGCAATACTTTGATACAGCGCGGAGACATGGCTACCGGTTGGAGTATCGGGTGGAAGATTAATTTCTGGGCACGTATGCTGGATGGCAATCACGCTTATAAGATTATACAGAATATGCTTCATCTTTTGCCTAATGATAAGGTTCAGAAAGAATACCCTGAGGGACGTACTTATCCTAATTTATTTGATGCCCATCCGCCTTTCCAGATTGATGGTAACTTCGGTTATACAGCGGGAGTGGCAGAGATGTTGTTGCAAAGCCATGACGGGGCGGTACAATTGTTGCCCGCATTGCCCGAAGCATGGAAAAAAGGAAGTGTGAAAGGCCTTGTTGCCCGTGGAGGTTTTGTGGTGGATATGGATTGGGATGGCGTTCAGCTGAATAAGGCGAAGATACATTCTCGTCTGGGCGGAGTATTGCGCGTTCGTTCTTATGTTCCTCTGAAAGGAAAAGGAGTACAAGTGGCTGATGGTGCTTGTCCGAATCCTCTTTATGCACCAGCAGTTATAAAAGAGCCAATCGTTTCAAAACTGATAAATCCTCAATTTCCGATTCTCTATCGTACTTATGAATATGATATCGTTACTCAGCCGGGAGAAGATTATTATTTGGAACGTGCAATGTAATAAAGGTTAGTTTTTTAGTTTACCGCCGTCTGCAAAGTATTACTGTCGTGGGATACTTATAGACGGCGGTTTTTTTATTGTTGTTGTTCTTCTTGTTCTTTTTCAGACTCGGTGGAAGCTGAGCGCTTTTCCATATAGTTTGTCGGAGATACACCGTACAACTCTTTGAATGCTGTGGAAAAATAAGCTATGTTGGTAAAACCTGTAAGCGTTGCCACCTCAGTGATACTGTGGTACTTATCAGCCAATAATGAGGCTGCTTGTTTTAATCGTACGTTACGTATCAGATCGCGGGTTGATTGATTGGTTAGCTCCTTCAACTTGCGGTGGAGGTGTACGCGGCTGATACCTACTACAGTGGCTATCATTTCAACGTTCAGGTTCGGATTACTGAGGTTATCATTGATTACTTTCATCACTTTGCTCAATAATTTGTCGTCGGGCGACTGTACATTTAACTTATGCAATTTGTCTTCCCGTATCTGATTACCGCTGAAACTGTTACGCAGCACTTCCCGGCTTTTGATAAGGTTCAGCACGGTCTTTCTCAATATTTCAATATTGAATGGCTTGACGAGGTATGCATCTGCACCGGTCTCCAAACCTTCCAATTTGTCTTCTTCTCTTGACTTGGCTGTCAACAGGATAACAGGTATATGGTTCACTGTCACATTTTGTTTAATCTTCCGGCAAAGGGTCAATCCGTCCATTTCAGACATCATGATGTCACTGATAATGAGGTCCGGCGCTTTCTTCAGAATCATAGCCAGCGCTTCTTTACCGTTGGTACATTCGTGCATATGAAAATCGCTTGCCAGTTCCTGATATATATATTTGCGTATTTCTTCATCATCCTCTACAACTAATACGTGATTTTTCGTCTTGGAACGCACCTTTACGTCTTCTTCATCCGTGGGTGAAGGTATAGGCAATGCTGTAGCGGTGTGTGCAGGAGCATAGTTATTGGAAGAAAACTCATCAATCTCTTCTGCCGTTAAGTGGTCTTTGCCTAACGGGAGGCGGATAATGAAGCGGGAGCCTGGTTTCCCCTCGTTGCTTTCGACCAGTATTGTGCCATGATGCAATTCTATTAACGAACGGCTTAGGTGCAAGCCAATGCCGGTACCTATATTAGAATTGTTGTGGCTGTTACGAATCTGATAAAAGCGTTCAAAAATTCGTCCCATCTCTGCTGGATCGATGCCAATGCCGCTATCTTCTACTACAATCTCAAAATAGTGTTTACCTACACGCAGATAAATATTAATTTCACCATTCTCCGGTGTAAATTTAAAGGCATTGGAAAGTATGTTCAGAATTACTTTATCGAAATTCTTCGGATCTATCCAAACTTGTAGTCTTTCTACTTCCGGGAGGAAATTCAGGGTGATATGTTTAGTCTTTGCCTGATATTCAAATGTGTTATACAAGTCATGGAGAAACCCTACGATATCCATCTCTTGAAATTTCAAGGACATCTGTCCTTTGTCGATTTTGCGGATGTCCATCAACTGGTTTACCAACCGGAGTATGCGTTCGGCATTCCGGTAGATGGTATAATAGTTCTTCTGCCGTTCTCCATCCTTATCTATAGCCATCAGTTTCTGTAGCGGACTAATGATGAGGGACATCGGAGTACGGATTTCATGAGAAATGTTGATAAAGAATTGTAGCTTTGCTTCATTAATCTGCTCTGCATGTATATGCTCCATTATTTCCTGGCGGGCACGATAGCGGTGGCGCACTTGCATGATGATAATATAAATGATGCCCAGTGCTAAGATTATATATATTAGTTTGGCCCAACCAGATGCATACCAGGCAGGGAAAATAGTAATCGTTATTTCTTTTATATCAGAGTAGTAATTATAATCTTTGGCTTTTATCTGGAACGTATAGTGACCTGGGGCCAGATTACTGAATGAAACCCGGTTTATGCCTTGTTGCAGGCTGACCCAATTTGAATTGTTAAGGGAATACATGTAAGTAATCCGTTCCGGACTATAGAATTCCATCGCAGAAAACTCAATACTGAAAGAATTATCTTTGTGAGATAATTGAAAGAACTCTGCATCCATAATTGCTGTATTGACAATCTCATAAATTCCGGATTTCATTCCCTTTTTGATGGTCTTTTCATGAATATTAAAATCTGTAATCCGGATTTCAGGTTTCTTATTGGGGTTGGTTATTTCCAGCGGATTAAAATAGCTGATACCGCCAGTTCCTCCGAATATGATTTCTCCTGCCGGACCGGTAAAGCCTACTCCTTTGCTGAACTCATTGCCTTGCAATCCGTCATTGGCATAAAAGTTTATGAAGCTTGGATTCCTGGTGTTATAACGGCTGATTCCGTAACCTGTACTAATCCAGAGATATCCATTATTATCACCTTGGATGGAGCAGATAAGGTTGCTGGGTAAGCCATCTTCCATGGTGTATTCGTGAATAGACATTGTTTTAGGGTCCAAATAATTTAACCCTCTGGACGTACCGATCCAAATGCCGCCGTTCTGATCTTCGTATAGGGCATAAACAACATCACCGGGTAATATCCTTTTGGTTTTAAGAGGGCTATTGAAATTCATTGTTTTTATATCCAGACAAGCCAGGCCATCATAAGTGCCTATGTATAATTTGTCATCGGCGGTGTGTAGCAGGCAATTGATCCACGAATTATGTAGCATTTCCGGCTTTCCCCATTCTGCTATGGTTTCATACGTGCGGCATCGGTTAATTTTACCTGTATTTATGTCCATATAAAAAATGCCGGATCCCATGGTTCCTATCCATAGGTTCTTGTTGTTATCCTCGGCAAAGCAATAAACACTTTGTACCAGGTTTGATCGATCGTCTACAAGATTCAAATAGCTACATTTCCCTGTTTGGGTATCCATCTTCGCCATACCATTCAAGTAGGAGCCTATCCATAGATTATGATTGGAATCTTCATAGATACTCATTATGGTAGAAGGAACAGAGTGGGGAGTTTCTGAAGTAGTGAAATGTACATTCTGTGTGCCATCGGGAGAAATGCCATAGATTCCATCGTTATCTGTACCTACCCATAAAGTGCCGATGTGATCTTTGAAAACAGACATAACACAACTTGAACCGATTGTATTGTTGATGGCTGATTTGAAACCAATATATCTGAATTCATAGGTTGTTGCAGGAATAATCATCACCCCTTTTTGGAAGAATCCCAGCCATAGGTTTCCTAATCTGTCTTTCAGGATAGAGTGAACTTTAGCCTTATTCAGGTTAAAGGTAGTGACATTGAGGTTACTATCCTGCATTTTTTTCTTCTGAATATCGTAAATTTTGATACCATTTCCGTCTGTTCCAATATAGATCTCATCCTGATCGGTTGGATATAAGATTTTGATAGGAAGGTTGGAATCGGGACTATATACAATAGGAGTAAATGTTTCTGTCTGGTAGTTATATTGAAATAATCCCTTTTGCAGACTTCCCATATATAGATTTCCATATCTATCTTCGCAAATACTGGAGATTGTATTCCATGCGATTCCTTTTTCGCTTAAATATTGTTTCTGCTGCTTGTTATTGTCTATTCGGAATATGCCATTGTCTCCTGTTGTTACCCATAAGAATCCCTGCTTGTCTTCATATAAACAAGTTATCAGTCTACTTGGGATGTTTTTATCTATTTGTTGCACTACCATGCTGTCACCTTGTGTCTCTAATGAAAATAGGTTGTGCCCTGATGTACCGATGAGTATTTCTCCATTTTTACGTTCGATTATGGAAGATATATTAGCCTCTGCTTTGTTTCCATTGATAAACTTCATAGGAATAGTAGTGAATAAATCGGTTTCCCGATCATAGATCTGCAGTCCTTTCAGGCTACCGACGAAAAGACGTTTCCGGCTATCTTCATAAAGCACGCGAACATAATTGTTCAATAAAGAATTAGGGTTCCCTTTATCGTGTTTATATACGGTAAATTTAGCTCCGTCATATCGGTTTAAGCCATCTTCCGTTGCAATCCAGATAATTCCATCATAATCTTGATAGACTTTATTTATCATACTGCTTGACAACTCTTTGTCAACAGTAAACATTTTACCTTCCTGAGCATAACACAAATTGCTGAATAAGAATAAACAGATTAGATATAATAATGTATTCCTCATATCTTATTAATTTTCTGCCTACAAATATAGTTAATATCATCTATACTTTCTTTTAAAAAGAAAACTAATATTTTTTTAGTATACTTATTCTGGAATTTTTCTGTTGAGCGAATACGAAAAGATGTAATTGCTATCAAAGAATAGTGTGACAATCTGTTTAATTCCATCCGCTCCGTAATGAGCGCAATGTTATTTAAATGATTTGTAGGAATTTATCAATAGCTATGTGAAACTTTGCAACTGCTTGATTATAAGTATGGTTTTGTCGTGCTGTATTCAGCCGTATACTGAACCCTATTCACTATACGACTGAATGGCATTCACTATACGATTGAATTAGGTTCAGTATACGGTTATTTTTTGAGTAGATGTTATTTGTAAAAAGAATTGGTGAGTGCATTGAGTGTAGGGGGCTTTGAGAGAACGATTCCGGCGGAATACCTGCGAATCGTTCATCTCTCAAATTCAACCCATTTTGTTTACGGGCAGGAAGATTTGAAAAAACTTCATGATACTTTCTGCCGTTTCATTACCTCCTTTCATTCAGCATCTTCCTTGTAGGACATTCATGGTTGTCAATCGGAAGTTTCACCTGTTTCAAGTCGTCCAGTTCATGTATCGGGCGTTCGATGTCATAAGGAATTCGCATGCCTGAGTATTCCATGAAGTAGAGCAGACAGGCATCTTTCCACCAGACGGCATCGCGCGTTTGTATTTTCAGGCGTGATTGCACGTCTTTGAAACGTTCCGTATCAATATAATTTTCTGCTAAATCCCATTTTTCCTGGAAATTCCTGACTTGCTGCACACCCCTGTCATAACGGTAGCAGAGTTCGTCCCATAGTGTACGCCCGCTTTGCATAGTGTGAGTCCATGGGGCGTGATGGAACCAAAGCAGGTATTCATCCGGACAAGTGTTGATGTCATTGTAGAGATGGCAAAGCGAGTCGGGATACTGTGCGGTGGCATTGCTCCCGGTATGGCTGCGGTCGAAGCCGATTCCCGCTTTATCAGCCTTGTGATAATAAGAGGGCATCCAGTCGGGACGTGCGCCGGGGATATCACACCAGGGTTCGGGACCATAATGGTGTCCCCAGGCAAAGAGGTGGTGGAGACCGAGGGGCATCATGTAGTCTACTACGGCTTCACGGCTTTCCATCATCATTTGTTTTAATGAAGAATTAAGAATTAAGAATGAAGAATCAGCCGGGTTATCGGACTGCAAACGCTCTTCATTTTTCATTCTTAATTCTTCATTAAAGAACGTCTGTTTCAACCACTCTTCCGCTATCGCTTCGGAAGATAACTCAGGATTCCAGGCGAGGCGACCGAAAGCATACCAGTTGGACTGTGCAAAGGGGTGGCCGCACCAGTTGGCATCTGTGCCGATATTGGCAACACCTGCCATTGCTTTCAGTGAAGAAGGCTGTACGAAATCGAAAAATTCTTTCCACATGGGGGCAAGATAGGCAAGGTGGTTGGAGAAGCCCAAGTATTCTTGTGTAATCTGGAACTCAACCATCTGTGCGGTCTTGGGCATAGCGCCGAATAAAGGACTATATGGTTCGCGCGGTTGGAAATCTACCGGACCGTTTTTTATTTGTACGATGACATTGTCACGGAATTGTCCGTCCAGCGGCTGGAACTCCAGATAAGCCTGTTTGGCACGGTCGGCGTCGCTGGGGCTGTAAACGAAGGCACGCCACATGATAATGCCTTTGTAAGGTTTCACTGCATCCGCCAGCATGTTGGCACCTTCGGCATGGGTGCGGTTGAAGTCGCACGGACCGGGCTGCCCTTCGGAATTGGCTTTCACGAGGAAGCCGCCGAAGTCTGGGATGAGGCGGTAGATTTCTTTTGTCTTGTTCTTCCACCAGGCGATGACTTCTTTGTCCAACGGGTCGGCGGTAGAAAGGCCGCCTAATTGCATGGGAGAAGCGAAGTTTATGGAGAGATACACACGGATGCCGTACGGGCGGAATACATTTGCCAGTGCTTTTACTTTCTCCAGATATTCGGTGGAAAGGATTTGTGAGGAGGCATTTACATTGTTGATGACTGTGCCGTTGATGCCGATGGAAGCATTGGCGCGGGCATAGTCTGCATAGCGACCGGAGAGGGTGGAAGGCAAGGCTTCCCAATCCCATAAAGAGCGTCCGGCGTAACCCCGTTCAATGCTGCGGTCCAGATTATCCCAGTGATTGAGGATGCGCAGGTCGTAAGCGGGACTTTCTTTGATATCGAGTTTAGATAAGTCCGCACTACCGGTGTCTTGCAGCCTCAGCAGGTGGAAGGCTCCGTAAAGCAGTCCGCGTTCTCCGGCGGAGGTGATGGTTATCTTTCGCCCATCATCTGAAGTGAGGAGGCAATATCCTTCTTCACCTATAGCACGTGTTTCTTTGTTTCGCTGGAGGCTTAATGTGACGGGCACACCTTTCCAGCCTTTACGCAACTCGGTGGTGGCGATGTCCAGCATGGCTGATTGCTTATTACAGGATATGGTTGCGTTCCCGTCTGTGGAGTACCGGAGCCATAGGCGACTGCCGTCTTCGGCTGAAACGGGCATTAGAAAGCATATAATAAAGAATAGGGAAAGTAGTTTCTTCATAAATAGGAATTATTGATTTATTTATTGTTCGTCGGAGGGGTAGCGCACCCCCCATTCTTTACGCAGACTGTCCATCAGGCGTATGATGCGTAGAGTTTCGGCATGGGGCATGAAGGGAGATTCGAGCCATCCGTTCTTCAGGGCTTCCATGGAGGCGTATACCTGATACTCATATCCGGTGATTTGTGGCGGGCAATTGTAGACGGCTACGGTTTGATAGTCCTCCGTCACTACCGTGATTCGTTGCGGGTTATTGATATTCTCTACAATTATGTGTCCTTTTTCACCGGAGATAATGCCTTGACGGTCGGTCATGCTCAGCATGGTGCTGTGTAGTACGGCGATTTTTCCATCTTTGAAGGTGAGGGTTATGCTGTTTTGGGCATCCACTCCTGTATCGGTTTTGATGCAGGTTGAAGTGATATTCTCAATCCTGGTGCCGAATACCATGGAGGCGAAGTTCAGTGTATATACTCCCAGGTCGAGCAATGCTCCACCTGCAAGTGCGGGTTGCCGGAGCCGCTCGCGGTTGCCGATGGGATAACCCAGGTTGGCAGACAATGTCATGGGACGTCCGATGATGTCACTTGCTATGATTTCGTTGATGGTTTGCGACAAAGGCATGTAGCGCGTCCAGATGGCCTCGGTGATGAAGAGGCTCTTTTCTTTGGCAAGTTTTAGCAACTCTTCTGCCTCGCGGGCATTGGAGGTGAATGCTTTTTCGCACAATACCGCTTTACCATGTAGCAAACTCATGCGTGCATGTTTGTAGTGGTGTGAGTGGGGAGTGGCAATGTATACCAACTCCACCTGTTCATCAGTAAGCATCTCTTCATAGGAACCGTAGGCGCGGGTGAACCCCCACTTTTCGGCAAAGTCGCGTGCGGTTTGCAATTGGCGGGAAGCAACTGCGTAAGCTTCCACACCTTTCATTCCCATGAGGGTGATTGCCATCCTCTCGGCAATCCATCCGGTACCTATGATTCCTATTTTCATTGCATCCATATGGTTGATTATCGGTTAATCCAGCCCTTCGATGGTGATGATATGTCCGTCGGCATCGTATTCCAGTTCGCATACTTTCAGACTGCGCAACCAGGTGCGTCCGCCGGAAGGCACACTGTCATGATGGAACAGATACCATTTGCCTTTGTATTCTACAATGGCATGATGGGTGGTCCAGCCCACTACCGGGGTAAGGATAACACCTTGATAAGTGAACGGACCGTATGGGTTGTCACCGATGGCATAACACAGGCGATGGGTATCTCCGGTGGAGTAGGAGAAGTAATATTTTCCATTGTACTTGTGCATCCAGGAGGCTTCGAAGAAACGGCGGTCGTTATCTCCGGCAGTCAGTGGCTGACCGTTCTCGTCCAAAATGACTACAGCTTTAGGTTCTTCGGCGAATTGCAGCATGTCTGCACTGAGTCTGGCAACACGTGCGGGAATGGACGGCTCATTGTCTGCAGGGAAAGTAGCACCGCTTTCCAGTGCCTTGTTGTCGCGGTAACGTTGCAATTGTCCACCCCAGAGGCCGCCAAAGTACATATAATAATTACCATCACCGTCATTCAGCACGGCAGGGTCTATGCTGTAGCTTCCGCGCATAGGGTCGGGCTGGGGTGTGAACGGTCCTTCGGGGCGGTCTCCGATGGCAACTCCGATACGGAAGATGTCGTTTTGGTCTTTCAACGGGAAGTACATATAATATTTACCATCTTTCTCTGCTACGTCACAGTCCCAGAGTTGGCGTCCCGCCCAGGGGATGTCTTCAGTAGTGAGCACAAGGCCATGGTCGGTGATTTCTCCGTGCATAGGGTCGTCAGTGGAGAAGATGTGGTAGTCTTTCATGTTGAAGTGGTCACCGTTGTCATTTTCGGGTATGCCGCTTTCCCAGTCATGCGACGGGTAGATGTAAAGGCGGTCGTTGAATACGTGAACGGCAGGGTCTGCCATATAATCTCCGGGTACTAAGTATCTTTTCTCTTTTTTCATGACTATATAATTTAAAGGGTTATTCTTGTTTGTTAGTTATGATAGTTTCCTGTTGCGTAAATACCCACCATCGTACCGGTGAAACCACCGGCGGTCTGTGTGCTTATCAAGTCGGCGGAAACCGGTTCGCCTACTTGTGTCCACTGGCCTTTGGGGCTGGTGGCGTAGCTAAAAGTATAATTCACAGCATCGTTTCCTTCTACTTTCAGATAGAGTTTTCCGTCGGTTTCGGATAGGGGAACGCTTGCTTGATTGCAGAGTTTTCCACGACTGTATGCTTCTAGTGAGAGTGCAGGTTTACCTTCCTTATCCAATGTTTTTCCGAAGCGGATATAGCAATAATCATTCTGGAAACAGGTGATGCCTGCAAAATCTCCTTGTTGTTCGGGCGTAAAGTCGAGGGCAGTCTTGGCGGTGAATGTCCAGTTGTTTATCCAGCGACCGATGGCAGCGGGTTGCCGTTTATCCTTGAGGTCGCTACTGCTGGCGGTCAGGGTGAGTTGACCTTTACTTCCTATTTCATAGCAGGACACCAGTGGGGTGCGGATAAAGAAGGCTTCTTTTGATAATCCGTCGGCTGTCCAGAGTGGGGTAGGACCGTAAGAGCGGTCGGCTGTGTAAGTGATAGTTTCACCTTCGGGCAGAATCACCGGTTGGTTTTCTTTCCAGGTGACGGGGAGCATGAATGTTTCGCGTCCCATTACGTCGTGCCCTCCTTTATAAGGACGAACGCCGAGGAAGACAGCATACCAGTCGCCTTCGGGTGTCTGCACAAGGTCGGCATGGCCGACACAGGTGACGGGATTGGGACGGTCCTCCGGCAATCCGCGTTGCGTCAGTATCGGGTTGGTGGCGCAAGGTTTGAAGGGACCGAAAGGAGAATCGGAAGTGAAGACTACTTCTGAATGGTTAGGCCCTGTTCCACCTTCGGCGGCCATCAGATAATAAGTTCCGTTGATGTGATAAAGGTGCGGCCCTTCTATCCAGACGGGATGTTGCGATTTGTCTACACCGCCGTCGATAATCATCTTTTGTTTTCCTACGGTACAGCCATTTCGCCAGTCGAATTCACGTATCCAGATGGCTCGGTGACCGCTGTATTCCGGCTTTCCGGCGGGAGCGTCGTTATTTACGATGTATGCTTTCCCGTCTTCGTCAAAGAGGAAACCCGGGTCGATGCCGCCCACTTCGGGCAGGAACGTAGGATCGCTCCAATTGCATTTTTTCGGGTCATCGGTAGTGACGAAGAAGTTGCCTCCGCCATCTACGGCAGTGGTTATCATGTAGAACAACCCGTTGTGCGGATTATACTTGATGTCCGGGGCATAGATGCCGCCACTGATGCGCAGACCGTCGTACATGGGCAGTTGCGCGGGGCGGTTGAGGACGTAACCCAACTGTTCCCAATTTGTCAGGTCGGTACTGTGCCAGATGGGGACGCCGGGGAAAAAGGCGAAAGAGGAATTGACTATATAATAATCGTTCCCTACGCGACAGATGCTGGGATCGGGGTAACAGCCGGGGAGAATGGGGTTGAGAGGTTGACGAGGGGACGAGGAGACAAGGGGACGAGGGACTACGTTGTCATTGCTTTCCTTGTCAACTTCTTCCCTGTCTTCCTTGTCAACTGAGTAGCTGAATTCGTAGAATTTTGCTACTTTAGGTTCCAATATCTCTTTCAGGAAAGGTTTGGGCTGATATGAACGGTCGAAGAGCAACGGATATTCGCGTCTTCCGGCCATAGGCCAGTCATTCTTCCAGGAGTCACCGTCTGATACGCCCCATGCCGTCACACGCGTAATGACATCGGAGTGCTTCATGAAAAGTTCCATGAACGACTTCATACGGGCATTCCATAACTGCGATATGCTGTCCGGGAGAGATTCCGGATAGGGATTCAGGGCTTTCTCGAAAGCTACTTTATCAGCGATGTTTGCTCCACGGTTCAATGTAGGGAGGGCACTCATATCCCATTCCGTAATCATGATTTTGGCACCTGTGGCGGCAAATGCAAGGATGCTTGTTTCATAGTCGCCGATGGTGGGATAATCCAGTCCCATGTGTCCTTGCATGCCGATGGCATCTACACGCAGACCTTTCTCTTTCAGTGAACGTACCATGCGTACTACACCGTCTCGACGTCCGGATTCGTGCATGCCATAGTCATTGTAGTATAGCTCAGCATCCGGGTCGGCCTCATGGGCGAACTGGAAAGCGAGCGGGATGTATTCTTCTCCTAATATCTCGTAGAATTTGCTTCGGCGGTAGCTTCCGTTCCCTTCAATGGCTTCGTTCACCACATCCCAGCCTTTGATGCGACCTTTATACCTTCCTACGATGGTATGGATGTGATCTTTCATCCGTTGTTTCAAGACTTCGGGCGAGACATTTTTACCTTCGTCGTCTACGCAGAACCATGGAGATAGTTGCGAATGCCATATCAGGCAATGCCCGATGATGAACATTCCGTTCTCTTCACCGAACTTGACAAATTCATCTGCCAGGGTGAAGTCATAGCGATCTTCTTCGGGGTGAATCACTTCACTCTTCATGCAGTTTTCTGCCACGATGGAGTTGAAGTGACGCTTCACGACGCGGACGGCACTGGTGTCGCGCCCCGCCGCCTGTTCGGAGTTGAGGGCGACACCAACAAGGAATTTATCACCTATAATATTTTTCAGAGTCGGGTCTGCAACTGCGGGTTTGTCGCTATTGCAAGCTATCAGTGCAGCAGTGCAGACGGATAAGACTATATTCTTTAATTTCATGCTATGGCTTAGTATGATTAATAATCAGCTTTATTTCTACGTTCGGTCAACTCAGCTTGTATCTGTTCATTATATTTCTTTGTGATGGGGTAAAACCACAGTGCAATGACTCCCACAAAGAATGTTACTGCCGGAATGATGCTGGATGAGAGCACGATGCCATGAATGGCCGATTCGCTTTGTGCCACGCCTGCTCCCGATACATATCCGAAGCCGGAAAGCAGGAAGCCCAGAATGGCACCACCCACACCCAGGCCGGCTTTCAAAGCGAACACTACACCGGCAAACACGAAACCTGTTGCACGGCGATGGTTTACATATTCCGAATGGTCGGCCACGTCGGCAATCATTGCCCAGAGTAATGGAACGGTGGGTGCATATGCCAGACTCTTCAGGAAGTTTAGTACAAACATCGTCTCTACATCCGTTTCGTTGGGGAAGTAGAAGAATGCCGTGAACAATGCCGTCAGTGCCAGACAAACGATAAATACCGATTTCTTTCCGAAGCGGTTTGCCAGGAAGCCGGACAGGAAGATAACACCGAAGAACTGTACGATGGCTCCCAGCATATTGAACACACCAAAACCGACTTCATAGGCCTTTTCGGGACTGCTGACAATGAGTCCGAAGGCGTTCAATATTGTATAGCCTACACTGTCACTGGCCTGTGTAGCTACCAGCCCGAGTTTATCAAGAAATGCATACAGCGCACCGGCATCCACATAATTTTCAAAATAGTAGTTCATAGCGCTTCC
>ULMJ01009956.1_pt1 | contig 26570 bp, 15 predicted proteins | sample 1951641 | NCBI WGS metagenome assembly ULMJ01 (sample SAMEA4835550, study PRJEB28245) | human gut metagenome | biome: gut microbiome; material: fecal sample | place: Denmark | collected 2008 | reverse complement strand
GCCGATATGGCTACCGACTTTGGTCATGTAGACATATACATCCGTCTTCTGCCCCGCCCCTTCGAATTCCAGAAGAATACGACCGCTGGCATACGGATTGTTTAGTTTCAGACGGGTCTTATACCAGCCCGGTCCCTGATAGTAATTCAAGTCCGGATCCACTGCATCCTCCGCATTAAAGCAGTGGGGCAAAGTAACTTTTGTCCATATAGGCTGTTCTTCCGGCTGCCCCTTTTTCACGGGGCGGACCAGTTCCCAGATATTCCCCACATCCTGACGGAGAAATTCCCAGTTATCCGTCAACCGAATCTTATTATCCTTTGCAGGCACCTTCGCTTGGAAAGTACCTACAGTGAAACAAGCTATTACCAACAATAAAATAAAACGCTTCATACCTGTTGTGTTTTCATGTTTTACAAAATAGCTGTACCTTCCTTTTCAAGTTTGGCTTTCTTGAGCAAAGCCTCCAGGAAGTAATAGTCGGCATAAACCAAAGGCACATCTCTTTCAAAGTTGTGTGCACCGGTGCTGTGCAGCAACAAGAAGCCATGGTCACCTTCCGACTGAGCACGATAATTCTTACTTAAACTTTCAACAATAGTATCCGCCCATTTCTTGTATTGCGCCGATTTCTCCGCGTTATACATTGATAATTCGTACATGGCACAAGCCATCACTGCGGCCGCAGAAGCATCACGAGGTTCATTCGGGATACCTGGAGCATCAAAGTCCCAGTAAGCTACCATATCTTCCGGCATCGTGGGGTTGGTGAAAATGTAATTGGCTATATTTTCAGCCTGTGATAAGAATTCGGGCAATTTCGTTTCACGATAGCACATGACATAACCATACAATCCCCATGCCTGACCTCTCGACCAAGCCGATTCATGGTTATATCCCTGATGTGTATGTTTATGAAGCACAGCCCCGGTAATCGTATCGTAATCAACCACATGATAAGAGCTGTAATTATCACGGAAATGGTTCTTCATCGTAGTGCGGGCATGTGTATTTGCAATGTTGTAATATACCGAGTCACCTGTTTCTTTAAACGCCCAATACAACAATTCAAGGTTCATCATATTATCAATAATGACCGGACATTGCCATTTGTCACGACTATGGTCCCACGAACGGATACAGCCGATGGCCGGTTTGTAGCGAGTGATTAACGTTGCAGCAGATTCCAACAGAATATCCTTATAGTCTGCATCATGGGTAAGACGATACCCATTACCAAAACTGCAATACATTTTGAATCCCATATCGTGTGTTCCGCCATTGGTTTTCTGGTCTTCTATGTTGGCGGTGAATTCCTGTGCCTGTTTCTTCCAGAAATCATCCTGCGTATATTCGTACATATACCACAATTCACCAGGAAAGAAACCACTGGTCCAATCTCTCGATGCCACCAGACGCAGACTTCCGTCATCCTCTATCGTACGGGGAGAAACAGGTCTTCTTTTCATCTGTTCTTCCGGCATACCGGCTTTGGCGGAGTCTACTTGCGTAAACGCATATTTCAACTGTTGTCCGGCAAAATCAAAACTATCTTTTACTACATCCACTTCTTTTGTCGCTTGGCTACATGCTCCACATACGACCAACAACGATACTAATCCGGTTTTAAATTTCATAATAGTTATTTTCACTAATGTTTATATTGGTTTTATACAATCTCACTATAAAAAGATTGCGCTAAGATAGGCGATTTATCTTAGCGCAACTTTCAATATTGTCTTATTCATTTGAAATTCTATTCCAAGCAAGCCATAAAACAGGTACTATTTAGGAGTTTCCCGCTTCTCATTATGCCTTTGCACCCATTCTGAGGGCGAATAACCATAAAATGACTTGAAACAGTTTGTAAAATAGGCATGACTGTTGAAACCTGTATAAACGGATATTTCCGAAACGGTATAACTGGACTCTAACAAAAGTTTGGCAGCTATTTCAAGACGCTTATTACGTATCAACTCTGTCGGCGACAGTTCAGTCACCGCTTTCAGTTTCCTATACAAATTGGCACGGCTCAAGCCTAATTCCTGACTCAGCAAATCCACTCCCAATTCCGGGTTAGAGATATTCTTTTCGATAATTTCAAAGAAGTTCTGCGTGAAACGGTCATCACCGGAAACTATCTCAATTCCCATCGCCTCCGGAGAAAACTTCTTCCCGTACAGCTTCTTCAACTTCTCACGAGATTCCAGAAGGCTGTTGATGCGGCAAATCAACACATCCATGCTGAAAGGCTTCACGATATAGTCATCGGCACCAACCGAGAAGCCTTCCTTTATGTGAACCACCATAGACTTGGCAGTCATCAGTACCACCGGAATATGTCCCAACTGCAAATCCTGTTTCACCCGTGAGCACAGTTCCAGACCATCCATCTGAGGCATCATTATATCACTCAATATCAAGTCCGGATACTTCTCCAGGCTTAGGTCAAGGGCATCTTTTCCATTATCTACATCCAGCACGTAGAAGTAAGGTTCAAGACACTCTTTGACGTATGCCCTCACCTCATCATTATCTTCCGCCAGTAGCACTGTCCATTTCTTCTCAATATCGAAGTGCAGCTCCCGGGCTGACGGAATGACATCTTCCACTACCTGCCCGTCTTCTTCCTCCACCAACAGACTTGCATCATAGGCATCACTACTGATAGGGATATATACCCTGAAAATCGTGCCAGTAGGCTGATTATGAGATACCGTAATAGTTCCTCCGTGCAGATGTACAATGGAACGTGTCAAGCTCAGTCCGATACCCGTACCTACATTCTCTTTATTATCATCCTCCCCCTGATAGAAGGGGGCAAAGATGTTCTTCACCTCATCATCAGAAATACCTTTGCCGGAATCTGCCACAGAAAAACAAGCAAATCTGGTGTCGGCAGGCAACGTTTGTAACTCCGCCTGTTGTTCCGGTGACAAATCAGCAATAGTACATCGGGATAAAGAGAACACCACCCGGCCATTAGCCGGCGTAAATTTCATTGCATTGGACAGCAAATTGAAGACTACCTTTTCTATAATCGATTTATCAAACCATGCCGACATTCTCTCTTCGCTCGTTTCAAATGTGAAATCAATAGATTTCTTTGCCGCCAGATGATTGAAAGCATAGTAGATTTCTTGCAGAAACAGATTCATATCCGTCTTGGTGATACGCATATTCAATTTGCCCTCCTGATTCTTGCGTAAATCCATCAACTGATTCACAAGCAGCAGCAATCGCTGGGCATTACTGAATATCAGGCCCAGCTTATTCCTTACGCTGGAAGAAAACTCCGGCATGGACACCAAATCCTGTAAAGGTGCAATGATTAGCGTAAGCGGAGTGCGTAGCTCGTGCGAGAAATTGGTGAACATGCGTATCTTAGCCTGATGGAAGTCTTCCAACTGCAATTTCTCTTTCTGCTTGAATTGCAGTTCGCGTTCCAGTTTCTGCTTTTTTGATATGTAATACATGATAAGCGTCATCACAAAGACGAAAGCAACGGCATAAAATAAGTAAGCATACCAGGTTTTCCATAAAGGAGGATGCACAATGATACGTATCTTACGCGTCTGCTGGCTCCAGACTCCGTCATTATTCGAAGCTTTCACCTCAAATACATATGTTCCCGGACTCAGGTTGGTGTAGTAAGCCTCCCGGCGGTTGCCGATATAATTCCAGTCCTTATCATACCCGTTCAGGAAAGTGGCATACTGATTCTGCCGGGCAAATACAAAGTTCAAGGCACAATAGCCGATGGAAATGTTATTCTGGTTATAATCCAGTTCTATTTCCTCCATATCATCCAGCACGGAACTCAAAATAGCCGTCTCGTCTTCCGGCTCAATCGCCCGGTTGTTTACAACCAGTTTCGTGAACACCACCGGTGGCACATAAGAGTTCAATTGCAGTTCCTGCGGACTGAATGTCACAAATCCATTGTTCCCGCTAAAACATATTTCACCATTCGGCAATAACAAACCACTATGGGGAGTAAATTCATAGACACCAATGCCATTGAGAGAGTTGTAATTAGTGAACTCTTCCGTTTTGGGATTATATTTAGAGATACCGTTGCTTGCACTAATCCAAAGGTTATTATCATTGTCCTCCACAATAGTGCAAATGTCATTTTCTATTAGTCCTTGTTCCTTAGTTATGGTCTTTATGATTCCTTTTTCTTCATCATACAAGGATATGCCACCGCCAAACGTACCAATCCAGATGCGACCGGAACTATCGCGCACAATACTCGTCACGTAATTATTAAGCAGCCGGCGGGGTTCTTTCTCGTCCGTGTCATAATAAACAGCTTCCCCTCTGTTCAAATCATATTTTATCAATCCGTCATTGCGGCTGCCAATCAGCACCACCCCATCCCGTAACTTCAGGATGCAGCGCGAACTGCCAAACAGACAGCTATCCTGTCCGCCATTGACCGGGAAATGCGTCTGTACTTCTTTCTTATCCGACAAACGCATTATTCCCATACGGGAGTCGGAAGAAACAATCCACAAGCTGTTATCCTTATCGCGGAGCATGGAATAAACGGACATTTCACGTGGAAGCTGACAGTATAGCGTATATTTCTTGGTGCGGGTGTTGAAGTGGTAGATAGCTCCTTTATTCGTTCCACACCACAGTATGTCATCTTCCAGTAAAAGTCCTTTTATGATGTTCTGGCTATATTGCAGCCTCGAGGCATTATCTATCGGATAATATGCATACTGCCTGTTCTGCAAATTATAATCGAGCAGTCCCCTGCCTTCAGTTGCCATATACAGGCTACCTCCCGGAGTGGCAAGCATGCAACCGTATATGCCGAACAATGCATCAAAAATGGTGGCAGGGTCGTGAAAGTCGAAACGGTTATTGAACCTGCTGGAATAGCTCACTCCGCCGGCATACGTGCCCACCCATACTGTCTGGCTCCTGTCTACAAACAAAGAATAAATAGAAAAATGACTCAGGTTACCTTTTTCGAGGGAGGCATCCGTATGTTTCCAGAAAGAGTGTGTGGAGAGGTCTATCGTATATAGTCCGTCGAACGTGCCGACCAGTAACATTCCGCGCAACTCCGATATAGCCCGGACACTACTGCTTGTTAAGATGCTGTTGCCCTTGTGATAAGATACAATTTCTTCTTTCTCAAAGTTGATGCGATACAATCCACTGAGCCCGCTTCCTACCCATAAGGTTCCGTTAGAGTCTTCATAAATGGTGGAGATGCTGTTGCCAAGCAGACGGAGCCCCGGGGTCTGGGTGGTGAGTTGCCTCTGCACTTTCATATTCATATCGCAGACAAACAGCCCCTTTGTGGAAGTGCCTATCAATATCTGATGCTGCTTGGTTTCGTAAATCACGGAGATAAATTCATCTTTAATCTTCCCATTCAGGTCGATACGCTGAAAGACGTCCATTGCCGGGATGTACAGGTACAGACCTTTGGTGGTTCCTATCCAAAGTCGGTTGCGGGAATCTACGGTGAGGCTGCGCACTTCGCTTTTGGCAAAAGCGCCGTAACGTTCATCGACAAACGACGTTATGCGGTTGGTCTTTAAGTCTATCCTGTTGAGTCCACGCGCCGTGCCCACCCACAGGTTACGGTCATTATCTTCGGCCAGAGTCCAGATGTGATTGTCGCTCAATGTCAGGGAGTCCTTCGGGTCATGCTTATATATCACAAACTCGCTTCCATCATAGCGGTTCAGTCCGTTGCGCGTGGCAAACCAGATGAACCCTTTGGTATCCTGAAATATCTTAATGACTGAAATCTGGGATAACCCGTCTTTCAGGTTCAGGTTCGAGAAATAGAAGTTCTCGTTGTTCTGGGCTGTTATCTTGATAGTGGCTAATATAGTAATCAGCAAAAAAATATATCTTTTCATAGGTATAGCAAACTATGTTTTTCATTGTATTATCCGGGAAACAAAGATACACCGTTCTTTCATACGTTTCTCCCATCCGGGAGGATAATTGTACCACACCAACCTGAGAGGCCGGCAAATAGAATCAATAAAAGTTTGTTTGTCTTCATTTCATAGTATTATTAGCGGATTTATAACTAAGACAAATGTAGGGGATTTGCCCCGGAAAAGTTTGAATTATTGTCCCAAATGCTTGAACTATTAGCTCAGAATAGGCGATACAGAGGTCCTACGAGAGCTTTTTCGCTTCATTCGTAAGTAGCTTTTACCACCCTCATTCATTTTCCCGAAAACCGCCCGAAATATATTCTGAGAAGGGGGGATAATCAGTATACGACTGAATAGGGATGAGTATACGACTGAACCCTATTCAGTCGTATACTGAATCCCATTCAATCCGACACCCTATTTATGAATGCCGGATAAATTCTATGTTTTGTAAAATACTGAGATTATCATCAAGCCCGAGCCTTGCGCTGCTTATACCCTGCATATACCATCAGTGCAAAAGCACAGGCATACGCAACAAATACTGCAGTCAGTGCCGGCGGAGTATCACCGCCACCATAAGAATGCAGGCCGGAGAGATAGTAATTGACTCCGAAATACGTCATCAGCACCGAAGCCAGTCCCAGCACGGACATCACACTGAAAGCATAGTCCGAACGGAGGGCGGGCAGAAAGCGGGCATGCAGTACGAAGGCGTAAACCACCATTGTGATGAGTGCCCAGGTTTCCTTCGGGTCCCATCCCCAGTAGCGCCCCCATGACTCATTGGCCCAGACGGCACCGAGAAAAATGCCTGCCGTCAGCAGATAAAGACCGATGTGCAGGGACATTTCGTTAATGATGCGAAGTTCACGGATATGAGGTTGCAGCAAAGCGGCTTTCGACGGATTGCCCGTGCTCATGAAAGCAAGGGTGAGCAGCCCGAGCAGGAAGCTGATGCCAAAGAATCCATAGCTTGCCGTTATCACCGCCACATGTATCATCAGCCAATAGGATTTCAGCACCGGAACCAGCGGAGTGATTTCGGGGTCCATGAAGTTGAGGTTGGCAACAAACAGGATGATACCCGCAAAGAAAGCTGCCAAAGCCAACGTCATAGAGGAGCGTTTGATAAACAAAAGTCCCGCCAAAGCCGTTGCCCAGGCAACGTATATCATTGATTCGTAAGCGTTGGCCCAGGGAGCGCGACCCGATATGTACCAACGGATACCAATTCCGGAAGTATGCAGCAAGAATATCAGCACAACCAGTGTAACCAATAGGAAGATAACGGCTTTGAACCAGCGTCGCGGCTTCAACAACTGCCACACCGCGAAAACCAGTAACAGCAGTCCCGCAGCCATATATCCCATAGCCGACCAGAAAAATAGTTGCGCCTTGTTATAGAACAATTCCCATGATACTTGCTTTTCGGTCAATAACGGTGTGGCACTTTGCTTCTGCTGGTAGACGTTCATCATAGAAAGAACTTCCCCCGCACTCTCCCAGTTGCCGGTTCGCAGAGCATCGTAGGCTTCACCTAAGTACCAAGGCATGATTTTAGTTACGAACAGGGAGTCTCTTCCGGAGAACATGCTCAAATCATCTCCCGGAGAATACCACTTACCACTCGTGTCTCCCGGCAATGGGAACAGGGCAAACATCTTTCCCTGCTGGAGAGAATACAAGATGTTCACCTTCTCATCCAGTTTCAGCAAATCCTTCTCCAAACGTGAACGCTCGGTAGCAGGACGTGAATAGGCTTTGTCCACCGCATTCGCTATCAGATAGTTGCCATCCTCATCGAAGACATCGAGGAAGCGGAGATATTTGCCGTCGGGCAGAGAATACGCCTGCGGCAATTCCTTGTTTGTCTGACGAATGAATGGCACGTTGCTCCAATAAGCTGGATTTATGAGGAAGCCGATAATCACTTGTTCGGAGGAGAGACCTTCAAAAGAGTTACTCCGGTAAATCTTGCGAAGCAGCTTATCAGTATAGGTATCCATCGGTTCAATGCGCCCTGTAGGGCATTGAACCTGCAAACGCCCCCATTGCCCGGCCTGGTCCGCAGGGATGGTATTCTTCAGCAGAAGTTCCGTATCAGCCCTTTGGGCGAACGAAAGAGTGGGAAGAAGGACCAGCAGAAAGACGGGTGCCGTGCGCTTCAATTGCTTTGCCAGTTGGCGGAAACGGGATTTCCTGTCAGCCAGAGTCAGCAGCATACCGGCAAGCAACAGCAGGTATCCAATGTATGTAATTGTTGTGCCTGCCACATCATTATTCACCGTTAATACGGTTCCCAACTCATCCGAATCGTAAGAAGACTGATAGAGGCGGTATCCTTGTTCATAAATCACTTTGTTCATGTAGATGTGTTCGCTCCGTTCACCTTCTCCGGTACGGATGGTCAGGAAGCTCTCAAAAGAGGAAGGGCTACGGGAACCGGGATAACGTACCAGTTTAAAATCATCCAGGCGAATAGAAAAAGGCAACGGGCGCTGAGCCTCCGTTGTACGCATAGACGAGGTGCTTTCCCCTTCCCTGATATGCACAATGCCTTCGAAACCGAAGAGATTGGTGACCAATGCTCCGAGCAATATCACAATGAAAGATATATGCAACAGCAATATTCCATACTTCCTCTGGTTCCATAAGCGTGCCTGCCAAGCAGTGGCACAGAAGTTGAGAATCAATAGCAGTTGCAGAAGGTAGAAGAGCGGATTATTATAAATCACTTCCCGCGCCATTGCCGTGCCCTGCGACTTCTCAACAAAAGTGGCGGCTGCCAGCAATATCACATAGTGCACTAGCAATATCAACGTTATCTTCCACGAGGTGAACATCCCTTTCAGGGAGGAGCGTACTTTTTCCATACTTACATCATTCAATTGAGACATTCAGAGTATTCAGTAACTCTGCCAATGCAAACGGCGTCAACTGCTGGGCTGCATCAGACAGAGCTCTCTGCGGACAACAATGGGACTCAATGAACAGTCCGTCCGCGTGCAAAGATATAGCTTTCGAGCAAATAGCAGCTAATAATTCACGTTTTCCACAGATATGACTCGGATCACAATAGAAAGGCAATTCCGGGAAATGAGTATGAAAGCGTTCTGCCAGATCCCAAAGGGGGGCATTGCGGTAGGGAGAACTATCTACCGTGCAAAAGCCACGATGGATGATGCGGACATCTTTCAGTCCTGCCTGATGGAGGCGCTCCACCGCGCCCATCCACAACTCTACATCGGGACATACCGGATTCTTCACCCATACCGGAAGTTCGCATCCGCGCAAGGCTTCTGCCAACTCATGCATCATAAAGGGATTGACCGTTGTACGGGCACCAATCCATATCATGTCGAGACCGGCTTTCAGCACGGCCTCCACATGGCAGGGAAGTGCTACTTCTGTCATTACCCGGAGTCCCAGTTCTTGCTGTACTTCACGCATCCAGTCCAGTCCTTCCTCGCCTACTCCCTCAAATGTTCCGCAGCGCGAACGGGGTTTCCACAGGCCGGCACGCAAGGTGCCCACGCCAATTTCTTTCAATCCCTTGGCTGTTTCCAACATCTGCTCACGACTTTCCGCACTACACGGACCAGCCACTAAACCTATAGTTTTCATATTATAATAGTTACAAGTGACGAGCTACGAGCTACAAGTGACGAGCTACAAGCTACGAGTGACAAGCTACGAGCTACAAGTAACAAGTAATAAGTTGCCCTTCGATGTGATGAAGTAATCCTAAGCCTGAAGGCTTTCAACCTTCCCCCACACAACCACCCGAAAGGTACTTGTAGCTCGTAGCTTGTGTAGCTCGTAGCTTTCTCACTCTTCGATAATCACACGGAAGCCTACATTATATACTTTCTGCCAAGGCAGATAAGCCCGGCGATAATATGCAGTGGATGTTTTCGGATGATCATTCCACGAGCCTCCTCTTACTACCTTTTCCGTACCTGTACCTTGTGCCTTCTCATTATAAGGATAAGGACAGTAATCGGAAGAAGTCCATTCGGCAACGTTACCTTGCATATCATACAAGCCCCACGCATTGGATTGATAACCGCCGCCTTTCACCATCAGCATATTGCCATCGTCCACACCATTCTCCTTAGGTTGATAAGTATAGTACTTATACCAAGGATCATTCTCCCGCATCGGCATCGGGTTCACCCCGCGAACAGCCATCTGATTCAAGTGTTTATCCGCCAAGTTCTCGTACTTGCCAAAATCGGTATTCAACGAACCATACCAGAATTCACTATCGCTACCTGCACGGCAGGCCCATTCCCACTGCACCTCGGTAGGCAGGGTAATCTTCATACCGGTCTTTTCACTCAGCTTCTGGCAGAATGCCATCGCTTCTTCCCAGCTTACACGTATGGCAGGCTGTTCCGGCTTATTGGCAGGATAACCCTCGTGTACGTGGTCTTTCCACAACTGGCGGATGAAGCGGCTGTCGTGTTCGGGGAAAAGAGTGCGGAACTGTTCGTTGCTCACTTCTATTTCACCCATCCAGAATGCCTTCTTCACTACCTGCTTGTGTGCAGGAGAATAATCGGAATGCCCTCTGTTGCTACCCATCACAAACGAACCGGCAGGAATGCGGACAAAATTCATCTTTATGCCCGGAGCCAATTCAATGCTCATCTTGGCATTGTCTTCCTTAGCAAGCATAGCCTGCGCAACGGAATTATCAAATGGCCAGCCTTTCACTTTCACATCCTTATCCTTATACTCTTTCTTCTCAGGTCTTACAGGAGCAGGCTTATCCTGACCTTCCAGATACTTGGCATATGAACGAATCTCAGCTTGCCAGTCTACACCGGAGCCTGCATACTTTTCTGTCAGTTCCGTACGGCGGCTGATTTGCTCTACTCCCTTAAACTCATTGGCATTGAACTTGCCATGATAAGGAGCGTTGAAGTCAATCCAGTTATAGAGAGCCTGCCACTCTTTATCGGTCAGTTCCACACCATGATGTCCGGTTTTCAGTATCTTGATTAACGGGCTTACAGAGGCATGATATTCATACGGGTCGAGCACTTCGATTTCAGCTTCGGGACCTTGACGGTATACGTATGGATGCAGGTTCAGATAACTAATCCCGAATCCGGAGAACTTATCAATCTTTCCGCCGGTGAAGTCGGCCAGTTTATTGGAACCGTCGTGACAGGCAATGCAAGCACGGTCGAGTACAGGCTGCACCTCCAAATCGAAAGTGAAAGAGCGTACTCCGCCCTCCGGTTTCGTAATGGCATGAGGAGCCATTGTTGAAGCTTTCACACGTTTGGGAATAGGAAGTTGGTTCTGATCTTCGTGGCAGCCGACACAGGAAACTGTCTCACCCGGCATACCCGTCAACCAGCTACGCATCCACTGAATGGCACGTCCTTCCGAATCCAACGGTTGCAACGAGATAGGCGTATTGGCAGGAATCGTAAAGATGGCGGAACCGTCCTCTTCAACAGGAACCGTACCCAGCAAACGTTTGATGTCCCAACCGCTCTGAATACCCTGTGCCCAATGGTCGGACGGAGTCTTGTTATAAGCGTATTCGTAGGCAAGCACGCGGAAAGCTTTCACTGTGCCACGGGGCACACCTTCCAGTCCTTCACCTTCGTAGATATCCTGAATAAATACGGTAGCTTCCTTGCTGCCCGGTTTAACCTTCTCAGGAATCACCGGAGGAACCGGACGTTTCATCACTGGAGTAGGACAAATCAGTCCTTCCCCTTCAAACTCTGCAATCAGCGTTAGGTTGTCATAAACGTCTATCAGATAGACCCCCCACAGGGCGCTTTCATTCAGTTTGGCTGTAACAAGGAAATATTTATCCGTCAATGGATAAGGCTTGATGAACTGAGGCCATACACCATCTACCAAACGATCTTTTACAATCGGCTCAATCTTGCGGTCGCGGAAGGGCAGTTCCTGTAACATGCCTTTCTCCGACTTACGACTCTTTGAAGGGTCGAACAGCATCAAGCGTCCGGAACGGGTTACACCGTGGTGACCGGAAATTACACCAATAAACTGCGAAGAACCGCCGGGCAGAGGTTTGGCATCGAACGTACTGTTAGGGAAGTAAGAACCACTGCCATACAGGGATTTCTGTTCGGTTCCATCCGGATTCATATGCATCACAAAGCGGGAAAAGTAATGGGTCAGGTCGGTATACTCCCAGCGGGTGTACATGATGCGACCGTTATTCATAACCGTAGGCGCCCAGTTAGCATCCTGGTCGAAAGTGAGACGGCGCAGAGAACCATCTTTCGGGTCGTACAAGCACATATTGCCTACTTCGTCATTACCATTCACACAGGGCACACCATTATAGCCGATATTGGAAACGGCAATAATCTTACCGGAAGGTAAATAGGTGGCGTCGAAGAATTCCAAGTCTTTCTCCGGAGTCTCAATCAGCTTTTTCAGACCTGTGCCATCCAGTTTCACTTCGAACACCTGCCAGCGACGGTCAGTGTCTATCATAGAGAACATGAGTCGTTCGGCATCCCAGTGCAGTTTCAAGTCAGGGACAGAAGAACCGTTAGTCGGCTTGAAAATAGTCCGGCTCTGAACATCTCCACGCAGATTAGTCAGTTCAGCTATTTCGGCATTGAAACCACCACGGGAGGTGGAAGTCTGGTTAGACCAGTTATTGTTTTGTGTGCCCAGAGCACGTGGGTTTATCTGGCGGGCAGAGGTTCCCACCTTATAACGGCCAACGATAATCTTATCCATATCCAGTGCCGTGTTTGCCAGCAAAATATCACGTTTCAGTTGCAAGGCCTTGTTGGCGGCTTCCAAAGCCGACGCATCATTCTTATAGATGCCTGAGAAACCTTTTCCTGCCAACAACTTCAGTTCGGCAAGCCGTGCCTGATTGGTATTTTTATCGTAATTGGCATCCTGCGCCATATCATTGTAAGCCTCTTCGATGGTACGCATATTGAGCCAGCTCAGGGATTCCTGCAACTGATACACGTTCATTGCCGCTTGTGCCAGGTCCAGATAGCCGATGACTTGTTCATCCAATGCCGGTTTTGAGGCAATCTGTGCAATCTGTGTGGTGAAGTAGTTTTTATCTTTCAACAGATTTGCTACTTCGGTCGCTATATGTTTTTCGATAGTGGCATCATGTGTTGTAACCAGCGCTTTCATATCACTTCCACCGAAAGGCAAAAACTGAGTGGCCTGTGTGGGGTATTTCGTCACAATATCCGCAGCAGCTTCGGAACCCGTGATGCCTTGAAGGCGGAAAATCACCGTACCGGAGGAAGAGCGGTTCTCCAAACCAATCTCTGCCTCGAAACGGACATATTTCTTATCCAAGGGTACAACAATCTGGGCATTGGCATTCGCCATAATCGTGCGTTTATAGGTTTTGCCTTTCATAACAACATCCTGTGCCTTGGCATTCTCATTAAAACGCAGGTTACCGCTACCCGTCTTCTTGAATGTATCTCTGAGGTCGTTCAGCCAGACGGATGAACCGTCGGCCGCAACCAATCTGGCATTTGCCCACACGGCCTGGTCATCTCCCGTGCCGTCCACGGTTCCCCAGGTATAGAGTACCATTTCATCCAGTCCGGTCACATCAGCCGAAAAAGGTACTGCCGCTTCCTTTGCCTTGATAACCTTCGACGCAACGGGCAAACAAGTTTTCTGCATCTCTGCATGGGCCTGGTTCTTAGCCGCAGCAATGCTTTCCGCCCACGTAGCAGGCGCTTTCACTTTTGCACTTGCCCTCCGCTGTGCCATGCCAGGGAGCGATAAAGCAATGCATACAGACATTACTAATAATTTCTTATTCATAATACTTTGTTCTAAAGTTAATCTCCTATTCTAAGTCCGGTAACCGGAAATCTTTCAAATAACAGGCAGCAGATATCTTACCTACATTCTCTTTATCGTGCAAGCTCCATACCATTTTGCCTTCCTTATCTATTTCTATCAATTGCGGTTCGTCCACAGTAACGTCTTTCGTGTGTCCGTGCCAATTACAAATCAATAGATTCTGATTCTTCAACTGCAATATCTGCCCGACAAATAACAGGGCCACTCCCGGTATATCATTGGCATTCGTCCGCTTCAGTTCCTCTCCTGTCCGGCGGTCAATCACCATATAATAATGCCCGTCTCCACAAGGCAGCAGCAAGTTTCCATCTTTCAGTTCGAGTGATGAGAATGCCTTGCCCTCAATCTGATGCTCTGCCACCACTTTCCCTTTACGGGTCACTTCCAGCACTTTCTGCCTAGCCATTACCGGTATCAGATAATTCTTATTCCGGAGCTGAAACACCTGGCGGAACTGGTTGTGGGGCTTATCAACCTCTAAATCCAGTACGACTTTATTCACTTCTTTACCGTTCTTATCCAATTCTACGAACCGGGCAGGATTGCCACATATCCCAAGCAATACGCCTCCACCACGCAACAAGGTGGCTGATTGCAATTCTGTCTGATCCGGTGCCTGATAATCCCAGACCACCTGATGGTCCCAAGTCACGAGCTTGGCTCCCCGTTTATAGGAATACAGCACTTCACCTTTCCGGGTCAGAGCGACTGTATTACATTCTTCCCCCTTTTCTAAAGCATGTTTCCACTCCACATTACCGGTTTGTTTGTCTACCAACAGAATATGCGGATTCCCGGAACCGGCAACCAAGAGTTTATCTTGCGCTGCCGCCCGGAATCCCATGGAAATAATGACCCAAATAATAATATAAACCCTCATCATCCCTTTTATAGTCAGTGCTACTTATTCTTCAGTTCACTGAACAGTTCAAACGCCTGTTCAGGTTTCAACCCATCGTGCACCACTGCATGAACGGCCTGTATCATAGCAGCCGGAGCTTCGGACTGAAATACATTACGCCCCATGTCCACCCCGGCAGCACCTTCGCTGATAGCCTTGTAGCACAACTCCAACGCCTCCGGTTCGGGCAATTTCTTTCCACCTGCAATCACTACGGGAACAGGACAGGCCGCCACTACATTCTCAAATCCGTCGCAATAATAGGTCTTCACAATATTAGCACCATTCTCAGCAGCAATACGGGAAGCCAGACCGAAATAACGTGCATCACGTGCCATGTCCTTACCGACAGCCGTGACACCCATCACGGGGATTCCATAGCGGGCGCCTTTATCGACAGCTTTATAGAGATTAGCAATCGTTTTTGCTTCATGGGCGGCATCGCCGATAGAAAGCATCACGGCCATTGCCGAAACATTCATGCGGAGGGCATCTTCAACGTCAATCAGGACATTGTCATTCAATTCCGTCAGGATGGAAGTGCCCGCGTCAGAACGGAGGCAAATGGGTTTATTAGTTGTGGGAGGTATCATTGTGCGGAGAATGCCACGGGTACACATCAGGCAGTCGGCATACTCTATCAGCGGAACAATACTTAAATCGATACGCTCCAGTCCGGATGTAGGACCCATGATGAAGCCATGGTCAAATGCCAGCATTACCGTCCGGCCCGTTTTCGGGTTGAAGATGCGCGACAGGCGGTCTTTCATACCCCACGGAAGATTTTCCGCTCCTTTCACATGAAAACTATTATTAGAAGAGGCAACACCTAAACCAAAGTCGGCGCCTTCTCTCAAATCATCTAAATCAGCCATTTCTTAATCTTTTATTATTTATAGTTCTATAATGAATCGCATGAGCAACTACCTATTAGTAGTTTCACCGCTTGCTAACACGACCCGTTACAGAGTTTTATTTATATATTATTTTATAAGGCCCTGGCAAATGCATCGAACATGCACGACCAGGAGCATGCCCCGGAATCAGCATAACCGATAGAACGTTCACCGTAGTTCCGGGCACGCCCGAAGTTTGCCTTCATCTCTTTTGTAGCTTCAGCACCCTTCACAGCAGCTTCGGCACCTGCCAGCAGGATGGTTTTCACATCTGTGGAATTGCACGCCTGAATTGCCTCTACTGCCGGAATCAGGGCATCCATCATTGTTTTGTCTCCCTGCTTGGCTTTCGTCTGTTTTCTTACACCTTCAAGTCCACCAGCAAACATAGCCTTTACGCCTGCCGCATCCAGCTCAACGCCTGCCGCATGGTCGCTCATTCCGAGGAAGAAGCCGCCCAGCAAAGTACTTGTAGAGCCACTGATTTCGAGCATCAAATGGAAGCTCATATCATTCAGCATAGACCGGAATTCAGTACCCTGTTCAGCCGTAGCCACAAGGGCGGACATGGATTGCACAATAGCCGTGCCGTGGTCACCATCACCCAGCACTGCATCCAGCTTTGAAAACTCATCGGCACGTTCCGTAATGCACACCAGTGCATTACGGAGCATCGCCTTAAAATCATCTACAGTCAGTTTATCCATCTTTTATCGTCCGATAGTCGTCCAGTAAGGAGCGTTTGACATACTGTTATTCAGATAATCCACATGGTCATCATCCAGCAAACCGAGAATCATCTGGAAACCGGCCTGTTCCTGTACTGTCAGCAACTCGCCAATGCGGGCAGAAGCTACTTCAATACCAGCATTTTCGAGCACCTGATGAGCCTTACGATAGACGATGTTCATTTCCATGTGCGTGGTTGCACCTACACCATTGATGATGAGCAGAGCCTTGTTACCAGCCCGGGGTTGCAGCTTCTTCATCAGAAGACCTATCATTTCTTCGGCCGTATCATCGGCAGAAACCAGTTGCTTCCGTCCGCCGCCACCTTCACCGTGTTGCCCCATGCCAATTTCAATCTCACCATCGGGCAGGTCGGAAATGTTCATGCCATTCTGCGGATGGGTACAGGATTTCATGGCTACAGCCAACGTAGCCAATCGCGTATTGAACCGTTCACCAATTTCGATAATCTCATCCAGGGATTTGCCTTCTTCGGCAGCAGCACCCACAATCTTAATCAGAGGCACACAGCCCGCCAGACCACGTCGGTCATCGTCCGGTGCATCCAAACCGGCGCTGATGTCATCATGCGTCAGAATCGTCTTCACCTTGATGCCTGTGCGTTCTGCCAACTGGCATGCCATATTCGCACTCATCACGTCGCCGGAGTGATTCAGCACCACTAACAAGATACCGGCTTCACGCTTGAACATCTGCAAAGCCTGAAACAAACGCTGGGCACCCGGAGCAGCAAAAATATCGCCAACCACAGAGCAGTCCAGCATACCGTCGCCTACAAAACCACTCAATGCAGGTTCATGACCGGAACCACCCAAAGTGATAACAGCAACTTTGTCTTCTGCCTTTGCATGTGCACGCACTATAATGTTTTCTCCGCCAATGGCTACCTGATTACTGTAGGCCATTGCATATCCTTCCAACAATTCCGCCGTCAGGTTATCCGGATCGTTTATGAATTTATTCATCATGGTTTCTTTCGTTTTTAATTATTTATCAAACTGCATTAATTCCAAGGCAATACCTTCTTCTTCGATGAAGGCAATTGTCAGATTCTCCCCGCCCGGCATCGGTTCCACCAGCACCTTTGCGCCTTTCAGCTCAGCTTCCAGATTATCTACCTCGTAAGCAATGTGCGCCACTTTCTGAATCAGTTCCGGCATCCAGCTTCCTTCCTCAAAACGCAGGTATTCTATCTTGTTAGGGCTTTCATTGAAATTAGTCAGCCATACTTTCAATCCTTCCGCATATACTTCACCGGGTTGCGGCGTAGTGGTAGGTACTCCAAAATGATTTATCTTTCTCATGGTATTCAATATATTCAGGTTTTACAAAGCTGCTTGTCCGTTGGTGAAACGCAGACCGTCATTGTCATGGTAGCAAGCCCATTCATCCACAATGGCTCCTTCGGGACCAGCCATCATGAAGTGGAAAGTTTCCAATTCTTTCAGACGAAGAACATCTCCTACATTCTGTTTCACGAAATTCTTGCTCTTAATCGGACCGTGAGATTCCGGAACAGCAGGAGCATTTGGTGTTTCGTCACCTATTTCGGAGAAGTTATATACCCATCCGTGTTCCACCATCCACGATTCATGCTTGGCAGGGAAGTTAGTCTTCACATGAGCATGCTCCGGAATCATCTGTCCCGGCAACAGGTAAATAGCATGTGCAAAATAACCGTATTCGGCATCGTTCACCCAGAAGATACCACCCATACCCACATTCTCAAAATCGCCCAAACCGAAGTCTGTGAACCAGATATCCTTCTCCATCAACGGAGTGTAGGGCACACCATAAAATTCAAACATGTCAAGGAATGCTTTCTTGGCAGCTTCCTGGTCAAACTTACCGTCCTTGTAGAAGTCAGCATTCGTGTACTTCTTCTGATACGCAGTCTTTTCCTGTGTCATAACTTGTTCTGTTTTTTTAGTTTCTGCCGTGCAGGAGGCAAGCCCCGCGCCGCAGATGGCAATGAATGCCAAGGTTAATACTTCTTTCAATTTCATACGTTCCTCTATATTAATGGTTAATAATCTGCCTCAGCGGAGAATCCCCATTCCTTCTATCTCTATCAGCAACTCCGAGCGGCACACATCGGTCAACGTATAGATAGCGGGTAAATCAGGGTAGCGTTCTGTCACTGTCCGCTTCGCCTCCTCCATGTCTTCCCAGTGCTTCACATACACCCGGAAAGTGATAAGTGTGGCATCGTCCGTTGCAGGAATGCCGGAACGGTTCAGATTCTCACGAGACACCAGATATTCGATATTCTCCAGTGTCGTCAGCGTTTGTTTTGCTATCCCCACTCCTTCCAGACTCTGCTCGCCACGGATGGCTGCCGTGCCGGAGACGTAGACAAAGCCGTGGTCTTCCTTCCACACCGCCTTGGCACGCTCAAACTTGGGAGTGGTCTTTTGCAGCAGTACCTCGTCCGTCTCTCCCAGCAACACTTCTTGCGAATAGGCATGGGCAGCCACCTGCAAGGGATTATCCACACCGCACACCTGAACAGTCTTATCCTTGCAAAGCAACGCATCCAGATCAATCATGATGCCGCCCCACTGCGTACCGATACCGGTAGCCGCCGGATACCCCGCCGTCCACTCCACCCCGTGATAGAACAAGGAACGGGCATCATTGAAGTCCTGATAGTGTTGATGGCCGGTTGCATCATATGCTGTTATCTTCTCAATATAATTCCACTGGCGTATAATGGTAGAAACCGGCATGTGTTCTCTTTCCAGCACCCCTGCTATCTTTGCGAATACCTCGTGAGACTGTTCACGGATAGTCTGGTGCAGCACATCTCCCGTTATTCCACTCAGGAACAATCGCTTGCATCCTTCCCTTTCGATGGTGATGTACGGCATTTCTTCCTGCCTCCGGTATTCAATCCTGTCCCGCCCGGCGGTGAGCAGTACTTCATGCACTTCCATTGCCAACCCCATTGTCCGGGGAGGTTGCGCCACATAACTTACCAAAGGACTGCTTTCTCCAAACGATTCTTTCACAGCTTCCCTGATACGGACAAAACGGACTACGTACTCCTCATTTCCCACCGGCGCACCGAATATCACCATACGCACAGGGGTATAAACCGACTTGTATTCCGCCAGCAAATCCGTCAGCATATCTTCAAAAGGAGCTTGAGCTACCTGAAAGAAGCGATGAACGATTTCTATATTTTCATGTGTAATCATGGTCTTAACTACATTTTAAAGTGAATTCACATACTCCGCGAGTTCTTCGGCTTCTTTAGCTGATATCTTCTTTTCAATGCCGTGTTTATGCACCGTGAACACTTCTTCCATGGTAGCGGCCCTTCCGTCGAACAGATAAGGAGCCGTGCGCCACACTTCGCACAAAGTCGGAGTGTCCCAGCCATTTTCAAATTCAATATCTTCACCGATGCGGTGCATCTTCATATCCGTATAATAAGGGCCCGAATGGCATTCGTCACAATTGAACTTCTCATAGACTTTACGTCCCCGCTTCGCCTTCTCAGAAAGCTCTCCATTCACCAGATAGGGACTGGGAACCGGCTTCAAGGCTATCAAATATTCATCTACACATTCTGCAAACTCTTCGGGCAGTTCAGAGAACTGGATATGCGTAAATCCGGCACGAACAGCAATCTCGGCACGGGCACGAATGCCGGAAATCATACATGGAGGCGTGACGTGAGAGAACAACAGGCTCTTGCAGTTCTTCGAATTGCCTATGCCGTCATTCATCAAATCCCAATTCATGGCATCCATACGCCCATCTCCCGGATGACACCCATTGCACGACTGCCAGTTCTGGAAACAATGTTCCGCGTCATTAAAGTATTTTTCACCCCGTTGTATCCGGCTTTCCACACGGTTCTTCACCATAGCAATGGCACGGACATGGGTTGTATTCAAGTCCACCACATTCAGCGTATCCGAGAAATAGGTAGGCACTACAGCCTCGCCGTCTTTCAACATTATGCTGCGCGGTCCGTTTCCCTCCAAAGGCACACGTTTGCGAAGTCCATACAGGAAGCGAAGGTCATACGCCAAAGCATCTTTCTGAGGATATGCCTCAAACTTCCGGATGAATGCCGGATAGTCTATCACGCTAATCTCATGCGTGCCGGAGTGGCTGACTACTATTTTATCGTCCGTACATTTCACATCCCAGATACCCGCAGCACCCCGTTCCGGTTCATCCAGCAGCACGGCACCCTCGAAGTTCAGAGTGGACAAATTGACAACGCTTATGGCACTGGTATTCATCCAGCCCTGCTGCAACTGTGAAGTCGGAACCTGGAAACGTCCCAGATTATGGGTAACCAACAAATAACGTCCGTCAGGAGAAAGAGACATCCCCCGCAAAGCGTTACTTCCATTGGCCAGTTGTATATCTTTTATCTTCTGGAAACTTTCCCTGTCAATCACCGAAACACAAGCGGTCACGGTGTCTACATCCGCCCGTTGCATAGGCAGGAAATTGGCTACAAACAAGTATTTGCCCTCTCTATCAAGAACGGCAGACTTCGGTTCACGCAACACTTTTACTGTTCTTAATACTGTTTTTCCGTTCCTGTCCAGCTCGGACACTGTACTGGCAAACTGATTACAGATGTATAGCCTGTCGTTACCTGCATCCAGCAATGGAGCACAAGCACCGGATGCCGTCTCTACAAAAGTCTTTTCCGAAGGATTGGAAGCGGACAGAATATAAACTCCGTTCTTCTGTTCACCTGCCACCGTTGCATAAATCCGGTCTCCATCCGCCATGACTCCTGTAGGCACTTCATCCAATTCCCACTCTTGCAGGCGTTCTTTATAATCCGATGAGTAAACAGATACTTTCCGGACTCCCTTCTGAGACACAATCATTCCGGATTTATAAGGAGCAATACCGGTGATAAACAATGGACTCCCTTCCGGTTGTTCTGTAGTGCGAGTAGTGAATGCAAATAGAAATACCACTAATAATACCGGTATCATGATTGTTGTGATGCTGCGACTTTTATATCTCATAGTGATTAAATTTAGCTTGTTTTTCACATCACAAAGATAGGGCATCACCGCTCTGAGGGGTATAAATAGTGTATCATTGACTTGCAATAATGTCTCAAAATGAACAGAGCATATCTTTTGAGACAACAAAGAAAATGGTTTGAGACAAAAAAGGCGGAAACTCCTTCCCGCCCCTAATCTAACTTTTATTCTTATATCTTCTCCCTACCCGCACTATTCATCTGAACAAATTCCGTAGGGGTAAATCCGTAGAATGCCTTAAATGAATTAGAGAAATAGGAGTGGCTATTGAAGCCTAACAAACTTGCCACTTCCGAGACGCTCATATTGGTATCCTTGAGATAACGCAAAGCCACCTCCAAACGTTTATTCCGTATTAACTCTGTTGGCGATAGTTCGGATATGGCTTTTATCTTGCGGTAAAGATTGGCACGGCTGATACCGATCTGTTCGCACAGCATCTCTATACCCAAGTTCTCATCGGAGATATTTTTCTCTATAATTTCATACAGTTTCTGCGAGAAGCGTTCGTCCGCCGAGTTGGTACTCACTCCCACCACTTCGGGCGAGAAACGTTTGCCATACAATCTTTTCAGTTGCTCCCTCGACTGCAACAGACTTTGAATACGGATGCGAAGCACATCCATGCTGAAAGGCTTAATCACGTAGTCATCCGCTCCTGCCTGAAAGCCTTCCTTTATATGCATCACCATAGAGCGCGCAGTCATCAAAATCACCGGAATATGTCCGATACGAATATCATTCTTAATCATGGAACAAAGCTCGAGCCCGTTCCGCTTAGGCATCATGATGTCGCTCAACACCAAGTCCGGAAAGAATTGTACAGCCTTATCATACCCCTTTATGCCATTTGACGCTTCTATGATTTCGTACGTATCTTCCAGAGATTTATGCAGATACTCACGCACGTCCTTGTCATCTTCCACCAGAAGAATCACCGGTTTTATCCCCAATAGTAGATACCTGCGGCTTCTCCACCGGCTGTGCAAAAGCCGTGTCGCCGATAATTTCCATGGGCATAGAATCAGCTTCTTCTTCCGTAAAGGCCTCACGGGAAACAGGAAGCAATATGATGAACCGCGTACCTTCCATTCCGTCTTCACGGTCTTCGATGCGAACAGCCCCCTTATGCAACTTCACGATGGAATATACCAGACTGAGCCCGATACCGGTTCCCGGAATATTTACTCCCGATGTCTCGGGAATCCGGTAGAAAGGTGTGAAAACCTTATCACGTTCCTGCGGCAGAATACCACAACCGGCATCTATAACTTCCAACTTCATGTACATGGCTGAAGGAGCTACTTCCTTACGGTACTCTTCCGCCAGTTCTCCGTCGGAGAGATGCTCTACCAGCATACGTATATCTTTACCGGAAGGAGTATACTTGAATGCATTGGACAGTAAATTGAACACTACTTTTTCAAGCAACGCTTTATCATACCAGGCCCGGAACTCCCGGTCCTTACAATCCAGCGTAAAAGATATTTCATTGGTCTGCGCTATCTGATTAAAGGCACAATATATCTCCGTGACAAACTCATAGACATTGTTCTCCGTAACTTTCAGTTCTATCGTGCCGCTTTGGTTCTTCTGCAAATCCATCAACTGGTTGACCAGCAAAAGAAGACGCTGTGCATTCTTATAGATGATGCCCAGTTTATCCCGCAACTCCGCCCCCATATCTATCCGTTTCATCAGTTCTTCAAAAGGAGTGATTATCAGTGTGAGCGGTGTGCGCAACTCATGGGCGAAGTTAGTGAACAGATGCATCTTTGCCTGATGAAACTCTTCCTGTTGCTGCTGTTGTTTCTGCTCCATCCGCAACTTTTCCCTCAAACGGCGACGGGCATTGAAGTAATGGACTATCGCATAGACCACTCCTATCAGTAGCAGACCATAAAGCAGAAAAGCATACCAGGTGGTCCATAAAGGCGGAGCAATGATAACCTTCAATGCCTTTCCCTCTTCGTTCCACACGCCATCGTTATTACATGCTTTCACCCGGAAGAGATAGGTTCCCGGACGCAAGTTAGTATAGTAAGCCGTACTGCGCTCGCCTACATGGTTCCAGTCCTTATCATACCCTTCCAGCTTATAAGCATACTGGTTCATCTCCGGATTAATAAAGTTCAGCGCTTTATAACTAATAGACAGATTATTCTGATTATACCGTAAACTGATGGATTCCGTTTCATTGAGCAAACCATCCAGTATGCCTGTTCCGTCGTCCGCCTGCACCGGATGGTTATTTACCAACAGCTCTTCCAATACCACCGGCGGCACAACGCGGTTCATCGGCATATCCGGTGTATAGAAAGTGATAAAACCATCGTTACCGGTAAAACAAAGCGTACCATCGGGCATAGCCACCCCACCCCGGTAAGTGAACTCACGCAAATGGATGCCGTTGTTAAATGGAAAGTTCTTAATCTCCCCTGTAGAAGGCGAATAACAAGAAATGCCCTGCAACGAACTCATCCAGAGATTCCCATCCGCTCCTTCCAGAAGTTTACAGATGTCTCCCCCCATCAACCCGTCTTTCTCTGTCACCCAACGAAGCACGCCCCCCTGTTTATCCAACTGAAAAATGCCACCGCCATAAGTGGATACCCATACATCACCGGACTTTACAGGCAGTATGGAAGATATATAATTGCTCGGTATCCGCCGTTCCTTCTCCGGGCGGGAAGAATTGAAGTTCGTCACTTCTCCCGTACGGGTATCGTAGCGATGAAGCCCCGCGGAACGCATGCCTACCAACAGCACACCGGGGCTTTCCTCTGCCAGACAACGGATGGAAGAGAAATGGAGTTTTTCCCCCTCTAATCCTCTGAACTCAGTCTTCCGTTCGCCCGAAGGGGTAAAACACGTCAATGCATATCCGCCCTTCGAACTGCTCACCCACAAATTACCATTCGCATCACGCACAATGTCATATAGAACAAGCTCCACCGGATATTTATAGAACAATGAGAAACGGCGGGTGGCCAGGTCGAAACGATAAACCTCACCCAATGCCGTGCCACACCAGATGCAATCGTCTTCGGCATATACAGCTTTGATTACATTGGAATTGTGGACGGAATAGCTCGTCTTATCAATCAGATAGAATTCAGCTTCACCGGTGACAATATCATATTGCAACAGTCCATACCCTTCGGTGCCTATCCACAAACGTTTCTGTTTATCTACGCAGGCTGAACCGTAGATACCGGTTTGCAAGTTCAGCGCTTTGCCCGGTGCGTGATGGATGAAGCGGTCGGTGAGAGAGCTTAACCAGGTGACACCTCCTGCATACGTACCAATCCACAAAGTGCCGGTGTGGTCCAGACAAAAAGAATAGACAGAGAAATGTCCCAAAGCACGTCCCGGTTCATCATAGCTGGTCACCTTATTTATCTGGTCAGTCAGTGGCGCATAGGCATAGATGCCATCGAAAGTACCAATCAACATCTCACCTCCCCACTCGGCAAGGCAACGGACATAGTTATTCTTCAAGCCGCTATTGGAAGAGGTATAAGAGGTTATTTTATTGTTGCGGACATCAATCCGGCTCAACCCGCCTTGCTGGCACCCCACCCAGATGCGGTGATAAGAGTCTTCATAAAGAGTGGAAATGCTATTGTCCGGCAACCCTGTCCGGCGGTCGTAATGGTTAATCATCCGCATCTGCTTGTTGCACTGATAAACTCCGTTCGTCACCGTGCCTATCCAGAAGTTTCCTGCTTTATCTTCCATCAAGGTGGTGATGGAACCATTGAAATCTCCTGCAAAGTTCACTCTTTCAAAGCGGTCCTGCTCCGGAAGGTAACGGCAAAGTCCACCACGGGTACCAATCCAGACTCTGCCGGAAGTATCGGCCAGAAGAGAAAGGATACCTGTATTGGGAAGCCCGTCGGGAACAAAGTAGTTGCGGATGTGCTCGGTGCGAAGGCACATCCGGCTTAGTCCACGGCTGGTGGCAATCCACAGATAGTTCTCCCGGTCTTCACAGATGTCATTGATTTCATTGTCCGCCAGACTGAGAGAATCACCGGGATGGTGGCGGAAGACAGTATATCCACTGCCGTTGTAGCGGTTCAATCCATTGCGCGTGCCCAGCCAGAGGTATCCGCGGGTATCTTGGCAAATGGTCATGACGGAAAGCTGGGAAATTCCTTCATTAAGCTTCTGGCTATAGTAGAAAGAGTATTTTTGGGAACCTGCCCATACACTGAAAGTGGATAGGAGGCAGAGAAACAAGAACAGAAAAACTTTCAATTTCATAAAGATAGAGATATTGGTCGATGCAAAAATAAGAAAAGGAAGGAGATTATGGAGGATGGAGGGAGGAAATTATAGTTTCACCTTCACCATCGTTCCTTCCGTTATATTCTTCTTCAGCATCGTCTTACCCCCTTTCAGCACTTCCACATGCAGCTTCTTCCCTGCACGGGACACGCGAATATCGAAATCGGAGTTGAAAGCACGGACATGATTCAGATTCATATATTCCCATTCCTGCGGCAAGCGGGGTGTCATCTCGAAACTGCGCAGGCCGGTGGGGCGAATACCGAAAAGCCCTTCCGTATAGATGCGGCAATACAGCCCGCTTTCGGCAGAGAGGTGGCGCTGGTTGCCTTCGGGCCATGCTTCGATGGCATAAGGTACGTGGTCGCCCAGCAGACGTCGGTGCGAATACTTCTTAAGGAAGCTCATACCTTTCTCCACTTCTCCGGCGGCGATGGTGCCACGCAGGGCATAGAGGGTGCTGCGATCCCAAAAGGTTTCGGTACCGGCTTGCGTCAGCAATCCGTCATCCGTCCAGAGGCGGGGTGAGAATAGGGCGTCGATGGTGCCTTGGGCACGGGTGTAAATGCCTGTAACGAGAGGCATACAAATCCAGGAACGCAGGATGTCATTGCCATCATAATAGCGATAGCTGTGGAAACCTTCTATTTCGTGGCCGAAGTGTTTCTCTATCGCCTGCTCCAGATTTCGGGCCTGCTGGCGGTAGGCAGCCAGTTGCCGGGCAGGTACACCAAGTTCTTGTCCCAACATAACGGCAGAACGCAAGGCATCATAATAGAGCGTGGAAGTGCAGAGATTCGCATCGCCAGCCGGGAAACGGTTTTCCAACTCATCCGAATCGGAAGCAACTACGCCTGCCGGGGTGAGTTTGCGGTGGCAATATTCCAGACACCATTCGATGAGGGGCCACAACTCA
>ULMJ01029868.1_pt1 | contig 26790 bp, 26 predicted proteins | sample 1951641 | NCBI WGS metagenome assembly ULMJ01 (sample SAMEA4835550, study PRJEB28245) | human gut metagenome | biome: gut microbiome; material: fecal sample | place: Denmark | collected 2008 | reverse complement strand
CATAGTTACCGAGGTATCAGAACTGATACCTTCCCTTATAAACACCTTCTTTATTGTCATAAATAATATTTCCATATCAAGTAGAAAAGAGCAATGATCGACATACCATACATCCAGTTCAAACTTCTTTGTCCAACTAATTGCATTACGACCATTCACTTGAGCCCAACCAGTTATACCCGGACGGACTTCATGACGGCGAGCCTGCTCTTCAGAATAAAGAGGAAGATATTGAGGTAGTAAAGGACGCGGTCCTATTAAGGACATATCTCCTTTCAATACATTAATCAACTGTGGTAATTCATCAATAGAAGTAGAACGGATGAACTTTCCTAGTTTAGTCAAACGTTTCTCATCCGGTAATAGAATTCCATCTTCATTGCGTTCGTCAGTCATCGTTTTGAATTTGATGACCCTGAAAATCTTGCCACACTTACCCGGACGTTCCTGAGTAAAAAAAATGCCAGCACCTTTATTGGCAAAATATAGCCAGATAGAGATTACTAACAATATCGGCCAGATAACCATTAATACACAAAAGACTATGATAAAATCAATCAACCGCTTTACAAAATGTACATACATGAATACAAAACCCAATTAATTTAAATATCACCAAACCACATATTGATTTGCATTTTCATAAGTATAATGAGAAGCTGCATTTAGTGCATTTCTCGCCAAACAAGCCTTATATTCTTTATCTTCTACTAACCGATTAATATAACAAATCATCCGTTCAACCTCGTCTTTCTCAAAACATTGCCCACAATGTTCTTTCTCCACCAATAAACCTATTTCTGACTTCTTGGGAGCAATACACAACAAGGGTGAACCAACAGATAGAATATTGTAAGTCTTACTAGGTACACTAACAAATGCTGTATCATCCGTCAATGTCACAACAGACAAATCAGCCACACACAGTGAGTACTTCATTTTATTTGCTGGTTGCCAATCTAAAAACGTGCAATTACTTAGATTATATTGGTTTGCCAAATCCATTAATTGAGATTTCTTTCCGCCATTACCTATAATCATAAAATAAATTTCCTTAGTCTCCTTAAATTTACGAGCTAATTCCAATATAATCTCTACATTATGTGTATAACCGATATTACCAGAATACATAATTACAAATTTCCCTTGTAATCCATGCTCTTGTATAAAAGGATTATCTTTTTTAAGAATTGGAGCCAGAGAATTTGTAGAACTCCAATTTGGTATTACTCGAACCAAAGATTCATCTACATATTGTTTTAGTAACTCTTTCATTCCACCACTCAAAGTAAAAATCCGTATAGCATTTTTATATAACCTTACATTAATTTTCGCCCAAAATTTATAAATTAAAGTATTAGATGATATCTTCATATTTCTAAGTGCATCTGGATAAATATCATATACAATAATTATATATTGATTATTCAATAACAAAGATGCAAAATAGGTAATAGGCGGATTAGTGACATAAACAATCAACACGTTTGAAAACTTAAATAATAAAATAAAGAATATTTGTACAAAACCAATAGTCCAAGTAAGAACTCTTTTAAAAATAGACGATTTATTATAAGATATTATCTTATATGTTTTGACATTAGGAGACAATTTTCGTTCATACTCCTCCACCCTTCCTGTTATGAGTGTAACATCTTTATAAACCTTACAGTATGCATTAACAATATCAACAGTCAAATAACCTGTTGACTGATTTATTATAACCACTTTATTTATATTCATTTTCATCTTAAATCAACGCCTAGCTTTGTCAATACCATACAGCAGTACAAATCAATCAATTTTATTTAATGTAACTTTTCCGATACAACTTCTTCACAAAACTCATGTCATGGGCTAACATGATTCTCACTAACTCAGGAAAACTAGTTTTTGTCGGATTCCAGCCGAGTAAAGTTTTTGCTTTAGTTGGATCACCTAACAATTGTTCTACCTCACAAGGACGGAAATATTTAGGATCTATCTCAACAATAACGTTACCACTTTTTACATCAATTCCCTTTTCATGAATTCCTTCACCTTCCCAACAAAGTTCAATGCCAACCTCTCGAAAAGCTAAAACAGCAAACTCACGAACAGTATGCATCTCACCAGTAGCTATTACAAAGTCTTCCGGTGTGTCGTGTTGAAGGATGAGCCACATACACTCTACATAATCTTTCGCATATCCCCAATCACGGCGAGCATCAAGATTACCCAAATATAATTTATCTTGAAAACCTTGAGCAATACGAGCAGCAGCTAAAGTAATTTTTCTTGTAACAAATGTTTCACCACGTCGTTCACTCTCATGATTAAAAAGAATGCCGTTCACGGCAAACATATCATAACTTTCCCGATAATTCTTTGTAATCCAGAAACCATATTGTTTGGCTACCCCATAAGGACTACGAGGATAGAAAGGAGTAGTTTCTTTCTGAGGGACCTCTTGAACTTTACCAAAAAGTTCAGAAGTAGAAGCTTGGTAAATTCGCGTTTTTTTCTCCAAACCAAGAATACGGACAGCTTCAAGCATACGAAGTGTTCCTATAGCATCAGCTTCAGCCGTATATTCAGGAACATCAAAAGATACTTTTACATGACTTTGCGCAGCAAGATTATAGATTTCATCGGGTTTCACCTGCTGAATAATACGAATTAACGAACTACTGTCCGTCATATCCCCATAATGTAGATTTATCAGACGATCTTTCTTCATGTCACGCACCCATTCATCCAAATAAAGATGCTCAATACGACCTGTATTAAAAGAGGAAGAACGGCGAAGAATCCCATGAACTTCATAACCTTTATCAATTAAAAACTCAGCAAGGAAAGACCCATCTTGACCAGTGATGCCAGTTATTAATGCTTTTTTTCTCATTAGTCTTTATTATTTAAAGTATTTCTAATTTGCAACATATATTCTGTAGCTATATTTTAAGTATTTCTTGATATAAAGTGAGCACTCAGCTGCTTTTAACCCCTTAAAAACAAAGGACTTTTTATTTTTTCTGCTGAACCATAGGTTGCCAAAACCTCCTTCATCCCTTCGCTCAAAGTGTATATCTTCTCTGCCTTTTTATAGAGACGTTTTTTTCAGCATTACCCATATTTTTTTTCACTTATACCAATTGCCTTAAGAGCATCAGGATAGATGTCATACTCCACAATACGAAACTTGTTATTCAAGAGTAAGGCTGAGAAGCAAGCCATTGGCGGATTGATATAATAGACTACTTCACAATCTCTATACTTGAAGAGTAACTTGAAGAATACCTGTGTGGATGCCAACAGCCAAGTTGCCATTCACTTTGCGCTACTTGACCTATTGTATTTACATATTTTATCAATATTAATCTTCGGATTAACAGGTCTTCCCCCTTGGGTGAAGCCTACTGCACTGCAAACACACTTACACTGTCATATTTCGTGCAATATGCATTCAAGTCATCCACCACAAGGAAACCAGATGTTTGATTCACAAGAACATTTTTTTTCATCATTTTTTTAATTTCCTAATATCAAGCATCCATGGCAGATATTTCACAATAACCAAGCTTGCTATATACGCCCCAATTAATGTAAGGCCAAATACTAAAAATACCCCCCCCAAGAGACGCCTCTGGATAAATTATTTTCACAAAAGCAGATAATATGATTGGCAATGCACCACTCATGAAATAGAAACAGATACTATTTCGACCAACAAATGTGAGAGTTTTTATCTGTGGCAACTGTTTACAAAACCAGATTAATATAACAGACCCAAGGAATCCGAAAAAGTAGCCTAATACATCCATATCACCCATTGAGACCAAAAATCTTGGAGCAACTGGACAGAAATAAGCTATATACAAATAGAGTGCTATAAGAAGCAGGATGGTGTATTTGTTGATAACTCTATCAAACCATGTCTCATATTTCCAATATAAGGCTCCTAATCCCAAGAAGAAGCAGGCCAGTATTCCCCTGCTAACAAAAAATGGTTCGCGATGTAGGTGGAAAATTTCTATGTCATAAAGATACATGCCTATAGAAGATATTATTCCTAGAACTACGACGTAAAACCCAATATTTGGCCTTCTAGTTACCAAAAGCAAGGCAATAATCACCTCAGCAATTAGAAGAGCAGATGTAAACCAATAGGTGCCTGCTCCTACTGTCTCAATTAAGAGTGCATTAAATTCAAACACCCTGTGAGTTATCATAATCTTCGGTAAAAACTCAATTGCTGAGAATATTATCATGGGGATATACATCCTGTATAAAATATTAAATATCAGCTTTTTGCCATCTCCTATTATATATTGAGCCGAACCTGCTTCAATGGCAGGTTTATTAAGTTGCTTGCGGAAAAGTAAATACCCGCTAATCAAGAAGAAAGCATTTACATAGAATCCGCACAAGAATTGATTGATTTCGCCGAGTTTCAGACCGTAATAGTTTTCTGTATGCACAAACAGCACAGTGATAATACTTATCGCTTTGGCCATATTTACCCAATTCAATTCTTTCTTTTCTTGCATATCTCCTCAAGTAATGTTGAAAGATTATCCATACTATCAAAAACCTCTTCGTGCCCTATTTCATATTCCTTTCTAGAAATATTGTCAAGTTGCTCTATTGTCAGCTGGCTGAGCGAATCGCGTATTGCCTCTTCTGTCGAAGAGTCTATGCTAATGCCACAATCCGAAGTCGAAGCCTGATAGATGTGGCAGGTCTGAGCCAGTCCGCATTGACGCACTCCTTCAAGAATGCGAAGCACACCCGTAGCATCCACATCGGTAGTGAACTCGGGAGAGTCGAACGACACCTGCACATGACTCTGTGCAGCAAGATTATAGATTTCAGTCGGACGCACCTTATTCAGCACCTGAATGATACTCATCGAATCACCCAAGTCCGCATAGTGCAGGTGGAAATTGGGAGTACCTTCGAGGTGAGCGATGCGCTCGCGAAAATCTATAGATGAACGGCGGATAGTGCCGTGTACTTCATAACCTTTATTTAAGAGGTATTCGGCTAAGAATGAGCCGTCTTGTCCAGTGACACCAGTGATTAGAGCAGTTCTCATTATGATTAAATTGATTAAAACTATTTCTTAATAAACACCCACCATAAATGTCTTAATACAGCAAATAGTCGAGATGCAAAAAACAGCAATTCGTAGTCCATCGGTTTCTTTATGTATAGTTCTATATAACTACCAAAGATTCTAAAGAATTGCGGCAAATATTTAGAAATAGATATGCCATTTCTAGTAACTGAACCTTTTCTATCCCTTATATAATATATACAATTAATAGATGTTACGGTCATTCGTCGTATTCGAGGAGCAATTTGAAAACAAAAAACCGAATCTTCACTAAATGATAAATGTGTGTCGAATCTAACATGACCAATAATATCTCTATGTATTAACTTAGCAAAGGGAGGAGAGAGATACCCTCTAAATCTATACATAGAGTAATGTTTGTTTACACATTTCAAATACTTTTTTGAAAGAAAATTTTCATTTTTAATTTGTATATCATCTATAAAACTGTAAGAGTTAGAACAGCCAATACAAAAATTACTGCTAATATCAAGCAATTCTTCTAAATAATTAGGGGAAACAACATCATCATCATCTATAAAACATAAAAATTCACCTATAGAATTGTCTATACCAATATTACGTGCATTGCTAACCCCTCCTTTATTTATTTGCATCAACTTTACAGTATATTCTGACATATAATTCTTTATATAATTTGATATCATAGAATAAAAAGGTTCATTACAACCATTTAATATGATAACAATTTCAAAAATGTCTTTACAAAGAGTTTGATTAACCAAAGAAGCTAAACACTCTTTGATATAATCACCAGGTTTATAAGTTGGTATAATGACAGAAATTTTCATTAATCAAGCACTTCATTAAATTAAGATTAAATAGACTATTTAGAAATAAATATGCAAAAACACAAAATAAAAGTTAAGTTGTTAAGTCCTATAGCCCCTAAGGCTTAGCTAAATCATAATAATATAACATGAGTAACAGTAATATCTACTCTATTAGGAAGTATTCGAGAATATAACAAATAATATATATGTTTTTACGATTGACACTTTTACAACATAGTCAGTTAAAATTCACGAAAGGGATTAATTAGAATAACAGACTTATAATAATTTATGATATTATCAAATTGAATGTCATTCATATTATTTCCAACATTCTCTTGTGTTAGTGTAGTCTGCTGTTGCTCTTCAATTGGCAACAAAAGCCCACATTTAGTTTTATGTTTTTTAGTTCCCTGCAAATTTACCATAGCATTTAACCATATATCATCAGCAAGTGGTGTCAATTGTAGAGCTACCTCAATGTTAAGAGCATCTTGATACAGCATGCTTTTTTTTAAGAGCAGTCCTCCTCCAGAACCAAAAAAAAAATTAGAATCGTGGCATTCATCTGAAATTTCCCACCACCATGAGTTATACGGTTTTGGTTTATTACCATCATAATGCATGAGACTACCATAACGACAAATGATGTCTTCAGGATACTTATTGGCCATTTCTTCCATTTTTTCTATCATGTCGCTAGGATAATATATGTCGTCGTCAACTATTAAGACTCGATTACTTGTGTATTCATTCAAGACATAAGCGTATTTTTTATGAGATCTAATATCTCCTTCGACAAACCTAATTTCAAATATATCATTTTTCAAGGTTTCTAAACTAAATGGGATGGTAACTCCTTCGAACTGTTCTTCTGAAAGCCACAATATTATTTTTTGAGGTAGGATAGTTTGTCTAAAAAGACAACGAATAACTAAATGAACGTTATTGATACGCGCTGGAAAAGAAGTAAGGGATACTATTATATTCGAAGTTGATTTATTGACGGAATTGTTATCCTTCATTAATAAATGTGGTAGTTTTCTATTGGCAATATAACGCACTATTCTTCGAAATGGGGTAAAAAAATAAGGAGATATCCATTTCCGATTATGCAAAAAATCATATGATTTGATTATCAAATCTATACTATTCATCATTAACTAATTTACTGATTTATATTTAAGCGTAGTTCAAATACTCCTTGAGTTTGAAACACCAAGAAAAGAATAAAGAAAGTAAGCATAGAGGCATCACCTTTAGCTAGAATACCAATATAACCAATCATAATGGAAGCAAGAAATAACTTGTAAAATTTATCATTATTATATCTTAAACACATTCTTAAAACGCGCCAATGAATATATAGATTCATCAGTAAGAAAGGTAATCCCCCATAAAAAATCTCGCGAAATACTCCGACATCAACATGTCTGTAAAATCCGCCTTTAGGATCTATGTATTGAGCGTCACCCCAAAAAAGAGTACCAGGCGATACATCCGTATTCAACCACCAATGCATTACTGTTTCAGCAGATCCATCATCAGAGTCACGATCTATCAAAAAACTAAAAGCCCATTTTTGTAATTCTTGGTCTACATTATTCATAGTAACTGAATATGCAATAAAGATTAATGTTATAAATAAGAAAAATATTGAGATAGACCTTTTAAGCCCAGCTTCTTTTTGACAGTATACAAAATATAACACCGAAATTCCAACAAGTAAAATTGAAGTCCTTGCTGTCATAAACGAAGCCATAGATATTACTATCCACATTATCATTATGTAAAATCGTCCCAAACAGCTTTTGGTTTGAGACATAACATACACCGAAGACATAACGCCTAAACAACACGATGGCAATACACCAAAGTACATTGCGTTACCAATTCCACTCAATCTTGCAACTTCAAAAATATCATCTCTCGACTCATCTCCTAAATCAAAAACAATAATAGAATCAATAAAATTATATAGCTCAGGAAATATTTTCATTAGTATGGCTAGTGAGCTTTCTATAAATATTACAATTACTAAAGTATAATAAAACTTGTCACTAGTAGAAAATGTTCTTTTGTAGTATTTATAAAGTAATTCGCTTCCGAATATACTAAAAACTACAGCAAACATGGACTTAATTATGTGAAATTCTCTCTGCCCATTTAATAAGCTTATCACAATATCCCAAATAGCTAGCAATAATATATAACTTAATATGAGCTTATATTCGCTTTTTAATTTCCATCTATTTGATGCAAGATACTTTATGCATAATAACAAGCCAAAAACTTCTAATATAATTTTGGTACTTAAAGGAAAGAAATCAAATACGATACTGTATACATAAACAAACAGTAAAGAATAGAAAATTATTTTATTTATCCACTTCTTCATTTAATACTCATTGTAAATATGTATAGCTACATCCATATCTTGTATGTTGCAGATATTTACTTTCTGAACTTTTGACCTAAAAATTTTATTAAAAGATTTGGTAACATAATAACCTACATAACCCAATATAACTGTGAGTTTTGAAGTAACCAATTTTGTTTTTTTAATGGCAGGGTAAAGGATATGTTTATGTTTTGCATTATATCTAAGCATTTCAGCAAATAAACAACCTTGATTGAAATGTGTTATCAAATCGGCCCTATGAATCTCTTCAAGCGCCTTAATAGCTGTTTCTGCCCAAATTGTCTGAGATGTTTTTACCCTTGGAATTCTATTATCCCAAGTATATGGTCCGCGCTTATACAATTGTGGATTTTCGTCTATGCTAAAACTATTCCTTCCTGTATTATCCCGCGAAGTATAACTACTTGGACAGGCTCCTGCGATTGTAAAGGGTTTTTCTATAACTACAAATGATTCACAAACACAAGCTACAGTAATTGCCATATATATATCTGGAGATAATCCGCCAATTATGTGATTTGTTTTACTCATCACTTTTTCTAATGCAATGCGCTTAATAAGCCCATGATAAACTCTCGGAAGATATTCATTATAACGAATACAGCCATCTCGAACAAATTTATTTAATTGAGTTTCACAGTTTTTGATTTGAATCCTCGAGTCATTATATACATTCCACGAAATAGTTCCACTTTGTTCTTTTCCGTCAGGCCAAAAATAAGTAATCATATTTAACGGAGTAACATTATCGAAACCATTAAGTTTAGCCCATTTAGCTACATCAAAAATTGACGGTAGAATTGTATCATCATCTCCTATCATGCAAATATATTCACCAGAGGCCATCCTCATGGCACTATCCATATTAATTACAGAATTAATGCGTTCCTTAATATGTATGTATACCACCCTACTGTCATTTATAGCTGACACATAATTTTCAATTTCGTCCGAATCCGAATTATCGCGAATAACTATCTCAAAAGATTCTGACTCATATTCTAATATTTGCTTTATAGCAGATATGCAATATTTCTCTCTATTTCTTGTAGGAATAACGATTGATAATAATTCCATATAATTTTTCTAAACTTACTTTGTTACTCTACATCCACCATCCGCAGGGAATTGCTAAAAATTTATTATAAAAATCTGTCACCCCAGGCAGAAGATCTTGATTTCCAAATACAGAATAATAATTATTTGGAAGATGCACTCCAGAGCAGCTTTGTCCGTTAGTTTTAAATTGACGAAGCGTTTCTATTTTATTATTGGATAGTATTCCATAAACCCAAAAATTAGGTTCAATATCTTTACGAAGAAAAGGACACTGAATATCGTTCTCCTGCCATTTTATAGCATTTACTTTCTGAATTGAAAGTAAATCTTCAATTACTTTCATTGACTCACAACCAATATAACTATTCAGTTCGTTCATTGTTCCTGCAAATCCACGCATAGAAATATCGCAGTCTTTTGAGATTTCTCCATCTGTATCTCTGAATATATTACGACGTATCCCTTGGTCACGAATGAGCAAAGCCTTTTCGTACAACGTTTCGTCTTTGAAAATAACGGTGCCTCCGTCTATAGTATTGGGAAGTCTAACAGTTTGGAAAGAAAAGATTGAAACATCTGTTCCAAGATTTCCTACCATATTATTTTTATATTTACTTCCAAAAGCCTCTGCGCAATCATCAATTACCGGAATTCCATACTTTTTCCCAATATGATTTATCTCATCTACATATCCTATATAGCCACAATAATGATTGTGGAAAATCAACTTAGTCTTATCAGAAATATGTTCTTCTACACTTTGGGGACTTAACGTTCCAGTGGCAGGATCTATATCTGCCCAGATTACTTTCAAACCAAAAGTACATAAGGGCATCGTTGAATTCAAACAACTCATTGGTGATGCAATGACCTCATTTCCTGGTTCAAGGTCAAGAGCAGTCAACGCAATCTGAATAGCTGTAGAGAAATTACAAGTCGTCATCACATTTTCTACCCCAATATACTTGCGTAACAATCTCTCAAAATCTCTTCCCCATTTACCATATGTCAACTGTCCCGATTGAAGGATAGTTTCAATCTCGGGCAAATATTTTGGCATATATGGTTTAAAAAGTGGATTCATACAATTCTATTTTTTTACCCATGATTTTGCAGGAATGCCAACTACAGTTATACCTTCAGGAACATCTTTTGTAACCAAAGACATTGTTCCAACAAATGCATCTTGCTCTACTAAAACCTTATTCATAAGAACCGAATTGGGAGCTAACCACACATTATCCCCGAGTTTTGTCGACCCCATCATTAGTACGGACGCTGTAATGACACAGTTTTTACCTATTTTACAACAATGCGCTATATGCACATGATTATTTATTTTGGTATTCTCTCCTACTTCTGAATATCCTTCAAAGGCTTCATTTCCGATAGTGGTATTGTCACCTATCCATACATTTGCTCCAATATGAGTACCACCTACATGCTTAATACTTTTATGATAACCACGTATAGCTTGAAAACCTTCACTTCCGATAACACTACAGCAACCTATATAGGAATCCGATTCTATGATAGTTCCTGAGCGAATTACACTATTAGGTCCAACAGTTACTCTATCTTTGATAATGACACCATTTTCTATAACTGCAGATTTATGGATGTTGCAATCAACGCCAATTATAGGATCAGTTGTGTAATGGTCGTAAAAATCATAATCGTACCATAGCGAATTATGTAAATCATAAAAGACCCTTTCTGGTGTATCTGATATAAAATAAACCATATCGGGATTTAAATAACCAGCAATGTTATGATATACTTGTTGCGATAAAATAAGAGCTGTAACTGATGGATTATTTTTTATTGTATCTAAAAACTTATCGTTTGTCACATACGATAAAATTGAATTAAAAACCGTAGTATGATTACACAGATTTAATCCATGTATAACAAGATGGTCTAAATCTTCAAAATTAGTGTTTCTAGTTCCATAAACTGGACAAATCCCCAAAATATCAGATAGTTCTGATATTGTCACACTTCTATATTTCATGGTTTACCAGCCTTTTTTGATCAGTTCTACGATTCTCTCACGATTTTCGGCAGTCACCCACCAGCCACAAGGTATATGAACGAAGCTATTATACCATTTGTCCATATTTGGTAACTCCTTGCGTGACTCTTTAAAGATGCTATGAGTATCACTACGATGATGGAGGGGCGATGCCATTACACCTGCAGACTCCATCATCCTTATAAAATCTTCTCGACATTCCACCTTCATGGTATAAAGCCAATAAGAGGGGACCGTATTGGGAGAGTAGTCTACAAGAGTTACTCCGCTTATATCTGCTAAAGCATCATCATAAAATTGCCCATTAGCAATATATTTGCCAACAACCTCGTTAATATGATTCATTTGAATAAGTCCAATTGTTGCGTTGACGTTATTCATTGCATACTTATATCCAACTTCAGTTATATCATTTTCTAATCGAGAATGAGTTTTATCAAGTCCAAACCAACGAAGTTTCAATGCCCGATTCATTTCATTCTCGTTCTTCAATGATAAAAAGCCACCATCTACTGTAGTCAAATGTTTAATCGCTTGAAGAGAGAATATTGTGTAAGAAGAGTTACATCCAACCATTTGGCCGTTGTACTTACTTCCCAGTGCATGGGCTGCATCCTCAATGATAGGAATATTATACTCTTCAGAGATCTTATTAAACTCATCCATGTCACAAACCATTCCAGCGTAATGTACCAACACAATTGCTTTCGTTCTCTCCGTTATGAGAGAGCGAACGCATTGAGGATCAAGCAATCCATTGTTTGGATTTACATCTCCCCATACAATTCTACCCCTAACCATTGCGATACTAGTGTTAGTGGGTTCAGCTGTCATTGGTGTACTAATCACCTCATCTTCAGGATTTATACCTGCTAAAATCAAAGCTATGTGTAAAGCATCCGTTCCAGAATGAAGTGATAAAGTGAGAGGATTTCCTATATATGATCGAAATTTATTTTCAAAATCAGATACAGCTTGGCCCGTTGCAATATATCCACTATAAAGTATTTCCTCTATAGCAGGCATCATTTCAGAAGTCGGTGCAATATAAGGTTTAACTAATGGTATCATTTTATTTTTCCTCAAAAAAGTTTCTTAATTCTTCCTGCATATAGTCAAGCTTCAAAAGTTTTTCTTTCATTTGCTCAATATTCAAAAGCTGTGTATTATCAGAGTTATACTGTTCTACATCAACTCTATGTCCAAATGTATCGACGTATTTAGAATAGTTCAAATCACGAAGGTCTGCTGGAACTCTGAAAAAGTTACCCAGATCTATGGCCTTTGCCATTTCTTCACTTGTACAGAGTGTTTCAAACATCTTTTCACCATGACGTGCACCAATAACTTTAACCTCATTGTCTGCATGGAAAAGTTGTTTCACAGCTTGAGCCAAAGTCTCAACAGTAGCAGCTGGGGCTTTTTGGACAAACAAATCTCCAGGATTTGCGTTTCTAAATGCAAAGAGAACCAAGTCTACAGCTTCATCAAGTGACATCATAAAGCGTGTCATTTCAGGAACAGTTACTGTCATTGGCAATTTATTCTTAATCTGATGAACAAACAAAGGGATAATTGAACCACGTGATGCCATCACATTACCATAGCGAGTAGCACAAATCACAGTTCCATTTTTAATTGCTCGTGGATCTCTAGCCTTAGAAATTGCCAACTTCTCCATAAGAGCCTTTGTCATACCCATTGTATTAATGGGATATGCAGCCTTGTCTGTTGAAAGTACTACAACTCTTTTTACTTTGTTTCTAACAGCAGCTTCAAGTACATTTTCAGAACCCAAAATATTGGTACGAACTGCTTGCATCGGATAAAATTCGCAGCTAGGCACTTGTTTTAAAGCTGCAGCACTGAATACATAGTCCACACCAGCCATGGCGTTATTTATACTTTCGAAATCACGTACATCACCTATGATAAAATTAACCTTGCTATCCTGCAACATATGTCGCATTTGGTCTTGTTTTTTTTCATCACGGCTAAAAATGCGGATTTCCTTAAAATCCTCATTAATAAATCTTCTTAAAACCGCATTGCCGAAAGAACCAGTACCTCCGGTAATTAATAATGTTTTGTCCTCAAATTCCGACATAATTTTATGATTTACAATTATTTGCCAATTAAATATTTTAATTTTCCTTGATTGAAAGGCCAACTCAATATGGGCAGTGTTATAATCATTGCGCTACAAAAAATATAAAAAGCCACTTATTACCAGAAGAAAAAAGAAATTCAAGTAATATATTTCTAACTATCCAATGTGTTATTAAGGAAATAACAACATTTAGACCCGCATATCTTAACATTGAAAAGAATACAAGTTAAGCGCCTTAAATAAATTATTCATTAATATAATAGCTGACACGCCTATAGATATACCAAATACAAAAACCAGCCAAGCTAAAAAGCGCTACAATTATTCGTTACAAAAGTATTCTGTCTTGCAAATAGGACGAATAAGATTATAAAAATAATTGACGAGCTGGATGAAACTTCCTAATCACCCTTTCTAAGTAAAAGACTATTGAATTAGCTAACTTATTTTCACCCGCAATATTGTAAAGTTTTGATATTATCAAAAAGCTATAGTATTTATTGCTTCTGAATAAACTTTCACCTTTGCTTATATTAGATTGATCATTCAACAGATGAGCGTATCTCATTCTTCCAATATATAAACGCAAAAACATTCTGTTTATTAATTCATCGTCATCAATCTTAAACAGTTTAATAAAATGCATTCCACAATTAAAAAAATCAAGAGGACCTTTATATATCTTCTCTATATTGGTTGAATGTGATAAACTGTGAGTTAACAATCTATATACACAGGTCACTTCAGGAATAAAGCCAATTTTACTCCTGTATGAATACCATAGAACTAAAGGATAATCCTCAGAATAAGGCAAATTGATTGGATCAACTTCATCAACATATTCTCTAAATGATTTCATAGAGAAACACATGGTAAGAGCTGCGACGTGATTATTAAAGAGATTTTCCCGAAATGTGTTATTGTCTGAACCAAGAATACGGTTTGAGTATTTCTTATCTTTATCTACATACACAGAAGCATGCGTATGTACAAGACCATATTCTGGTTGAGATTGTAAATAGTGTACTTGCTTTTGTAATTTTTGAGGATCGACCCACCAATCATCACCTGCACAAATGGCTATATATTTTCCTCTTGAAAAGGTTAGTATATTGGTAAAGAAATTAGTTCTAGCACCTAAATTTTTACCATTTTGCACCACTCTTATCAAATCAGGATGCTTTTCTTGATAACTAAGGCATTTTTGTACAGTTGAATCTTTACTATAATCATCACATATAATTATTTCATATGCGAAATCACATTTTTGATTCAACATGCCTTCTATTGTTTTATCAATAAGATGTTCCTGATTATAAGTAAATATAAAAGCCGATGCTATAGGATTTGGCATCAATTTACAAATATCTTGATATATCATTTTAATTTTGATTTGAGTATTCCTATGATATTTATCTTCTCATTTAATTGTTTAAATGAAAGTAAGAATGAAAAAAAAATGGGTATTATACCTACTAAGTATCTATAAATGTCTGAAAAAGATAGGCTAATTATAAAGCAAGACAGGCATAGTAAAAAATGAGGTATATATATCTTTATTACATCACTGGAAATTTTAACTCTGTAGCGTTTTTTGCAAATTGCCCACTCTTGGATCATATAATAAATATAAATTATGATATACGCAACGCCTAATCCTACTAACCCCAAAAAATGATACAAAGTAAGGTTTGCAACCAACATTACACAAAGAGATACAAATTCACCCCAAAAGAACACTTTAGAGTCTCTTTTTGCAATAATAGCATAAGAGCAACACCAACTTGGGGCCTTAAAGAGTATAGCTAATATGGCAAAACAAAGCATCAAATCAATTCCCAAAAACTCGTTTGAATATAATATTCCTATACCAATCTTACAAAAAATCATAAATACTGATATGAATGGCGCAATCAATATTATACTCATTTGCATTTGCTGATTTATGGCAACAGAAAAGGCTTCTGAATCTTTAGCAACTGAAGACAATCGCGGGAAATACTCTTTGCTCATAGCCGAAAATATCATTCCTACGTATGTATTTATTATAGCAAAACCTGCTGTATATAAACCTACATCTTCCAAACCTCCATCTTTACCAATAAAAATCCGGATAATATATGTAGTCCCTGTTGTCAATAATGCACTTAAAGAAATAAAAAAACCAAGTTTTAGCATTACATAACCTTCGGAAAAAGTCTCCTCTATCGTAACTGCGGCTTTCTCTAACTTTATCTTATTAGAGTAGTACCAGGATAATATCAGATTAATTAGATACATTAAAAATATCGATGGTCCAATCCCTGCTACCCCCCAAAAATAATAACAAGGTAAAGAAGATAAAAGTCCTAATGCATTCCCTAATACATTAGACTTTGCCATAAGGCGTAAGTTTTGTGTTCCCTGCAATAGTGCGTTCTGACCTTCAGATAGTAATCTAAAAAAAACTGTTACTGACAGTAAAGCAAAAGTAATAGTATAATCATGATTGCCAAAAGAGAGAACACTCCAATAAGGAGACAATACTAAACAAAGTAAGCAACCGAAAATACCAGTTCCCCAAACTATATTTTTAAATATCTTACTTATCTTTGATAACCTTATTCTATTCTCTTCCTGATTCGCCTCTGAAATATCTCTAATCGCACTCGTAGCAAGCCCCAAGTTAGAAATACTATAAACGACGTCAAGTGACGAATTTAACATTCCTAAGACACCAACCCCAGTAGGGCCTAAAAAAACAGCTAAAACTTTGGATCTAATAATAGCTATTAATATTTGAAATACTTGTACGCCACCCAATAGGGATGTCCCTTTAAGACTAGCCTTAAAATTGTTCTGCCTCTTTTGTTGATCAGAAGACATTTAGTATCTATTAATTATGTTAACAACCGTTTTAACTTCCTCTTCCGTCATCACCGGACTTATGGGCAAGCTCAGCTCTTCGTTGTGAATCTGCTCTGTAATGGGGAAACTCCGATTGTTCCACTCCTTGTAGCACTCCTGCTGGTGAGGAGGTATCGGGTAGTGGATGATGGTCTGCACACCATTCTCCGCGAAATACTTCTGAAGTTCGTCACGCTTCTTGGTACGAATGGTAAAGATATGAAATACGTGGGCATCCCAATCTTTCACTATAGGAGTGATGATGGCAGGGTTGATGATATGGTCGATGTAATAGCGAGCAACTTCTTTACGGAGTGTCACATCCTTGTCTAAATGGTGCAGCTTCACATCAAGCACAGCAGCCTGAATCTCGTCCAAACGGCTGTTACGACCAATGTACTTGAATACATACTTCTTGGTGGAACCGTAATTGGCCACGGCACGAACCACACGAGCCAGTTCTTCATCGTCGGTAGTCACCGCTCCGGCATCGCCAAACGCACCCAAATTTTTGCCCGGATAGAAGCTATGACCTGCCGCATCGCCAAGCGAGCCTGTTTTCTTACCGTTGAACTTACAGCCATGTGCCTGTGCATTGTCCTCCACCAATTTAAGATTATGCTTCCTACAGATTTCGCCAATCCTTTCAGTGTAAGCACATTGACCATAGAGGTGTACAATCAAAATAGCTTTGGTGCGTTCTGTGATAGCAGCTTCAATCTTCGAGTCATCAATCTGATATGTCTCGATACTCGGCTCCACCAACACAGGTTTCAAGCTATTTTCACTAATGGCAAGGATAGAAGCGATGTACGTATTTGCAGGTACAATCACCTCGTCACCAGGTTGCATCACCCCCATTTCTACATAGGCACGGAAAATCCAAATCAACGCATCAAGACCGTTAGCACAACCCACAGTATATTTTGTTCCAATATACCGAGAGTAGTCCGCTTCAAACTTCTCGTTTTCTTTTCCTTGAAGGTACCAACCGCTATCTACTACGCGATTAACAGCTTCGCGTATCTCTCCAGAGTACTTCTGAGTAATCTTTTGTAAGTCTAAAAACTTAATCACAATTATTTATTTAGGTTTTCAATTTCTTCTTTTGTCATCATCCGGATAAGTTTGGCAGGAATTCCACCAATTATTGAATAGTCTGGGAAGGATTTATTGACAAAGCTATTCGCAGCGACAACACAAAACTTCCCTAAAGTTACATTGGGCATAATGATAGCCGATGCACCTATCCAACAATGATTTCCAATGATTACAGGGCCATGTTGTAATGGGAATATACATTGCAACAGCTCACTTGCATTAGGTCCAGAATCAACCATTACATTCACATTTTGTGCAAAAGTAACATGATTTCCTATCGTAAGGTGATCTGAATATCCATTCAGAATAGTATTCATCCCAACATATGTATACTCCCCAATTATTAATGGGTGTTCTTTGCTTCCAAATGCAGAAACTCGCTTCGATATTTTTACGCCATCTGCTATCGTAATGTTATTGATTGATGAAGAAGGATCAATCTGAACATTCTTGCCTAATTGAATATTTGAATATATCATGGTGCAAATTGCTTAAGTAACGTTATTATGTAATCTAAATGCTGTTTACTTAATCTATGATGGATAGGAACAAAGAATGCACTCTTCCCATAGAATACACTAGCTTCTATCCCATTGCCTTGCATATACTCTTTTAATAAGGAATAGTCCATATCTTCAGCCCATTTAAAAAGATATACTGCAGGATATGTACCTTCTACCAATGAGAAAAACGGCTGAACACCTAATCCGCTCAGATTCTCTTGAAGATATTCATAGTTATTCATCCGCTTTTGCAACATATCTGATAGAAGTGGAACATACAAGGATAGCGAACGAAGTATGAATGATTCTTGCTCTTCTGTTATTTGTGGAGATAAAGTAGACAAGTCGTACTTGTGAGAGACCAACACTCCTCCAATTTGCATAGGGAAAAACTTAGGAAGGCTATATATGGCAAAATCACCAGTCTTTCCAGTCATTCTATCTTGATCGTTTGAAGCAAACGACAAGGCACAATCTTCTATAATGGGCAATCCATATTGAAGGATTTCTTTCATATTCAGGCATGGATACCCGAATTCATGAATTACTAAAATAACCTTGGTTTTCTCAGTAATCTCTCGTGACCATTTACACATCGTCTCTATGGTACGTGTTACACAGCCACTCACATAATAGTTATTGGAAGTGGTAAAAATGGTCACCACATCATCTGTAGATAAATCATAAAATGTCAATGCCACCTTGATTGCTTCGCGTGCTTTTATTGTAAGGCAATAACTATGGAATCTTTGGTTCAAATAATCTTTGGCACACGTAGCGTCTTCAGCCACCATCCCCAAATCGCATTCCATAAATGGAGAAATACGAATGGTGGGAGTTACTTCTACTGTAGGATTTACAACAAATCCATCTCTAACTTCTATACTCATAAACCATACTCATAGATGTCATAGCACATACCCCTTCCACCAAAACCTTCTTTTTGAAAGATGAGAGACTCATTTAATACATGTCCCATTTCTTCTGTGGATTGACCAAAATCAAAATAGGGATAATTAGTATATTTTTGATTTATGATATAGTCGAAAAGCAGATCAAGTACACCTAACTCTTTACCTTCAACATTGGCAGAAATATACTGTGTATGCACTACTTGCTTGGTAAGATACAGCAACGTACCCCCTAATACTTTTTCGTCCTTATAAGCTAAATAGAGCTTTATATTTTGTGGGAATCGAGACTGGAGCAACTGTATCTCTTTGAGGGTATGCACCGGAGCCACTCCATATCGATTTTTTAGATTAGTGTTGAGAATTTCCCAAAAAGATGCAAAATCGTCACTTTTACACACTGTAATATTATTAGCAGTAGCTTTGCGTATACCAGATTTACGAGACTCAATAAACTTAATTTTGTTGCTCTGCATAATAGTAGATGAAAGATTTCGCCCAATAATGCGAAATGATTTGCTATTGCGAAACATTGCATAGAGATCTTCCTGTGCAGGTCGTTGGTGATAGATCCATGGTACAGCCTTATATATTACCTTTTCAACCCCTTGCTGTTTGAGGTAGCTATTGATTAGCGCAAACACATCAACCATTTCTAATGCCGTGACTTTGTCATTCATTATCATGCCACCATAAGTCAAGCCTTGGTGAGAAAAGAGCGTATGACCTTTCTCATTAGCGGGGAGCAAAGCGTACAACTTACCTTTGCGGTATATCATCAACGAATAATCAGAGAATCTATCAGAATGATAATCCATATAATTACGGTCGAACAGGAAAGTACCGTTTTTAGAATTTGCCACAAATTGATTCCAACTATTTTTCTGTTCTGGGTTGTATCTTACTATTTCAAACATATCGGTAACCGTTATACTGTGATACGAGAGGAGCGGCTATCCGATATGAATGCATTAAGCAAGATGATTTTACCCCCCCGTTTATATTTGTTAACATATCAATATCTTTCATTTTATTTATTACTCCTTCTTTAGTAATTGTGCCCACACACTTTGCAGGATTTCCAACCCACACAGTATAAGCAGGCACATCTTTAGTCACCACACTACCCGCACCAATTAACGCATACTCGCCAATGGTGTGACCAGCAATGATAGTAGAGTTGGCACCAATAGAAGCACCACGCATCACAATGGTCTTGAAAAATGATTGGGGATACTGCTTGGAGCGAGGCACAAGATCGTTGGTAAAGGTGACGTTGGGGCCGACGAACACATCATCTCCCAAATGTACACCTTCCCAAAGCTGCACACCGTTCTTCACCGTAACACGGTTTCCTACAACCACATCGTTCTCAATAAATACATGTGCACATATGTTACAGTCATTTCCAATAACAGCCTGAGGTAAGATGACACAAAATTGCCAAATATAAGTATTTTCACCGATGTTTGTACTTTGAACATCTGCCAATGAATGAATCTTATTCATTTCTTATATTCAATAAAATCGTTATAATCTCTGATATAATCATTCTCATCATACACATGTGAAGCCAATACTAAGCATACTGCACCTGAAGAAAAATCATCAAGTGTCCGCCAGATACCCGGCACAACATAGAGTCCTTGATAGGGACGGTTGAGCATGAAGGTACGCTTAACATTGCCATCATCTAAGGTCACCGTAAAGCTACCGCTGGCCGCAATAATCAGTTGACTCAAATCTTTATGAGCATGACCACCTCGATTCTCCCCACCAGGTACATCGTATAAATAATAGGTACGTTTAACTTCAAAAGGCACCGTAAGGTTATTCTCCACAACGGATATATTACCATTTCGATCACTATGATGACAATCAAGCTCTATCATGGTACAATCATAAACACTACTTTTTTTCATTGCTGTAGACTTGAAATTCATTATAATCATAGATGTAGTCATCCTTGTCATATGAAGTTGAAGCAAGGATAAGAGCAAGAGAATTAGTCGAAAAATTGTCCATTTTACGCCATAAGCCTTCCGGAACATACAGCCCGCGGTAAGAGCGGTTCAGAGAAAATGTCTTCTTTGTTTTTCCATCATCCAGTATTACATCGAAGCTACCTGAAAGAGCAATGATAAACTCTTCATTCTCACGATACGCATGACCGCCACGAGCTTCACCGCCTGGAACATCATAAATCCAATAAGTACGTTTAATAGCAAAAGGTATCTGATTAAATTGTTCCACAAACGATAAGTTACCACGCTTATCAAGGAACTTTGGAAGTTCAATAATCTGAGGTGAAATTTTCATAACTAACTATTTCAAATTTTCAATCATCCATAAAAGTAAGCGCTCAACCTCTTCCATCCACAGAAAATCAGCAAGGTGGAAAACTGATGTGTAAGCGTCCTCAAAACAGCATACCACCTCAGGACAGATATTCAAAATCTTGGAACTATGTCTTTATTAATTAGATGAATACAGCACAAAGCTAAAAGAATTAGCATAAAAACAAAATACACATTTTAGATACTTACAATTGAATCATTAGTAGTTTAAACCTTCCTAAAAAAGGAAAAGTAAAACTTTCACATATAAACTTAGTTTCATTCCATACCTTGTAAAATCAGCATTGCATAATTCTTTATTTTATTAGCGTCCAATTTTGACGTGTAGCCTAAGGAAAGCCGTCACTAGGTAGTTTTTTTATATGCTAAAAAAACAATATTTTTCTTTAATGTTTTTACATTTTTTAATCTAAGACCAAGAGTGATAGTGTTTATAATCCTTATGACCTTTAACAATTTCACTGAAGAATTTCTTGGAATAACCTAACACGAATACTTCCTGTATCTTGTAAGTTAAATAGAGATGATGTATAAATACAGTTACCCTTATCATTTATCGCTCCTGAAAAACAGAGAATTTATAAGTTTTGGTTATTGTTATACAGCTATAAAGTTTGATTTTTATCCCGACTCTTGGGAAACATCATTTTTGAACCCAATCCTAGGTAGTCACCTAATATACCAATTATAATGAAAAAGGCACAACTTTCTTCAATTTGTGTTACTAGAATACCAAAAAGAACACGGTACTCAATCCTATCTCTCCCTAAATAATCTCAGGCAATGATTACTTTACCTGTATGGAAAGAATTGAAACTTTTCTCAGAAGGCAAGCACTGTTCAGACACAATATCATTACCGAGAAAAGTAAAATAACAAAGCCGCTGTTTGGCATTGAAAGTGAAATTTTTCGAGATATTCACTATCAAGCATTACTTTATTATCTTTATTGAGGTCTAATTAAAGTATTCACCAAAATAGTTATGAGATATTTTCATTCATCAATATATTCCCACGGGTAAGGATTATTCATTACATTCTGAAACTCCGTAATGGCTTCCTGTTGTTCAAGAGCTAGTGAAGTGGGATTCCAAGAGGCGATAATGGCACGAGCTTCGTCCGCTAAAGGTTCGTCGAATACTTCACCATAACAAGCAGTAAGCAGACGAAGTTTTAGCAATGATGCAGGCAGGACATCAAGGATGTCCCAACAACGATCCAATATTTCCTGAACATGTTTCTGCTTCTCACCGTGATCTATGAACGAAGCACTATAACCCATCAGCAGTGCAAGACAGACATTTGCCTGTTCTTCAGTAGTAGAACCTTTGGCACCAGAGTTATACAAAGCCGTGGTCAGACGATAAACTTCACCATTACGACGGGAAAGGTCATCGCTATAGACCGGACTCCCGTCCATACCTAAATACATCAGTTCGTGCGCTGCACGCTGAAGAGCAAATGTTTCTTCGGAAAGAGTCATAACAATTTATGATTTCAAATTTATGATTTACCAGCCACCAAATGACAGCTGTTAATTATTCGATTACTTCTATAAGATCCGGATGGATAGTGGCCAAAGCAACAGCAATAACACCTTGTACTTCGATAACCACACGACGATCGCGTGCTCCTTTCACTTTCAAGAAAATCCCCTCCTGCCCTTCGAAATCACCACCGATAATACGAACTCTGGTACCCTTAGACAAATTCAGTTCATCGGGTTGGAAGTATAAGAGATGGTCGTTGTAGGTACCGGCAACAGCAATGAAACGCTGCATATCGTTGTCTGGGATAATTATTTTCTGACCACTACGAGTATCAGTTATATATTGCAAGTAATTGATCTGTGATTTAACACGCTTCACTTCAGAAGGACAGGCATGAACAAAAACCAGATTGTGGATGACGGGCATCAAAACACGAACTTGCTTACCTTTCTTTATACTTATCTTATATTGCATCGGAATAAAGCAACCCAACTTTTCTTTTTCAAGTAGTCGCATAGCATCCAACTCCCTGCGATAAGTAGCACGCATGGCGTACCATATTTCGCTCTCTTTCTCCACTTCCATTTTATGATTATTTCAGAAAAGGGTGTTCTCTCGGGGCTTTGAATTCCTTGCATACACTTGAAATTCAATCATTTGCGAACGCTTTATGTAGAATATAGCAAGCCTTGCGCCCCTCTTGCCAACATATTTTCTGTAGCAGTTCATTACCTTACAGGTAAAAAGCTATAAACGAACCAATCACAACCAAAAAGTGTCTTTTAGACGTTCGTTTAATGGACGTCAAAATTTAGAAAAAGCGAGGGATAAATAAAATAATAAAATGAATAGATATTAACGGAAATTTTTATTTTTACTTTATCTCTAATAATCAATCTGTTAGCACATTAAAAGAGTAGCAACAAGAAGATTTTTTATCAAACATTTTGTCGTTTCCAAAAACACCTCTATCTTTGCGTCCATTAAACGAACGTTTTTTTATACACCCACAAATAGTAAGTTATCAACTTAATTTACAGCCATTTGAATCCAATAAAAAATCACATTCTTTTCACTTTCCTTCTCCTCGTTACCATATCTAAACTTTAATTTCTACTTTTGCAACATTTTTTTAACTGCAAATATCAGTTAAATCCTTAATTAAAATTTATATAATATGAAAGATTTAAAAAAAAGAGAATCAGAATGAATCTGATACAAAGAAAAAGTCTCATCAAGTTGGAAATCAAAGCACAAGCAGTGGCAGAACAGTAAGCAGAATTAGTATAGTCGATGAGAATTTACTGGCTGAGCGGTATTATGCAGGCACAAAAACTCACATGTATGTAGGAGTTCTAAGAAGTTTCAAATTAGGCTATTTCCGAGGTCTAAATATCGACACTATAAGCGATTTAGGAATGCATTTATACGAATCGGGTGATGGCTTAAAACACGAAAAAGGGGAAGATACTTTATTGGAACTAAGCAGTTTAATGACAGAACTAAGAAAGATTTGGGCAGTGATACAAAAGGAAGATACTGAACACATAGATCCATACGGATATGATGTAAGAATAAATCATTAATAGTTTACTCCAAAGAAAGGGCATAACTTTGCCCCTGTCAACCTGAATGTGGAAGGGCTACACCCTTTCAACCGGATGGTGTAGCCCTAAGCATAAAAGGGTGTAGCTATCCGAAGCAAAGGGTGTAGCCATCACAGAAGGTTGATTATTAATCATTTATAAACGAGTAAATTCATTAAAATGAAGAAGCAAACGTTGGGTCACCAACCAAATCATGTAACGAAAGAAGAAAGAGTAGAAAGTCTATGGAAGAAACTTATCAGACAGGAAACCGATTTATCAGATGAAACTATCGCATGGATGACACGACGCATTCTGCAGTTGACAGACTACATGGCATACGGATGTGCACTGATAGCCTACAGAAAACAGAATGGGGAATTCTGCATGGTAAGAGGAACACTTGTGTATTATGAAGCAGACTTCCATCGAAAGTATGACATTGAACATATCCGAAACCACGTAGTGTACTGGGATATAGAACAACAGGGATGGAGAACGTTCCAGATAGAGAACTTTCTGGAATGGAAACCGGTGGTAAATTAAAAATTGAGAATTGAAAATTGAGAATTGAAAATTGAAAAATAAGAGATTATGGACTCATATTTGATACATGACGCCAATGCAGGCAATAACTTTAAAATTATGATGATGATACAGAAAGAAGGGATGAAAGGATACGGCATCTACTGGATGATACTGGAGTTTCTGAGACTACAGGATGGATACAAGGCTGACTTGAGAGTGCTGCCTATCCTGGCACAAAAGATGAGAGTGACAGTAACTACTTTGAAGCGATTCATCTACGAGTCGGGACTCTTTAGAGTGGACGACACAACCTTCTCATCACCCGGACTCACCCGACGCATGGGCCCACTGGAAGCCAAGCGCGAAGCCAACAGAGAGTCGGGCAGACGCGGAGGACTGGCTAACCAACAGAAAATCAGGCAAGGCATGCCAAGCGACGCTTTAGCTATAAATAAAACTAATAAGATAAATAACTCCCCCTCTATATCTCCCCAAGGGGAGACTGAGAAGAATGAGGAGATTCTTCTGGTTCCTCCGGAGTATGCACTCAACAAACAGACGCATAACTATGAAGGGCTGATGGAAGAATTGAAGCGGCAAAAAGTGACTGTCGTCAAAGAAATCAATGCCATCCTCAGACTGACAGATTTCGGTAAACTGAAAGGAAAGATTTGGAAGATCCTATATGACATCAACAACTCACCACAAATGAAAGCAAGAATTGTGATGCCGGGAAAATATATTCTGAAGTTGCTGCAAAACTAAAATCTGGTCAGACAAAAAAGTTCAAAAAGGTTACTTCCCCCCAGAAGTAACCTCTTTTGTTCTTTTTCCTGTTAAAGTTGCAATACAAGCCGATTGCTTTCTACCCTAAACAAATCCTCGCGCAATTTGCTTTCCGCTTTAAACAAATTCGTATATTTGCTACACAATGTGCGACAAGCGTGGATCGCTTGTATCAAAAACAAGTAAAAAAACATTTTTATCATGATAACATTTCCGAATGCCAAAATAAACCTGGGACTGAACATCGTAGAAAAGCGTCCCGACGGATATCATAATCTGGAAACGATATTCTATCCGGTTCCTGTAGAAGATGCCTTGGAAGTCAACATTCTGAATGAAGGTAATGAAAAGGTCCGACTGCATCAGGCAGGATTAGAAATTGAAGGAGAAGCCGAAAACAACCTCGTGGTAAAGGCTTATAAGCTTTTAGACGCAGAGTTCAACCTGCCGCCTGTAGATATCCATCTGTTCAAGCACATTCCTTCCGGTGCAGGCTTAGGTGGCGGCTCATCTGATGCCGCCTATATGCTGAAACTATTGAATGAGAAGTTCAGTCTGGAACTGACGAATGAAACCTTAGAAGAATATGCCGCCAGATTGGGAGCAGATTGCGCCTTTTTCATCCGGAATACTCCAACGTATGCTGAAGGAATAGGAAACATCTTCTCTCCTATCTCTTTATCCTTGAAAGGCTATCAGATTGTTTTAGTAAAACCGGATATTTTTGTTTCCACCCGCGAAGCTTTTGCGCAGATAAAACCGCATCGCCAGGAAATCCCGTTGAAGGAAGTGATAAAATGTCCCATGGAAGAATGGAGGGAACTAATGGTAAATGACTTCGAAGAAAGCGTATTCCCTCAATTTCCGGACATCAAAGAGATTAAGGAGAAGCTTTATAAGCAAGGGGCCATATACGCGGCAATGACAGGCTCCGGCTCATCTGTATTTGGTTTGTTCAAACCGGAAGATACAAAAACAGCGGAAGAAGATTTCGGGAAAAAAGCATTTGTATATCGGGGCGTACTGAAATAACAGACAGACAAACTTTGCATATACCATCAAAGAGGCTGATTCCAGGCCTCTTTTTTTGTTCACCAATGAACAAAAAAATAAGCCCTGTCTCC
>ULMJ01018007.1_pt1 | contig 26809 bp, 22 predicted proteins | sample 1951641 | NCBI WGS metagenome assembly ULMJ01 (sample SAMEA4835550, study PRJEB28245) | human gut metagenome | biome: gut microbiome; material: fecal sample | place: Denmark | collected 2008 | reverse complement strand
CGCCAGGAAGACGCTCGCCGGGTCACCTGGCAGGCTTTGCGGTTTGTAGGCATTTTCGGGATCATGATGGGCTCCATCGCGTTTGTGCTGTCCTTCTTCCTCCCCGCCATGCTGGGAGCGGATCCCGCCATCCGGGAGGATGCTTCCCTCTACTTCCGCATTATCGCCTGCGCCATGCCCTTTACCTTGGGCTCCAACATGTTCAGCGCCATCATCCGCTGTTCCGGTGACACCCGCACCCCCATGATCCTCAACGTGATGATCAACGTGCTCAACGTCATCCTGAACACCCTGTTCATCTACTCTCCTCGGACGGTAGTCCTTTTCGGCAGGGAGTTCTTCGTTTGGGGTGCCGGCTGGGGCGTGGGCGGCGCGGCTTTCGCCTCCGGACTTTCCACGGCTTTAGTGGCCTGCATGTTCCTGGTGGTGATTTTCCGGAAGAAGTCCCCCATCCAGATCAGCCTGAAAAAGCGTTACGGCTTTGAGCGAGTCTGTCTGCTCACCGCTTGGAAACTGGGCCTGCCCGCGGCACTGGAGCGTTCTACCCTGAGCATTGCCCAGATCGTCATCACCGCTTTAATTGCCGGTATTGGCACCGTGGCTGTGGCTACCAACCATCTGGCAGTGACAGCGGAATCCATCAGCTACCTGCCCGCTTCCGGTGTGGCAGTGGCCGGCACCACTCTGGTAGGCCAGGCCATGGGCGCAGGCCGCAAGGACTTGGCCCAGCGCTTCGCTAGAACCGTCAGCTGGATGGGCATCGTCATCATGACCTTTGGAGGAGGCGTCCTGTTCTTCTTCGCTCCCCAACTGATCCAGATCTTCTCCTCCGATCCGGAGGTCATCGACCTGGGCAGCCAGGTACTGCGGATCGTGGCTTTCGCAGAGCCCCTTTTCGGCGCGGCTATCGTGGCGTCGGGCGCTTTGCGTGGCGCGGGCGATTCCAAGGGTCCCTTCTTCATCAACCTTGCCACCATGTGGGGCGTGCGCATCACCTTGTCCCTGCTTTTGGTAGGCAGACTTGGCCTGATCGGCGTATGGCTGGCTATGGCTGCCGAGCTTTGCGCTCGCGGCTTGATCTTCATGATCCGCCTTTACAGAGGCAAATGGATGCACATTGACCTGTTCCAAGGCCGAAGCAAAAAGCCAAAAAAGTCATAAAAACGCTTTACAACCTGTTTGCCTTGTGCTAAAATAGATATGCTGTTTTGTAGGAAACAGTGTATCCGGGCCCATAGCTCAGCTGGGAGAGCGTTCGGTTCGCATCCGAGAGGTCGAGGGTTCGAATCCCTTTGGGTCCACCAGCAGCGTGACGCTGCACCCAAGTCGCGATCATCACTTTTGTGGTGGTCGCGATTTTTATTGCCCGCGTTTTTTGTTTGGCTTCATTTTTGTTCAGTACAGCCGGCGGCAAGCTGCCGCATTACAGCGATTGACAGCTTGTTTTTCTAGCTATATAATGACCCAAAACGGTTAAAACCTCATTATGACCAAGAGGTTATGACTAGGGAGGGAACATCATGCGTAAAGGATTCAAAATGAAACTGTTTCAAGGCCAAGAGGAAGAATACCAACGCAGACACAATGAGTTGTGGCCGGAAATGAAAGAGATGCTCCGTATGCATGGGGCAAGTAATTATTCCATTTTTTTAGATCCGGATACTTTGACTCTGTTCGGATACATTGAGATTCAGGACGAAGCCTTGTGGGAAGCTGCCGCCAATACAACCATCAACCGAAAGTGGTGGGATTATATGGCAGACATTATGGAATGTAATCCGGATAACAGTCCAGTCACGGTGGATCTAAACGAAGTATTCCATTTGGATTAAACCACCTTCGGCAACCACCTGATTCGCCCATATTAGTTTGTCAGAAATAAAGAGCGGGCAGGAATGGTAAAGACCGTTCCTGCCCGCTAACTTTCCCTATTCACTGTTGTGACACGTGTTAAACACACCCAGGCCATTCCCCAACTGACCGCCCGGTGAGAAATCGAGAATGTCTGCCTTCGTGGATTTCATCATGGTAAAACGATACTTGCAATCCACAAAATACCCCTGACTATGAAACCTGACCGTCCGCATTTTCAAGCGCACGGCAGGTTATTTTTTTGATGACGTAAGCGAGGAAAAAACGGCTACACCCAGGATAATAGCACCGCCAATGAGTTCCCGAACGCCCGGTACTTCCCCCAAAAACAAGAAAGCGAACAGAATCCCATATACAGTCTCCATACCAGAAATTACTCCGGCAGTCTGTGCTTTCACGTTTCTTTGTGCTGCCACATACAGAGAATGGGCAATGGCTGTACAAACCAGTCCTATCGCCGCGATCCCAACAACATTCTCAACGGTCCACTGGACTTGTAACAAAAATAACGCAGGAAGAAGCACCACAGCGGCGGTACCCTGTTCATATAAGCATATGGTCCTGGATTCGTAAAATCCGGAAAGATAGCGGTTGGATAGAGACATCACCCCATAAGCCAGAGCAGAGATTAATCCCCAGACAATGCCTATGGTTGTTTCGTTTTCCAGGGAAAAGGAAGGAATAGTGATCCCCACTCCCAACAGCAAAACCAGAGCGCTTATCACGCTGCGAAACTTCAGTTTTTCATGAAATACCAGGGGTTCCAAAAATGTAAGGAATAGCGGGAACGCTGAAAAGGTGATGGTGCCAATGGCCACAGAGGAACTTTGTATGGACTGAAAAAATGTCGTCCAGTGGACGGCTAGGACCACACCTGTAAACAGGGCGATTCCATAATCCTTTTTGCTTCTGAGCTTCAAACTGGCTTTTGTGACAAGAGAGAATATCAAAAGCGTTATGGAGGAAAAAATCACCCTCCCTCCAGCGATAATCACCGCCGGCGCGCTTACGAATTGTCCTAAAACAGCGGAAAAGCCAAACAGCATTACGGCAAGGTGCAGCAGGACTATGCTGTTTCTGTCATTACCGCTTTTTCTTGTTTTTAATTCTTCTGCCATATAGGATTACACTCGATTCTTTATGGATTCAGGCTGACTTATTTTATGGCTTTCGCCGCTTCCTCCACCACTTTTTGATAGGGTCCGATGATATATTGATTCATCTGCCCTTTCATCTTCTTCTGTACCGATGGAATAGCAATAAGCGCTCCCACCAGCTTCATCTGCATAATACGCTTTTTCTGCTTCTGTGGGAAGTCATAGATGCCGTGTTCCTTGTAAAATTTGTGATCGGCCTTCATCATGCCCTGCATCATGTAGATCAGGTCACGGAAGATCTTCATGCCGCCCACACCATAAAAATTGGCTGGACGGGACAATTTCCGCTTCAGAGCAAATACCAGAGAATCCGCCAAAGTCTGAATATCAGCAGAGACATTACCCTCGTCAGTGGCCACACCGCACAGGTAATTTCCTCCCACTTCACTGCGGCCCTCTACGATCATGCGCAGGTTGCTCTCGTACCGATAATCACCGCTGATAAGGTAGGCAATGGGCGTCCCATGGGTAACAGTGCGGTGACCGTTGCAGAACTGCCGGTCATCATAGCACTTGAAGCTGGAGTGGGTGTAGTGATCCGAAATGGTAAAGGCATACACAAAAGCATCCGCGCTCTGAATCTTGGTGCGGAGAAACTCGTCAAAACCATCTTTGTAGACACACTTCCCAGTGACGGCACAGCCAAAGCATCCCAGGCAGCCGCCTGCAAAGGGAAATTCCCGCAGGTTCACCACCCGACTCTCAAAAGGCAGGGCAGCTCGGAAATCTGCAATCATATTCCCCAGGTTTTCATCCTCCGGAGCACAGTTGGTGACGATGACCACATCTTTTTCTGTGCTTTTCGAAACAGATGGGAGCACCGGCTGATAAATCTCCTTTTCCCCTTGAGGCGCCTGGGCAGGCGGCGTGACAAATACCCCATGTTCACAGGAGAACATCAGCTGGTCGAAAAAGTTCCGGGCATCCCGTTGTCCCTGATCCGTGAGAAGATCGTCCATATCGGCGGACAGCCCCCGCACCACGTTCATTCCCAAATCAAAGCAGTTTTCTTCCACATAGCGGTGAGCGGTCACATCGTAAAAGTGCTTGGAGGTGGTGATCTGAGAGGCAAATTTCCCGGATAGGTCCACCCCGTCGGCTTTGATAAGCTCAATCAGCCGATGGAGCTGATAAGGGGCAATGAAAGTATAGACCGGGTAGCAGAACAACAGCAGCTCCGCCTGCTCCAGCTGAGCTCGCAGCGGAGCAAAGTCCTTCTCATAGCTTTTGATCCGCTGGCCCACAGGGACAACCGTGAATTCGTGCTCCGGGTGCAGTGCCTGCAAGTATAGGGCTGTATGAACAGTGGTGGAATGATTCCCCTTGGGGCTGGCGTTCAAAACAAGGATTTTCATGATTCTTCCTCCAATTCGTTCAGCAAACGGCTGTACCAGTCGATCTCAAATTCCGCGGCGGCGATGCCGTACTGGATGGTGTACCTCTGAAAGCGCAGCACCTGAAGCCAATCGTTCCCTGGCGTCAGCTCCTTCGGGTCCATGCTCTGAACCTGTTCCTCTATGGCACAGAGGATCCCCCGTGTCTCCTTCATCTGCCGGATATAGTCCCGAATGGCAGAAATACGCTCCTCCGGCTTGGCCAACCCTGCAAAAAACAGACGGGACAATTCCATGTTTTTCACTTTGTCCGCCTGCATGGGCTGGGCCACCCAGTGGGAAAAGGCGGTACGTCCCTCATCCGTAATGAAAAAAATCTTTTTGCGGCGTCTGCCTTGGGCGTATTCGCTGGTTGTCACCTTGCCCTCCTTTTCCAGCTTGGAAAGGGCGGTCTGCACGCTGCCTGCGCTGTGGGAACAGATTAAAGCAAGATTTTTCTTGATAAATTGCTGTAAGTCATACCCTGTCATCGGCGAAAGGATCAGTAAACCTAAAATCAGGTATTCCATAGCACGCTCCACATAATATATCTATTAGAGATAATATACCGTGTAACGATCAGGTTGTCAACACAAGGCTGCTGGTCCAACATTCATTGCAATAAAAAAAGCGGTCCTAATCTTGAACAAGTTGCAAGTATCACTTTTGTGGTGGTCGCAATTTTTGGCTAAGGATTGTCCCTTTATTCTTTCCAATTAGCCAAATTCATCTGTAATACCTCAAATCTTTTTCAAGATACTTTTCCACGTATGCTATGTACGCTCGAGCTAAACTATCCTTTTTCATTTCTGCAACATAGGAAGCATACTCAATTACTTGAGCCGTTCCCGTCCGTGGGGTAAGTTCTTTTTTTGCTCCAACACGATCAGCTTATAGCCTCGGTCCATGCATAGCAAATCCAGTCTCTTTCCATTTTTCGTCATAATTTGCTGTCCTATAACCAACCAGTTGGAATCCAGAAGATCGATGTTTTCACACCGCAGATTTTCCAATTCTTTTTCGCAGGTGAATTTCCCAGTTTCCAAGAGTTTCTTGCTCTTCAATGAATACAACAACTGTGATAGTACCTTCTCTTCTTACTCCTGCTTACTTAAATTTCCTTAATTACTAAGATTGATAGAATCCTGGACATGCTAGGATTTTACTATAAAGCATTTTTGCCGATCCTGTTTCTACACGTCCACCAAAAGTATTCTACAATTATCATTAATCAAAAATAAGAGTATTGAACAGTTTTTAGGCTGTCCAATGCTCTTACTTTTTCCATTTTCTCAGGCAGAAGGGAGAAAACTGTGGGACTATACGTAAATATATAAAAATATTTTATTTACCACCTTTCCTTTTATAAATCTCGGGACATTTTTTGTCGGAAAGATGTGATCTAATTTGAAATACTGTTATCAAATTTTCCCTTATATGCTGCCGGGCTTTCTTGCGTAATTTGCTTAAACGCTCTACCGAAATAACTGTAGTCGTTAAAACCTACCGCAATGGATATTTCCTTTAATGATAAATTACTGTACTTCATCAGGTAACAAGCATTATGAATTCGTATCTTCTTAATAAAATTGAAAATAGTGTCCTGGGTTTCCTTTTTAAAAATATCGCACAAATAAGTTTCAGATAAGAAAAAAATGGCCGAAAGATGCTTTAAAGAAATATTCGTACGGTAATTTTCCGAAAGATATACTTGCATTCGCGAAACGATTTGATTGCTGGAATATTGAAAATTTCCTTTAAACGCAAAGATGGCTTCCTGAATCATTTCCCAAAGTTCTTCAATCTCCCGGTGAAATAAACTGGAATAAAACTTTGCGTTCCCGTTTAGAACGTTATTTGAGGAACATACATAAGCTTTTTTTGGAAAATGTTTTATTTCCAGCGGATAACAAACAACCTCTCTTTCAAAACTCAGTTCTTCTGTTTCTCCGGCAATGATCACGCAATGATAATTTTTCAAAGGCCGCGTCGAAAGTTTTTTTGCTACTTCCAAAACCTCTGTCTTATTTTGAAGATCAATGAGCAAGTTGGAATTTTCCCTTTTCGAATCAAGTTTTGTTTTTATCTTTTTTAACACAGCTACGATATCTTCCTGGTTAAGGGGTTTTAGAATATATCCAATAGCTCCATATTCAATGGCTTTTTGAGCTACTTTAAAGTCGCCATATGCGCTGATGATAACTGACTCTATTTCTGGAATAATTTTCTGGGATTGAGAAATTAACTCTACCCCGCTCATTTTCGGCATTTTAATATCGGTAAAAATAACATCGGGACGTATTTTATCAAGTTCTTTTAAAGCATAAAGTCCATTGGCATATGTCCCGGATATTTCAAAACCATATTGCTGCCAATCGATAATAGTTTTTAATCCATTCAAAGCCCATGGTTCATCGTCAACCAATATTGCTTTATACATTTCTTCACTCCCTCTACTTTGGAAAAGGCAACCCATTAAAAAAAGGAACATGTAATTCTACAACTGTATAATGCCCAACTTGAGAAAGAATCTTCATATGAAAGTTTTCACCAAACGTCAAGCAAAGCCGTCTGTTTATATTTTGAAGTCCGATGCTTCCGCTAGAAGAATCTGTCTGAGAATTTTTAGAATAGATTCGTTCTGTTAATTCCGTAAGTTCTTCACCATTCAGTCCACAGCCATTGTCGCAACATTTAACTATCAACGAACCATCTTTCCAGACTTTAGCAAGAATTGTAACAAGACAATTCTCATTTTTTTCCTCAAAAGCATATTTGAGACTGTTTTCAACAATTGGCTGCAAAATCATGGACAATATGGGAAAACTCCGCGCTTGTTCATCAGCGATAATCTTTATCTTGAATCTCCCGCAATAGCGGATATTCATAACATTAAAATAATTCTCCACGTGATGGATTTCCTGACCTAGTGTGGACATTGTAGTGGAGTACAAAGAGTATCTAAAAATCTGAGCCATAGAAGATATCATGGTTTCCACTTGTTCCGTTGCCCCATTGTGAGCCAATGAACGAATGCATTCCATGGTGTTGAATAAAAAATGGGGATTGATCTGGCTACGATAGGCCATTAGCTCTGCTTTCCGCTGAGCAGCCATAGCATCATACAACTGTTGTCTCGTTTTCTGTTCTTCTTTAAAGGAGGTATCTAAACGGACAAGCATATGGTTTACCGATTGAATAATGGTTTTTAATTCCGCAAGTTTTGGTTCTTGAAACGCGTGGTTGTCAGAAAAATTGTCATAGTTCAAATTATTTAATTCATTGACAATCTGCTTTATGCTCAAATTAGCAGAAATAATAATAATAGAGAGAAAAACAATGATGAGAATAATAATCAGGCAAAGAGGAAGAAGGTTATGTATGATTGAAGACAAGGCTTTTTGAAAAATCTGACTTTCTGAAACGATATAAATATAGTCCCAATGTTGTTCAGAAAGACTGATTCTCATGGTGAGATATGTTTCGGAAGAAATGAGCATTTTACTCTGACCTACTGGTATCTCCCCCATTAGTGAGCTTTCTGCAGAAGTCAGCTCGTCGCTTGTAGAGACAATGGTATCATCATACATCAATACTGCGATTTCCCGCACACTGCCCCCATAGCTGGAATGGCTTATAAAATCGGCCATTTCTGTAGTATTGCATAAAACAGCGCAAAGAATGGTGTTTTGCGGCTCAAAAGGAGAAATGCTGTAAATAGGAGAAAAATAGAACACATACTGAGAATCAGAATCGGAATCTAACGTTGGGACACTCACAAAGAAAGGTTTGTCCACCGCAACATTTTGATCAAGCTTGCGTTCCTTCAAAATGGACATAAATTCTTCCGTATAAAGACTATTTGCATATAGATGACGACCTTTTGAAGAATATAAAAACAAATTCATACAGTTTTTTCGAGACTGAATGGTAGAAGTGATATTCTCCATGGCGGAATTGTAGTTTTTTATGACAACTTCCGCATTATCGGACAATAAATACTTTTGTACGGTGGTTGAATAGCCCGCTACCCGAGTTACTTCGCTATATTCATCCAAGTTCTGAATCAGAGTTTCCTGCATTTTCTCCCCAATAGATTGGAATGAATTATACGTGTCTTCTTTCATCTGAATCCATGAAGTGAAAAAGGAATGCACTATTACGATTGACATACCTAAAATGGCAAAAACCAAGCAAACAATAAGCCTTCCCGAGAGAGAATTCCATTTGGAATTACACATTATTTTCACCTGCCGCCTGTTCTTCTTTCAAACTGCGGTAATTATAACATAGTTTTTTTAAAATAAAAGCAAAATAAGTGCAAAACGCTTTACTTTCCTAAGATCGTCAGAGTCCTCTAGAAGATTGTCGCTTTTTTTCATGAAAAAAAGTTGATACTATGATGCCAGAAAAACACGAGGGGGATAGTACATATGACGAAAGCGCATTTGCAAGAATATGTGGACTCTCTGGAAATTGTAGATACCCATGAACATTTACCTCCATTTGAGAACCAAAGAAAACAACACACGGATGTTATCGCGGAGTTCTTCAGTCACTACGCCAGCGTGGACATCGTAACAGCTGGATTTGATAAACAAAGATTCGATCAAGTGGTTTCAAATTTGTCCATAGACGTTTGCCAAAAGTGGAAAGAACTGGAGCCTTTTTGGGAGAAAACCCGGTTTACAGGGTATGGCCGGTCTCTCACATTAGCAGCACGGGATATCTACGGCGTAGAAAATATTTCAAGGGATACAATAGAAGAACTCAATAATAAATTTTTAGCCATCAGAAAAAGTGGCTGCCAATATTCTGAGGTGTTGAAGAAAAAGTCAAAAATTCAGTTTTCTATTTTAGATACCAACGGAGAGTATGATAAGACCTTTTTTAAAAAAGCCTTTCGAATGGACTACTATACCCGTCCCCATGTTTCCGGAGGAAAATTTCCCGTTAGTCCAGAGAAGCAAATGAAAATTGGAACATTTACGGAATACCTGGAGGAATGTCGCCAAGAAATCTCTGCACAAGTGAAAAGTGGAGCTGTCGCTTTAAAATTGGCCGCAGCCTATAATCGTCCCCTAAACTTTGCACCATGCAAAATTCAAGAAGCTGAAAAAATATTTTATGAGTACCTAAGTAAAGGACTTTTAGAAGACCCTTCTCAAAAAGAATTGCAAAACCGCTTTGAAGATTTTATGGTGCACTACATTTTAAATGAAATAAAAAAATACAATCTTCCCGTCCAAGTGCATACCGGTCTGCTTGAGGGAAACGGAAATATTCTTTCAAACAGCAATCCTTCCTTGCTAAACAATTTGTTCCTGCAATATCCCGAAATTGATTTTATCCTTATGCATATTGGCTACCCTTATTTTGGAGAACTAGGAGCCCTCGCCAAGATGTTTTCCAACGTCTTTATAGACATGGCATGGTCTCACATCATTTCTCCCAATTTAGCCAGAACAGCTCTAAATGAGTGGCTGGATTTGCTGCCAACCAATAAGATCGCTGCATTTGGCGGTGACTATCTATTTGCTGACGGTGTATATGCCCATCAGAAAATGGCCAGAAAGAATGTTACCTGTGTTTTGTGGCAGAAAATAGAAGAAGGAATTCTCGGGATGGATGACGCCAAACAAATCGCAAAAAGACTGTTCATCGAAAATCCTCTGGAAATGTTCCATTTAAAATGAGGCGCAAATCGTACACATATTAAATTACTGCTAAAAATATAATCCTGCGTGGTGAGCTGTTTTGGAAAAAGTAAGCTTAGAATCTAAAAAAACAAATTGGGGACAACGGTTATGGAAAGAAATCTGGAAACACCGGGCAATTTATGCTCTCCTCATTCCTGGTCTTTTATGGTATCTAATTTTTGCATATATCCCTATGGGAGGCCTTTCTTTAGCTTTTAAGGACTATAAAGCAAATTTGGGAATATGGGGTAGCCCCTTTGTTGGTCTGGATAATTATGAATATGTCTTTCGAGATATAGCCTTTTGGAAAGCAATGTGGAAAACCATTTATATCAACCTTGGAAGAATGATCTTCCAGTTTCCTGCCCCAATTATTCTCGCGTTGCTGATCAATGAGTTCCGTGCCAAGAAATACAAACGCATTTTACAAACGATCTACACATTTCCTCATTTTCTTTCTTGGGTTATTGTAGCCAGTGTAGCAACAAACTTTCTCTCACTAGATGGTTTTATCAATACAATCATAGTTTCTTTTGGCGGTGAACCAATTAAGTTTATTGGAAACCCTTCCGCTTTTGTCCCAATGTTGTATATTACAGACATTTGGAAATATGCAGGGTACGGCGCGATCATCTATCTTGCCGCCATCTCAGGAATCGATCTTGACCAATATGAGGCGGCGGATATTGATGGAGCTACACGTTTTCAGAAACTGTGGATGATTACTATTCCAAACCTGATGCCTACCATTATAGTGATGTTTATATTAACAACAGGCAGTATCATGACAATGGGGTTTGAGCAAATTTTTAATATGAACAACGCTGCCGTAAAAGATGTGAGCGAAGTTTTGGATATGTACATTTATAGAATCACGTTTCAATCTTCCTCAGATTTCTCTTTTTCAACCGCGGTAAGTTTGTTCCGCTCCATAATCAACATGCTTTTCCTGATAGTAGCCGACCGTGGTGCGAAACTTATGGGCGGAAACGGATTGTTTGGATAAAACCTCAAAAATCTTTTGGAAAGAATGGTGTTTTACTTGGAGAAGAGAAATTATTTCCGAAAAAAAATTCACCTGGCTGACATCGTACTTGGTGTTATTTTAACTCTGTTTGGCTTGTCAATTTTAATCCCATTTATCAACACTGTGGCAATTTCCTTTACGGGATACAAAGAATATCTGGAAACACCACTGCTTCTATTTCCTAAAAATCCTACTTTGCAATCTTATGAAGAATTGATTTCTGATGGAAGAATCTGGATTGGCTACCGAACCACTATTCTTATGCTTCTGATTGGATTGCCACTGAGCATGTTCTTAACCTCCTCGACGGCATACGCATTAAGCCGAAAAAATTATCCCGGTAAAAAAGCGTTCTTGATGATGATCTTGTTTACCATGATCTTCCAAGGAGGAATTGTCCCGTTATATCTGGTGATGAAAGATCTGAACCTGACCAACACAATATGGTCCGTAATTTTTGCAACAAGCATGAACACTTTTTATATGATACTTATGTATAACTATTTTATTAGTATGCCCGAATCGCTGATCGAATCGGCAAGATTGGATGGTGCAGGAGAATGGACCATTCTCTTTCGGATTGTGCTGCCGTTATCGTTACCTATTATCGCTACCGTTTGCTTGTTCTATACGGTAGACAAATGGAATGAATGGTTTTATGCCATGGTATTTATAAGGAAGGCGTCTATGCAGCCGTTGCAACTCATCTTGCGGGCAATCGTATTTGATTCGCAAGTAGCAGATCAAATGAGTGCTCAGGTTTCCATTCAAGACAGGTCTTTCACGAGTGGAATAAAAATGGCTGCTGTTGTTGTGACAATGCTGCCTATTATGTGCATATATCCCTTCCTTCAAAAACATTTTGCAAAGGGGGTTATGGTCGGAGCGATAAAAGCATAAAACCAATAATAATTATAAGGAGAATGTAAAAATGAAGACGAGTAAACGACTGATTTTGGCACTGTTGTGTTTTGTGCTGATTCTTAGTACAACTGCTTGTTCAGAAACAAACCCTCAAAGTTCAAGTTCCTCATCTGGCCAAACGTCGGATGTTTCTACGGAAAATACCGGTGAAACTTCTGCGGAAACAGAGGATTTGCCGGAATGGTTTGAAGGGAAAGATTTTAGCGAAAAACAGGTTATCAGCATTGCCTCTATCCAAGTAGAAGACAGTTTCGATTATAACCAAGGCGATGACTTTGTAAAATGGTGGTCTGAAAATTTTAACATTGAGTGGGACGTTACCTCGCTGACAATGGAAAACTGGGCAGAACGCCTTAGAATTTGGATCAACTCGGATGACATGCCGGACATGGCTGTATGGGATTATAAACATGGTGAAGCTACCAACTATGTTGATCAGGGATTGCTGAAAGCTTTGCCCCAGGATTGGAAAGAGAATTATCCCAATTTGGCAAAAGCAGCCTCCCAGTCTCCTATGAGTGAAAAAACCGAAGAGATCTTTGGCGACACCTACTTCCTTTTCCGGCCGGTTTTCTCAAATAACCGACCCGCGGACAAACTTTCCTCTCACACCTCGGTATATCTCCGCAAAGATTGGGCTGACGCTATCGGGTATGAATTAAAGGATGTAATGAAAGTCTCAGAAATTTTAGATTTTGCGGCTAAAGTTAAAGAGGCTGACCCTGGAAATGTTGGGGACGCTTTTTATCCCCTGGTTGGAAAGACAAGCAGCATTGCTTATTTTATCGGTGCCAATAGCACATATGCCGGATGCGGTACTAGCCCTTATTATCAAGATGAGAATGGTGTATATCAATGGGGCCCTGCCAGTCAGGAAACTCTGGAAGTTTTGAAAATGCTTTCTCAAGCATATCGAGATGGGTTGATCCATCCTGAATTCTATGCTATTCAAGACCCGGATGATTTCGGCGCTTTCTACACCACCGGAGAATCTGCCATTTGTGCAGGCGAGGGTATGGCCTGGAAAATGACGGAATTTGAACAGCATTTAAGCGCAGATCTGAATTTGAACTATGAAGACGTAGTAAAAGTTGTGGCGGTTGTTGGCGAAGATGGAAACTATCACGGCGAACCTCTGACCAATTACTGGGGTACAAATATTTTCTCGCCCCATATCAGCGATGAAAAATTGGAACGCATTTTGAATGTTATGGATTATTCCTGTACAGACGAAGGCCAGTTGATGATTCGCTGTGGAATCGAAGGTGTTGACTGGGAGATGGACGAAAATGGAAATATTATCTCTCACATTGAAGACGGTTTGACAGCCAGAGACAAATATGCTATCAAGCCCTTGTATGAGAACCTGATGACCTTGTCGGACGATTTTCAGTTCTTAGACCCCAACTATGCTGAAATCCATCGGACCCGCACCAAGGAGCTTTATGAACTGAGAGAAGAGCATTCTACCGAAGAGTCTTTCCCCTCAGAGCCTGATTGGACAAAAGTATTCCACGATTCACAGGCTATGAATCTGGCTTCTATGACGTATCAGGATGAGTATGCGGCGCTTATCGTGAAAGATGGCGACATTGAAGAAAATTGGAAAGCTTGGGTAAACGAAAAGATGCCTATGATTCAGCCGGTACTGGATGAATTGACAGAGGCCGCTAACGCGGAGAAATAACTAAATTGCCTATTGCCGCATATCGGAACCAGATATGCGGCATTTGGTATATTCATCATATGGAGGCATAACTGATGGAAATCATTAGACAACGGAAGAAACTTCCCGTTCGGGCTGCGCTGTTTGATTGGGATGGGACGATTTCCACCTTGAGGGAAGGATGGGAGGACGTCATGGCCCCTATGATGCTTGAGTGCATCAACACAGATCGTCAAGATGATCCTACGCTAATAGATGAAATCCAAACCTATATCAACGAGTCGACAGGTATTCAGACAATTTATCAAATGCAATGGTTGACCCAGCGGGTTGAGGCAGAAGGAAAACAAAAGCCTTTAACTCCCTGGGAATATAAAGAAATTTATAACGTCCGGCTTCTTAAAAGAGTAAAAGACCGGGTAGAGGCTTTAGAAAACCGAACAAAAAATCCCGCTGATTTTATGATTCAAGGTAGTTCTACCTTTTTGAAGCACCTTGTAGATCGAGGTGTAGATATTTATGTGGCCAGTGGTACCGATCACGATGATGTGGTGAGAGAGACGAAATGTTTAGGTCTTTACGATTTTTTTAAAGGTGTAGAAGGTGCACCTATGGAAATTGGGAAAATAGAATGCTCCAAAGATAAAGTAATTCGAAATTTGCTAACAAACGCAGGAGTGTCTTCTGAAAATTTGATTGTGGTGGGAGACGGAAAAGTAGAAATACTTTTGGGAGCAGAATTTGGCGCTTATACCATAGGTGTGGCATCAGATGAGAAAAATCTGCACGGCATAAATCTCAAGAAAAAAAATCGTCTTCTAAAGGCCGGCGCTGACATGATTATCGGCGACTACATCCACATAGAAGAACTGAGCAATAATTTGGGATTGGAGGAGTAACCATGTCAAAATTTGAAGCACTGTCATTCGAGAACATAAGAACACTTTCCGTGGAAAACCGGCACAATTTGGTTCGCATAGATACTATGAAGCATCCAGATACCACCCCGGTAGAACCTTATGGGGACGAAGCGTTTGACACTTTGTGCCGTAAAATTGCGGAAGCTAGGAAAAATGGTCGCCCCGTTATTTGGTCACAGGGTGCTCATGTTATCAAAAACAATCTTTCCCTTTATATCATCGAATTGATGAAAGCTGGCATTATCACTCATGTTGCCGGAAATGGAGCATGCAGTATTCACGACTTTGAACTGGCCTATTTGGGAGGAACGTCAGAAGATGTGCCAACCGCCATCGAAGATGGTTCTTTCGGCATGTGGGAAGAAACCGGAAGCATGATGAACGAAGCCATTCAAAAAGGTGTGAAAGTCGGTTTGGGATATGGAGAAAGCATTGGCGTTTATATGCAAGAAAATGCGGAGAAATTTCCCAATAAAGAAAGTTCTATTTCTTACATGGCTTATATATTGGGTATTCCCTGCACATACCATGTGGCAATCGGAACTGACATCATACACCAGCACCCCTCTGTAGATTTCGCGGCTATCGGGGCAGCTTCCGGAAGAGATTTTCAGATTATGTGTAAAAGCATCTGTGATTTGGAAGATGGGGTATACTTGAATTTTGGGTCAGGTGTGATCGGACCCGAGGTATTTTTAAAAGGCCTTTCCATTTCGCGAAATCTGGGTTATCAAACATTCCATATTACAACTGCCAACTTTGATTTGAAGGATTTAGGAGATTTCCGTTGTAAAATTGGCTATTCCGATCCCAATTATTATTATCGTCCCCGTAAAAATATAGTTAACCGTCCCACAAGTGTAGGCGGTTGGGGATGGCACTTTGTGGGGGACCACCAGGTCACTATTCCCAATCTCTATAAAAAGGTGAAGGAATATTATGAAAATAGAAACTTTTAACACGATGTCCCAACCCCGCCTCAAGCAAATTCTTTCGGATATGAAGAAAGTGAAACTGGGATTTGTAGGTGACATATGCATTGACATTTATTGGTTTGCAGATATGCGCCTTTCTGAACTATCTCGGGAAACACCTCATTACCCCCTGCCAATTGTGGAAGAACGCTATCAGCTTGGGGCAGGCGGAAACGTGCTGGCAAACTTATCTGCACTGGGCCTCCAGAAAATTTTGGCTGTAAGTGTCATTGGAGATGACTGGCGTGGGACATTGGTAAAACAGGAACTGGCAAAACTGGGAATTGATAACGGTTATATAACACAGCGAAGTAACTCGGTTACCAATGCCTATTGCAAACCTATTAAAATCGGACTATCTTCCGTTATGGCAGAATCAGCCAGAATTGATTTCACCTCAGAGCCCATAGACGAAACCACAGAAAACCTTATTGCAAAAAACGTGGTGGAAATGGCCAACCAGGTAGACGTAATTTGCGTATCAGACCAATTTTCCAATGGTATAGTAACAGAGAAAGTAAAAAAGGTATTGGAGGGGCTATCCGGCAAAACTATTATTGTTGACAGCCGTGACCGCATTGGTAGTTATCAAAACGCCATTTTGAAACCGAATGAAATTGAATTGGTAAAGGCCGCCAGTAAAATCACCGGTGTCTCTGCCGAAAAATATACCCAGAAGGGCGTCGACGGCCTTATTGAAGCTGCACAGGTTCTTTCAGAAAGGAAAAATTGCCACGTGTCAGCTACCCTTGGTCCCGAAGGGAATATGCAGATTACCTCTCAAAGCGCTTTTCATATTCCATCGAAACCAGTATCCCCACCATTAGATATCTGCGGCGCCGGCGACAGCTTTCTGTCAGCCTATTCCGCTGCTTTGGCTGCGGGAGCTTCGGCGTGTGAATGCGGCTATATTGGGAATCTGGCTTCAGGGGTCACAATAAAAAAACTCAACTGTACAGGCTCGGCAACCAGCGAAGAAATTCTTCAAGAATATCTCCGATAAATGTTTTAAAAACTGATTTTTCCCAGAGTCTTTGCCATTCTGGGGATAGTATGGTGATAGCTATGGAATTTACAAATAAAAAAGTTTTGGAACGAAAAATCGAAGAAATCCACGCCAATATATTTTCCTATTCGGAGAGTCTCAATATTTGGCAAACCAGAAAGAACCATCTGGATGACTGTGGGAAGTATTCCAAATTTGAAAACGAAAAGTGGGAATACATACAGGTGGGAACCCATTGGAAATGTGGTGTGGCAGATACCCAGTGGTTCAAAAAAAGTATTACTGTAACAGAACATTATGCCGGGAAACCCCTGGTTTTGGAATTGATTTTTGGTGGCGACGGATTGGTCACTGTTAATGAAGAACCTAAATCCGCTGTAACAGAGTTTCGCAATGCTACGTTCACTAAAACCCGTTCCAGAGTCTTTTTGACACAAAAAGCTATTTTGGGCGAAACCTTTGACATTTTGGCTGAGGTTTCTATGAACTATCTGGATTTTTTCAGCTTTAACGATCCCAAACAGAGAGAAGAAGAATATCACTTCAGCAAAGCTGTGTTAGGAGCGGTAGACAGCACTATTGAAAACTATTATTTCGATGTAAGAACTACATTTGATGCCATGACCGCCATTGAAAATGATCCGTCTTGCCAATATGTGGTCAGCAAACTCCGGCAAGCCTTGCAAAAATCCCTAGCAGCGGTGGATATGGACATGGGATGGGAGGCCCTTCGCAGCTCTATTCCCTATGCTTCTGAAATTCTTCGAAAAGCCTTGGAAAAAATTGACACCCCAGCACATGCTACAATTCAGTACGTTGGACACGCGCACATCGACACCGCCTGGCTGTGGCCATTGAAAGAAACTATTCGGAAATGTGCCAGAACAGGAAGCAATGTTCTTGATTTGATGAACCGCTATCCCAATCTGATTTTTGCGTTCAGCCAGCCTCAACTTTTGGCCTATTTGAAAGAGTATTACCCTCTTATTTACAGTGGGATACTGAAACGAATAAAAGCAGGTCAGATCGAACTGGTGGGCAATGCTTGGGTTGAAATGGACACCAACCTGTGCTCTGGTGAATCGCTGATACGACAGTTGTTATATGGTCGGGAATTCCTGCTAAAAGAAACAGGAAAAGAATCAGATATCTTTTGGATGCCCGACGTTTTTGGATATAGCTGGGCTCTTCCCCAAATTATCAAGCGATCTGGGATGAAATATTTTTATACTTCCAAACTGACTAACAACGATACAAATCGTTTTCCCCATTCGCTATTTTTATGGAAAGGAATCGATGGAACAAAAATCCTTTCTTATATGCAGCGGAAAAACTACAACGGTGTTTACACCCCTTCAGAAATGCATGAACTTTACAAGGAATTCGACCAAAAAGATGTTTCTGATGATTTGCTGATGACTTTTGGATATGGTGATGGTGGCGGTGGCCCCACCTATGAAATGATGGAGCGGGCTAATCGACTCAAATGCTTCCCAGGTTTACAGAAAAGTGAAATAACCTCTGCTTTATCCTTCTTTGAGAAGGTCTCCCAAAACCAGCAGGAACTTCCCGTATGGTTTGATGAAATGTACTTCGAAAACCACCGAGGAACGTATACCTCCCAGGCGAATAACAAAAAGAACAACCGCAAAGCGGAATTACTATTCCGGCAAGCTGAGATTCTGGCCTCTATAGCCAACGATGTCGCAGATCTGGAGTATCCCATGGAAAAAGTGCGTGCTGGCTACGAAATTATATTGAGGAATCAATTTCACGATATTATTCCCGGTTCCTCAATCAAAGACGTCTATGAAGACAGCGCAAAAGAGTACGAAACTATTTTCCAAATCGGCACTTCTATTCAGGAATCTGCCATCGCCAGCTTGCTGAAAAAAATCCCTCACAGCGAAAATTCCGTGATCGTGTTCAATACCCTTTCTTGGGAACGCTCAGAATATGTTACGGTTGAAGTGCCTTGGGACAATTCGCAAAACTGCGTAGTTCTGGATGCTGATAATAGAATAAAAAACACTTTGTGCCAATCTAAAAAAAACGGCATGAGGGTCATGTTTGAAACAGGTCCAATACCACCCATGGGATACGCAGTATACAAATTGGAGGCCCGTCCTGCAGAAAACCACGGAGGTGTAACCGTTTCCAAATCTCATATGGAAAATGAGTTTTTCCGATTAGACTTTGACACAAACGGAAATATTTCGACGCTGTATGACAAAATTTCGCAACGCCACATCCTGGACAAAACCAAACCTTCCAATATGCTCCAAGTATTTGAGGATAAGCCGTTTATTGAATCTGCTTGGAACATCAATCTCGAATATCAGAACAAAATGTGGGAATTGGCTGGTCCTCCAATTGCGTTTGAAATTATGGAGAATAGTCCAGTCAGGGCTGTAGTGCGTATAAAGCGGGTTTTTAACCAGTCTACCATTACCCAGGATATTGTGATGTACAGTAATTCCCGTAGAATTGATTTTCACACGGTCGTAGACTGGAACGAACGGGAAAAAATGTTAAAAGTAGCCTTTTTCCCAGATGTTTTATCTACAAAAGCAACCTATGAAATTCAATTTGGTAGCATAGAACGCCCTACCCATTGGAACACCAGTTATGATAAGAGCAAATTTGAGGTTTGCGGACACAAGTGGGCCGACCTCTCCGAGGGTGGTTATGGAGTGAGCCTGCTTAACGATTGCAAATACGGCTATGACATAAAAGATAATTCCATGCGTTTGACACTATTGCGTTCTCCCGTTATGCCAGACCCTTATGGGGATATCGGTACCCATGAATTCGTTTATTCCCTGTTTCCTCATGAAGGAGACTGGAGAACTGGAAAAACCGTTCATAAAGGCTATGAACTTAATGTACCTTTGACAGCGGTTTTTGTAAAAGATCAAAATACAGGAAACTTACCCACTTCGTTTTTCTGGGTTGATCGTGACAACGTCGTGTTGGATACTGTAAAAAAGGCGCAAAACAGTGACGGCATAATTGTACGCATGTACGAATCCTGTGGAATGCGTGGAAAAGTCACTCTGGGTTGGAACACTAAGGAACAAGCAGTGTTTGAATGCAATCTAATGGAAGATAACGAAGCCCAACTCTTCCCATCGGATAAAACGATTTCCTTTGAAATCAAACCCTATGAAATCAAAACATTCCGGTTAAAGTGACGAGATATATTCACCCATATACTATAAGATAGTTGTTAAGAACCACGTCCCGCTCTTGCGAGGCGCGGTTCTTTTCGACTTTATCCTCCTAAAACAGTCATTTTCTATTACTCTCTTCCCTTGACTTTTCCAGAGTCTTGTGATAGAACTATCAAATTAAAAAAGATTTCTTTCCGCGTGACACGTCTTATAAAATAAAAGAGTTCCCCCTGTGCTAAAATTCAGTACAAGCAGAAACCTTCTTACCGGACCTTATATCGCGAGAGGTTGTTAATTCGGGAAAGCATTCGGCTCGCATCCCTTTGGGGCCACCAGTATAACTCTGGACCTAAGACACGGCGCTGATGTCAGGTGGACACCGTTTAGCGTTGACTACGGGAAGCAGCCGAGACGATCACTTTGTGGAGTACATTTTTTGCGTTTTTGAATGATCGTATCTCTGTCCCCTAGATTCCACCCCTCCTAAAAGCATCATATAAACACCAGGTAAATCCCCTAATTTAAAAGATCTACATCCTGTACGAGAGACAATGAAAAGTAATTGTCTCTTGGAAGGTGAATTCTTAGTGAGAACCAGTGTTGCTGTCAGTTAATAAGGAGACAGGTAAATGTTTTTAGTTTATTTAACTTCTTCCAATGAAGACACCAAATACAAAATGCTTGATTTTATCATTCCAAATGAGGTAGTAAAAAAGTATACCTGGTTTAACGATGAAAATGAGGATCAAGTATTTCTCATAAATAAAAATAATGATTTTTTGTTTGACAAATCCTGTTACAAAGGGAATGAGCTTCTTGAAATCATTAATTCATCCAGGTATTATGTAGTTTCAGTTAAATTGATAGCTTTAGATGTCACGCGAGACCAAGAGGTAAGTGCGGATTCAGAAAATAAAAAAAGCGAAATTATAATTAAAGTTGAAGACGGAAAATATGTGAAAATACTTTCTAATAACAGGGAAGATGCTGAATCGTTTTTTCAAAACGCACTCGCCAACAATTTTCCTGTTGTGTCCATCAATGAAATTTAATACTTAGAACTTTACTCAGAGAAAGCTCCTGTTTTTACAGCTCTTTCTCTTCGCTAGTACTCTAGATTAATGGAAAACAAATAACATTGGCGGAGTACTAACCGAAGAAGAAAAAGTGAAGAGTACCGAAAATGGGAGAAGTCTGGCAGATTCCCACATGATTGCTGCGCCGAGCCTTGGTGGTGCCTTATTTAAATCCACTGCAAATACAGGCACAAAACATATTGCCGATGCAGTTGTATATCAAAACTATGATATGGCTAGTTACAGGTAAATTCTGCCACCTTCACCTGCTTTGTTTATTTACATGGTACCTTTTCATTTTGAAAAATAGCAATTGAAAAGTGCTTTTTGTTCGGTACAGTTAGCGGCAAGTTGTCTCTCCCCAGTCGCGAATCTCACCTTGGCAAGGTTCGCCTTTTTGTTGTCCGAATTTAAGATAGTTATAGACAAAAAAAGAGAGTGGAACTCCACTCTCTTTTCTATTGCTTTTTTCCCCTACATTTTTAAGGTAAGGGAAATTACTGGTACCGCTTTCATTTCAAGCACCGGATAACATCATCATGCCCTCACTTTATCATGTTGCCGCCGATTCAGATAAATGTAAAATCCAACGTTCAACAGGATTCCCACCGCCGTAGACGCCGGGGCGGCAAGACCGATCATAGTCAGGCTGGCGTTTGGCTGGATACTCATGATATACGCCATGGGCAGACGGACCAGAAGAGTCTGCACCAGTCCCTGAGTCATAACCCAGTATGTTTTTTGGTTTCCGTTGAAGTAACCGATCATGCTGAACAGCACCGCCGTCAGGATGGTCTCCGGAGCAAACCCCTTTAAGTATTCAAACCCTTTTTGGATAACCCCCGCGTCAGTGGAGAAGAATCCGGACAGCACATCGCCCTTCAGCATGACAAGGGCAAATACCACACAGCCAAATCCCAGCCCCACGCCGATGCCTGTCAGCATAGACTGTTTTGCCCGCTTTTGATTCCCCGCGCCCACATTCTGGGAGACAAAGGAAGCCATGGACTGCATCAGGGCGCTGGGAACCAACATGGCAAAGCTGACGATCTTACTGGCCACCCCATAACCGGAAGAAGCCTCCAGGCCCAGGGCATTGACAAAGGCGCAGAGAGCCAGGAAAGAGAGCTGTGTCAAGCACTCTTGCAAGGCCAGGGGCAAACCGATCTTGAGGAATTTCCGGCATTGGGGATTGAGGCGAAAATCCTTTCTTGTGAGAGAAAAGGGCAGTTTCTTTTTGAACAGCATCACAACAGCGCACACCACGCTGACAGTTTGGGCAAAGACGGTAGCGAGAGCTGCTCCTGCCGCGTCCATGCGAAACACAGCCACCAGCAGAAGATCCCCGATAATGTTGACCACACAAGCCACCAGGACAAACAGCAGCGGCGACTTGCTGTCGCCCAACCCGCGGAAAATGGCGGAAAGCAAGTTGTAGGCAACGATAAAGAAAATGCCGCTTCCGCATATACGCACATAGCTCACCGTAAGGTCCAGAGATTCCTCGGGAGCCTGCATCAGCACGGAGATAGGCCGGGCGAAACAGACCAGAAGGACGCACAAACCCACGGAAATCAAGGCGAACACAATGGCCGCTCCGCCCAGGACAGGCCCGATATGTTCCGGGCTCTTTTCTCCCAGATACCGGGCAATCAGCACGGTGATACCCATGGCAAGCTGGGTCACCACAAAGGTGACCAGATTCAAGACCTGGCTTCCCGTGGACACTGCCGACACGCCGGACGTAGAACCAAACCGTCCCACCACTAGCAGGTCAACGGCGCCGTAAGCAGCCTGTAAAATAAGTGCCCCAAGGATGGGCACCATGAACCACAGCAATTTTTTCAGGATGCTGCCCTGTGTAAAATCCGCGCTTTGTTTACTCAACAGTAATTCTCCTTTCAGCCATAACTTGATAGAATCGCTGGATGGTTTGGATCGTGCATTTGGCGTCCTCCTCCGAAATATCCTTTAGAAAGGGAGCCAACCGGTCAAAATACTGTTCATTGTATCTTCGGGATAACTCTTTTCCAGCCTGAGTGATGGAAATATACGTAATACGGCCGTCACTTTCGGATGCACGTTTACACAAATAACCTTTGGCCTCCATCGCTTTTACCGTACGGGTCACCCCAGGACGAGGAATGTTCAGCGCGTCGCTGATATCGGACACCTTTACCTGAGCGCCCTGCCGCTCCAAAGACTCAATGGTATCCAGATAGTGAATATAAGACGGCGTGACCCCTTTTGGCAGGGTGGGAAGCATATCCCAAATCCGTTTGGCCTGATAGCATGTGTCAAACATGGTTTTGATCGTTGCAATTTCCATCCGTTTCCCTCCATTTAGTTACCTTTGGTAATTATATGGGAACTTTTTCTTTTTGTCAAGTTGGAGTTTCAGACCAGGAAATCCCATCACTTCTCAGTGAAAAATGGCCCCCCAAAAAAGAAGAGCCTGCCCTCAATGGAGCAGACCCTTCTAATTATTTAATTACCTGCCACGTAGAAAAGTTCCCTCTCATTATTTTAAGGTATTCCCTCTTCACACAGAGCGGGTCACGTCCGCCCCATAAAACACGGTGGCGATGAATCCCTGGTCGGGGGCGTAAGTAAAGCTGTACTCGCAGGTGGTCCCCTCGTCCACATAAAACAGATCCACACACTCTACGGTGGGAAGTCCCGACTTTTCTATGGACTCCCGAGCGCCAGCGTCAAACTCCTCAAAGGTACCGTACCGGACAAAGCCGCTTTCCTGGCTGTAATACTCCTGAGTCATGGCCTTGGCCCCCTGATTGCGAGCAGCCTGGGACATGGCCTGGAAGGTCTCCCAACCCTCTTGGGCGGTCTCAAACTCAAACTGGTATCCTACTGCCAAAAGTAAAAGATCCTGATCTTCCTGGTTCACCTTGTTAAACTGAAAATCCAGCTGGGTGGCGGACACATCTCCAAAGGACACGTCACAGTCCACCAAGTACCCACCGGAACGGGGATTTTTGCTGTCCTCGGAAAGGGTGACATCCAGGGCGGACTCCACCTCCGGCTGAGTCAGGCGCAGTGCCTTTTCAAGCACGTTTTTGGGAGCCAAGGTCCCGGCGTCCTCGGGCAGATCCACAAACCCTGTATCCCCCGTCTGACTTTCAGCGGCCTCCTCCGCCACAGAAGTTCCCGATGACTGTCCTTGAGCAGGCTGGGACGTACAACCACTGAGACACAGCAGCAGAACAGACAAGAGCACCAAAGAGCCTCTTTTCATCCTCTTAAAGAACATCCCATCCATGATATCCCAACGGATCTCCCTCCCCGTTATGAACCCATGTCTCCCCATATGCAATCTCCTTTCCTTTTATAAATTCATTTCCAGAGAGAGTGCTCCCTCTGGATCTATGCCATCCCCTAGCTTCACTAGAAGAGAACACGTCTAAAATTCCCGCAATTCATGGGATTCATCCCCTTTTCAAAAACCATTCCTCTAAAATGGCGTCGGAAAAAGTCGTATAATTTTCAACATTTTCCACATGCTTTTTGTTTAAAACTAATATATCACATCCACATGCAACCGTCAACGAAATAAGAATTCTTTTATAAGAATCGAATGCAGGCCCGCCTATCCGCCAAAACAAGGCGTGGCCAAACCAAATAAAAAGAACACCCCACAACATGTGAGGTGTTCTTTTTACGCCTATTCCAAAAACTGTCGGAACAGAATAGCACTGTTTTTAGAGCGATGTCAAAGCCAATGGCCGGGGACCCATCTCGACGGAACCTGGGTTGTATGCTATACTAAATGGAAAAACACGGGATGGGAGTGTATCGGACATGACAAACATACTTTTCGTCTGCCACGGCAGTATCTCGAAAAGTCCTAAAAAAGCATGATACACCAATGGTTTTGCGGCTCGAAAAGGTGCTTACTACACCACAACTACACCATATCTGAAAGAGCCTTGATGTGACAATCTGAGTTGCACCATAATATCATAACCACCTGGCATTCAATTGAAAAAATCAGAGCCGTATGTGCAGCGAAGGGAGAACCTTTTTGGAAAGTGATTCGTACGATCTGGCTTGTTTTCTTAAGCATAAAGATAACCCCCGGCTTAGCCGGGGGTTTTAACTCAAAACATGATTGACAAAAACTCATCTGAATTTTTCCGCTTTTTTTAATGCTTTAATATAGTGATTTTTCACGCCACTTTCGTTTTCTTTTGCGCATAAATCAGAAATCTGTTTGAATAAGGGGCTCTTAGCGTAATGAGGAATCATAATAATACGAGATAATGCATAAGCACTTGCCCATCTAATTACTGTGCCATCATTTCCCGCGTTTTGCAATAAAGCAGTTATGGCATTCTCAAGTTTAGTTGGAAATTTATTTGCAAGATTCCCTACAATTCTGGAAGCTTCCCGTTTGCAGGAATTATCAGAAGATAAAATATATTTTTCTGCCAAATCCAGATACTCTGGTTCTAAAGTAAACTCTTTGGAGCGACTTACTTCTTCAACGGCTTCGAGCAAAAGTGAAATATTTTTTTCAGGCAAAGATTCACAAGCCTCTGAAATTATTGGAAAATTGACTTCGCGATTGATAATTGCTTCAACAATGGAATTTCTCTTTTCTAAACGTTTTAATGATTTGTTATTCATTATTTCTGTGATAGTCATTCTTAATTTCTCCTAAAAAGTAAAATCATGCATTTTTACACTTGCGGTGGAGAAATGCATTGCGGGCGACAAGTCCACCGGAGAGGATGAAAGCGAGCCCTGCGTTCCCAAGAAACAGTCTGCTTTTTCGTCTCATCATCAATTCCATAGTGATTTTACCATAAGAGTGCGAATAAATCTATCGTCTGACAATGAAAACGCCCTAACGGTTTCCCGCTGCTCAGACAATCTCATTCAACCGTTTTCCTTCAGTTTGTTGCATCAAAACGCCATGCTGTGTCGCCACCATTCAAAGAACGCTGAAGAAACTGGATGAAGCCGGACCGTTGGAACGGAAAAGGGACGGGGGTCTCCGCTGACAGTGACCGGTATGTAAAGCTGCCGCCTGACTGAATAATTCATTGAGCAGATGGCTTCCATCTGAAATTTGCGGTGGGAAAGACTGTCTGAATATGGTACAATCAAAGTGTTATAGTAAGGTTCTTTTCAGCACAGCAAGGCGTTTGACGATGTCAAGAAGCACGTATTATCAATTTATTTCTGACTTGTGAAGGAATGTATAAGAGATGACCAAAATACTTTTCGTCTGCCACGGCAATATTTGCAGGAGCCCCATGGCGGAGTTCATTATGAAAGATCTGGTGAAAAAAACAGGTCTGGAACAGGAATTCCTAATCGAATCCGCCGCCACCAGCACGGAGGAAATCGGCAATCCGGTCTATCCTCCCGCACGGCGCAAGCTGACCCAGCACGGCATTGACTGCTCCGGCAAAAGAGCTCGCCAACTCCGCAGCAGCGACTATGAAAAGTACGATCTGCTCATCGGGATGGATAGAGCCAACCTGCGGAACATGACTCGGATGTGCGGCGGTGATCCCTCTCACAAAATCCATCTGTTGATGGACTACACCAGCCGGCCCGGCGAAGTGGCGGATCCGTGGTACACCGACGATTTTGATACCGCCTGGCAGGATATTGAAGAAGGCTGTCAGGGACTTCTCCAGCAGATCAAGGGACATTCCCGCGGCTGAAAGAATTACCAGCTGCTTACCGGATAAAATTGGTCCGCTGGAACGGCTCCCGCTCCGGCAAGCCATATTGCTCTTTTCCGAGGGCCACAGCTTTTATCAGGAACGCCATATTTCGCGCCAGGGTCCGCATGGTCTGCATGCCCTCTTGGTCCTCCAGAGCTTCTCCTTTGGCCTGGCCGTACACCGCGTTCCAATACTGACCAGTGGCAATGGGCATCCCGGAGATAGCGAAATATTTGTTCAGTTCAT
>ULMJ01014383.1_pt1 | contig 26971 bp, 19 predicted proteins | sample 1951641 | NCBI WGS metagenome assembly ULMJ01 (sample SAMEA4835550, study PRJEB28245) | human gut metagenome | biome: gut microbiome; material: fecal sample | place: Denmark | collected 2008 | reverse complement strand
ACCAAGTTCCCAAAGTACTCAACAAGCAAAGAAAATTACAGGTAAGGTTGTAGACACTACAGGCGAACCTATCATTGGTGCCAGTGTGTTAGTGAAGGATGCCGGTACAGGTGCCGTAACTAATATTGATGGCAATTTCTCTGTGGATGCTCAAGTGGGTAGCACATTAGTAATTTCATTCGTGGGATATACTTCGGCTGAAATAAAAGTAGGGACGGGAAGTGTATATAATGTGACTTTGAAAGATGATACTCAGACATTGAGTGAAGTTGTTGTAACTGCGATGGGTATTAAGAAAGATCGCAAGTCATTGGGGTATGCTATTGATGACGTGAGTGCAGAAGAACTTATGAAAAATAAAAGCGTGAACCCAATCAATTCGCTGGCTGGTAAGATAGCAGGTGTTAATATTACACAGGGTGGTGGAGCTGCCGGTGCGGGGTCTCAAATAATTCTACGTGGTGGTACTTCACTTGAACGCGATAATCAACCGGTGTTTGTTGTTGATGGTGTAATTTATGACAACTCTACTACTGTAGTAGGTAATTCTGCTTTCGACGGTAGTACATCAACTGCTTCTACCCAATCAAACCGTGTGATGGACATCAATCCTGAAGATATAGAGAATATGTCGGTGCTCAAGGGACCTGCTGCAGCTGCACTTTATGGTTCTCGGGCTGCTGCTGGTGTCGTTATTATTACAACTAAGAAAGGAAAAGAAGGTGCTGTGGAGGTAAACTTTTCAACTAAATACATTACTCAATGGGCTAAATCTCTTCCTAAAACCCAAAATAAATATAAAAGAGGATTTGCTGAAGATCAATATGATGCAAATGGCAAATATACTGGAACAACATTCAATGATTTTAGCTATAATTCATGGGGTGAAGCAATAACTGATGGAACTCCTACTTATGACAATATCGGAGATTTTTTTCAGCAAGGCGGTGCTTGGGATACTAACGTAAGTGTAGCCGGTGGTTCTCAAAATAGTAACTTTTACCTTTCAGGTTCTTATTACAATCAAGATGGTATTATTCCTAATACAGGATATGAGAAAGCAACATTCCGTTTCAATGGCGAACAGAAGTGGAAAATATTCACCTTTGGTGCAAATGTAGCATATTCTCAGGCAAATACCGATAAAACGCTTACTTCTGCAGGTCTTTATGGATCAAGTGGGTCGGGTACGATGACCAACTTGTATCGCTGGTCGCCTACCGACGATATGAGTCATTATTTGAACGAAGACGGTACACGTTATCGCATGTTTGGCGATCGTCTTGATGTAGTTGATGAACGAGATAATCCATATTGGATTCTCAACAAGAATAAGTTGCAAGATAATACTGAACGTTTCACCGGTAATTTCAATATTAAGGCTGACATTACTGACTGGTGGTGGATCAGCTATCGTATGGGCATTGACTCTTATACTACTGATGACTCAAAAACACTCTCTGCTGGTGGTGTTTACAAGCTGGCTTGGCAGAAGGGTATGTATAGTGAAAATTCTTATCGTTACAAATATCTTTCTACTAATTTGATGACAAACTTTGCCAAGCAGTTTGGGGACTTTAATTTTAATTTGATGCTTGGTACTTCTACTGACGACACTCGTTCCTGGTCTAATTACCGAATGGCTTGGAATTTTGAGATTCCCGATTTTTATGCATTTGACAATGCGACAAATGATAATCGTGATTTTTCGAGTGCTCGCAGTCAAAAACGCCTTGTAGGTGTGTTTGGTGAATTTCGTGCTGACTGGAAGAATACAGTATTCCTAACCGTATCGGGACGAAATGACTGGTCTTCGACACTCCCTGTTGAAAATCGTTCTTATTTTTATCCATCTGTTAGTGGGAGTGTTGTGTTTACGGAATTCCTCCCGAAATCCGATTGGTTGTCATTTGGTAAGGTTCGTGCGAGTTGGGCGCGTGTAGGTAAAGATACAAGTCCATATTCGTTAGATACTGCATTGTGGCCAAGCCAGTCATTCCTTGGCGGTCTTACCGGTGTAAGTAACTACTGGACTGCCGGTAATGCTGCATTGAAACCTGAAATTACAGAATCTGTGGAAATCGGTGTTGAATTACGTTTTTTCAATAATCGGTTGAAGGTGGATTATGCATACTATACCAATAATTCTTACGACCAGATTATGTCGCCTCGTTTGTCCAATGCAACAGGTTATATCCTTCGTTCAGTGAATGCCGGTGATGTATATAATAAAGGTATGGAGCTCAGTATTGGTGGCACTCCAATTCAAACTAAAGACTGGAGCTGGGAATCTACTTTTAATATAAGTGGTAACCGTGGTACAGTTAAGAATCTGCTTGAAGGTGTAGAAATACTTTATGTAACTGATGTACAGGTTGGCAATGCTAAAGCGGCATCCTTCCCCGATGGTAATTTTATGGCAATTTCGGGTAGCCAATGGAAACGTGATGAGCAAGGTCGTGTGATGCTTGACAAAAATGGGCTTCCTACGAAAGATAATACAAGCTCAAATAGTGCTAATCGCGAAATAGGTAATCGTGAGCCAAAATTCTCCGGCGGATGGAATAATACAATCTCATACAAAGGGTTGTCACTTAATATGCTGTGGGAATTCCGCGTAGGCGGGCATGTATATAATGGTACGGAATATGCAATGACATTGGCTGGTGTGAGTGAGCTTTCTGCTAAACGTGAAAAGATTGAAGTATCAGGTGTAAACACAGAAGGAAATTTTGTAACTAACACTTTTGAAGCCAATAAGACTTATACTTACAATGGTAAAGAAACGAGTGGCAGAACAATTATTGCTAATTACTATCAGGATATTTATCCCTATGAGACTGCAAACTTCATGACAAAAGTCAATGCAGTTCGTCTTCGTACTTTATCACTTTCATACACTTTGCCAAAAACGTTACTTGCCAAGACAAAGGTTATCAAACGTGCTTCAATTACAGCTTCTGCCAATAACCTCCTTCTCTTCACCAACTATAATGGCGATCCGGAAGTTGCAGCAGCCGGATCAGGTGCAGTTGGTTCATCTTCGGTAGGTATCGACTATTGCGGTGTTCCTTCGACAGCAAGTTTTGCATTTGGTGTTAATTTGACTTTCTAAATATTGTCTAACTGCAGAAAAATGAATATAATATGAAACTATATAAGAAAATAATCCTTGGGGTGGCAGCTTGCGTTTCGCTTTCTGCGTGTAATGATTGGCTTGATGTAAACACCAATCCGAATACTCCTATATCTACTGATGCTGAATTCCATCAGCGTGTGCCTTGGATGCAATTTTATATGAGTCACATCTATCATATTGTTGCTTCTAACACGAGCTTTTATTGTGGTCATTTCTATCGTAACAATGCCCGTGAAGGCGGGGCTGCTAAATGGCAACTTGATTCTTCTACTCGTGCGAGTAATGCACAACAGTGGTTTTTTACTCAAGTAGGTGTGAATTGTAATGACTTGTATAATCAGGCAATGGAGGCAGGTGCTTATCATTATGCCGGTGCTGCCAAATTCTTCCGGGCTTATGGTTTTATGATGCTTACAGATATATTTGGTGAAGTGCCTTATAACGAAGCATTTGGCGAAAAACCTTCTCCGGCTTATGATAATGGTAAGACTATATTCCTTGGCTGTATAGCTGACATTGATGAAGCAATACAACTGTTCTCCAGGCAGCAAGAGGCTATCAATGGTGTCACTCCTAAAACGCTGGCTGAAGGTGATAGCTGGAATGGTGGTGATGCAGATAAGTGGCTTAAAATGTGCTATCTTCTCAAGGCCAGATGGTTGAATCATTTGATTAAGAAAGAGTCTGGTAGCTATAAAGAAGGTAAGTATGATGCCCAGGAGATACTTAACTGTCTGGCTAAGGCTCAGCAAAGTAATGCTGACAATACTCTTATCAGGCATACTGATACTAATACACCTTCTCATGATGTGCTGGGCTGGAATGAGCCGGTGGATTATTCCGCTCTTTACTCTTGTATTGGTATGAACAGTAATATCTATATTACTAAGAGTTACTATGATAACCTGACTAATTTTGATGGCAAGGGGATGGAAGACCCTCGTGCCGATAAATTTATCCCCTGGACCCGTTCAGTAAAGAGCTCTACTACTCCTGTTGATATCAAATGGTCGGAAGATGGTAAATGGCGTCGCTCAATGGGCGTTGATATGCAAACTGATATCCTTAGTCAATCAGGTCCCTATGCATTGTCATTCAACACTTCTACTCAGAGTTGGTATTGCGATAGTCCATCCCGTCAAGGCGATACAATCTATGTGTGGACAACTTGTGGTGGTACTGGCTATTCAGGAGGAGTCGATATCCTCTATCGCCGTAATAAGAGTTATGATAGCTCAGCGCTCAGTGGTGTATTTTATGCCCGTGCCACAAGTCCTACTTATATGGCTTCCTATGCTGAGGCTTGTTTTATAAAAGCAGAGGTGCTTTTCCGGCAAGGAGAAAAGTCAGGCGCATTCACTGCATATAAGGATGGTGTTAAAGCTAGTATTGATGCTGTTAACGATCAAATTGCAGTGTGGACTTCTGAAGATACAAATTTGAATTCCTGTCCATCGTTTACTCATATTGAACAAACGGAAATTGACAATTTCTTAAACAATGGCTTGGGAAATGCTGACAACCTTACTCTTGGAAAAATTATAACTCAAAAGATGCTTGCAATGCCATTCTCTAATGAGAACTGGAATGATATGCGCCGTTATGATTATGATACTAATATATTTATGAATTGGAATAAGCCTTATTACTACAGAACTACTCCTGCAGGTTTTACTTACTGTCCGGAAGGTGAGTCTCCCCGTCGTTGGAAGCAAGCTTCGTATGAATTGACTTATAATACTAAAAATCTTTCTGCAATTGGTGCTGAAGTTCCGGGGGCGGCTGAACTTGGTGCTGGATGGTATAATAGTAATGTTATTTGTACTTTGCAGGTATGGTGGGATTCTAAACAACAATAATTTGTCACATTATTTGATGGAAATGGAAACTTAATAGAAGACGATAGTATAAATTTTGTAATATACTAAATGAATTCTCCGAAGACTCAAGCGGTCTTCATTCATAAATGATGATTGGGGTAGCCGGTTCGTGAGAATCGGCTACTTTGGTTATATCATGCCATGAAATCCCTTTGTTTATAGAATGTTAATTTAAATATCTTAAAATATTGGGGACCTATGTATTTCATTGATTATCTTTGCGCTCGAAAACAGAAATGTGATTTTCATTAAAGTTTCATAGGGATTTAATAAGATATTGAAGACTATAGTGGTCTTCATTCATAGATGATGATTGGGACAGTCGGTTCGTGAGAATCGGCTGTTTTTTGTTTCTATTTGTTTGCATATCAACGCTGGTAGTGTTACTTTTGCCGAACGAGGCCAGATGGTTTCGCAATTAATCTCTGAATGACAATGGCACAAGGTAAGAAATTTATCTCTCCGGGAGCTTGGTTCTCCATGATATATCCCGCAGACTGGAACGAGTTTGAAGACGGGGAAGGCTCTTTTCTCTTCTATAACCCCAGTGAATGGACCGGAAATTTTCGTATTTCCGCATATAAAGGCAACGCTACGTACGGCAAGGAAGTCGTCCGCCAAGAATTGAAGGAAAATACTTCGGCAACTTCTATGAAAATAGGAAATCTGGAATGTGCCTACAGTAAAGAGATGTTTGAGGAAGATGGTGCATATTATACTTCCCATCTTTGGATTGCCGGTACAGGTGATATTGCTTTCGAATGTTCCTTCACCGTGAATAAGGGAGCATCTGTTGCAGAAGCTGAGTCTGTCGTCGCTTCGTTGGAAGTGCGCAAGGAAGGAGTGAAGTATCCGGCAGAGATTATACCAGTCCGTTTGTCCGAAATCTATCAGATTAATGAAGCCTTTGAGTGGGTGACGACTACCGTGAAGGAACAACTGAAAAAAGATTTCCAGGGTGCTGAGGAAGATTTAGTTAGTATGCAACAGATCGTTGACAGTGGTGTGATTGCTCCGAAGAAGAAAGAAGCATGGCTGTCGTTTGGTATCGTCCTCTGTGTGATTCTTGCCAATGAGGTAGATGGTCTGGAGTGGATGACGTTGATAGACGGTAACCGGGAAGCCCCTGTATTGCAAAACTCAACTACCGGAGAATGGCTCGACCCCATGAAGCTGGTATGGAGCAAAGTGAAAGCCGGTGAGCCCTGCAATCTGGCAGAGACATATAAAACCCTCCTTTAATTTTTAATTTATAATTAGTAATTGTGATAAGTTATCTTCAGATAGAAAATTTGACCAAGTCATTCGGTGACTTGGTATTGCTTGAGAGTGCTTCTCTTGGTGTGGCCGAAGGACAGCGTATCGGATTGATAGCCAAGAATGGTAGTGGCAAAACTACCTTACTGAATATTATTTCCGGTAAAGAAGGCTATGATAGTGGAACGATTTCTTTCCGCCGTGACCTAAGAGTGGGATATTTGGAACAAGACCCGCAATATCCGGAGGGGCTTACTGTTCTGGAGGCCTGTTTCCATCACGGCAATAGCACCGTAGAACTGATTAAAGAATACGAACGTTGCATGGAAACGGAAGGACACCCCGGTCTGGACGAAATCCTGGTGCGTATGGACCATGAGAAAGCATGGGATTATGAGCAAAAAGCCAAGCAAATCCTGTCTCAACTGAAGATACGGAACTTCGACCAACAAGTGGAACATCTGTCAGGCGGACAATTGAAACGTGTGGCACTTGCCAACACCCTTATCACCGAACCGGACCTGCTGATTCTGGACGAACCTACCAACCACCTCGACCTCGATATGACTGAATGGTTGGAAGATTACCTGCGTCGCACGAACCTCAGTCTGCTCATGGTGACGCACGACCGCTACTTTCTTGACCGTGTTTGTACCGAAATCATCGAAATAGATAATCGTCAGATTTATCAATATAAAGGTAACTACAGTTACTATCTGGAAAAACGCCAGGAGCGGATTGATTCAACCAATGTAGAAATATCCCGCGCCAACAACTTGTATCGCACCGAACTGGAATGGATGCGCCGTATGCCGCAAGCTCGCGGACACAAAGCGCGTTATCGCGAAGAGGCTTTTTATGAGTTGGAGAAGGTAGCTAAACAACGTTTCAATAACGATAATGTGAAGCTGGATGTGAAGGCTTCCTACATAGGCAGTAAGATATTCGAGGCGGACCATGTGTATAAGTCATTCGGCGACCTGAAGATATTGGAAGATTTCTCTTATATCTTTGCCCGTTATGAGAAAATGGGTATCGTAGGAAACAATGGCACGGGCAAATCTACCTTTATCAAAATCCTGATGGGAGAGCAGAAAGCGGATAGCGGAACGATTGATATCGGTGAAACCGTGCGTTTCGGTTATTATTCGCAGGATGGTTTGCAATTCGATGAACAAATGAAAGTGATTGATGTGGTGCAGGACATCGCCGAGGTCATCGAACTGGGCAATGGCAAGAAACTTACAGCATCCCAATTCCTGCAACATTTTCTCTTTACTCCCGAAACCCAGCACAGCTATGTTTATAAACTGAGTGGTGGAGAGCGCCGTCGCCTGTATCTTTGTACAGTGTTGATGCGTAATCCCAACTTCCTGGTGTTGGATGAACCTACCAACGACTTGGATATTATCACCCTGAACGTACTGGAAGAATACTTGCAGAACTTCAAAGGTTGTGTTATCGTAGTGAGCCACGACCGTTACTTCATGGACAAAGTGGTAGACCACTTGCTGGTGTTCAACGGTCAGGCGGATATCCGCGATTTCCCCGGAAACTACACCCAGTATCGTGACTGGAAAGAAGAAAAAGCCCGTCAGGAAAAGGAGAAAGAAAAAGAAACGTCCAAACCGTTGGAAGATAAAGCAGCAAAAGTTCGTCTGAATGAAAAGCGCCGGATGTCCTTCAAGGAGAAAAGGGAGTTTGAACAACTGGAAGAAGAGATAGCTGCTCTGGAAGAAGAAAAGAAAGCTATCGAGGCGGCTTTGTGTAGTGGAACCTTATCCGTGGAAGAACTGACGGAGAAATCAAAACGCTTGCCCGAAGTAACTGATTTGATTGATGAAAAGACAATGCGCTGGTTGGAACTCAGCGAAATAGAATCGAACTGAAGTTTGTAATTAATGATGAAGTAATTAATAATGAATGAATAGAGATGGTGAGGACTGGAAATTTAACTAACTATCATAGTCATAGTTTATATTGTGACGGACGTGCCAACATGGAAGACTTTATCCGCTTTGCCCTGAGCGGAGGTTTTACGTCTTATGGTTTTTCTTCACATGCCCCCCTGCCATTCTCTACAGCGTGGACGATGGAGTGGGACTCTATGGACGACTATCTGGCTGAGTTCCGCCGTCTGAAAGCCAAATATGCCGGACAAATAGAACTGTATATCGGTCTGGAAATAGACTATCTGAATGAAGACAGTAATCCATCCGTAGCTCGTTTCCGTGAACTGCCTCTGGATTATCGTATCGGTTCCGTGCACCTGCTTTACAATGATAAAGGGGAAGTGGTGGATATAGATGTCTCGGCAGATAAATTCCGCACTATTGTAGATGAAGAGTTTGGCGGCGACTTGGTGCGAGTGGTACATCTCTATTATGAACGTTTGATGCGTATGTTGGAGTTGGGTGGTTTTGATATTGTGGGTCATGCCGACAAGATGCATTACAATGCTGCTGCCTACCGTCCCGGATTGCTGGATGAACCTTGGTATGATGCTTTGATGCAGGACTATTTCGATGCTATCGCCCGGAAGGGATATATCGTAGAAGTTAATACAAAAGCCTGGTTTGATTTAGCTACTTTCTACCCCAATGAACGTTATTTCCCGATGTTGCTTGAGAAAGGCATCCGCGTACAGGTGAACAGCGATTCCCACTATCCGGAGCGTATAAACAACGGACGCCTGCAAGCCTTGGCGGCTCTGCAAGCGTCCGGTTATCACACTGTCACGGAGCGGTATAATGATGAGTGGAAAGATATGCCACTAATCATTAATACTTAACTCCTGTGACTTTTTCTTTTATTATTCTTTTTTCAACAAAAAATCTTCAATTGCCTTTTGGTAGGTAGCTTTATCGGCTGCTCCCCGGAAGAGTTGCGGTTCTCCTTCCATCGGGATGAATACGAATAGAGGAATACTGCTTGCATTGAATAGCGCAGCAAGTTCACGTTCCTTGTCCACATTCACCTTATAGATTACAATCTTGCCGGCATATTCTTTTGCCAGTTCTTTCATGATAGGAGCCGTCATACGGCAGGGACCACACCAGTCTGCATACAAATCAATAATAGCAGGTTTATCGCCTTTGTATTTCCAATCCTGGGATTTCTCGTAATCAAATACATTCTTGATGAACATATCCTTGTTCATTACGACTACTTCGCCGCTTTTGGCGTCTTTTTGTTCCACCCCATCGGGTTGTGCTTTAGCCCCGTCTTTGCAAGCAAATGTGAGTACGCTTGCAAAAATCAAGACTGCAAATGTCAGTGCTTTTTTCATCTTCTTGTTTTTTTATGAATTTTGCTCAATGACAGCTTTCAGTTCACTGCCTTTGATAACTCCGGAATGACGCCAAACGGCTTCACCCTTTTTGAATACAATGAATGTAGGTACAGCTTGTATGCGATACTTGGAAGCCAGTTCTTCATGCTGGTCTACATCAATTTTCACGATACGTGCAGACTCACCTATTTGTCCTTTCAATTCTTCCAGTACCGGATGCATGGCCTTACACGGACCACACCAAGTTGCAAAGAAATCTACTAAAACGGGCTTTTCTGATTGTATGAGTTCTTCAAATTTTTCCATAATCTTTTCCTTTCTGTTGTTACTACAAGTTTTTTGTTAATATAATAATTGTATTACTTCTGTAGTAAGAAACGCATAATGGTATTTTTTGTTCACGGATAATGTTTCTTCATGCTTGTAATACATACGTTTTTGGGTATTTTTTAGAATACTTTCATTAATGAAACATTTTCCAAGAGAAAATAACTGCATGCATATATATGCGGGTGAAAAAACTTTCGCCCCTACAAACCTGATGCACATTTGCACAGCTTGTAGGGGCGAATAATCATTCGCCCGCATACAATACGGGCGAACTTTTAATCTGTTTATTCCGCAATTGTCAGCTCCTTGATGATGTGGGATGCCCCGGCATACTTTTCAATAATAAATAAAGTATAGCGGATATCCACACACGCTGCACGCTGTGAAGACGGGCGGAAAGCGATATCTCCCGTCAGCCCTTCATAATTGCGGTCGAATCCTGTACCTATCAGTTCTCCCTTGGCATTGAATACCGGGCTTCCGGAGTTACCGCCGGTATTGTCTGTGTTCACAATGAAACAGATAGGCATTTCACCATTTGGCATGGCATAGCGTCCGAAGTCCTTTGCCTGATATAGTTGCTTCAACTTGGCAGGAACCACAAACTCCCAGTTGTTGGGGTCTTCCTTTTCCATGGCGCCTTTAAGGGTAGTGTAATAACCGTATTCCACACCATCTGCCGGTTCATATGGCAATACCTTGCCGTAAGTGAGGCGCAGGGTAGAGTTTGCGTCCGGATAAATAGGAATACCTGCACTCCGTTTCATGTCCATCATGCCCTTCACCCATACTTTGTGTGCGGCATTATAGTTCTTGTTGGCATCTGCCATGGCAATAGCCGTCTGCAGCAACCCGTCCGTAATGGAGTGTTTGAACAATACCATCCAGTCGAAAGCCAACTTATACGACCCGGGTTTGCGGATGAATTTCTCGAAATTCTCTTTCTTCCCGAAAACAGAGTAGTCGAAACAGGCATCTACGAAAGCATCACTGTTGCCTTTAAAGCGCTTATCAATCACTTCGAAGATGCTGATACGTTGTTCTGCCGGAATATATTGCATATAAGTCTGCAACATTTTCTTGGCAACGATGCGTTCCACTTCGGGGAAAGGTACGGATGCAAAGTACTTATCTGCGGCTATTTTCAGACTGTCGGCGGCTGCCTTAATCTGTGCTTTGTCCTTGCTTTGCAGGGCAGTCAGCATGGCGGAAGTATTGGGAATGCGCATAAAATCCAATCCGGTGACCAATGCTTCCTGAATGGCTTGCTGATGGTAGAGGGCGGGACGGCGGTGTTCAACGATGCTGCGTATCTGGTCGAATGCTTTCTGATAAGAATCGTCACCTTGCTCGCGTCCGCGAGCCAGAAGCTGTTCTTGTTGTGCACGCTTGGTGTCGAGCACTTTCAGGCGGACAAGGCCTTCGTTCATGCCGATGGCGTTTTTCCAATAGTTGGCAGAAGAAGCATACTTGCTGGCGTAGTGGATACGTACGGCAGGATTCTTCTGCATTTCCTCCATTAATGCTTCCTGGCGTACTCCACGCACATGGTGGCGCATGAAGTTGGTGGTTTCCATACGTTCTTCCACTTCGTCAGAAATCATATAGCGCCAGTTGCGCCCGGGGAAACCCATAACGAAAGTGAAGTCACCTTCCTTATAGCCTGCAAGGCTGATGGTGAGATGCTTTTTAACTTTCAGGGGAACATTGTCCTTAGAATATTCTACCGGATTTCCGTCCTTGTCGGCATAAATGCGGAATAAGGAGAAGTCGCCCGTATGACGCGGCCACATCCAGTTGTCGGTGTCGGCACCGAATTTACCGATGGATGAAGGAGGTGCACCCACCATGCGGATGTCGCTGTAGGTGGTCTTGATGAAGAGGTAATAACGGTTTCCGCCGTAGAATGCTTTCAGTTCCAGCTTGCGTCCCGGTGTCAGGGCAATGCCTTGCTCGGAAGAGAACCGTTCGGCTACTTCTTTCAGATACTTGGGCGAGAGGTAGTTCGTACCGTTCGGGTCCGGATCAATCTTCAACTGTTCGTTCACGAAGTCCGTCACGTCCAGAATTTCATCAATGTAGGTGATGGTAAGCCCTTTGCAGGGAAGCTCTTCTTCACGGCTCATGGCCCAGAAGCCATCCGTGAGATAGTCGTGCTCCACCGTGCTATGTTGTTGGATGGAGCCATATCCGCAGTGATGGTTGGTCAATACCAATCCTTCGGCGGAAATAACCTCGCCGGTGCAACCACCGCCAAAGTGGATAACCGCATCCTTCAGGGCAATGCCATCAGGATTATAAATTTGGTTTGCGGGGATAAGTAGTCCCAGCTCCGTCATGGCAACCTCATTCTGCTTTTGCAGGTCGGTGAGCATCCACATGCCTTCGTCGGCACGGGCGGAAAAGACTGTAAATGTCAGAAATAATGATAATATAATTCTTTTCATATAAAAGTGCTTTAGAAATACTTCTGAAGAGGGGGGGAATCAGTATACGATTGAATAGGGTTAACTATACGACTGAGCCCTACTCAGTCGTATAGTCATCTATGCTCAGTCGTACAGGCATCTTTCCATAGGGTGGCCTGTTACTCTATAATGTTCATTTCCTTTATCAGATGCTCGCATCCTCCCAGTTTTTCGAGGATGAACAGCACGTAGCGGATGTCGAGGTTGATGCAACGTTGCAGGTTGCTGTCGAAGTTGATGTCACCGCTGAGGGATTCCCAGTTGCCATCGAAAGCACAACCTATCAACTCACCATTTGCATTCAGCACCGGGCTGCCGGAGTTACCACCGGTAATATCATTTGTACTGAGGAAACAAACCGGCATGTCGCCGTTGGGCAGTGCATAGCGTCCGAAGTCTTTCTTCTGAATCAGTTCTTTCAACTTGGCGGGAACCACGAACTCACGGTCTTCGGGATTTTCTTTTTCCAGAATACCGTCCGTAGTGGTGTAATACTTGTAATGTACGGCATCACGCGGATTGTATGATTTCACATTACCGTACGTCAGACGGATGGTGAAGTTGGCATCCGGATATGAGGGTACAGGTTCTTTCATTTCGCCCAAACCACGGATGTAGGCTTTGTGCAACAGTGCCAGTTCTTTGGAAGTGCTGTTCAGCTCTTGTGCCAGTGACATCAGCTTTTCAATCTTGGCACGAGAGTATTGGGTTGCCAGGTCTTTCTCGATAGCCTTCACTGTCGGCTTCTTCATGAACTTGTCAAAGTTAGCCTGGTTGGCCAGGATGGAGTTATCATACATGGCATCGATGAAAGCATTATAATCACCTTTGAATTCTTTCTCGATAATCTGGTAGAAAGCCGGGCGTTGCTCTGCCGGAATAATCTCAGCATATACCGGGAAGATGGCTTTAGCCACTTTGCGGTCTACTTCATGGTCGTAATCTTTGTTATAGATTTCAGCATAAACCTCCTTCAACTGTTCCAGAGATTTGTTGATGATGGAGTCATTCTTCTCTTCCAATCCTTTTTTCAAATTGTCCATAATCATATACGTGCTGCCGAATTCAATGGCACCACTGAAAGCTTCTGCCAGATAGTAGTATTGACGGGTCAATGGCATTGTCTGGTCTACAATGGCATCAATCTTTTCTACCACACCTTCATATTCGGGCTTACCTTTGGCAAATTCGGCGAATTTCTTTTCCTGTTCTGCTTTCGTGCCCATTACATCGTTGTCGATGATAGCCTTGTTCATACCAATAGAGTTTTTCCAGTAATTACTGCTTCCGGCATATTTATTGGCATATTGGATACGAGTTTTGTCACTGGCAGCCATCACCTCTTTCAGTACACCGAGGCGTGCGCCACGGATAGTGATGCGAGGCTGGTTCTCTGCTTCCATGCGTGCTTTCACTTCCGATACGGTGAGATATCGGCTGGTACTTCCGGGGAAGCCCATAATCATGGCATAGTCGCCTTCTTCCAGTCCTTTGATGGAGATGGACAGGTATTTCGGTGTTTTCAAAGGTACGTTTGATGCAGCATATTCTGCGGGCTCACCGTTAGCGTCAGCATAGATGCGGAACATGGAGAAGTCTCCCGTGTGGCGCGGCCACATCCAGTTGTCTGTTTCTCCACCGAATTTACCGATAGAAGAGGGGGGAGCGGCTACCATGCGTACGTCCGAGTACACCTTCTTATAGAACATATAGAATTTATTGCCTGCATAGAATGGCAGTGCCTGCACTTCAATACCTTTTTTGCCTTTCAAATCGCTCTTGTCGAACAATTCCTTAGCCAGCTTATTGAGGAATGGGCGGGTCATAGCTGTAACTTCGTCTACTTCGCCGGCAGCTATCTTCTGATTCACGATATCCGTGATGTCTTCGATGCGGTCAACGAACTGGAACTTCAATCCCGGAGTAGGCAATTCCTCACTGCGGTTCTTAGCCCAGAAACCGTCTGTCAGGTAGTCGTGTTCCACACTACTGTGCTGCTGTATGGAAGCATAACCACAGTGGTGGTTCGTCAGGATCAAACCTTCCGGCGAGATAATTTCTCCCGTACAGCCACCACCGAAGATACCTACCGCATCTTTCAGTGAAACCCCGTTCGGATTGTACAGATCATCCGCTTCCAGTTTCAGACCTTGCTTTTTCATCAACTCAATGGAGTTCTGCTGTTTCATTAGTTGCAGTAACCACATTCCTTCGTCGGCACGTGTTGTAGAGCCGAACGCCAGCGCTGCGAGCGCTACTAAATAGGTTCTAATTTTCATTGTAACTTAATTATTATGATTTAGATTTTGTGAAATTCATCACATTGGCAGGAGGACGCTGATTCATCAACTCTTCCTTCATGAAGTCCATGTAGGGGGCTACATGACTGAAGAAGCGATGATACCCTTTGCACAGATAGTTAAGTCCCGGTTCTCCGCTTGCCGTCCGTGCAAAACGGTTCTTGGGACATTCGCCATTGCAGGCAAACAACCATTCGCACTCCCGGCACTGTGTGGGGAGCGATTGTTGCTTCATTTGTCCGAAGGCCTGCTGTTTCTCGCTGTACATCATCTCTACCAGTGTTTTCTGATAGATATTGCCTAACTTATATTCGGGGAACACGAAGTGGTCGCAGGAGTACACATCCCCGTTGAACTCCATTACTCCGGCGTGTCCGCAAGTCTTTGCCATGGAGCAGACGCCCGGTTGTTCGCCTATCCAATTGGCCAGGGTGGAGTCGAATAACTGTATGTAATAAGTGCCCACATCTTTCTTCACCCATTCGTCGAAAATGGCGCAAAGGAAATCACCCCATTGTTCAGGGCTGACGGAGAAGTCCGCCAATTTACTCGCCTCTTCCCGGTCGGCAAGCGAGGCAAGATGCCGCCCGTCCTGATGCCCGAACACCCGTTCCACGATAGGGGCAAACTGAATGTAGTGGCAACCTATCTCTTTGAAGAAGTTGTAAAAGTCCAATGGATAATCGGCATTGAAGTCGTTCACTACCGCCATTCCATTCCATTCCACGCCGTGTTTTTTCAACAGGTTGATACCTTGCATCACCTTTACAAAGGAAGGTTTCCCTTGTTTATTCTTGCGGTATTCGTCGTGAAACTCCTGTGGACCGTCGATGGAGACACCCACCAGCCAGTTGTTTTCGCGGAAGAACTCACACCATTCATCCGTCAGCATGGTGCCATTGGTCTGTATGCTGTTGTCTATGGTACGCCCCCGGGCATATTTCTTTTGCAGTTCCATCGCTTTCTTGTAGAAAGACAAAGGGCGCATCAAGGTTTCTCCGCCGTGCCAGGTAAACATTACCTGAGGCATGGTTTGCGAGTTGATATACTCCTCAATAAACTTTTCCAGCAACTCTTCGCTCATCACATGCTTAGGGTTGTTTTGATATAGTTTGCTCTTTTCCAGGTAGTAACAGTAGTCGCACGCCAGGTTGCATACGGCACCTACCGGTTTCAGCATGACATATAGCGGTTTGGCAAAAGGGGCGTAAGTTGACATGGGAGAATCTTTTGTTTCAGTTATACGGTTTACATTTTGTTACTTATCACTGCAAAAATAAGTAAACTAAATGAAATATCCTTTCTTTTCTTCCTCCTTATAAGGATTATTAATGGAAAAAAGAGAGCAAAAATTAAATATTGATAAAAAGTTTCTTAACAGCCCGAATAGGTTGTACCTTTGTATCGTGTTTCATAAAAATCGTTTCCTGCATGATTAGAATGAATGTGAACCGTATTTTGCCTTTAATGCTTTTGCTCGTGCTTTTTGCTTCGTGCAGTCGCAAGTATAAGGTTGAGGGCGTGTCATCGGTGACCAGCCTCGACGGCAAGATGTTATACCTGAAAACGCTCCTCGACGGGCAATGGATAACAATTGATTCCGCCGAAGTGGTACACGGTTTGTTCTCTACGAGTGGCCCGTCGGACTCTGTGATGATGGTGACGCTCTACATGAATGATGAGGCTATCATGCCTCTGGTACTCGAAAGCGGCAAGATTGAAGTTTCCATATCCAACTCTCAGCTCACCGCCAAAGGTACGCCGCTAAACAATGCTCTGTATGAATTCATCGAAAAGCGCAATGCGCTTGAGTTGAAGATTGAAGAACTGGAAAAGAAAGAGGCACGTATGGTACTGGATGGCGCCGCTTTGGAGGACATCCACGAACAACTGACTCAGGAGGGGGAAGCTCTGGTGAAAGAAATGAATGACTATATCCGGGAGTTTGTTTCTACCAATTACGAAAACGTACTTGGTCCCAGCGTATTCATGATGATGTGCAGCACGCTGCCTTACCCCATCATGACACCGCAAATAGAAGACATTATCCGGACAGCTCCCCAAACTTTCAAGAGTAACCCTTTGGTGAGAGAATTCCTAGATAAAGCCAAAGAGAATATGAAATTAATAGAGGAACATCAACGCATGGAGGAGAGCGGAAAAATTAATAATTAGCATTTCGGGTTATGAATTCTACTCCATTCTCTGTGCCGTTATTTCCCTCTTGTCTGCCTGTTTCATGTGTTATTTGTGGGTGGATGCAGCTAAAGGTCGGGATAACTACAAATGGTATTACGAGTATTATCAAAAGCAAGCAAAGTAAAGTATGTGTTTAGAGCAGTTAAGAGATTGGATGTTCTATATAATAGTTACGTTCGGTATTACAAGTTTAATAGTGTACTTCGCCTATTCAGATGACAAACCATTAGCCAAATTGGGTAGAATAGTATTATACGGGATACCCATATCAACACTACTGATTATTAATTACTACGTATCAAATATATGGAGTCACCTTTTTTCCAGTATCCTAGTAAGTTTTCTAAGTTTGCGTTACAGCGATTTTCATTTTCGCAATATTCCAAAAAGTAGACGAATAAAAGCTTTTTGCCTACTTGCTGCGATTATATTTGTATTTATACTATTTATAGCGGTAATTCAAAATGGATTTAGTAGTCTATTTGAGGGTGGTAGAGTTCCTTTTTGGATGGAGTGATATAGCATAACTGTAACAAGTCTGCAATATACAGAGTCAATAAATTGACACAGAGTACTCGAAATTATTAAGAAAGTGGTATAAGTTTTATGTTTTAGAGTATCTTATCGGGGACGGTGCATTTACTTCATGCTATCTATTACTTTAAATATTGAATCGGGCTTTTCTACCATTCGCAATACAGAATCTGAATCAAATCCCATGTATTCGATATAGGTTCGTATTAACTCATAATGTTCTTTGGCATACCTTGTATCTATGGCACGCGTGGTATTGAAGCAGATAGGTTCATGATGTGCTATCCGATTTCGAAATTCACGAATAGTGGTCAACTGCTTATAGATGTCCGTTTGCTTTAAGCCATACGCTTTGTTAGGGAATATTTGAAGAAGTGTTTTCCCTCCTACTCGGTAATTATGTCTTGTAAATAGATAAGTCCAAAAGCCGAAAGTAAAGGAAGCAACCATTTTGTCGTTGTTGTACACTCACATATTTGTATAAGTGTGTTGTATACACAATATTTCGGATGCTTCCTGTTCAAGCAATCCACCGGGCCTTGCTTGGTTAATTATCCAATTATCATCATTGAAATATTGTTTGTAGTGAGTGTTTATAGCATTGCGTAGCATTATCTCAAACATACCGATAACCCCATAAAAACGTTGGCTCAACTTGATGTTGCATTGGTATAGACGCAAGGTTTTGGCTTTTTCATTACCACTTGCTTGTGCGTATTTATTTAATCTTGCAGGAGAAAGTACTTGCAAACATTCGTTATATTTCATTTGATATGAGTTTAAAAACGAGACTTTTCTTGCAAATATAGAAATTAATACCTATATTTGCAAGCGTAAGACCCTGTTGTCCCTGCTGAATAAGCAAACTTCAGGGTTATTGTTTTTATATCCCTGTGATAATGGCAGAATTTTGTTAGAGCCTGCCTATCTGTGACAAATATTTAAAAATCAGTAGATTACAAAACAAATGCCCAATTTTACACCCGATAATGTAGAGCTGGGCATTTTTTGTATTATTTATTTAAGCCTCTCCAATCCAAGAATAGACATTTCATTTGCCTACCACTTGGGCTGCTAGCAAACTCGTCTGTCATTAAGGTTTCATCCCATAGCCAACATCCCAACATAATTTCAAAATATCGGGTAAGCTATCTGTCCACTCTACGCATACTCCCTTATCAGCATACATTCCTGCAATATAAGTGTATCTTTTGTATTCATCTGTAACATCATTTCCGGTAGATTGGTCTTTGACTTTAATTGAAACAAGTTTGCCTAGTTTAAAAGTCATCTTTAGTAAATATTCAATGCCAGAATCATCAACTCATTTACTGACCCGTAAACTATCAGGAAGTCCTCCCTCCGAAAAATGTCCTTTAAGAGAGTATTTTTTTAATCCATCTCCCCTTTTGTGCAAAGTTCCTGAAGCCGTTGCTGTAAAATCACCATAGAATGTTCCATTTTTGAAAGCTGCCTTACCGTTATATTTAAAATCAGCACTTTCTTTTGTGAAAGTCCATACACCATTCCTTGCTCCATTTTTATAGTTGCCTTCTAATATGCAGGTCGTTCCTGCTTGAAGGAATGCAGTTTCATTAGAACGGATTTTAGTTCGAATATACGAATTTCCAGAACGCCCCTTCAAACTACTTTTCCAATGCCCGTCTTTTACTCCATTTGCGTAGAACCCTGTAATGTTTACCTTGCAATAATCATCAGTTGTATTAAAAACAAACTTCCCATCCTTGATTCGCTCATCATCAATCTCTTTATTTAAGTTTCGCAAGTTAGTAAAAATCATTCACATGAGTGCATAAAAAAGGCATAGGTATTTCTGTATATTGCAGAAAATGAGTATCTTTAAAGTTATCAAACAATATAATACTCAGCCCTATGCCTTTTTATGCCCTCATGAGAACTATTCTTTTTAACTTGCGAAACTTAAATTAATAATTAGAAATGTTTTAATTTCTAATTTTCAATTTTATTATTGGTCCTCGTTTACCACCATTCCCTTGTATTCTTCCGGTAAAGCACTTTCTACGGCGGCGTAGGCTTCGGCCATCGTCGCCTTGATGTTTTCAATACCTTGCCCTTTGGGTGGGATAGGATCGTGAATGGTCAGTATCATGCGATGGCGATGTATCCACTTACCGGTGCGGGGGAGGATTTGGAATGAGCCGTCGATAGTGACAGGTACTACTTCCAATTGCAATTCGTCTGCCAACTGGAAAGCACCTTTTTTGAAGTATCCCATGTGTCCGGTAAATGTACGCGCTCCCTCCGGGAATACCACTAACGAAACACCATCTTTCAGTGACGCCTTTGCCTGTCGAATGGTTTCCAATACTTTCTTAGGCCCTGAACGGTCGACAAAGATGTGTCCTGCGCTTTCGCATGCTTTTCCCACGAATGGTAATTTCCGCAGGCTCTTTTTCATCATCCACTTGAAGTTACGTCCCAGAAAACCATAGATAAGGAATATATCGAATGCTCCCTGATGATTGGGAACGAATACGTACGATGTATGTTTATGTATTTTCTCCCGTCCGCGCACTTTCACGGGAATAAGCAGGAAGATGCAAATGAGTTGCGACCATATTTTTCCGGGATAGTATCCCCAGATGTGCGCACCGCCTATCAGGGAGCCGATAATAGTGACCAATGCTGTGAGGATGGTTAATACTAACAGAATTGGCAATGCAAAACATATTTGGTAGATATAATATAGTATCTTCATGGGCTTCGGATTTTTCTTTTCCGCAAAGATATGTATTTTGATTTAGATATGCCACCCGGTTATAATACTTTAAATTTATCCGATAATTACTCTTTCGGGATGGCTACACCTTTTGCCTCGGATGGTGTAGCCCTTTGCCCTAAAGGGTGTAGCCATCCGGGGCAAAAGGTGTAGCCCTTTTAAGTTCTCTCTATAAGGGCTTCCTGAAGGGGTAACGGTGTGTTGTGAGTAAGGTGCATTTTTTTATTTTGCAGTGAGCGGAAACCGAAAAAAAGAACAATTATTCTTCCTTCGTATCTTCCTTATACCTGGTTTGTACTCTCTTCGTATCAAGTTTGCTATTTTGCTTTCGCTATAGAAGCGAAGGGGATGCGAACTTGGTGGGTAGGGGAAGAAAAATGGAACAAACTGATTTTTTATAAAGAAAGATAGTTGCAAGTTTGGAGCACTTACGTACTTTTGTAGTATGAAACATTAAAAAATAACGTTGCGATTAATTGCGCAACGTTATCACTGTAATTTCCGGCCATGCCCCGAAGCGGAATGGCAAGCCTACATAGCCGATACCGATATTGACATATAATCCTCTTTCTCCCTCGGTATACAATCCTCCCCATTCCGGATAAATCAATGAAGCAAGTGAATGACCGAACATGATGGCTTGCATGGCATGTGTATGTCCGGCAAGCATCAGCTCAATGTCTGTATCCGGCAATACTTCCCGCCGCCAATGCGTGGGGTTATGGCTTAAAAGGACGCGGAACATGCCGTCTGTGCCTTCTGCTGCTTTCTTCAAGTCTGCAAATTGTGAGAAGGGAGGTTCTCCGTCATTCTCTACGCCAATCAGGGCGATGCTGTCTCCCTGGTGCCGTAATATGTCATGCTCATTATTCAGCAATTTCCAGCCCATTGCTTTTTCTTTACGAACCAGATTGTCTATATTGTTCAACTGCTCTTTCTGATTCTTCCAGCGATAATAACTTCCATAATCGTGGTTGCCCAGAATGGAATACACACCATTCCGGGCATGAAGTTGGGACAGGATATTTTGGAAGCTTTCAAGCTCGCAACTGCGTTGGTTTACCAAGTCGCCGGTAAAGACAATTAAGTCGGGATTTTGCTCATTCACCAGTTCTACCAGTTCTTGGATAGGTTTCTTGTTCTCTATCCAGCTACCGATATGTATATCCGATAGCTGCACGATGCGATAACCGTCAAATGCTTTCGGTAGATTCGGGTGATGGAATTCTACTTCTTTTACTTCAAATTTGCTGATGCCCACCAATGTGCCATAAAGGATATTGAAGAAACTGACTACACCCAATACCAGTCCTATGGCCGTAAAGGGCGAACGGGGCCAGCGCAGCAAGTAATGGAAAGGTAGCCCCACCAATGAGCATATCATAAATATTGTCTTGGGAATGGCAAACAGGAAAACACAGATAGCCAGTCTTCCAATGGCTTGGGCATGGTGTGCCATGGCATTCTCGCCTATGCCATGCATCAATAAAAAATAACCGGCTATTAATAGAACTGTAGGTATCCAGTGTGCAATGCGCAGCCAGATGTTTTGGGTTTTCCGTAGGATGTACATGAAATAAATGTACACGTCGGGAATTAATAAAAAAAGGATAAGGAGCAGGGTTATTCTGTGCATATATCTTCTAATTCTTCTATATTCTTTTTAATGTCGTTGAGATATTTATAAGCAACTTTTTTGTACAGCAAGTAGATGATGGCAACGTCACACAGCACAAAGAATGCAATGAGTGTGGCTTGAATCCCGAAGGATGCTTTGTAGTAGCCCATCACCCAGTAATTGAGTACATTGAACACTATCACCCATACGGAGATGGCAATAATTTCATATTTGGTCCATCGGCGGAAGCTTGCCATGCGTTTGCTGACAATAGCTACCGGCATTTCTTCAATCTTTGTATTTTTTATCCAGCGGTAATTTTTGTGATCCCACCAGATACCTAACAGAATACTGATACCGACAAATATCACAAGCGTATTGATTTTAGGCTGCCAGTCTTCGCTGATTTGGAAAATAGACGGTACTAACCAAACAACCAGAAGGAGAGCTAGTCCCACTACGCCGATGCCAACGGAGAAGCGTTGCCAACCCGTGAGGCGCCCTATGCTTTTGCGTGCGTTTGCCTTATATTCGGCAATCATTCCCGCAATCTGCTTTTCGTCGGCAATAGGTTCTTTCTTCAATTGCTCGTCCAGCGCATTCCAAGATTTCTTCAGTTCATCCAGTTCCATATTATTCCTCCTTGTTCATTTTTCTAAGTTTGTCTTTAATCCGGCTGATTTTAGTAGCGACGTTCGTTATTGTCAGACCAGTAATTTCAGCAATCTCCTCATAGCTTTTCTCTTCCAGATAAAGCAGGATGATGGATTTCTCCAATTGCCCCAGTCGGTTAATCATCCGATAGAGTTGTTTCAGCATGGTTTGTGTTTCGTCCAATTCTTCCATCCGGTCAGAGTCCTGACTCAAGGCCACGATTTCGGGGATGTTTTTTTCTTTGCGGATAAAACTGATACAAGTATTCAGTGCGATGCGATATATCCATGTAGACACTTTGCACTCTCGCCGAAACTTGGGGTAGGCTCTCCACAAATTGAGCACAACGTCCTGATACAGGTCATTGAGAGTCGCATTCGGCGTAGTGTACAAGTAGCACACTTTATAAATGACGCGTTCATACTCTCGTATCACGGACAGGAACTCTTGTTCTACATTCTCCATGCTTCTTTTTGAATTGCTTTTGCACTGTTAGTCGCAAAGGTAGTGAGAAAATCACAAGGGTGGGAATGGTTTTTAATCATTTAATAATCCTTTTGAGCTATTTCGGGAAGTAACAATCAAAGGTTTGCTGCCAGAAATTTCTTAGCCTCCGTTATAGGCATTCCCCGGCGGCGGGCATAATCCTCCAATTGATCGTTTCCTATCTTGCCGACGGCAAAGTATCGTGAGGCGGGATGTGCCAGCATGAGTCCGCAAACGGTGGCATGAGGTCGCATAGCTCCATTTTCAGTCAGGCTGATGCCGATTTGCTCCATGTGGAGCAATTGGTTCAGCAGGAAGTTGACGGACTGGTCGGGCAGGGAAGGGTAGCCCACGGCAGGGCGTATGCCCTGGAACTTCTCTTTCAGCAGTTCCGGAATAGAGAGATGTTCATCCTTAGCATATCCCCAGGCAACCTTGCGCACATACTCATGCATCTTCTCTGTAGCAGCTTCGGCAAGGCGGTCGGCCAGTGTTTGCACTAACATACGTTTGTAAGGATCATTTTCGTACAGAAGTTCTATTTCTCCGTCGCAGGATGCTGCAAAGATGCCTACGGTATCGGGAATGCCGGACGAAAGCGGGCGGACAAAATCACTCAGGCAAAGAAAAGGGCTGCCATCCGGATGAGGTGTTTGCTGGCGAAGCAAAGGGAAAAGAATACCATCTAACAGTAAATTGTCTCCATCGGCATTTGCTTTACACAGACGGAAAACGGCATGTACACGGAATTCTTCATCCAGTTGGTTAAGCATCCGGTTTGCTTCTTTGAACAATTGCATGGCTTCGGCGGCTTTAGCACGTTCTTCTTCGGGGAAAGTCGTGAGCCACATGGCACGACATGAGTCGCAACCGTGAATATCGGCAATAGCGGAAAAGCGGGGTTGAAATCCCCATGCATGAAAGAAGTATATCCAGTTGATGTATGGAGAAACCTCATGAATAGGGTATGTCAACACATTGTCCGCAGGACTATTCATCATTGATAATTCATCAATTAATAATTGAATCTCAGTTCTTCGCCACGATAGGTTTCATCAACCTGTCCGTCACTGTATATCAGGTGTCCGTTGGCAAAAGTCTTTTCCACTTTCCAGCGGAAAGAATTGCCTTCAAGTGGACTCCATCCGCATTTGCTGAGAATGTTCTCGGAGTTCACTTCCCAACGTTCGCCATGGCTAACAAGTACAAGGTCGGCCTGATAGCCTTCGCGGATATAACCACGCTTGCAGATACCATATATTTTGGCAGGGGCATGGCACATCTTTTCGACAATTGTTTCGATAGAGAAGATACCTTGTTCTGCCAGTTCGAGCATGCTGACTAAGGAGAATTGAATCATCGGCATACCTGACATCGCTTTCAGCGCACCACCTTCTTTCTCGCTGAGAAGGTGTGGAGCATGGTCGGTAGCAATTACATCGATGATTCCGGTATTAATTGCATCTCGCAAAGCATCACGGTCTGCCTGTCTTTTAATGGCTGGATTGCACTTGATACGCGTTCCCAGTACTTTGTAATCCTGTTGGCGGAATAGCAGATGTGCAATGCAAGCCTCGGCTGTGATATGTTTGTCTTCCAGTGGCGCATCGCTGAACAGTTGCAATTCTTTTGCCGTGGAGACATGCAGTACATGCAGGCGCGCACCAGCTAAACTGGCCATGCGGACAGCTAGTTCCGTAGAAGAGTAGCAGGCGGCTGTGGAGCGTATATTGGGATGTTTGCTGATTGGAACTTCCGGTGCATTGCGGTACATTTCCTTGTAGTATTCTGTATTCTTTTTGATGATTTCCTGACTTTCACAGTGAGTGGCAATCAGCATGTCGGTTCCATTGAAGATATTCAGCAAACTATTGGTTTTGTCTACCAGCATGTCGCCGGTACTGGAGCCCATGAAGAGCTTGATGCCACACACGCGATTTCTATCCAGATTGTTGAACTCGTTATAATTATTGTTGGTGGCACCGAAGTAGCAGGAGTGGTTGACGATACATTTTTCATTCAGCAGATCGAATTTTTGTTCGAGTGCAGCAAGAGTAGTGGTCAATGGTTGTGTATTGGGCATATCCATGATGGAAGTGACACCACCTGCTGCTGCTGCACGGCTTTCGGTGAAGATGTCTGCTTTATGTGTCAGTCCCGGGTCGCGGAAGTGCACGTGGTCATCGATGATACCCGGCAACAGGCAGCAGCCGGTAGCCTCTACTATTTCATCACAAGGGGCGGAAGGCTCTTTCCCGTAGGTCAGCACTTCAGCAATCAGACCGTTCTCAATCACTACGGAACCTTGTACGGAACGTCCCTCATTAACTATCGTTGCGTTATGTATCAGCGTTCTTTTCATCGTTACTAATCATTTATCGTTAATTACTAATTGTTGTTCACTGCTTTTGGATACTTATGAAACCAACTGTTCATTTTTAGTTTGATGACTCCGAAAACAGCTTCTCCGAAAATGCTGCTGTTCATTTTAGAGGTACCCAGTTCACGGTTGATGAAGATGACCGGAACCTCTACTATTTTAAAACCGCATTTATAGGCAGTAAACTTCATCTCAATCTGGAAAGCGTATCCTTTAAAACGGATACCATCGAGGTCGATTGTTTCCAATACTCTGCGACGATAACACTTGAATCCCGCAGTCGTGTCATGTATCGGCAGGCCGGTGATGAGACGTACGTATTTGGAGGCGAAGTAAGACATCAGTACACGTCCCATAGGCCAGTTCACCACATTGACGCCACTGACGTAACGTGAACCGATGGATACATCGGCACCATCCCCGGCGCAAGCCTTGTACAAGCGTGGAAGGTCGGCAGGATTGTGGCTGAAATCAGCGTCCATTTCAAAGATATAGTCGTAGTGGTGGTCCAAAGACCATTTAAAACCGGCGATGTAAGCAGTACCCAAGCCCAATTTTCCTGTACGCTCTATCATGAACAGGCGTTCGGGAAACTCTTGCTGTAAAGTCTTGACAATTGAGGCAGTACCGTCAGGCGAACCGTCCTCGATAATAAGGATATGGAATACTTTTTCCAGGGCGAAAACGGCGCGGATAATATTTTCGATGTTCTCCCGCTCATTGTATGTGGGAATGATAACGATGCTGTCCGATGTCTGCATATTCATATTAAGGGGGTTCTTATTGGGAACAAAGTTAAGCGTTTTCTATCATATACGAATAAAACTAAGGATTATTTAGTAATTTTGCACCCGTTATGATGACAATTACCGAGCTACAACAACGATATGCCGCCCATCCCAATGTGGAAGCAATGAGTGGCTTACTGAAGAAACCGTCCGTTCGTTCCCTGTTCTGCGAAGGTTTGTGCGCTTCTGCCGCCTCGCTGTTCTCATCCGTGCTGGTGCAACGGGGGGACTATCCTTTTGTCTTTATTCTGGGTGATCTGGAAGAAGCAGGATATTTTTACCATGATCTTACGCAGATATTAGGAGCGGAGAAAGTTTTGTTTTTCCCCTCTTCCTTTCGTCGTGCCATTAAGTACGGGCAGAAGGATGCGGCCAATGAGATTCTCCGCACGGAAGTACTAAGCCGTTTGCAGAAGAACGAGGCAGGATTGTGTGTAGTGACTTATCCCGATGCCTTGGCCGAGAAAGTCGTTTCACGCAAGGAATTGGGCGATAAGACGCTGAAACTGCATACTGCCGAAAAGGTAGATATGAATTTCATTACCGATGTGTTGCGTAGCTACGGCTTTGAATATGTGGATTATGTCTACGAGCTGGGACAGTATGCCGTGCGTGGTAGCATTATCGATGTTTTCTCCTTTTCTTCCGAGTATCCTTTCCGTATTGACTTCTTTGGTGATGAAGTGGAAAGCCTCCGTACTTTCGAAGTGGACTCCCAACTATCCAGAGAGAAGAAAGAAAGCATTGTGATTGTTCCTGACCTGAGCCGTAGTCTGGAGCAGGGTGGCAGTGGTGGCATGGTATCTTTCCTCGACTTCCTGCAACCTGATACCATATTGGCTATGCGTGACTTTCTCTGGCTGCGCGAACGTATTCAAACGGTGC
>ULMJ01017001.1_pt1 | contig 27102 bp, 26 predicted proteins | sample 1951641 | NCBI WGS metagenome assembly ULMJ01 (sample SAMEA4835550, study PRJEB28245) | human gut metagenome | biome: gut microbiome; material: fecal sample | place: Denmark | collected 2008 | reverse complement strand
CCATCGGAAACATATGTATCAATTGATGGCGAATGAATTAAAGATGCGGCATGTTGTCGTTTCGCTGATTTATATGATAGTACAGGCTATAATAATTATAGGATACCTGTATTTTCAAAGTCATGGATATCTATTCCTGCTTACCTCTATTTTCCTTCTATGCCTCATCTATATTCTTTTCATGCGGAGATATTTTCATCTCTGTCTTCAAACTAATTAAAACTCTTGAAAATTCATAAGTGACATTTTAAAATTCCACAGTCACCCCAATCGACGGTAATAGTGTTCCGCTTTCCTGTTTCAGGTTCTTCATCTTGTATCTTTGTTCCTTGATAGGAGCAGATGGATTCTCAATGACTCCTGTACTCATAATCACATCCTGCTGTTTCAGCTTATTTCCCATGATGTTCTGTATGTCAATGTAAAGCCCTACCATGCAGCGATGAAAGTAAAAGGATTTATCTACGCGTATATCAAGTTGTGCAAAGTTGGGTAAGCGTTCAGTGTTATATTTTGAGTAATCATAGTACGGGCGTCCCTGTGCATTCCATGCTTCAACCAATGATGACTTTTCTTCATCATAAGGAGTGTAGGGAGCACCACCGATATAACTCAATTTTCCTCCGATACTCCAACGGCGGGGAAGATTATACGTTCCGCTCACATTAAGGATAAAACGGTTATCCCAAGCAGAAGATATATATTTAGTCCCGGAAAGATTATCGCTGTTATCACCGTTTCCATTGCGGTATTCACTGCGAAAAACAGTAAGGGAGGATACGAAGTTAAAACGTCCCGGCATTTGCCAACGTAACATTCCTTCTACACCATAGGAGCGCCCGTCGGCGGCAGGAATAAGCGCTTCGTTACCTATTGTGCCGTAATCATCTCCTTTACATGCCAGGGGGATGTTATCTTGCAAAGAAAGAGGCATGCGTTCGTATCGCTTGAAGAACCCCTCTGCTGAAATCATTAATCTATCTTGCAGATGCCAGTCAAGTCCGAGGCTGGTCTCCATGACCTGCATATATTTCAAATCCTTATTTGTATAGTTGCCACTATTATCTTTGAACCCTAATGCTGTGTAAGGGGGGAGTTGGTAATATAATCCTGCATTTCCACTTAGTGTCCATTGTTTGGTAAGCTCGTAAGACAGGGAAAGACGGGGAGAGAGTTGTTTCCATAATTCTTTCATCTCCCGGTTGTAGTTGTTTCCATCCGTACGGATGCCTGCGGAAGCAGAAAAACGTTTGTCGGCGCTGATATAGTCTGTGGAGAAGAAACCACCCCAACTGAATATATTCAGATCAGTCCGGTAATTGGAAAGTGTGGTATAGCCGAATATCCGTTGCCTTGTCTGGTTAGTATAATTGGAGTAATTTAGTTCTGCACCTTCCTTCAATGTCCATTGCCCCGATCTCGTTTGATTCTCGAAACGAAGGGTGGTTTTCTGTTCCACTGAACGAAGCCGAAGCGTCAGGTTATCATCGGAAGATTCGTCGTTATTCAGATATTTCACATTACGGTTGTTCAGATAATTATGACTTAGCGTCAGCGTCTGTACATGCTTTCCTGCATAATGGCGATATGAAGTTCCCACAGTAAATGTCTCTTGATGAATGGTGGGCAGATAACTCAATATATATTCTGCATCTTCTCCTTTTTCGTCAGTATTCAGTTTCATCTTATCGATGCCTACCAGTCCGAGTATAGTCAATTCATCGTGTGCCGAGAGTTTTGTTTTCAATTTGAATTGCCCGTCGATGAAGTTGGGCAAAAAAGGAAGCCCTAAAGCTTTGAACAGCAATTGGAGATAAGATTGACGTAGAGAGAATAAATAGGTTGTCTTATCGCTTAGGTGTCCGTTGCCGCTAAAAGAAACTTCCGATGCTCCCAATGTTGCTTTAAAAGTCTGTTTATCCGGATTACCATCTCTCAAACGGAAGTCCAGCACGGAACTCATCGCACCGGAACGATTGGCCGGAAATGCTCCGGTATAGAAACTAATTTCCCGTATCAAATCTGCATTAACAATGCTGACCGGTCCGCCCGATGCTCCCTGAGTGGCAAAGTGATTAATATTCGGGATTTCTATTCCATCCATATAGAAACGGTTTTCGGAAGGTGAGCCACCCCGTACAATTAAATCGTTCCTATATCCGATAGGAGAGAACGATACTCCCGGATAAGCCCTCACGATACGAGAAATATCCCGGTTTCCTCCCGGACTCTTTTCTATCTCCTGCAAACCTATGATGCGCATACTTACCGGACTTTCCACTGTCTTCCGGAAAGGAGAGGGGGTGACCACCACTGCCGCCAGCATGTTTTCATCTTCTTCCATCTCTATTTCGATAAAAGGCGTGGAAGCGGAAACCACGTATTCAGGAGTCACTACACTCTTATAGCCTATAAGTGTTGCTTCGAAGCGATAAATGCCCGGTGGCATCTGCTCTATACGGAACATGCCGAGTGAATCGGTGGATGTTCCTTTGCCGGGAATACCTACAACTACGACATTGGCATAGGCCACCGGTTGTCGCGACTGTTTATCGATAATCTTTCCATGCACGGAGTAGCTGATTGCGGCGGCATAGATGCAGACATTGCATAACAGCAATGAGAGAGTCAATAATATGTGTTTGGTTCTTATCATAATATACAAATATAGATATTATTGATATATATAGGTGTAATAAGGGTATAAAAAAACTGCCCGGGAATCATCCCGAACAGTTTTCATTGTCTTAGCTAATGTAAGATTAATATCTTCCACCGCGATCACCGCCACCATAGCCACCGCCACGATTTCCGCCGCCGTAACCACCGCCACGGTTGCCACCGCCATAACCGCCACCACGGTTACCGCCGCCATAGCCACCACCACGGTTGCCGCCTGCAGGTCTCTCAGTTCTTGGGCGAGCCACGCTTACTGCAATGGTTTTGCCTTCGAAGTCAGTTTCATTAAGTCCATCGATAGCTTTCTGACCGTCTTCATCATTCGGCATTTCTACGAAGCCGAAACCGCGTGAACGTCCCGTCTCTCTGTCGTTAATAATGTAGGCTGAAGTTACTTCGCCATACTGTGTGAATAATTCCTGTAAGCTGTCACTGTTTGTGTTCCAGCTTAGGTTTGCAACATAAATGTTCATTTCTTTTTGTAAGTTAAAATTGTTATTTATTAATGATTGAGATCCGCACGGCGTTCATACCCCGCGTACCGCGTTCAATTTCAAATGTAACACTGTCTCCTTCGGTTATCCCTTCGGGAGCGGACGTGACGTGGAAGAAGTATTTCTCACCGCTTCCTAAATCTTTTATGAAACCATAACCTCTTGATACATTAAAATGTTCAATACGTCCGTTTAATGGCAAAATTTCTTCTGCCTCGCCCTTCTTAGGAACAGATATTTCTATTTCAGAAGCATCTACCTCTTCCTTAGGCTTCACACCTTCGGGCGTAGAATGAAGAATACCATTTTCATCCACATAAGCCAGCATCTCTTCGAAGCTACGGCTACCAGTGCTAAGGCGTTCTTCTTTTCTCTTTTGTTTCTCTTCTCGTTTACTCTGTTTCGCTTTTTCTCTGTCTCTTTTACTTGATGTTACTCTTTTTACTGCCATTCTTAATTTAATTATATATTATGCAGCTTAAAAACACTGCATTTAGTTTCCTACTGACTAACTGCCGTATGGAACCATAGGATGATGGTATACTTGCAATTGAATCTGAACAAAGGAGCTGATAATGAGGTCATTTTGGGGATGGGGCAATTTGCGAAGTTCCGCAAAAATAAACATACACAAAGAAGAATTCAGAATAAACCCTATTGTTTATGCTACAAAGATACAGATAAAAATGAGCTATCCATCCGTTTTTTTAATTATTTAAAGGGCAAGCAACTTATTTTTTTACGTACATTTGTGCTTCTTAATATAAACACATAGCAAAAATGAAGAAGATTTTATTGTTAGGTTCCGGTGAACTGGGCAAAGAATTCGTAATTTCAGCCCAACGCAAAGGTCAATATATCATAGCCTGCGACTCGTATGCTGGAGCGCCTGCCATGCAAGTGGCTGATGAATGTGAGGTGTTCAGCATGCTTGATGGCGATGCTTTGGAACGTGTAGTAAGCAAGCACCAGCCGGACATCATCGTGCCGGAAATAGAAGCCATCAGGACGGAGCGTCTTTATGATTTTGAAAAGGAGGGTATTCAGATAGTACCCAGTGCTCGCGCCGTAAACTTTACCATGAACCGCAAAGCTATACGTGACCTTGCTGCACAAGACTTAGGATTGAAGACTGCTAAATATTTCTATGCCAAATCTTTGGATGAATTGAAAGCTGCTGCCGAAAAGATTGGTTTCCCTTGTGTGGTGAAGCCGTTGATGTCTTCTTCGGGTAAAGGTCAGTCTTTAGTGAAGAGTGCCGACGAACTGGAACATGCCTGGGAGTATGGTTGCAATGGAAGTCGTGGCGATATAAAAGAATTGATAATTGAAGAATTTATTAAGTTTGATAGCGAGATAACTCTGCTTACGGTGACGCAAAAAAATGGACCTACGCTGTTTTGTCCGCCCATCGGCCATGTGCAGAAAGGGGGAGATTATCGTGAGAGTTTCCAGCCTGCCCACATTGATCCCACTCATTTGAAGGAAGCACAGGAAATGGCGGAGAAAGTGACATGTGCTCTGACCGGTGCCGGCCTTTGGGGAGTTGAGTTCTTCTTGAGTCATGAGAATGGGGTGTATTTTTCAGAGCTTTCTCCACGTCCGCACGATACCGGTATGGTAACTTTGGCAGGTACACAGAATCTAAATGAATTTGAGCTTCATTTGCGTGCTGTGCTTGGTCTGCCTATTCCGAACATCAAACAGGAGCGCATAGGGGCAAGTGCTGTGATTCTTTCTACTATTGCCAGTCAGGAGCGTCCGGATTATCGGGGTATTGAGGAAGTGACGAAAGAGGAAGACACATATCTTCGAATTTTTGGCAAGCCAACAACACGCGTCAACCGGCGTATGGGAGTTGTATTGTGTTATGCACCGTTGAACTCTGATTTAGATGCGTTGCGGGATAAAGCAAAGTGTATTGCTGAAAAAGTAGAAGTATATTAAGATACTCCTAATAAATAAGAACAGAGATTTAAATATATTTTCAGGCGCGAATTACGAGAATTTGCGCCTGTTTTTTTATTTGGCTATTACTACTTCAACGTCATATCCTATAAAGAGTCCACTTTCAATTACCCCGGTGATTGCTTTCAGATTTTGTTCAAGAGAAGGATCTATATAGTTGAAATGGGTGTCGAAAATAAAGTTGCCGTTTTCTGTCAGGACCGGACCGTCTTTTCCACTTGCAAGACGTAATACAATTTCTGATGCTCCCAATCTTCGCATTTCACTCTCCACGAGATTCAATGCTTCCGGGAATACTTCTACAGGTATTGGAAAACGGTTGCCCAATTGCTTAACCAGTTTGCTGTTATCGACAATAATGAAGCTTTTGCCACTACTTTTCATCAAAAGTTTTTCTTTAAACATGGCTCCACCACGTCCTTTTATCAGACTATGATCGGAATCTACTTCATCCGCTCCGTCAAATGTCCAGTCCGGACGTTTAGCCCAAAGTGTGGTTTGCGGTATGCCCAACTGTATGCAAGTCATGGAAATCTCCTTAGAAGCAGGAATCACTTCTATGGCCAGTGACTCTCGGAGAATCCTCTCTGCAAGTGCAAATAAAGTCAGATAAACAGTGGAACCGGAACCGGCTCCAATCACGTCACCATCTTTTGCCATTGCTGCAATTTTCCGCGCCACGATTTCTTTGCCTTCACGGTTGATGATTGTACTCGACCATTGTAAATGGTCTATCAGTTGATTATCCCATTTCATAGTTTAATGTTAATCGTTATTATCCTCTTCGTCGTCAGTCAGATTGTTCAACTCTACTTCGAGGTCAACTAATTCTTGTTCCCATATTTTTCTGATGTTTGCCGGCGTATTTTGGGGAGCATCTTTGATACGCTTTTGAGCCAATGATACTTCATGCTCAAGCTGTGAACGTCTACTCATAAGTCTTGTTATTTATAATTATTTTTATAATTAACACACAGCTTGTTGTTATTGTTTTAGCATTCGGTGGGAACTTTACCTTATCCGAATAATTCGGGGTATATTTCACTGTTACCACCAGTTACATCGTAACTTTTTAATAATGTGCCATCCGGAGCATAAAACAACTGGATTTCCCTATCTGAATTCTCTTCTTCTATATCGATGATAATGACAGTGGGCATTTTAGGGAAAGTTATAATCTTTATGTATCTGATTTGTATAGGTGGCGTTTCACTTTTCAGAAATGCTTTGGCTACGGGAGCAGGAACTTCTTCAAGACTTTCGACATTGGTTTCCGTCATTATCCACTGTGCATCTTTGCTGAACCATACATCCTTTTCCTGATTATCCTGAACAAATCCTGCAATGTGGTAATCACTTTTCCGGAGCCATTCTGTATTCGCTACTTTGGGATACATTTTATTAAAGGCTTCCTGTACTTTTACGGGTGGGGTGCCTGCAAAAACGGAATCTGATATTACCAGCAATAAGCCTGCCAATAAACTGAGTTTAAACTTTTTCATAATCAAGGTTTGCTTTAGTTTTAATTGTTATTAGAAACAACGTTAGAGGGCTTTTGTTTATCGCTTTTTTGCCACTTAAAATAATTATTGACCTTGCGATATCACATGTCATTTAATTCACTACTTTCGGGCACTTTTTTTAAAGATGAGATGAACAATGTATTGATTCTTGTAGACAGCTTGGATGATTGGAAACCATATTCCAAAACAAACAGCATTTTGACAGTATCGGACTACCTGAAGTATAAATCACCAGGGAAGGACCGTAAATTAGTAATCAACCTGAGCAATGATTATAGCTATAACTCCGAAGGCTATTATTGTTCGTTATTGGCCCAGACGAGGGGGCATAAAGTTATTCCCGGAGTGGATATTATTAATAAGGTAGAAGCGGGTACTGGTATCCGTATGGATAGCAGTCTACAGAAACTCTGTTATCAATGGATACAAAAGAACAATGTAACCAATGATTTATGGTATTTCAATGTTTACTTTGGTACCTGCAAGGAGAAAGGATTGGAGCGTATTGCCCGTTTTATTTTCGAAAATTATCCGTCTCCGCTATTAAGGGTCACGCTGAATACACGACATAAAAATCAGATAGAGAATATTCAATTCTTGCCTCTGAGTTCGATGAATAGTGAAGAAGAGGACTATTTCGCCAATGCGTTGGATTTGTTCAACAGAAAGGTATGGCGTAATCCTCAAACATCCAAATCTGTCCGATACAATCTGGCCGTGCTGTATGACCCTGAAGAGAAGTTTCCGCCAAGTGATAAAAAAGCACTTCATAAACTGCTTGAATTAGCCAAGAAGATGGATATCAATGCTGAATTGATAACAGAAGAAGATGCTACGCGCCTGATGGAGTTTGATGCTTTGTTCATCCGTACCACTACTTCGTTGAACCACTACACCTTCCACCTTTCACAACTGGCCACACAAAACAGTTTGGCTGTTATCGACGATCCACAGTCTATTATTCGCTGTACTAATAAGGTCTATCTGAAGGAATTATTTGAAAAAGAAAAGATTCCGGCACCACTTTCCATGCTGTTGTTCAAGTCGAATCTTAATTCATATGAGGAAATTACGAAGCAACTTAGAAGTCCTTTTATTTTAAAAATACCAGATGGCTCTTTCTCTATCGGTATGAAGAAAGTTAATAATGAGGCAGAGTTAGACGAAGCTCTGAAGGTGCTGTTTGATAAGTCGTCAATTCTCTTGGCGCAAGAGTTTACTCCAACAGATTTTGACTGGCGCATCGGCATCTTGAACGGAGAACCTTTGTACGCGTGCAAGTATTACATGGCCAAGGGGCATTGGCAAATCTATTGTCATTATGCTTCCGGACGGAGCCGTTGTGGCTTGGTGGAAACTATCCCTATCTATCAGGTACCACGTAAGGTATTGGATACGGCATTGCGTGCTGCTTCCTTTATCGGAAAGGGACTGTATGGGGTAGATTTAAAAATGGTGAACGATCGGGCTATCGTTATTGAAATAAATGATAACCCCAGCATTGACCATGGATTGGAAGATGCTATTTTGGGTGACGAACTCTATTACAGACTGCTGAATCACTTCTGGCGTATGCTGGATATTAAACGTTTCTGATAATGAAACAGGAATTTGCATTTCGGCTGGCTACGGTAGCTGATATTTCGTCAATCATGGAGATAGAGTTAATTTGTTTCGGGCAGGATAGTTTCTCGAAGCGGCAATTTACCTATCTTATCAACCGTGCCCAAGGGTGTTTTCTGGTAGTAGAATCTCAAGGGAGGATAATTGGGTACCTTAGTCTGCTGATTAATAAACATGTACGCCGTCTGCGTATCTATTCACTTGCTGTCCATCCTGTTTTTCGTGGAAAAGGGGTGGGGCAGTTGCTTATGGACCAGGCTGTGGATGTAGCATACAAGGAAAGTTTAGGGAAGATTACTTTAGAGGTGAATGTTTCCAACTTATCTGCTATCCACCTATATGAAAAGAACGGGTTTGAGTGTGCGGGTACCCGAAAGAATTATTATCATGATGGAACAGATGCACACTATATGCAAAAGTTAGTTGTGAATACATCGTTTAATAGACAAACAGAGAGGCTATAGCCCCTCTGTTTCACATTATTCTTAATTCTTGTTTAAATAGATAGCGGAATTTCGTATTTTTGCTATCAAATTGTTAACAAGGTCAATATATCTATTAAACCTTGTTGTAAAACGTCCCGGATTGGCTCTGAAATTTGGAGAAATCAAGAAAAGCCGTACCTTTGCAATGTGTTTTTCATAGTATTAGATTTAAGGTTAACAAAAGATTGGCTGTCTGGGATAGATAGCCTTTTTTTATGCCTCTTTCCCAAGCATATCATAGGATGGTGCAAAGAAAAGAGTTCCTGTTATAGCAGTGCTGAAATCCAGCAAACGATCGGTGTTACCCACCGGACTACCAATAAACATATGCTCTAACATCTGACGCGTAGTGCTGAATGTACTTGCATACCCTATAAAATAGGTGCCATATTCTTCCTTTGATGTATTGGCAAATGGCATATTAGCCCGCACTATTTTCAAATCATCACCAATATTTGTGACAGCATTATGTGCATTGGCTGGCTTTTCTTCGTCCGATAGTTCCACATCATTGAATTTTCTTCGACCTATAACTTTTTCCTGTTCCTCTACCGGAAGTGCATTCCAAGCATTCATATCGTGGATGTATTTCTGCACAAATACATAACTACCTCCTGCAAATTCCGGATCTTCCTCGCCAACCACGGCAAAATGATAAGGATTTTCATCCACTGCCGGAGATTCCGTTCCGTCTACAAAACCGATGATAGCTTTGCCATCCATATATCTGAAGCCGTGCGTTTCATCAATTGCTTCAACGGCTCCTTTGAGCTTTTCGTCAATGATAGAGGCGAATTCATAGCAAAGCCCCATCTGCTTAGCGCGAATGTGGAACAGTATGTCTCCCGGAGTAGATACCGCCGTATATTTGCCACCTTTTATCTCTGTAAAAGTTTCCAGTTCTTTTGGTTTACCCTTACCAGGGAAGATACGTTCCCAAGCATCGGCACCGAAACTGATTGTACTACTAAACTGTGCATCGGGAAAGCGATTGCGCATACTGCGTATCAATGCCGAGAAATTGGCACATACGTCTTTAACTTTGTCAATAGCATCGGGGGCTTGAGTCAAGCCGTAGACGATGAAAATGGCATTTTCGCCTTGTCTTTCGGTTACATCCTGTGGGGTGTTGCCTGCGAATGGATTTTGATTTGAATTCATAATCTTATCTTTTCATTAAATTTATACTTTAAGATATAACTTATCAAATACTGTTTTGTTCATGATGAAATAGTGGGAATCCCTGTTTTTATCTGTTATTGAATGTTTAAGCAACGTTAAATAAAGGTGGCTTTTTTGTTCTGATTGTAGTAATAATAGTTCAAAAGGGTATAATTTATAGAAAAAAAGTTTCATAAGAGTACAACCTGAAACTTTTTGTTTCTACATTTGCAAAGTTGTTTATGTAACTATTCTGCAAAAATAGACTTTAGGGAGTTGAACAAAACCTGACCGGCAGGTGTTAAGCTCATAGCAGCGGAATGACAGAAACGCGACCAGCTGAATTTAGAAAAAGAGAAATTATATAAAAAGATTGCTTATGTCACAAATTATCGGACATATCTCTCAGGTCATCGGACCGGTAGTAGACGTCTATTTTGAAGGTACGGATGCCGAATTGATGCTTCCAAGTATCCATGACGCGCTGGAGATAAAAAGACCAAATGGAAAAACATTAATCGTGGAAGTGCAGCAACACATCGGCGAAAATACGGTGAGAACCGTAGCTATGGATAGTACGGACGGTTTGCAAAGAGGTATGAAAGTGCACCCCACAGGCGGACCTATCACAATGCCGATAGGCAACCAGATTAAAGGTCGGTTGCTGAATGTAGTGGGTGATTCCATCGATGGTATGAAAGAACTAGACCGTGCCGGAGCCTATCCCATTCACCGAGATCCTCCTAAATTTGAAGATTTGACTACTGTACAAGAAGTGCTCTATACGGGTATCAAGGTTATCGATTTGCTGGAACCATATAGTAAAGGTGGTAAGATTGGCTTGTTCGGTGGTGCCGGTGTGGGTAAGACAGTACTTATTCAAGAACTTATCAATAACATTGCCAAGAAGCAGCATGGCTTCTCAGTGTTTGCCGGAGTAGGAGAACGTACCCGTGAAGGTAACGACCTGCTGCGCGAAATGATTGAATCCGGTGTTATCCGCTATGGCGAGGAATTCAAGAAAAGTATGGAAGAAGGAAACTGGGATTTGTCTAAGGTGGACTACAACGAAGTAGAGAAGTCGCAAGTGTCCCTGATATTCGGTCAGATGAACGAGCCTCCCGGCGCACGTCAGTCAGTGGCACTGTCTGGACTGACGGTGGCTGAAGCTTTCCGTGACCAAGGTGCCGAAACGGATGGTTCACGTGATATTCTGTTCTTTATCGATAATATCTTCCGTTTCACACAAGCCGGTTCCGAGGTTTCTGCCTTGTTGGGACGTATGCCCTCGGCTGTAGGTTACCAACCGACGTTGGCCACCGAAATGGGTGCCATGCAGGAACGTATTACTTCTACCCGCAACGGTTCTATTACATCTGTACAGGCTGTATATGTGCCTGCTGATGACTTGACTGACCCGGCACCCGCCACTACCTTTACGCACCTGGATGCTACGACAGTATTGAGTCGTAAGATTACCGAGCTGGGTATTTATCCGGCTGTCGATCCGTTGGAATCCACCTCGCGTATTCTCGATCCGCACATCGTGGGGGAAGAACATTACGAAGTGGCTCAACGTGTGAAACAAATTTTGCAACGTAATAAGGAATTGCAGGATATTATATCTATTCTCGGTATGGAAGAACTTTCGGATGCTGACCGCACACTGGTGAACCGTGCACGCCGTGTACAGCGTTTCTTGTCGCAGCCATTTGCCGTTGCCGAGCAGTTTACGGGTGTGCCGGGAACGATGGTTTCCATAGAAGATACCATCAAAGGCTTTAAAATGATTCTGGATGGCGAAGTGGACTATTTGCCCGAACCTGCTTTCTTGAATGTGGGCACGATTGAGGAAGCGATAGAGAAAGGTAAGAAGTTACTGGAACAGGTAAAATAGAATTGATAATTGAAAATTAGAGAGGGAAAGAGGCTATGAAGAAATTGTCTTTGAACATAGTGTCTCCTGAAAAGGAAATATATAATGGAGAAGTGGAAAGTGTAACGCTACCTGGTACGATAGGTACTTTTACCATCTTGCCGCAGCATGCGCCTATCGTGTCTTCACTTGGTGAGGGCAGGGTGACGTATGTACCGAAGGGAGGCGAGGAACAGACCCTCGACATCAAGGGCGGTTTTATTGAGTTAAGTGGTGGAGTGGTTTCCGCTTGTGTTGACTAACGTCTTTCTTTCCACGAAAAACTTTATTTTTGAATTTCTAATTGTAATTTAGTACTATGAGTATCAGCTTGACAAAGCGCAATTTCTTATACCAGATTACCCTGTTGTCATTGATTGCAGGGTGGACAGGAGCAGGAATTTTTCATTATGCGTTGCCCGGGCACTATTTTGGAGGATACCCTTTTATTCCGGTGTATTTCTTCTTGTTCGGGCTTTTTGAAATATCAATGTTCGACGCATGTCGGAAACATACCCCGCAAAAGATGTTGCTGCTATACATGGCAATGAAGGTGATGAAGATGTTGCTCTCTGTGATACTCTTAGTGGTGTACTGCCTGGCAGTGCGAGAGGAGGCCAAGTTGTTCCTGCTGACATTCATCATTTACTATATAGTCTATCTGATATATGAGACTTGGTTCTTCTTTACTTACGAAGTGACGAAGAAACAGAAAAAAGAAAAGAAAAATGAAACAAATTCGTAATCTATTAACCGGAATATTCCTGATGTTGGGAATGCTGCTCGCCACCCTGCCTGTCCAGGCACAAGGCGTTGAAGCGGAACTTGACAGCTTAGCCAAACAGGACGACATCACTGCTGCCGAACAGAAGGAAAATACGGTGGACGTGAAAGAAATCGTTTTCGGACACATTGGCGATGCTTACGAGTGGCATATCACCACGTGGGGAAAAACGCACGTTACTATTCCGTTGCCTATCATTGTATATAGCTCGCAGAGTGGCTGGCATGCTTTTCTCTCTTCACGATTGGAAGAGAACGAGGGTGTTTATGAAGGATTTTCCATAGCGCCGGCCGGAAGCAAGTACGAAGGCAAGCTGGTGGAACACGATGCAGCCGGAAACGAAATACGTCCTTGGGATATTTCTATTACAAAAGTGACGCTGTCATTGTTGATTAACAGTGTATTGCTGCTTATCATCATTTTGGCTGTCGCCCAGTGGTATCGCAAGCATCCGCAAGGTAGTGCGGCTCCTGGTGGATTCATAGGATTTATGGAGATGTTTATCATGATGGTGAATGACGATATTATCAAAAGCTGTGTAGGACCGAAGTATCGTAAGTTTGCACCCTACCTGCTGACAGCATTCTTCTTCATTTTCATAAATAATATCATGGGATTAATTCCAATCTTTCCAGGTGGTGCCAATGTAACGGGTAACATTGCTATTACGATGGTATTGGCACTCTTTACCTTTGTTGCAGTTAATCTCTTCGGAACAAAGACATATTGGAAAGATATCTTCTGGCCGGACGTGCCTTGGTGGTTGAAAGTACCTGTACCGATGATGCCTTTTATAGAATTCTTCGGTATTTTCACCAAACCGTTCGCTCTGATGATTCGTCTTTTTGCCAATATGCTGGCCGGACACATGGCTATGCTTGTGCTGACATGCCTGATTTTTATCTCTGCCAGCATGGGACCTGCGCTCAACGGTACGCTTACGGTGGCATCTGTGTTGTTCAACATCTTTATGAACGCATTGGAGTTACTGGTAGCATTCATCCAGGCTTACGTATTCACCATGTTGTCTGCCGTGTTCATCGGACTGGCGCAAGAGGAGCATAAAGAAGTAAAAGTAAAAGAAAACAATAATTAATAATAAACCATTTAAAAACAAAAGATTATGTTACTATCATCTGTATTATTGCAAGCTGCCGCAGCTGGCGTCGGAATTAGTAAATTAGGTGCAGCAATTGGTGCCGGACTTGCCGTTATCGGCGCAGGTTTGGGTATTGGTAAAATTGGTGGTTCGGCTATGGAGGCTATTGCCCGCCAGCCGGAAGCATCAGGAGACATTCGTATGAACATGATTATTGCTGCTGCATTGATTGAGGGTGTTGCCCTGTTAGCAGTAGTTGTGTGTCTGTTAGTGTTCTTTTTATAAGAAGCCCTTATTATTAATTTATAATTGAAATTATGTCATTGTTATTACCCGATAGTGGTCTGCTGTTCTGGATGCTTTTGTCGTTCGGCGTGGTGTTTGTGGTGTTGGCGAAGTATGGTTTCCCTGTCATTACCAAGATGGTAGAGGGCCGCAGAACCTACATCGACCAATCGCTGGAAGTGGCAAAGGAAGCCAATGAGCAACTCAAAAGGCTGAAGGCCGAGAGTGATGCATTGGTTGCCGCTGCCAACAAGGAGCAAGGACGCATCCTGCGGGAGGCGATGCACGAGCGTGACAAGATAATCGTCGAAGCACGCAAGCAGGCGGAAGCCGCCGCGCAGAAAGAGCTGGACGAAGTGAAAAAGCAGATACAGCAAGAAAAAGAAGAGGCGATACGTGATATTCGTCGTCAGGTTGCTGTGCTTTCAGTAGATATTGCGGAGAAAGTAATCCGTAAAAATCTGAATGAAGAGCACGAACAAATGGAGATGATAGACCGGATGCTGGATGAAGTGCTGGCGGCCTCAAGAAGTAATTAAGTAGCGATAAACGATTGGTGATAAGTGATTAATGTCACGCGGATATGATGCGTAACTCATTAATCATTAATTCACTAATCATTAATCATTAAGAAAATGGATATAGGAATTGTTTCGATGCGATATGCCAAAGCGTTGATAGAGTACGCGAAAGGTACGGGGGCAGAAGACCGCGTATATAGTGAGTTGCGTATGCTGGAACGTAGCTTCCGCAAACATCCTGATTTGCGCGATGCATTGGATAACCCCATTCTGAAAACCAAGGAGAAGTTAGCATTGATTTGTACTGCTGCCGTAGGCGACGGGGAAGTGAGCCGGGAGTTTTCCCGCTTTATCACCCTTGTATTGAAAAATCGGCGAGAATACTATTTGCACTACATCGCTCTGACTTACCTTGATTTATACAGGAGACTGAAACATATCGGCGTAGGAAAGTTGATTACAGCCGTACCCGTGAGCCGCGAGGTATGGGAACGTATTCGAGACAGTGCCTCTGCCTTGCTACATGCTCAGATGGAGTTGCAAACTGAAGTAGATCCTTCCATCGAAGGAGGCTTCATCTTCGATATCAACGATTTCCGGTTGGATGCTAGTATCGCTACGCAACTAAAGAGAGTGAAACAACAGTTCATTGATAAGAACAGAAGAATCGTATAACAGTTATTAGTGATTAATCATTAGTGATTACATAGCTATGTAACCGAACCGCTAATAACTAATAGCTGATAACTAATAACTAAAAAACATGTCTGAAAATATAAAAGTAAGCGAAGTTTCCGATATTCTCCGTCACCAATTAGAGGGAATTGATACCCGTGTGCAGTTGGATGAAATCGGTACTGTGCTGCAAGTCAGTGACGGTGTGGCACGTATCTACGGACTGCGCAATGCTGAAGCAAACGAACTGTTGGAGTTCGATAATGGCGTCAAGGCAATTGTAATGAACTTGGAGGAGGATAATGTAGGAGCTGTATTGCTGGGTCCTACAGATAAAATTAAAGAGGGTTATGTCGTGAAACGTACCAAGCGTATTGCTTCCATTATGGTAGGAGAAGGTATGCTGGGACGTGTTATCGACCCACTTGGAGCACCGTTGGATGGTAAGGGGCTCATAGGTGGAGAACTATGCGAGATGCCTTTGGAGCGTAAAGCACCGGGGGTAATCTATCGCCAGCCCGTAAACCAACCCTTACAGACAGGATTAAAGGCAGTGGATGCTATGATACCGATCGGTCGCGGACAGCGTGAGTTGATTATCGGTGACCGCCAGACGGGAAAGACAGCTATTGCCATCGACACGATTATCAACCAGCGTGCTAATTTCGAAGCAGGCGATCCGGTATATTGTATCTACGTGGCTATTGGTCAAAAAGGTTCTACGGTGGCATCCATTGTAAATACATTGCGTGAATATGGTGCGATGGATTATACAATCGTGGTTGCTGCTACGGCGGGTGACCCGGCTGCATTGCAATATTATGCTCCATTTGCAGGGGCTGCCATTGGTGAATATTTCCGTGATACCGGTCGTCATGCATTGGTGGTTTACGATGACCTTTCCAAACAAGCTGTGGCTTATCGTGAAGTATCATTAATTTTGCGTCGCCCGTCAGGACGTGAGGCTTATCCGGGTGATATTTTCTATTTGCATTCCCGCTTGTTGGAACGTGCGGCACGTATCATCAATCAAGAAGAAGTGGCACGCGAAATGAACGACTTGCCCGACAGCTTGAAAGGTAGAGTAAAAGGTGGTGGTTCGTTGACCGCATTGCCCATCATCGAAACGCAGGCAGGGGATGTATCCGCGTATATTCCGACGAACGTGATTTCTATTACCGACGGACAGATCTTCCTTGATACTGACTTATTCAATCAAGGCAATCGTCCGGCTATTAATGTAGGTATTTCCGTGAGTCGTGTGGGTGGTAACGCTCAAATCAAAGCGATGAAAAAAGTGGCAGGTACATTGAAGATAGACCAGGCTCAGTATCGCGAACTGGAGGCTTTTACCAAGTTTAGCGGTGATATGGATCCTGTGACGGCACTGACCATTGACAAGGGGCAGAAGAATACCCGCTTATTAGTTCAGCCGCAATACACTCCGATGTCAGTAGAGAAGCAGATCGCTATTCTCTATTGTGGTACGCATGGTTTGTTGCGCAATGTCCCACTGGATAAAGTGACTGACTTTGAGCGTAGTTTTCTCGAATCGCTTGAAATGAATCATCGCGTTGATGTACTTGATGTACTGAAAAGTGGCGTCATAGACGATGATGTCTGCAGGAAGATAGAAGAAACTGCAGATATGATGTCAAAACAATACTTGGATTAGTGATTAACGTTTAGTGATAAGTGACATACGCTCATTTGCCACTTATCATTAAGCATTAATCACTTACCACTAAAAAAGATGCTATGGGTTCTTTAAAAGAAGTAAAAAACAGAATAAACTCCGTCAAGAGTACGCGTCAGATTACATCGGCGATGAAGATGGTAGCATCCGCCAAATTGCATAAGGCACAAGGGCGGATTGAGAACATGCTGCCCTATCAACAGAAGCTAAATGAGATTCTGACAAACTTCTTGTCTACTGATGCTACGTTTGAGTCGCCTTATACTGAGGTGCGCCCTGTAATGCGGGTAGCGATAGTGGTTTTCTCATCCAATAGTTCACTATGTGGCGCATTCAATGCAAATGTAGTGAAGATGCTTGGTGAAACATTAGAAGAACATAAATCACTTGGTAAGGAGAATATCCTGATATATCCTATAGGAAAGAAGGTGGAAATGGCAGTGAAGAAACTGGGCTATACACCACAGGGGAGTTATCAGGAAATGGCAGAGAAACCCTCGTATGTGCAGGCATATGAACTTGCTGCATTGCTGATGCAGGAGTTTGTGGAAAAGCAGATTGACCGTGTGGAGTTGATTTATCATCACTTCAAATCAATGGGGTCGCAGATATTGACTCGTGAGGAATATCTTCCCATTGACTTAAGTAAGGTGGAATCAACGGCTGCGACAGAAGGCTCTGAGAAACGTGGTTTCCAGAATGATTATATTGTGGAACCATCCGTGGGACAGTTGATTGCTGATTTATTACCGAAAGTGTTGAGTCAGAAACTCTTTACAGTTCTTCAGGACTCCAATGCCTCTGAGCATGCCGCCCGTACGCTTGCTATGCAGACGGCAACAGATAATGCAAATGAGCTGATACAGGATTTGACAAAGCAATATAATAAGAGTAGGCAACAGGCTATTACAAACGAGCTGTTGGATATTATTGCAGGAAGTCTGAAATGAGTAAGTGACAAGTTACAAGCTACAAGTTACTGTGCTATATTTGCATAAAATAATGATTCGCCCCTACAATGTGACATTTATAGTTTGCTTGTAGGGGCGAAAAAAATAGCCAGTCTAACATAGTGCAGCAACTTGTAGCTTGTAGCTCGTAGCTTGTCACTACAATATTTCTGCAAAAAGATGTTGTAACGGAAGTTTTACTATTTTATTTATACTACCTTTACACCTCCGTAACCAACATAGATAAACTAATGGAACAAAATCCTGAATTGTCACTTGCATGGCAATTTATTGAAAATACAGGCACCCATCTATTTCTGACCGGTAAGGCAGGTACCGGAAAAACAACTTTCCTGCGGAAGCTAAAAACCGGAAGCCCTAAACGTATGGTTGTTCTTGCCCCAACCGGCATCGCAGCCATCAATGCAGGTGGTGTAACTATACATTCTTTTTTTCAACTTCCCTTTGCCCCTTATGTACCTGATACTTCATTCAGTGCTGATGGTAAAGCACAGTACCGTTTTCGTTTCGGAAAAGAGAAGCTCAATATCATGCGCAGCATAGACTTGCTTGTAATTGATGAAATCAGTATGGTGCGTGCTGACTTATTGGATGCGATAGACGATGTGTTGCGACGTTTTCGTGACAGAAATAAACCTTTTGGTGGTGTACAGTTGCTGATGATTGGTGACTTGCAACAGCTTTCTCCGGTGATAAAGGATGAAGAATGGCAGATGCTGAACCGTTATTATGATACTCCCTACTTTTTTTCCAGTCGTGCATTGCGGCAATCGGAATACTGTACCATTGAGCTGAAAACTGTGTATCGTCAAAGTGACACCCATTTTCTGGATATGTTGAATCGTATCAGGGAGAATCGTTGCGACCAGGCTTTGCTGGAAGAACTGAACCGAAGATATATCCCGAATTTCAATCCACCCAAGGAAGAAGGATATATTCAGTTGACTACTCATAATTATCAGGCACAACGTATCAATGAGTATGAACTGGCACAATTGCCTGGTCGCTCTTTCACGTTCCATGCTCAGATAGAAGGTAAATTCCCCGAATATTCTTATCCCACGGACGAAGTGCTGGAATTAAAACGTGGGGCACAAATTATGTTTGTGAAAAATGACTCATCCGGTGAACACCGTTATTATAATGGTATGATTGGCGAAGTAGTGAATGTTTCAGCTTTAGGAATCGAGGTGCGAAGCAAAGGAAGTGACGAAGCATTTATGTTGCAGGAAGAAGAATGGACGAATGCTAAATATGTGTTGGATGAAGAATCGAAAGAAATCACCGAAGATATAGAAGGTGTTTTCAAACAATTCCCTCTAAAGCTGGCATGGGCAATTACCATCCATAAGAGTCAAGGATTAACGTTTGAACGAGCTATCATAGATGCCAGTGCGTCTTTTGCACATGGGCAAACGTATGTAGCGTTAAGCCGTTGTAGGACATTGGAAGGTATGGTGCTGAGCGCCCCATTATCAGCTAGAGCGGTCATCAGCGACAGTGCGGTAGATGCTTTCACGGAAGATGCACGCAGAAATGAACCCGATGAAACGCGCTACAGGAGATTACAACAATCCTACTTTCTGGAACTGTTGTCTGGCTTATTCGATTTCATACCGTTGGAACAAGCTTTGAAGCGGTTCGTGAGATTGCTGGATGAGCATTTGTATAAACTCTATCCCAAATTATTAGCGGAATATAAGTCAGAAACGGAACGTTTTCATGAGAAGGTGACGAAAGTAGCTCAAAAATTTAGTCTTCAGTATACACGTTTAGTTGATGCAGTAGAAGATTATGCGACGGATAAAGGCTTGCAAGAACGCATCCATCTGGGAGCAGAGTATTTCAAAGAACAATTAGCTCCGTTGGATGCTATCAGAAGCAATACGATAATGGAAATAGACAACAAGGAGCTGAAGAAACAACTGAAGACGGCTAATGAAGAATTGGATGACATACTTTTGTTGAAAGCGGATTTGTTGGAATTTGTAGTCAGCAATAGTTTTCATGTCGGAGAGTATCTAAAGCAAAAAGCAATACTTTCCATTGATGATACGGCACCAACGAAAAGCAAAGGTGACAAACGTGCTGATAACTCTTCCGAAAAAAGAAGACGGAAAAAAGAAGTTGAAGAAAGTGGAGGTAGTTCTTCACGGAAAAAAACAGCAACAGTGGAAGTACCTTCGGATATTTTGCATCCGGAATTATATAAACGCCTTGTGGCTTGGCGTAATACGGAAGCATCTCAATTGGGTTTGCCGGTATATACAGTCATTCAACAGAAAGCGATTTTAGGCATTACCAATTTATTACCGGAAGATAAAGCTGCTCTTCTTCGGATACCTTACTTTGGTAAAAAAGGAGTGGAGAAGTATGGAGATGAACTTCTGGAAATGGTGAGGAAATATATGATAGAAAGTGGAATAAAGGAAACTTTATTCAATGATTAGTGAGAATGATAAGTGATTAGCAAAATCCAAAAAGCTAATCACTTATCATTTTATCATATGTTGAACATCAGTTTGATGCCTTCTTCAAGCGTATGTGGCTGGTAGCCTAATTCGGTACGTGCCTTTTCTATGCTTAGTCCGCTGAAACGGGGGCGGGGAGTGGTTTCTTCCATCTGTTTGGTAGTGACTGGCAATATCAATGAGTAATCCAAGTTTAAAGTATCAGCTACACGATAAGCAATATCAGCTATTGTGAGACATTCTGAACCGCAGATATGATAAATACCATTATTAGAATGTCGGATAAGCTTTTCTATTCCCTGTGATACGTCTCCCACATAGGTCGGTGTACGCCACTGGTCGGAAACCACCTTTATTTCTTCGTTATTTCTCAAACGGTCAGCTACTAACTGCAATACATTTCCATGCTGTCCAGGCAGGGCAGCGCCATAGACCACAGCTACACGTATAATAGCATAATTGTTGCACAACTCAGCTACCCGTTGTTCACCTTTCAGCTTCGTTACGCCATAATAATTGACCGGAGCAGGTGTATCTGCTTCCGTATAAAGCTGACCACTATCTCCGCTGAATACAAAATCGGTCGAAAGATGAATGAAACGTGCACCGGACACTTCACACCGGAAAGCGAATTGTCCCACGGCAGTAATATTAATGCTTTCTGCTTCTTCACGATGGGTTTCGCAATAATCAGGTACAGATAAGGCAGAAGCATTGATAACTACGTTGGGACGCACTTCACGAAACAATGCTGCTTGTTCTCCCATTTGGCAGACATTTGCACTAATGAAATGATAATTCCCGGAACCGGGAGCAATGTCATCATGTAAAGAGCAACCTGTAACAATGTATTCATCGTTGCGAGACAAGTCATTCAACACCCGGCGCCCTGTAAAACCATTGGCACCTATTACCAATATTTTCTTCTTCATATTTTATCTTTCTTTTAATATGGTCCAGTCTTTCCTTGTTGCACTTCAATCCTCAGTCCAAATGAACCGTTAGCTGATTTCAATTCAAAAGCACCTTTGAAATTATTCCGTTCCCATGGCAGAGCAGAGGGGTTATATACTTTCCGGCCATCTTTGTCATACTCTCCGTATGTATTGATGCGCATGCCGTTCTTCAGCCGGAAACTGCCCATCTGCAAGTTTTGAGGTGACGAGCCGAAGCCTGTCAGTCCGAAAGGGTTCATACTATATATGGTAGAATTTCCTAAACTGAATATGTGCGAATAACCCTGTGAATATGTTACATTTGGGTCCATGCGAAACATAAAACTGTAGTCTTTGCTGGCATCGGGAATATCCAGAGTGAGCCTTGGCATTTGAGGGGTTGCCATTTTCATCAAGCTCATGTCTAAAAGAAAGCCATCAAAATCTTTCGTAGCCGGCATATCCATGCTACGAATGCTGTCGGCAGGTATTTCATTTTGAGCGTCCACCCTAATAGCGAGGAAGCATAAAAGTATGATTAAGCCTATTTGTTTCATCACTTAATGGTCTTTATTTAAAGGCGAATATAACAAATAAGTATGAATTATGGAAATATATAGCAATTATTAAAAGAAAAGTTGTATATAATATACTGTAATTTGAAAATTGTTATTACCTTTGAAAAGTCTAAAGTGATTGTGATATACTATTCGATATATTTTGTTCCTCTCTAACCAGTAGACAAACGGGCTGTATCTCATATAAGGGATGCAGCCCGTTTAATAATAGAACTCAAGTTTCGCAAGCTCAACTTTCGCAGTTGACAAGGAGATGAGGTGACAAGGGGACAAGGAAAGAATATCAGCTTATCTATAGGAATGTCATGTAAAAGAACAGTTATCAAGACTATCCTCCTCGTCAACTTGTCAACTGAAAACCTTGTAAACTAATAAGTTGAGCAACATGCGAAACTTAAATAATAGAACCTTCGGTTGTTCGTTTTGCGCGGCAACACGGAGGAAAACGAAAAGGAGGAACAGTAAGATGAATAGTTTCTTCATAAGTAGTTAGTTTCAGTTTATGATAAGTTTGTATCCGATGCCCCGTACATTGACGATGCGGATACGTTCGTCTTTAGAGAGTTTATGGCGGAGTTTGGTGATGAAGACGTGCAGGCTGCGGGAGTTGAAGAAACTGTCATCTCCCCAAAGGTCGAGCAAGATATTCTGGGTGTTCACTACTTGATTACGGTTCTCGCACAAGCGTTTCAGTATTTCGGTTTCGCGGTGGGAGAGTTCCTCTTCTATTCCGGCATGTGAGAGCATCTGTGTGATGGAGTTGAAGTGATATTTGCCTATCTCAAAACAAGTCTCTTTCTGCTTAGGCTCTTCTTTGAAAGCAAATGCTTTGCCCACTAATGCTTTGATACGTACAATCAGCTCCTGCATGCCGAATGGCTTTTTAAGATAATCGTTCGCACCAAGTTCAAAGCCTTCCACTACATCGTTGATGGCCGAACGGGCAGTGAGGAAAAGTACCGGTGTCTGTTTGTCTGTTTGCCGAATGCGGCGCACCATCTCAAAACCGTCCATATGTGGCATCATAACATCAGCTACCAATACGTCAGGACGCAGGTCGAAGAATAGGCGCAGCCCCTCTTCACCATCATTGGCAGTGTGGATAATGAAGTCTTGTCCTTCCAATGTATCTTTTATAATCATGGCGAGGGTTTGTTCATCCTCCACCAGTAATACCTTGATTTTTTCCATATATTAATCGAGTTTCATAACAAGTAATGCGATTTAGAGTCTTATTGTAAACGTACTTCCTTTTCCCGGTTCACTCTTCACGGTCACGGTTCCATTGTGCTTCTCTATCATGGTTTTCACGTAGAAAAGTCCCAGCCCGAAGCCTTTCGTATTGTGAATGTTTCCTGTAGATACCCGGTAAAACTTATCAAAAATAAGCAATTGTTTGTCTGCGGGAATACCCGTTCCGTGATCGCTGACGGAGATTTCTACTTGTCCGGTTTCTGTCCTCCGGCAGTGAACAACTATATCTGCTTCTTCCGGAGAATACTTGATAGCATTATCTATCAGATTGCTCAGTATGTTACTGAAGTGGGTGCGGTCGGCAGTTATTGCCAAGTCTTCCGGTTCAATGTCGAGTCTGATTTCCACAGGTTTTCCCGCTTTCAACTTATGTTGTTCGATAAGTGCCGGGAACAGGCCGCATAGGTGAAAGGTCTCAGGATGCAGGCGAAATGTTTTGCGGCGTTCCATACTCATTGAAAGAATCTGTTCTACCAGTCCGCTTAATCGTTGCAACTGTTCCTGACAAATGTTCAGGTATTTGTCCCGTTGCTTCTTATCTTCTGCCAGGTTGAAATTGAGTAATGCATCGTTGGCAGCATACGCTACGGCAATAGGCGTTTTTAGCTCGTGGGTGATATTGTTGGTAAAGTCACTTTTCATTTCTTCCAGTGTCTTTTGCCGCAGAATGGTGCGAATGAGGAACCAAAAAGAAAAACTCAGTATAATAAGGATAACGAATGATGTGGCAAGAATGCCGCTCATCTGCCGGAGCACGAGTTTATTTACAGGTTCTATGGTAAGGCGGTATGCCTTGTTGGAATGAATGTCGAAAGCATAATTATATTGTGCGGCTTTCTGGCTCGGCACGTAGCCGGGCGTACTGAGGGAGGCTATTGTATCGATGTATGTGTAAGAAGAGTCCGTTTTGGAGCCGAAGTACAGATATTCCAGCAGGTAGGGAAGGACGATGCCTTTATCACGCAATTGAAAATTCAGCAAACTGTCATAGACGACAATGTCGGGATCGGAGATAACATCCAGTCCCGAATGTAATCCTCGTTGGAAGTAAGTGGCAAGTTCCAGCATAGTGCTTTTATTACGTAAAATCAGGTCTAATCCGCCATCGGTATGCAGGGCGGCCTGTGGTGCTTCTTTAGAAATAATTTCTTCCTTACTGGTTTTTGCTATTGTGTCTATCCTGTCGATGGTAGTGCTGCTGCGTACATAAGATTTCCCCGTGTCCGAATCGTATCCGGCAGACACTTCTACTTCTCCGTGATTTTCGTTATCCTTCTGCAACCCTTCTACGCGAAGCATCATTTCATTATAATCGCTCATACGCATAGCTTCCACAATGTTTTGTTCCAGATCATGTTTCATCGTGCTGTATAATCCCGTGAGCCAGTATGCCTGGTAGGCAAAGATGCCCAGCAGGGAAATGAAAACTAATATGGCGATAAGTTTGAAAGGTAGTTTCATGCAATCTCTGTATTTTTAATGAAACAAAGGTAAGAAAGATAACTGGTAGTTAGACGAGTGATAAGACTAAATAACAGTTCTGATAACAGTAAATAAGACTACATAAGTTGGGGATAACACAAGTTCCGGTAATTTTCCCCGTTCTTTGCCGTACATATCTAAAACGAATGAACATGAAATGTAATTACTTTCTTTCCCTGATATTTTGCACTTTAAGTGCAAGCCTCTCCGCACAAGAGAGACAGGAATATGCAAATGCAGATAACGAGCGGATTCTCAGTGCCGATAGTCTTATCACCACAGATGCCCACCTGGACAGTATTTATCAATCTCTTCCCGAAGTCATGATTACCGGACAACGTCCTATCGTGAAGGCGGAACAAGGCAAACTGGTGTACGATCTTCCGCGGCTTATTGGTAATCTTCCTGTGGATAATGCTTATGATGCCGTGAAGGAACTGCCCGGCGTGACAGAAATGAATGGCGGACTGATGTTAGCAGGACAAGGCGTAACGGTGGTGCTGGATGGCAAAGTGACGACCATGACTACCGAACAACTCTATTCTTTATTAAGAAGCATCCCCGCCAGTCGTATCGAGAAAGCAGAAGTAATGTATAATGCTCCTGCACGCTATCAGGTGCGTGGTGCACTCATTAATATCACATTGAAGCAAAGCACCGGAGGTCCTTCTTCCTGGCAAGGAGAGGTCTATGGAAAATATCAGCAAAAACATTATGAAGGCTTTGACGAACGCGCCAGCCTGATATATAACGGAAATAAATTCTCAGCAGATTTTCTTTACTCGCATACTCACGGGAGGGGTTACAGCCTGACTGATAAAGAGTCTATGCATTCTCAGGCAGATGGTTCGACCCACCATATAACGACTGACGAGGTGGGTCGGAGCCGTCGCCATACCCATAGTTTCCGGGTAGGGGCGGATTATAACATTGCCAAAGAACATCAGTTGAGTTTTGTTTATAATGGAAGTTACTCGACTTACCATAGCCTGATAGATATTTTCGGTACGCAACAATCCAACACCCGCAGTAATAGTAAAGACTGGCTGCACAACGGACGTCTTGACTATCGCACTCCCTTCGGTTTGAAAGCAGGTGCCGAACTGACCTATTACCGTTCTCCCTCCGACCAACTGCTGCATAGTGTCATGCAAGGCGAGGAGCTTGCTTTTTTCACCGAAGATTGCCAGCGCATCAACCGTTGGAAGTTCTTTCTTTCTCAGGAACATGATCTGGGACGCGGATGGGGATTGAACTACGGTGCTATTTACACTACCAGCATCGACCACAGTTATCAGTATTATTACGATACGGATGCGAAAGCAGGAGCAACCACCGGTATTCCCGATAATATGAAATCCCGCCGTCGCGAACAAACTCTGAATTTCTATGCCGGGTTTAATAAGAGTTTCGGCGATAAACTTTCTATGGATGCCTCGTTCGCAGTGGAGCATTACAAGACACCTGCATGGAATCAGTGGGACTGGTATCCTACCATTAATCTTACTTATATGCCTGCCCCCGGACAAGTCTGGCAACTTGCTTTGAGCAGTGACAAAGATTACCCCGATTACTGGGCTGTGCAGGATGCAATCTCTTACTTGGGCGGCGGATATTCTGAGATACATGGGAATCCGCTTCTGAAGCCAGCACAAGAATATCAGATTCAACTGACACATGTTTTGAAGAGTAAATATATCTTCAGTGCATGGTTCGCTCATACTAAGGATTACTCTACCCAGACTCTTTATCAATCTCAGGAACGTCTGGTGGAAATCTATAAACATCTTAATTTTAATTTTCAGCAACAGGCAGGAATACAAGCTTCTATACCTTTTGATATAAAGCAATGGTTAAATTCCCGCTTAACTCTGATTGGAGTATGGCACCATGAGAAGGATGATGACTTCTGGGATATTCCCTTTGACCGGAGTATCTGTTATGGTATTGCTGTTCTGACAAATAATTTCACTATCTCTAAAAAACCGGATTTGAAACTTACACTGACGGGGATGGCACGTAGCAAGGCTACCCAAGGCATTTATGATTTGCCTTCATCGGGCTATGTGAATGCTGCGTTGCGCTATGGTTTTGCCAAAGGCAAAGCGATTCTTAACCTCTATTGCAATGATATCTTTGAGACGGGACAGATAAAGCCACGCATCCGTTTCGGTACACAGAACGTGACGAATGACTATAGCTGCTTCCGGGAGTTCGGTGTATCGCTCACATATAAATTCGGAGGATATAAGGAAAAGAAGAGGGAAGAGGTGGATACGTCGAGATTTAAATAAGTAAGTTATTACCTCCCGTGGTGATTCTATTTCCCCCAAATAGTAACTTCATTTACATGCCGAGGTAAAGAGCGTTACAATAGGTGGTAAAGGTCGTTACATACGGCGGTAAATGCTTTTACATTGTGAGGTAAATTGTATGTAAATGCTATCTGTTGATAATCAGCAAACTAAGTGGATGCATTGGTGAGGCTGATTCATTCCGGAGC